>Ga0065711_1000539_pt1 | contig 62754 bp, 54 predicted proteins | sample Hoacrofraction12_FD_59098 | JGI IMG/M metagenome (GOLD analysis project Ga0065711, IMG submission 59098) | Hoatzin crop microbial communities from Cojedes, Venezuela - Epithelial fraction 12 v2 (version 2) | ecosystem: Host-associated > Birds > Digestive system > Esophagus > Crop | place... | reverse complement strand
CCCCCCCCCCCCCCGGCCCAGGGATGGGGGGTGCTGCAAATGCCCCAAACCGAATATGCAGTGAGGTGGGGGGGTGGTAGCCAGTCCCCACCATATCAGATGGGAGGGGGAAACCAGCCTCTGGTCACCTCCGCTGAGGTGAAGCAAGGTAGGAAGATGCTCCACCACCCTGGCCCATCACTCTTATCCATTTGCTGGGGGAAGGGAGGTTTTGGGGACAGACTGATGGATGGAGAACGCGGTCTGGCAGCCGGCCCTGTGCTGGTCAGCATCATGCTCCCTATTCCACAGCCCCAGACACCAGCAAGTTTGTTCCTGGAAATATTTGTAAAACGTAGGCAACTCTTAATAACTCCCACATGACACGCTTAACAAAAACCCAACAGCGTCGATGTTTCCCTCATACTAATATCATGCTAATGCCGAGCAGCAGCGAGTGGTGGAGGAAGATGGATTTACAGCAGAGGCCCAAGGTGAAGCACCAGACCCCTGGGTTTTGGTCCCAGCTCTGCCGTAGACTTGCCTGTGCTGGAGGAGACGTCCATGCTCCCATCCCCTCTGCCCCGTGCCTCAGTTTCCCCAACCATACAGGAGAAGAGAGGCCAGCAAACGTGTCCAAACCCACCAAGATCCCGTAGAGAGATAGACGAGGAAAGAGCATATTATTGATGAACAGACCAGGGATGTCTGCAAGCCCACACAAAAGCCCCACTGGCAGCAAGGAGTCCAGGAGAGAGCCAGTCCCGCTGTGCACGGGCCCCATGCTCCTTCAGGGGCTGGTGCCTCACGGGGGGATGGTGGAGGCTGCAGCAAGCCATCTCGAGGGATAATTCCCAGTGCCTGTGCCTGGCCAAGGAAGAAGCGAGAGCTGCTTTTTCAGTTTCCTTTACCAGCCTGGAGAAACCACGCGAGCAGCAGTGTCCCGTTCCCGGTTTCCCCAGCCTCATGGCTGCTGTTTCTTTGGCAGCAGCCGCAGGAGGATCGGCTCTGCCCGGCACTCAGGCAGCATGCCTCCCTGCCCTGAAGGACCTGAGCAAGGAGGTGCAGGGGGACCAAGATGCTCAGCCAAGGTCACCCCAAGGGGCTCGGCCCCTCTTGCAGATGTTTGCTCCACTGAGCAATCCAGGGGATAAAGTTCAATCCCCAAATAAGCCCCTCCAGGGAGCAATCAGAAAAAGGCTTATACGTTCTGAGAAACCCTCTCCATGCCAGAGAACATCTCTCTGCTCAGCTCAGCCTCTGGGTGTCAAAAATGCCACAGCGCAAACACCGCCGTCCCCTTTCCCCCGCTCTGAGTCCTTTCACACCTCACACCTCCTTCCACATTATCGCACTGCCACGAGCCTCTTCACCCCGTTTGCTAAAAACATCTGATGAGAGGTCAGTGCAGCCAACAGCTCCGGGACGGAGCGAGACAGACTCACGTCTTTCACACCGCTGGTTTCCCAGCTTCTGAGGGGTGATGACCGTGGGGCTCCGGGACTGCGGAGTCACACCCCGCCACGATGGCTTCACCGGCCCGGGGAGCGTTTACTGCAGGTGATGTGATGGCTCTGCTGGGCTCCCAGACCCCGAGGTTTGCACAGCTGACGATGCATATTCAGGAATGCTAATACCTTGATATTTCCAATATTTTGGTACTGTAAAGCAAACACATCTGATGTGGAGTCATTAACATGCAATAAATGCAACCCCACCATGGCGTTTTGACAGCCACAGTTTTTCAGAAGAGAATGACTCTTCTGAACAGATTTTAAACCCAAACAAGTTTTTTCTCAGCAGCTGCCAGACACCAGGATTTTAGGAGGTTTTGCTGGCTCGCAAGACTTCTGGGGTGCCTTCACCAAGGAGCCATCCGCCTTCCAACCTCTACAAAGGCACGAGCAAGTCCTGCAGGGCTCGGGGGACATGACCAGGAGGGCGGCAGCATGGTGGGGTGCGTGGGTGGGTGAGCTGGGTCAGGGGGATCACCCCACAGCCCCCCGCGTGGGCTGGTGGCCTTGCAAAAAGGGGTCCTGCAGCCTGGGGATCCGGTGGGATTGTGCTTGGGATGCTGCTGCAGGGCTGGGTTTTTACTGATTGATTCTTTTTTTCTTGTTTTCCATAATTCCAGAGACCTGGTTTCAGTCTGTGGGCTGACACTGGTTTTCGGCGCAGACATCAGGCAGCACAGCTCTTCCCGCATCAGCTCACACCTGCTTTGCAAAGCTACTCTCCATCCAACACACACAGCCTGTTTGCAAGCTATGCCTGTGTTTGTGTAACCTCGGGTTTTTTTGGCCGGAAACCAGGCTTTGGGGAGGATTTCTCAGGCTTTCAAAACCCATCGTGGTGCCGGGGCCGTGAGTACGTGTGCTCTAACCACACAACGTGACAGGCAGGGAGAAGGAGCGGCGGCCACGGGAGGGAAAGATGGGTCCATCCAAGCTGTGAAAGCAGACTTTTTGGGATCACACCTCACTTTTTTTTCCCCCTCCCCGGAGATATTTTCTTTCAAACATCATAAAAAGGTATTGGATATTCTTTCAAAGATGCCCGGGAGAGCGAGCAGAAGGAAAGCCAGCCTGCACCGTGGCTCTGCGGATAACTGATTGCTTTGCTCATTTTGGTCTGACCCAGAACAAATATGTTTCATTTTTCCAATGAGGTGGTAAAAAAATACAGTCCCCTTATTTCTAGTTTACTTAGAGCTTGGTGTTTTTTTCCTTTATTCCCTTTGTAATGCAGGGCAATTTCAGAACAAAAAGCCAAAATAGCAACTTGAAAAATCACTTTTTAGGGTTTTCTCGTTCTTGTCAATACAATTTGCCCCGCTCAGCCTGATTTCACGAATGATTTCAGTCACCTTGAAACACCTTTTTTGGCCCTTTCAGTGCTCGCCGCAGTCACCCTGCCCAGCTACGGTCCCCTGCACACCCCAGCCCCAGCACCTCCCGGTAAGGATGCGGCCGGCTGCACAGCTCTCCCCTCCGCGCTGGGACTGCATTCGCTGCTCGGCTCGATGCCGTTTCCCTAGCGAAAGATGCTTTAGACTAAAGCCGAGACGCAGTTTGCCAAAATATTTGACAACACGAAGCGCTGCTTGGCCGGGTGCCAGGAGCCCCATTTGAAAAGTGAAATTCGGCATGCTGGAGCCCCGGGAGCCGTTCCCACGCAGCCAGGGAGGGCGACGGCAGCGCCCGGGGATGTGGATGTGGCAGAGGTCCCATCACCTCCGCATCTCAGCCGTGGTGAGGGTGAGCAGCCCCTCAGCTCCCGGAGCTGTGGGAGGCAGGCTGCACCTGCCCTGCCCAGGTGATGGGGTCGGGGTGCTGTGAGAACCCAGGTGGCCTCCGTCAGAGCACCAAGAGCTTGCCTGAGGTGGGGCACGGCTCTGGAGCAGCCTGCCCTCCTCCAGTCCAGCTCCTGGCCGCAAACCTGCTCTGACACAGATCCTGCTGGCTGCCAGGTCCCGCCGGCTCCAGCTCATGCCCCTCGCTGGGCGAATGAGTCCTTGCTGGACACCAGCGTTTCTCCCCTGGCTTGCAGGTGGCTCAGGAGGGCAGAGCCTGGCTGTCAAACTGCCCTGGCACCCCACCGTTCGCTGGTCTCTGTTTGGGAGCTGTGTGCCATATGCCCTCCTCGCTGCCGCTTTCACAGGATGCCTACCCACAAAAACCCACAGCTTGGGAGAGGAGCCGACTGGCTGGTGCCACCCTGCAGCGGCCAGCACCCCAGGCAGGAGGGATGGAAGCAGGCAGGGAGGTGGTACCCATCTTCCGTGGGGAGGGATGGTCCCTCAGCTCTGCCAAACCCACTCCAGCACCTTCCCTGCTTTTTCTCTCGGGAGGGCAATGCCGCTTGACGCGTCATTCCTAGGAATTACTGCAGCACGAACACCGCTCTGCGCTCTGGGAGCAGGGCTGGGGGGGTGCCAGGCCGGGGCAGCTGGAGCCACGCGTGCAGCCGGCAGCTGGGGCCGAGCTGTGCAAAGGGCCGACCCAAGCAGTGAGCTGAAAAATACTGATTTCACAAGCAAAGCGACCTGCTCTTCCCTGCAGCTTGTGCCCATTGGCATCCACATTGCTGAGGTGGGGGGAAATACAAGGAGCGGAGGGTGGCGGGCGGCGAGGCTGCTGTGGGGTTGGGAAACTGCCTCCTGTCGCTAAAAAAATGTAGAAGTGGCTCAAAGCCCCTGTGGCAGCAAGGCAGGAGGAAGGCCAGGTGACAGCCACGCTGCTTCTTTCATTCGTAACTCGGTCAGGATTTAACGCCGGGTAAATCTGTCGCTTGGACCTCATCTTTCTCGCCGCACTGTAAAGTGCTGAGCACACATTGGGGTGCTGTAAAACTAACTCGCAATAAAAAATCAGGTCTTCCAGGATGAGAGACCAACATGTTATCCTCAGCACAGGGAGAGGTGCGATACAGGTGAGCGGTATGTTCGGGAGGCATCCCTGCCGTACCCACGCTTTCTCCTCCTACGCAGAGATGCTGCCCATCGCCCTCCCGCCCCCCAAGCCTCTGCTTTCGGGGTGGTCAGTGTTCGTTCGCCTGCAGCCCGAGTGATCCAGCCTTCATTTGCATCACTTCGCCTTTGCGCCAGAAAGAGCAGAGCAAAATTAAAGAGCAAAGCACTGCAGTAAATACAAATATAAAAGCGGCGAGCAGCATCCCCGGCAGCAGTAACACATGTCCAAGAACTCCAAATCCCGGCACAGAAAGACGGCGCTTCTGGAAAGAGGTAGCAGAAAAGAGGAAATTCTTCTCTGAGATCCCCAAAGCGTAAATCCCAGATTTGAGCTATGAAGTAGAGCATTAAGATGGGAAAGAAAGAAAGAAAAAAACCCAACCAAACCAGCCCTTTGCCAGCATGCTGATGTTCATGAAAAGAATAAATATCTGGAAGGAGAGTGGCTGTTATTGCTGGAAAAACACAATCACAAAGGAACACACCGCAAACAATTACACTGGAACTAAGAGGGATGGACGCTTGCTCTGTACGCAATTAGGCACAGCTATGAGTCAGGGAAATGCACGTTTTTCTGGAAACATTGTACTTCTCCTTAGCACAGAAACCACCTCCTGGACGGCAGGATAAAGTTTTAAAAAAAAAGGAAAGAAAAAAGGCAGCATAAATGTGCAGTACCATAACAGAAATCACAGATCAATGCATTTGCCCTAGGAAATGAACAGATACAAATCAGGACTTGGCAGCTGAAGGAGTCTCCCAAACAAAGCAGAAACAGCTCAAAAGGGAAGGAACAAAACCAAGAGGGAGAGGAAGGGAAGGGAAGAGGGAGCGGGCTCTGGAGCAGACACCATCAATCTGCACATGTGGAGAAGGAGTCAGCAGCAGTACCTGCCTCCTGACCAGCAAAGGCTGCACATGTAAAGAGGAAGGACAAACAGCCCTGAGAAAATACAGACGATTTGCTTCCAAGGGCTTTTTCTTGCCAAAATTTACAGGCCTGCAGTTCTCAGTTAATAGATGGAGCTCCCCTTAGTGCTTCTAATAGAAGAGGCTGAAATGAAAACCACCCGCTCCCCGAGGGAGAGGGGGGTCAGATCCAACAGCCTGCACGAATGTGTTCTGCATCATCTCTGCTGGGACAGACCCCTGGACACCTCATCACACGCCCTGAGATAACGAGCTATGTGGAAGTGGGAATGTGGATTTTTAAATTAAAAAAGAAGAAGAAACCACCTAGCACAAAGGGATCATCACCAGAAGAGTGCATAGGAAATCCCAGCCTCCCGGTGTGCCCCAGACATGCGGGGGCTCTGCCTCTTCCCGCCGGGACACCTCCTGCCTGACCGCCGGTGGATCCCGTGGGATTTCTGTGCCTTGTCTGCTTGCAGGGTGGAGAGGATAAATCCATTAAGACTGTGCAGGTTGGGCTATGCAGGGGGCTGCCTCGCCACAGTACGGAGCGGCGCACGCTGCAATTCCCCCGAGGTTTTAGCCTTCCAGCTCCACTCCCCAGCAAAAAGGTTTCACTGACTGTATTAAAAGAAGTGGTGTGGGGAAAGGCCATCAATCTATTGGCATGGAGAGCTGCTCACATTTAGCTTCGGTACCTGTCGAAGCGAGCCAAGGAGGGCAGATGCCTTCCCCGCCGGCTGGGCTCCCCAGGGCAGCGGGGCACCTTCCCTGGGTGGGCATGGGGACTTGGGGACGGCGAACAGCGAGCTCTGTGCCTGCCGCAGCTCGGCACGCGCTAGCTGTCTGGAGCGGGGACCCACGGCCGGCGCCCAGCCAGCGGCTACCCCAAACACGCCGGAATCAATAACTCTGCCTGGACGGAGACGCGTTCCCAGACCTGCCTAGGCTGGCAGGCAGCAAATGACGCGATGGTACAAAGAGGGACACCGACAGCTATTAAACACAATAGGCAGTAAACTCCTCCATCGATATTCTGGACACACGACCTAACTCTCACCATAAATCACTCCTCAAAACACAGAGAAAACAATCTTTGCAGAATTGGCAAGGTGTTGCGCAGCTCCATGGGCAGTGTTAAGTGCAAACTGTTTAATTAATGGGATTACATATTTGCAGTTCATTTGCATATGCCCCGCATTGTCAGCCTGTTCGCAGTCATCCCAGGCAGGATGCGGCGGAGCCCCAGCACCTATGGATGCAAAGCGGTGATGGAAAAGCGAGGCACCGCAGAGGAACGAGGAGCCTGGAAGCGGAGCAAAATCCAGCTGGCTCCTGGGCCAAGCTGCAATGCCAACTTAAAAAGTCTGCAAATGGGTGTGAAAGGGCTGATCCTGCCTCTCATGCACTCCTCATCTGCACATTCAGACCCTCCTGTCACCTGCAGCCCCTCTGATCCCCACAGCCAGCCCTCTGTCCCCTGGTGGGCAGCTGAACCGGAGAGGGAAAGGGACCAGGACAGAGCAATCCCTGCACTCAGCGCCCAGGGGACAAGGTGGCCATAAAGGCAATTTATCCCCCAGGCCAAAGGCAGGCGAGCTCCCATTGAACTGGGAACATACAGCGCAGTGCCACTGGGAAAGACAGAGTGTAACCCAGGGGCGAAACCAGCACGCAGGACCCGAGGGCACGCGGTGCAGTGGAAAGGCACATGCAACCGTATATACAGTATGGTATGTGCATATTTAATGTATTTGCTTGGCAGATGGAATAACTTTGTTAACAGACTATTTAAATTCCTGAGGGGGTACCTGTAACTATTAGAAATTGATTTTATGAGCCCGTTATACAAACATTACTCTTCAAGGTCTAAAGCATATTGAAATTCTTCCTGTTCTCTCTCAAACAGATGGTGGTAGGAATTTTTCTGAACCTACTCGTATCCATAAATACTACCCGCCAATCCCTCTTGCAAGACAGAAACGATCCTAATTAGAACGGTGAGCCCTTACCATCTTTTTCTCATCACATGCTTACTATAAAAACGCTCCAGAATAGGATGGTTTTGGCAAACTCCTCCCCAGGCAAGCGAACATGAGTATTTCTCTATGTTTGTCATGATTAGACATTAAAAAAAAAGGACTTCGGTGCTGTTCACAAGCCCTGGAAACAAGGCAGAGTGAGTGCGTGGGATGACGGCAGGAGAAGTCGGCATCATCCCAGGCTGTGGGTAACAGAGGGTTAGAGCTGGGTAGGGATCGGGATGGGCTGCTGGCAGGATCATACCCCCAACCCCAGGTTCAGAAACACAAAAGGGCCTTCAGAGCACACCAAACTGCAGAGAAATTAGTGTGGAGGGGAAAAAAAAAAATCCCCTACAACAGATTAAAGAGCTTGAGGAATTGATTTCTAAGTAAAAATTAAAAGAGCTCAATGTGTCAAGCTTGACTAGGCATCAGCCAGGAGCAGGCATCGGGGTGGGGTGAGCTCGATGGGGAGCCATGGGTGCCCGGAGTATTTGCACACCACCAGAAGCTGCCTCCCAGGATGTTACAAGCAGGAGCGAAGGGATCAGAGGCAGGTTAGCAGCGTAAATACAGCTCCGAGCTCCTTCAGGTACCACCCGCTTGTATCTGCGGCTGGCTTGGTGGGTGTTCAACCAGAAATGAAATTTTGCTCACTAGAAATCGTTTGGGGCTGGCGACAGATTCATTTAATCAAGCAGCCAGATTTGTTGCAGGATGAAATTAATTTTGCTCTGGGTAGAAGTGGAGGCAGTTGACGGACACGAGGGCTCCTATTCAGGGGAGAGAAACAATACATGGTGTGATAAGGTGCCCAGCCTCGCAGCGTGAATAGCAAACTCCGCCGCTCAGATAGGCCACCGGATATTTTTTTTTTTTACTATACTGCCATTCATGAACAACTCCAAGCTCAAATACGGTTATAAAGAACATTCACTGAATGGAAAAAAATCATTAAAAATTGTGGTCTCTTCCTGGACAACTCCGTAACAGAAAGTGCCAGCTACATTTGTTGAATAAATTGCTTGCAGGGAATAGTTTTTACTAGCTCTAAATGGGATGAAATTAAGCATAGGGGAATGAATGCCAAGTACCACAAAGCTATTGCTGGCTGTGAGAGGTACGAGGCGAGGAGAAGCCTCTCCAGGCAGACCCCAGCAAAAAGCTGTGTCCAGACCCACCGGTACTCAGCTCTGCCGGGCACCCCGCAGGTTTGGGGCCGCTTGGGCTGAATTTGGCACTTCCAGGTCTCATCAGCAGAGGGCAGGGGCTGGCCACGGAGCCAGGGACCAGGGCCACCAGGCTGGGCAAGTGGGCAGGAGACTCCGGGGGCCCCTGGGTGCCCCTCGACAGCCCAGCAGCAGGTTTTGCCAGGTATCTCCCCGCCAGTCCCAGCCCAGCGCGGAGACTACAGTGGGTTGCTTGGATTTTGGAAGATGGGGGATCTCCTGCACATGGGAGGGGAGCAGAGCTGGCAGGAAGAAGTCCACCCTTTACTCCTCTTTCAGTTGCCTGAACAAATCCCAGCGGTCTACCTGCTCCCCAGGGAGCCATCCCCAGCTCCCATCCCCGGCGCGTTCCCTGCCCTGAGCCTGAGGATCGCCCAGGGAAGCACCACGGCACCAAGAGCAGAGGCCAGACTGCCACCAGCAACAGGTAAAGCTTTCCAACTGGTTATTTTCTAGGGCTTCATAGAAGAGAAGAGGGTCTTATTAAAGAAAAGAGGAGAAAAAGCAAAAATCCCCACTTGATTTTCTTATTCTGTCTGCTGCCTTGTTTGGTCAGCTCAAACCAGGGGCTATTGCAGACTGAGGGCTGGTGCCCAGTAAGTGGACGTTATAAGAATATTACACAAACTCCATCCTTCACGGAGGAGGTGGCAGTTTCTCCCCTTTAATAGCCGTTAAGGCACAGAGCACCCCAAAGCAGGATGCCTGCAGAGCCCCAGGCACCCTGAGCCCCATCCCTGCACCCTGGCACAGCAGTAACCCCGAGGCTCTCCAGCCTGCCCCCGCGCTGTTCAAAGCCAGACCCCAGCCCCATCAGCACCTCCAGGACACGAACAAGCGAAGTTCAGCATCCTACAGGGATTCCCCGAGCTTTGGCCCCTGGGTGAAAGGCACCTGTGTGGCTCGCAGGGAGAAACCCGGTGAACAGAAGAGCCTGCCGTGGCCCTGGGGCGACGGCGCGTAGCAAATTGCCGTAGACAGGAGACTGTAATGCAACCCAGCAGCAGCAAAGAAAGCCAGCATCGTTCCTGGCTGAATGCACAAACGCGTTGTGCCATGGAGCAGGGAGGTGACAAACCCTGGCTGGGCAGACCGGAGGTGACACAGAGGTCTGGGCACCCCTCTGCCAGGAAGGGAGGCTCAAGAGGGGACCAGACAAATCAGACTCAAGATCTCCTCAAGATCTGAAGGCAAGAGGAATGCAGCAGCGCTGGCCGGGTCCCACCCTGCTGTCCTCTGCCAGTTTGCAAGCACAGGGATTGGGAGTCCCTCGGGAAGATTCTGGAGAAGGATGGGTGCAGATGATGGTCAGAGGACCTTGGGGTGACAGCTTGCCTTGAGCCATTTGGGGCTTTTTGACCAGACACAGGTCCCGGCTGCCTCTCAGGGGGCCCACATGGACAATGCACCCACAGAGCCCCACTAGCCAAGGCAAGGAACTGAACAGCTGGAGAGCTTCAAAGAGTGTCTCAGATGTCCTTGACCTAAGGACTTCAGTGGCCTCACATGCAAGAAACACCTCCCTTTCCAAAACCTATTCACCACCAGCCACATCACACCGTGCTGCCACTATAAAAATATAGGATAAGAGTTGGGCTGAAATAGTGAGTCTCGCTGCCTACCCCCAAATCTTGCTCCTTCCTTGGATGGGACAAGACCCTGCAGTAGGAACCTCCTGTCTGTGGCCACCTCTGGATGCCTCTGTGCCAGGATCACCCCACAGCTGGGGGACACCGACAGGAGGTACTTTGCAAACCCAGGGCAAGAGATCCAAAAAATCTTCCTAGGAACCGGGACGGGTGGTAGGGGACATGATGTGCAGGAGGTCATGGAACTGAGCAGAGCACCCGGGCGGTTTCTCGTCAGCCCTGTAGCACAGGGAGGAAAGTGCTGAGCATTTCCATCATGCTGCTACGGCAATTACAGAATCAGCCAAACGGTTGGAGGGTTTGATTTAAATAAATAATAATAATTCAGCTTCCAAATTGCTCCCACATTGAGGTGATTCAGGCTTTGCGCAATGCAATAAAAGCCATCTCTAAAAAAACATAACAACAAAAAGCACACTAAAATGTTATCAGGAAAACACTACTCATTAAAATTAACAATTAAAACAGATTAGAAAGGCTCTACTGACACGGAGGGGGAGGAAGAGCATCCAAACGAGGAAAAATGCCTGCTAATTTTTAGTCACTGATCAGTAAAATAATGGTCTCATTTAGTACTGATTACCTAGAATTATTTAATTTTACCTCTAATTATTCAATTTTTGGATGAAGTTACCTTGTAATTTTTAATTACTGATACACAATGCAATGACGAATGACTCTTATTTACCTCTCTCTCCACAGAAGCGTGCAAGAAATCAATAGGCATTTCTGGCAAATTATTAAACGACTTGATGAAATGATAGGAATGTTTTCCCGTTAGTGGGAACTGCTGAGCCCTGGCCCAGGATGAGCACGGGGCTGGGCACGGGGTGAGGGAGGAGAAGCCAGAGCAGGCGGGGGGACCCAGAGCATCAGTCCGGAGAGGCGGCTTTTGGGAAGCAATGGGGTCAGAGCCGGGAAAAGGCAAACCCACCCCGCTGTGCTCAGGAAAGTGGCATTCGGTCCATTTTTAGCAGAGAGCAGGCTCAGCCACAGACTCTTGGCTGCCTCATTGATTTTTCCTCCTAATGGAAACAACCTGCAGGACTGAAAATATTTGCAAACTGCTCAGGTCAAAAGAGGGAGCAGCAATAACAACAGGGGCAGAGGGGAGGCTCTTCCAGGGCAGAGTCATGCTGTGCCCCTTTCCCAGTGCCTCCGGGATGTTTGCTTTTCCCTGGGCATGCTGCCTGTCCCTTTTTTTCTTTTTTTAATACTCAGGCAACTGCATTCCCTGGGTATTTCCCCCACGTGGACCAGCCCTGTTAAAGAGATGAGGGTGGAAAGGGTCAGAGGAAGAGGAACCGGCTCTGTCCTTAACCTGTGTGTGGCTAAATGGCCAAAAATCACCTCTCATCACCTGCTAGAGAGCTCGTGCCTTGTGTCAGAGGCAGGACTGCCCAGGCAACGTGGTGAGGCAGGATTAGAGCTCAAAATGATCTTGATAAATCAGAGACGGAGCCAGGAACAACAGGAGGGTGTTCACCAAGACAAGAGCAGGGTTCAACTGAGCAAACACGGGGCGGGGAGAAGACTAAATAAATCCAGGGAGAAGCTGGAAAGGTAGCTGCTCCGCAGAAAAGCGCTGCGGGATGTAATGGATTGCAGGATGAACATGAGGCAGGAGTGTTGTACTGCGGCAAAAAAAAATAAAAGATTAAAGAAGGAGCATTGTTGGGAGATACAAAAAGAACATCTCACCCCCAGCACCCTCCTCAGCCCTGCCACATTCCTGCCTGTGAATATGCCCTGTTTTGGGTGCCGCCGTCTAACGGAGGTGGGAAGCAAACAGCGAGAGCACAGCTGAGGACAGCGAGACCTGCCAGAGGTCTGTGAAGCTGTTCGAAGAGGCTGCCTGGTTGGGGTCAACCATCCCCTGGGGAAGGAAGGAAGGGGGAGGTGGATGCCCAGGCCCCTCGGGCAGAGAGATGCTGCAGGGAGAAAGCAACTCATCTGCCCCGGGCAAGAAACAACAGGCTGAACCTGCAGGGAGAAAAAACTCAGTTTCGATGTCACTCGGCTGCAAAGCCCCTCAGGAGTCCCATCCCCATGCTGGAGGGGCTGAGGAACCTCCAGCAAATGCAGCTGGGGCTGAGCAGGTCCTGCCTCAGTGCAGGGCTGGAGCCCTGGCAGCCGCTGCTCCCCTGCAGGCACCTGGGGAGGGGACGGGGTGCAGCCCCCTCGCTGTCCTACGGTCACATCCAGACCCATCTCGCTCTGCCCAGCACTGCCAGGAGAGCTCGGCCACTGGAGTGTTCTTGGCGGTCACTCCTATTATTCTTTTATTTTAAATGAAAGAAATAGCTGTGAAATGCATGATAAAAATCTATAGCTCTCCCCACCAGCTTGTGGACAGAGTCCTATGACTGTTCATATTGGAAATTCAATTCCAATCAGTGTATTGGCAGGAAAAGATTAGGGAAGGTGCCAAAACACGTTCATTCTGGCCAGCGCTTTCCCGAGGCTCTGTGTGCTGCACCAGCCACTCTGGTACCTGCTGAGGGCCCATCTTGGGAGCCGGCTGCTGGAACGGCTCCATATGGGGCTCGGCTTGTGCCAGCACACTGTGATGTACCCTGTGGAGGGTGCGGGCACATTCCTGGGTGATGCCTCCACATGCCCAGGCTGTGCCTGTCTCCTTCCTTCCCTGCAATACTCCCGTGCTTGGCTGCCCGGGAGGTCAGCGAGCCCTGAGGCCGCTGCGCTGTTCCTCTGCTGCAGAAGAAATGGGGCCTGGCGAGGAAAACCTTCAACACTCCCTCCAGCACTGGTTTCCTCCCCCTCTCAATGCCTTCTGCAAGGAGCAATCCCTACATCAAGATCCACATGGGCCATCTAACATACAGTAACCAGGATTTTGCACACAGTGGGGGTCTCCAGGACCCCCTGCCAGCAGCTCTGGGGCGTTGCCCCATTGAGTCTCACCACTTTCCCAGCAGCAGCCCAAGCTGCTCAATACATAGAATTATAGAATAGTTAGGACTGGAAGGGACCTTTAAAGGTCACCTGGTCCAACTCCCCTGCAATGAGCAGGGACATCTTCAACTAGAATGGGTTACTCAAACCCCGTCAACCTGGCCTTGAATGTTTCCAGGGATGGGGCATCTACCACTTCTCTGGGTGATGTGTGCCAGGGTTTCACCACCCTCATCATAAAATTCTTCACATCACGGCGCATGTCTTGGTATTCAGCAGCGGCCAAGGCAGCGGACCACCCTTGGGCTTTGTGATGGAGGGGTCAGGGAGTGCTGTGCCAGGCTAAGTCAACACAGCGGTGCACGTCCCATTGTGTTCAGGTGCCTCACTCAAAGCAGATACTGGAAATAGAGTCAGGAGTGGAGGATTTCAAGCCATCAGGTTTTTTAGGAACCTGGAGATAAAGCTGAATAAAAATGAGTAAGGTAGAGGCATTACCCACAGGGTCTTATCTGATCTGGCATCCAAACGTGCTATTGCCTTCACTTCCCTATCTCGAGGAGTTTTTTAAATGCGCACAGCTACAAATCACCCCCTTCCAGTTTAAGTGTCAAATTAAATCAAGACAAACGCTCCCCTGTTCCACATTTCCTTTGGTCCTTGGCTAAGCCCTGCAGCCCTTTCCCAAACCTCCACCTCCCACAACCTGGCACAATCCCAAGCCTTTGCCTTAGGAGACATCTTCAGCCTGAACTTCCCATCCCTCTGGCATGCAGAACTGCTGCACTGCCAGCCTTTCTTTTCGGCAAGAAAGTTCCTAAAGACTTCTTGCAAAAGGAGGTGTGCTGTCAAGCCGCTCCAGTCACCAATTTTAAGCCCATTACCAGAAAGTGTCGGGCAAAACCAAAGCTCATCTTGGCATCCAGCTCACTCTACATCAGGGATGGACGCTCGTGGATGCAACAGAGAAATATCTACCAGGACAGATGGGTAAATCTAGAGACAGAAAGCTAAAAGCTGATAAGAAACTCATTTTTACACCAACACATGATTAATGTGTGGGACTCATTGCTGTAAGATACAACAAGGCAGAGAGTTTTGTAAGATTTTAAAGAAGATCTGACATTTATGCGGCTAATAAAAGTTTCTGTAGCTCCATGAGTCAAGGTAGATAAAAGGAAGATGCCTGGAGGGGAGATAAGGCCATGTGCTTTGGAGCATAAGCTAATGACTAATAGCAAAAGACAAAGAAGAAAGCACCCCTGGGAGGCTGGGTTTTTCCTGTGTACCAGGTGTTTGCTCGTACCTTCTCTGAAGGTCCTGGCACATGTTACTGCAAGATAGGATACTCGATGAGCTGCATCCCAGGCTTGCCCCAGGACAGCAACTCCTCTGCTCCGAAATTTCTATGTTTTGTTTTGGTTTTAAATTAGACCCAGATCTCTTAAAGCCCTGAGAAACTTCTATCATTAATCCTCCTGACACACAACCTGGCCACATGCACTGGAAATCATTGCTCAGGCGTTGGCGGGGCTCCAGGCAGAGGCGACTGAGTGCTGATTCACAGAGGCCCCAAGGATGCTGACACCAAGGATGCAGCTTCGCTGTCCCTGCTCTGGCCACCCTCAGCCCAGCAACACAATGCACAGAAAGATTTTGTCTGAACAGGAGCGAGGTCCTGCCTGGATTCTGCCTGCTGCTGGAAGGACATGGGTGATACTGGTGGGACAGACATCGCTGGCTTGGCTGGACTCCATCCCTACAGAAGGGATTGCCGACCTGTTGCACTCGGGTACCCTCATTTTGGAGGTAGCTGCAAAGCACGAGGCCAACATGCCATGCTTCAGGAGGGATGGTGGTGACTCATGAGCATGTCCTCTGTACCGGAGCGAGGCAAGATATCACATATCACCCGCTGGAGACAAACTGTAGGTACAACTGCACAAATAGGCTCACACTGGATATGGCGGCACTGGGGTTCTGCGTGCTTTCGCAGCCACGTGCTCCCGCATCCCATCACCGTGCAGCAACGCTGCCACACATCTGCACCCCACCTCTGCCTGCCATGCTGCTGCACCGCCTTCTCCTTTGAAGCCCCTTGCGTCTGTGTATAGACGCCCAGAGCTGTTGTTGGCCGCCTGCCAGCGTGTGCTTCATGCCTTGGTCCAACACCTCTTCGCTTTGCAGATCCTATGTGATCTCAGCCAGTTTGTCTGCAGGCTCTGTCAGCTACTGTCCTTCAACACGTGGGTGTCTACACCCCAGGACCCATTTGCTTCCTCTCTTGCCCTCCGTCCAACCATCACCCCAATGTGCAGCTCTGGAGTCATTAACACCGCCCGGGGGCCTTACCTGGAGGACCGGGGGTCCAAATGCTCCTCATCTCCAGACCACAGCTTGCACGCAGAAGCAGACCCCATCTTCAGGGCCAGCCTGCTGCCTGGCCCAGCTCTGCAGGAGGCAAGGCTGCTCTGCCGCATGGCGCTCAGCTTCTGCTGGCCACGGGGAAGGTCCCTCAGCTGTGAGGTGGACTTGGAGATCAGAGAACTGGAGGCTGATGGTTTCTTGCATTTTGGCTTGTAAATGCCTCCCCCCGCCCCCCAGGCTCATTGCTCTCTAAAAGCACCAAAGTCATTGTGTTTCTCCAAGCTGAGCTAAGAAGGATCTACAGGACCTTTCCATTGCTACCCCAAAACGCTCGTTGCTGAGCCTCCTGGCTGGCAGACCTCCACCCAGCTCCACTCATCGCTCCCGCACCTCCTCAAAAACACCTGTGGAGGGTCTGAGCTTTGGGCCCACACAGGCTCTTACACATCCCACCCCCAGCTGCACCACGGCTGCGCCCCAAACGCAGCCCTTTCCCACGGCAAAGCTGCCAGAGCCTCAGCTGTCCCCATCGCACCCCCCTGTCCCTGCCTGGCCACACTCCCGCCTGCCCCTCTTCACATCTCCCCGAAAACCCTGCTGCCAAGTCTCAGCTCAGACCCACTATGCTCCTTGCCTCCTCTGCAAGCCACAGACACCTCTCCACATTCACTTTTTCACTGTGGAGCATTAAACCCCTGCTCTCCCCCTGCCAGCCCACATCTGAGCCGGGGTATCCAGCCTGCTGGCACTGCCTCCCTCCTCCCGCCCAGCTCCATCAACCCAGCCTGAGCCCCTTCCCTTCCCTTCCCAGCCCCTTCCCATGCCGGGGTGCTGCTCCCCCTCGCACCCCCCATCCCCTGCCCGCAGGGCTGGCCTCCCCCGAGTCCCCCCCCGGGCGGGAGGCGAGTTCAGCCGCAGCACTCCCAGTCTAGACGAAAACACGTGCGCAGCGCCCTGACCTCCTCCTCCGGCGCTGGTTTGTGCCTCTCCCGGCGATAGTCCGTCATCTCCTGACAGCGCTGCAGCCTCCCGAACTCGGGGCTGGGAGATCTCTGGGGAAAGATCACTGTTTCTTTTAATTGCTGGTTGACACGGCACCCAGCAGGCCCAGGTCAGGGTGCCCGAGAACACTGAGCCCCGTTGGAAGCCAAGTGGGACCGACCGTGCTCTCAGGGCTCCAGCTCACATTTCCCTTCGTGCCATCAGCTGAACAGCCACAGCCCAGCACCGAGCCCGCCTTGCCCAGGGCTACAAGCACAAGAAAAGGCAGAGACCCCCAAGCTAACCCCCTCTGCATGAAGCTGCCTGCAGCCAGAGCCACGGGGAAACCCACCCCACCCTTCATCGGTCTTTAAAAAGGCTCAGCTGGGGCTGGGCAGGGAGGGATCTGCTGCCAGGGGCTGACCAGCTGATAGTATCCCAGCAGGTCTGCAGCGAGCGGGTGCAATTTGCTCCATCCTGATTTAGCAGAAGGTTCCAGCCATGGGTCACGCTCTGGCATTTGTTATGAATGCTCTCCACTCCCTCTTTTTTTTTTTTCCTTAAAAGAAAAATATTTGCTTCAGACAGCATTCATCGGAGTGCTTTGGTACCTGCTGGCCCTGCGCTGTGCCAGCCCGGCTGCGTGGTGCCCATGGCCTTGCTGCCATCTTCAGGGCATCTCCCACCGACTCCCGCTCAGCCGGGTTAGGGCCGGCGCTGCGGCAGGGCGTTCCTCACCGTGGCTCCTCTGAGACCGAAGGCTGGGGGAAAAAAGCCAACAGGCGAGTTCTGGAGGACTTTCCACAGCACGATCCAAGAATGAGAAAAGCTAAACAGATTTTACATATTAAGACTACAACCCTTTAGTGCAACATTAAAGACTATTTGTTTAAGAGGCTGTGGATGTTACACTGGGAAGTTTTCCCTTCCACAGATGCTCCGAGCAGCAATGGCAGCAGGCTGCAACCAGCAGTTTGTGGCGTTTTCTCACGTTGCTGCTGCAGCCAAAAGACTCTGGTTACCCTCTGAAAGCGGAGGCTTGCCAGCGCCGTCACGACGGGCAGTCGGTCCCTGCACTCCAGCTGCGGGTGCTTTGCTGGCATGACCAGGGCTATGGCGGGACCGTCACCGTCAAGTCACTGCCCTTATGGTTATTTACAGAGCGAGGGCCGAGAGGGGACCTAGAAAAGCATCCATAAATCCTATAACGTGCCATTGCCCCAGCGTGGCATTGCCTGACCCTGCCCTCCTCCACTCCAGCTTCTCACCTCTGGGTACCCCTCCGGAAAGCTGCAGGAATTAGGGATTAACAGAGAAAAATATTTCACCTAGTCAAAAAAATGATATAATCAGAAGCGCTCATTGCGAGCCCAGAAACCTGATGGGCTTTAAAGCTTCAAATTCAGCCTCCTGACCACAGGGAGCTGTTCCCGCTCCTCTGTTGGAGGGGAAACGAGAGCTAACGCCTTCTGCTAAATCCAGATAACCTCGTTCATCTTCTGCGGCGGATCTTTAAAGTTTTTACTGGAGAGGCGACAAACGCCAGGAAATCCAAGCCTCACCTCCAGCCTGCTCTCAGGCCACCTGTACTCGTGCCGGCGTGGCCACATCGGCCTCGCACCGCCTCCCGAGCCGTCCTGTGGTTTCCTCCCATCCCAGACAGTGCTCCTGGAGCTCTATCTCCGGTTCATTACACTAATTGGGAGGAACCGGAAAGCCAGACTCCGGGTCAGCAGATTTTTGCTGGGGGGAAAAAATGAAAAAGAGCTGGTTTGGCTCTTTCTAGATGTGCTTCCCACTGCAAGAAACGGAGAGAAACCTCAGTGGGGTTAAAAGAGCCATTTTGCCCCAATTTTTTGATTGTTCTTCTCTGTCCAGGTCTGTACCTGCCGTGGACCTGGTGATGTCTCCTGTGGTTTTCAAAGTTATGACCACCTGAAATTGTGTTTAGATGAGAATAGCAGCTTTCGTTAATGTGTAACGTGTCCCCTGTGTGCCCAAAAAGCTCAGAAAGCCAAAGAAAAATTAAAAGCCATAATGTATTTTTTTTTATTCTTATTGATTTTTAAGCCTATCTCGTTTTGGGGAACTGGCTTGTAATTTTGGAGCGCTTGTGGGATAGTATAAGCTCCCGAGGCCTCACAGTAGGATTGTACAAAGAATTTTCCTTGTGGTTTTTTTTTCAATAACCTTGATAACTAAACCCAGTCTTGTGGAGAAGAGGTTTTAACATTCAGGCTGACAAAAATAATTACTTCTCAGTATCGTGCGGTAAAACCACCTGATGGGGCCACGGAAACCTCCCTGTTGGCCGAGTCACTGTGGGTAGGCTGGCCAGGACAGATGTCCGGCTGCCTGACCTCAGGGCTTCCCTGCTTCTTTTCCCTGGCTTTTATTGCATCATCCTGGACAAAACTGGGAGCCCCAGGACGCGCCGGCATCTCCCGGTAGTCGTGTGGAGGCTGGGCAAGCTGTGCAGGGCACACCATGTGCACGTCCTTGCTTGGGAAGCTGGGCTTTAATCAAGGCTCCGGGATCCTTCCTTCGGCTGCCCGGGGCAGGGGGGATTTTAACTCTAAACACATTAGCGTGCGAGATTGAAAGGTAACGTGTCCTCCCGGGGCCGCCAAACAACGGAAAGGAGCCTGGCTTTCATTTGCACAAAGCGCGCAATGGGAATTTCCCTAATCAAATAAAAAGAAAATGAAAAACTCACTCTCTCCAAAACTTTAATTCTCTTAATTACATTAATTGGAGAAACATAGGAGCCTTCTTTGCATGCGTTTCTTCTCTGCAGAGGAGAAGAGCTGCAGGAAGGGACTTTTTTGCACGAGGCAGGACCCGCGTCCCCTGGCACAACGGGATGGGGATGGAGGAGGCACAGCAGCGATGCCCTGGGGTCATCCTCACCCCCCAGAAAAAGCAGCAAGAAATAATGTTTTCTCCACCTGGGTCTTGGCCTGGGCGACCCCTGTGCCATCAAATGACCCGTTCATGCCTGGAAAATGTAACAGGGAGTTTCTCTGGCTGTCGCCTGCTCCAGAATCCCATCAGGTGTCGGAAGGGAGATGGGAAGCAGACCGAATGCCAGGTTGCAGAGTGATTTGCCTCACCCGCTGGCTGCTCCGAGGCGTTTTGGTGGCCGGGAGGTGGCACATGGTCCCAGTGGGGGCTGTGCTGTGGGCTGGGGTCCTGCACCAACCCTGGCCATGGGCACTCCCCATCATGTGCTGCTCACCTGCGTGGTCTCGCGCCACCACACTGGCTCTTTTAATGTGTCCACAGGGATAGCGGGGAGGTGACATCACAGCAAGCGGTGGCGGAGAAAGCAGAGCCTCTTCTGCCCTGCTCTGCATAGCCATGGCCCCCCAACAGCCCCCCGGGATTCAACCCCGTCAGCTTTAACCCCTTTGCTACCAGGAGGAAGGGAGGAGCTTGCAAAATGATCTGCCAAGGCATCAGACATGTGTGCTGCCTGTCCCCACTGCTGGACGTCCTGAGCCAAGGGGGAAGGCTCACGAAATGCCTTCACCAGGAGGGATGAATCCCCCACAGCCACGAGATAACGGGGACCAATAGTGTAAATACAACAGTGGAAATCAGTGCGTTTGAGAAACCTGGGAGGAAAAGGGGTTTTCAACTGGCACCTACATGATGCTTAAGCTAAAATGCAACCTGGCTGCCCTGCCTCTCAGCTTGCTGTAAGAAAACAAATACTAAAGGAGGAACATGCATTGCTCTGCACTTGGACAAAATACCTTCCTCAAAGGGTCAGGATTTCTGTTTTCTGGGGCAACCGAAGGGCCCTGGGGAGGGTCAGTGTTTGGGTGAGTTGGGGAAAACTGAGCTCAGTTGGACAGCAGCATCCCCCACCGCACACCAACTCGCCAGCGGTTGGCCAGAGGCCCTCTCCTCGCTGACACCACAGCAGGAAAGGTGACTCTATAACTGTATTTTTAATACATAATGGGAAAAGTCTGTGTTTGCTGTATGTTCACTAGAAAAAAAGAAAAAGAAGAAGAAAGAAAACGGACACGGCCAGACCATTTGGCTGAAGGCTTTAATTTGGTTTTAAAAAAAAAAAAGGGAAAAGGAAAGAGCCACCTTTGTAGGGAGCTCACATCTGGAAAGTTCCAGCCCAAATGACATAAGTTATGAGCAATTGAAAATCGAGATTAGAAAGGAACCGAGCACGAAACCTGAAGTATGAGCATCAGGATCCTGCTTGTGGGTCCCCATTGCCTGAGGAGCAGAAGTCGGCAGTGGGACGGCTCCGAGGATGCCCCGGCTCCCAGTCGCGTTAGAACCAGGCAGCTCCAGGGCCTCCCCCTTGCGCTGTGGGTAGCAGCAAAGAGCTGCTCGAAGGAGGCGTAAATCACCCGCAGCAAACCCCCGTCACCCCAAACACCTCCTGTTCTCTTCTGCTGCCTTGGGGCAGGGTTGAAGCTATGGCCCAACCTCCGGCTGCATGCAAAGCTGAACCTCTTGCACTCCTGTTGTTTCACGCTGGCTTAGCTCAGCAGGGGCAGCTTTGTGCCAGAAGTGTCCTATGTGAATTTACTCCTGGCTTGCTGCGGGTCGGGCTGTGCCAAGAAGTGCACAGGTGCAAATTAGATCAATATACCTGGTGCTGGGGTGGCGAGGGGGTCTCTGCGGAAGGGTTTGCAAGGCTTTTACCAGATTGGCTTTAAAGCCGAGGGAAGTCGAAGTGCTGCAACTTCCGTTTCCAGCAAGCCCGGTGTCTGCAGGGCCAGCACAGCTGTGCCTCTCTCTGCTGAGGGCTGGAGACACAGTGTGAGCAGGGGAGCCTTCGATGTCCCCCCTCCCAGGGTACAGAGACATGCCCGTCTCATTTTGCGCAACTCCAAGTGCGCTGGCAGCTCCGTTGGCCCTGGGTAGGACATCAGGAGGGGTCCTGCCCTGGCACCCTGGCAGGACCCCTCCATCCTCCCCCCCAGCTCTGCAGAAGCCCATCATGGTGCCTGAGGCTGGAGGCAGCAGGGTCTCCATCTGGTCAAGTTCCCTATGGGGTCGCAGTACCTGGGATCCCACCCCAGTGCAAACAAGACCCAGTGGAAATAGCGAGCTGGAAATGGTTCCTTTTTCTGTGTAGGATACGGCTGCTCTTCCCCAGCTCCACCTCCATGGTGCTCCTTTCCTGGTAGCTGCTGGTGCAGGAGATGCTCCTTCCTTGGGCTGCCATCCATGTCCCTCTCTTGCTCCATGTCCTCATCCGCTCTGTGTTTCAGCATTGGCAAGAGGAGGAAGGCAAGAGCTCATCATCCACCTTGCAAGCTCCCGTGGTGGAAGACCACCTTGCAAGCCTCCATGCTATGAGACCGCCTTGCAACCCCCATGGTAGCAGGTTACACTGCAAGTCCCCGTGGTGGGAGGCTGCCCCATTCCAAGATCCAGAGCTCTCTGGATGGGACAGAGATGGGCCCATGGTTTTGTTCCCAGTAACCCAGAGGGTGCAGCAGCCCCAGATGGGCAGTGGTGACCCTGAGCTCAAGGTCTCCCAGGGCACTACAGGATGGTGTGGCTGTGTCCACAGCAATGAATAAAACGGTGCCAGGGAGTGGGAAATTGTTAGCACAGCTTTGGGCTAGGGTGGGTAGACCTACTAACCGCGGCCTGGGGTTGGTGGGGGACAGGGAACTTTCCCAGTCGGTGGGGTGGACATGGTCACCCTGTCTGGGATGATGTGAGAGTCTGGTGCCCTGGGGGTGGCATGGTCTGTGCTGCTTGGCTTCAGCAGCCTCTCTGGCCAACAGCCAGAGAACACCTGGCTTTCCGGGTCTACTGCGCCTGGGTCAGCACTTACCCACCCCACGGCGCAGCTGCAGAGGAAGGGGTTCAGCTGCCCAAAGGCAGCATTTCCAGCCGAGGTGTGTGTCTGCACTGCCTTCACCGCCCCTTGCCGGGGATCAGCCTGCCTGTGACACCATGCCCTAAGGCAGGCAGATACCCTCCATAAGAGCCACTCTGTTCCCAGGCCCCAGAACAGAGAGAACTGGAGATGCCCTTTGTTGAGTGAGGGTGCAGAGACCTCAGCTGGGAGCCAGCTCTTCGGCTGGGAGTCAATGAACCCAGCCACGGCTTGTCCCCAGTTTATTTTATTATTATCTGCATTACTTCTGGGCACCCAGACACGGCCCTGACAGCACTGCGCACCCCTGGTATCAGCCCCAAGAGGCCAGCAGAGCAGGGGATCCATGGACAGCATCGTCCCCCCTTAGCGAGGGCTGGGAGAAAGGCAGGATCGGTGGTGTTATTTTACTTAATTTATGACTAAATGCCCCCAGAAGAGTTTAGCCCTTATTACCGAGATATAATGGCCTATTAAGGGAGCAGCACTCCCTGGAAAGCAGCCCGGTGTGAGTGACTCCTTCTTGCGATAAGAACTTAATAATCACACGTGGGGTGAGGACAGGAGGAAGCCTGCAGCCTGCCCATGGCTGCAGCCCGGGGGGCTCCTGCCCGCGGGGAAGGGGGGTGGTGGGAAGCCCCGCTGGGGGCTCTGCTGATCGAGGAGGAAACCCCCGTGCTTGTAAATCCGTAATTCCTCGCTAAATACTTCGTAACGACAACAAATGTGAAGTGGTGTCAGAAACCCCTCATTTTCTTTTACGGTAAAGTCATGTCCTGAAGCCAAAGAAAGGACACAGAAAAAAAACCAGTAATGCTCACTCACTGCTTAAACCGTACCCGTCTTCAGCACCTTCGCAGCTTCTTCGGCCTGTTTTCCACGTTGTCCTGTGGGCAGGGTGGAGAGCTTGAGCCCCGGGAGTCTCCTGCCCTCGCAATACATTCATTTCACATGGAGCTTTCAGAAGATGGGACACACCCCCACACCCCCCACAATTTCTCAGCACATCGCTCCTAAGTGCGATGGTCTTGTTTTCTTCTGGGTTTGTTACTGAAGAGGGAACATTTTCTCAGCAAAATGTAAGGCTGAGCGATAAGGACTGGGCAGGAACTGATAGAGACTTTGCAGATCGAATATGATGTTGTTTATTTGACTATGATGTATATTTAAAGGTCTCAGTTACAATTGGCCCCAGGCAATCTCTAATGAGCTGCAGCTGCCTGGACTCTCATTAGCTTTAATGACATCTTCTCAGTACATTTTTCTTGGGGTAAGACCTTGTCCTCTCTATGGTTGCGCACACACTAAAACCAAGAGACATCTCACCCTAAAAGGGCAGCCAACTCAAAACAGTGGAGCAATGATAAATGATGCAAGTGCCCAGAAGAGACAAACCTTTCCTGGAAGAGTCATTGTTTATTTAAGGCAAACTAAATGTAATTTACTTTGGCACGCCTTAGAGTTAGACCGGGAGGTATTCGCGCGGAGGCTCAAAAAATAGGTAACAAAGTCACCGTGTGTGTTAGGCAAAGATCAATTTGCAGTTTCCCCGAATTTTTGCCATTTGTCTTATTCACTGGACAACCATCTGCCTTCTTGAGAGCCACTTCCCTCTGTGTGCAGGCAGAAAAGCTGCGAGAAAACAGCCTGGGTTAGTGAAGGAGGTGAGAGGAGCAAACACAAGCCCCAGTGCTGGGCAGCACCTCCCCGTCCCGCACCGAGCCGGCAAGCTGCCGGCGCTTCGGCAGGCTGCTGCCTATTGATCCTGCCCCTCCGCGCCGAGCCCCGTCCTGGTTTTTCGCTCCGGGTATGTCTTCTGGTGCTCTGCTCCTACCGCCAGCGGAGGCCTTATCCGACTTCCATCTCTTCTTCGGAGAATTGAGGGAGCAGTCATTAATCATCCGAGCTGTCCCCTCCGTGGGAGCACAATGGCCTTCTTTATCCCACACTTCAACAGCCCTGACATGTACAATAACATTCAGCCTTGACGTATCTGTATTGCACCAAAGAGACTTACTCAAAAGGTTCTTTTGCAACATTTCGGGTTGTAGTTAAAATATATTGGTTTATTGTAAGGCGAGCAGTGCAGATCATATCGGAGATGTATACGGGTTTCTAGGAAGCGGGGCAGCATCTCGCAAACATTTTTCTCGCCGCGTTGCTAACCCGGCTCCTACAGGCAGCTGAGGTATGGCTGGCTGTTGCAGGGAAGGTGCCACGTGCTTTCGCGGGGTGGTTTTCCACGCTGCCTGTTTTCTCAGGGAATCTTTCTAACAGGGAAATTTGGCTGCTTCTTACTGAGACGTGCAGAGCTTCGGAAATTCCTCTCCCAAAATGAGTGCTGCTCCCAACACATGATGGGCCGTAAAGCACTGTCTCAGGGATGCCAGTGGACCCTGAGAGGAACCAGATGAAATCTGTATCTCCCAACTGATGTCTTCAAACGAGTCCTGCAGCCAGGGATTTCTCCCTTATGGTGAGGCAGGTTGGAAAGTTGCCCCCAAAACTCCCAGCAGAGACACGGAATTCTGCAGGAGCTGCTGCTTGTACGGTTTGTCCGGGGGAGCGTTCAGACCTCACTGCCGCCGCCACACGTGTGCACCAAATGTCTGTGCTACCCCCATGGACACAGGGTGGGAGAAGACAAGCCGTGTGCCATGTCCCCTGGGTGTGGGGGGGAGAAGGGGAGGTTGGGAGAGGGGAAGGGAGACACAAAGGACAGCATTAATACCAACCAAGCAGCGAGCTACCTTCACCCACGTGAACCAGTTGAAAGCTGCATTCGGAATTTCTAAGCCCTCCTTAAATGCCTGGGCTCCAAAACGCCACTGAGCTAGCAGAGGTATTTCTGGACATGTTGCAGGAGCTCCCAAATAACCAGGGAACACTAAAAAAATAAAGAAAGGTGGGGGTGGGGGAAACCAAAACAGGAAACAGGTGGGGTTCACTTTTCCTCCCTCCCGCCTTGTTCCACTGCTTTTTGCAGGGGCAAGCTGTACCTCTGAAGCTCAGATTAAACGGTTTGCTACGAAATAAACACGCAACGGAGTTAACAAGCTCTGAGATTTAGGGAGACGCCACTCTGGGAGATACGCGAGTAGGTCGCCGGGGCATTTCTCAGCTGTCTAAACCCCGTGGCTGACTGCTTTGCCCCTTCCAACGCTGGTGAAACCTAAGCCCATCGCTTACTTGCAGCCAGGCAAGCTGCTTTCGCTCAGCCGTCCCGGCAGCCAGGCCTTGATTCGGCTTCTCCGGGTGCGGACTTGGCCCACTGGGAGCAGCCAGGGTTTATATATGGTCTTGTCTGTCTTTTCTTTCTTTCTTTCCTTCCTTCCTTTCTTTTCTTTCTTTCCTTCCTTCCTTTCTTTTCTTTCTTTCCTTCCTTTCTTTCTCTTCCTTCTTTCCTTCCTTTCTGTCTTTTCCTTCCTTCCTTCCTTCCTTCCTTCCTTCCTTCCTTCCTTCCTTCCTTCCTTCCTTCCTTCCTTCCTTCCTTCCTTCTGACACTTCTAAGAAGAAAAGCCCCAGAGCAGCCCATTTTCACCGCTCGCAGCACTCAGTGACCTGGCGAGCTTGCTGGTGCCGGCGCTGGCTGTGCCTGCTGGACTCGGCACAGCGGGAGCCGTGCGGTGGCTGCGGTTCGGGAGCGACGCCGGGAGCTGGAAACGTGTGCTGGGTGGTACCAGCCCCAGCTTTTCCCTCTGACATAAGCCATGCTTGAGTCCAGTCCAGTTCCTCAGTCCACCCCTGACCCTCCACCGAGGAGTGATGGGCACCGGTGGGGCTGTGGCCACTGGGTGCCACAGTTGGACGTGGGTGAAGCCGCTGGCCGCAATGTGCCAGTGCGGAACTGAGTCAGGGGCTCAGCAGACGCCTTCTATCTGGCCATTTTTTGGTGCAGTGGTTTGATGTGTAATTAGAATTATTAGCTATAAATTTAGCCCATCCTCCCTCCCCCAGCCACAAATTAGCCCTAATCTCCTCACCGTGCTCACATCGTTTGCAAATGTTCACAGGAGTGACCGAATTTGGGGTGGGGAGGGGTGCTCACCTCCAGCTACATGGCATCATCCCGCCACCCCGACCTGGGTTTTCAAACTGGTGGACGGCACGGCGTGAGCAGCCAGCGGACGGGAGGTTCAGGCAAAGAGCCCCACGAGCACCAGGCAGGGTTTGAAAGTGCTGATGAGCTCCTTCCCCCTTCTGCTGCGAGGCGCGGACCCAAGCACAGATATTTCAGCTGATGGGGGCTTGCACATGGACATATCCATTCCTCCAGGTTTTGCTTTCCAGCCTTTCCCCAAATAAAGGCTCGTGCTGCTCTGCAACATGCTCAGGCCCCGGGCTTTTTATTATTTCCAAGGTCATTTGCTCTGCAGCAGGGCTGAAAAACAGAACTGCCTTTCTTGCGCTGTTTATGTCTACCAGATACACACTACTTGCTTTTTCATTTGGATTCATTTTCTGTGCTGTCCTGAGAGAAAGGAGCAAAGCAATTTTCTATTTACTGCGAAATTCCAAGTGAGTGATTTTGCGGGTCTGGAGATTGTCAGGAAGAGGTTACTGGACTGTGTACATGGAGGAGGAGGAGAGCAGAAGTGATAGGAGAAGCGCACGGAGCAGGAGAGGCGACGGCTAAAGCTTTTGCAATCCCTTCACTGTCTCAAGAAACCTTTACCTAAACACCCAAGACTGGTAACTATTACTGGATGTGTGAGTAATTCCTAGATAATTTTTTAAGTATTTGGAAAAAAACAGTGCATAATGAAAACATTACGCTATTGTCGTGCTGCTGACACTGTTGGCCAGATTCTCAGCTGCTGTGAATCATGCTCTCGCCTTTGACTTGAGCAGAATTATACCTTATTTATCCCAGCTGAGGATCAAATGCATCGCCCAGCGCTCGTACCACCTTTGCCGTGCAGGTCAGAGCAAAGTTCTCCCTAAAACTGGTAAATTCGGCAATGCCTGCCAGTGGCCATGCTCTGAAATGCAGCCGAGACCGCAAAGCCCCGGTTGCAGCCGGTTGCTGTTGCCTCCAGCCAAACTCCCGGGGACGGGCAAGGGCGGGCGGCTGCTTCGCCGGGTCCCGGGGATGGAGCCCCTTGTTGGGCAGCGTGGGCTGGGGGGTGAGCGAGGGGCAGGGCTGCGGCCGGGCAGCCGGGAAGCACCCGGCTGGCAGGACGGAAGGGTAAACAAAGAATGCTTAGCAGTTTGCACACACAGATGAATTTCTAGATGTTTTCTTAGAACTTAGAATAATTTATTGTAATTACTGTTGGCTGAGTTGTGTTTGAAGAAGGCAGCGCTGTTTAAAAGGATTTTTGAAAGGCATTGAATTGGGAGGCAATTATTTTTTTTGTAAAATATGTTTAAGGATTATAAAAGTAATTACTGCCCTCAAGCCAGGATGTCTAATTATGTTAAACTGTGGCTTAAGACAGCACAACTTTCAGTCTCTTCCTTGGGTGGTTCATGCAGGAGCAGAGCACACGTGGCACGGCTGGGGCAGGGCTCGGCACAGGCAGGGACGTCCCTGTGGCACCTTGGCAGTGACGCAGCCTTCGCAGAGACACTGCACGGGCGCAGGGCGATGAGCATGGGGCCACAGGGAAGCAGGGAAGAAGGGGAGGAGGGAGGGAGGGAGAAAAAGGAAAATCAGCAGAGTAATGGAAGCAAGGGAGTGAGGGTACTGAGAGCGTGCTCCCATCACCCCAGTCTTTGGGCACAAGCTAGCCCGATGCCTGCGGGGAAGAGCTTGCTCCTGCTTTGGGGAACGGGCGCGTTGACCCCTCTGGGGCCTCTTCCTGTCCTGTTTTTCTCTCTTTTCCTCTGGGACCCCTTCATGAGCAGCAGGAGAGAAGTATGCGTTTATTTTTCAAGCTTGCCTTTTGACTCCGACTCCCCTCTGTTCTTCTGCCAACGTGTGAGAAACAAATTCAGGTTTAAAAGGCAACCTGAAATGTGCATGCACGCACAAAACTGTTTTATTTTTATAATGCTGTGATTTATGGGCCAGCTTGGGGCAGGGGGGATTTCGCTGGTGATTTCTGAGCGTTTGAAGGTTGCCCGGAGCGGTAGAGGCAGCCAACATGCTGCGTGCCGGGGGAGCGGCTGCTGCGGGCAGGGGGAGAGGGCAATGTAGGCAGAGCCGGGAGCGGCACGGAGGGTCTCTGCAACGGCACTGCGGCTGCACCGGAGCACGGCAGGGCTGGACGTGGCGAGGCAGGAGCTGGGAGGAGGATATTTCAGTAAGGGGGATGAGAGGTGGAGCTGCGGGAGTGGTAGGCAAGGCTGCATCTTAGGGATGCCTAAAGAGCTGCTGAGGTTTGGACTCAGCTCGGAGGTGAGGTGATTGCTCTCGATGGAGCCTGGGTATCTGTGCAGAAATCGGGCGCCCTCCTTCGCCATCGCTTCCAGTCCCCGGCACCGGCGGTGGGCTCACACGGCTGATCACACGCATCAATTCAGAGTACATATCACCTCAGAGTACGTATCACCCGGCTGATCCCTTTCACCCCACACCACCCTTCTGCCCCAGGCAGCAGCAAAGCCAGGAGTGCTGTAGGGGGGACTCCTCTTCCAGCACATCTCAAAACAAATTCACCCCGTTTAACCCAAAATGTCGAGTGGCGTTGACCCAGAAAGGCTGTTTGCAGGGGGGCAGCAGGCAGGGCAGGCTGGTGGGTGGAAGGGCTGTGTCCTGCACGGTGCTGGCGAGCAGGCTGGGTGCTCAGCCCCAAGCTCAGGTGCAGGCGGAGAGCAGCAGCTGCAGCCTCGGCACTGCAGCCCCGGGTGCTTCGCAGCGCAGAGCCGTTGGCTCGCAGGGATCCGGGATGTCGCAGAGATGCTGCCAGGACGGGGAACGCAGAGAGAGCCGATGGGAAATACCTGCTTTCTGGGAAGGGAAATGCTGTGCTGCCACCGAGACCAGCAGCTAGAAAGCGACCCCGGAGCTGCCAGCACTGGGAGAGGAGCAGCAGGGCAGTTTCCAGCATCCCATGCTGAGCTGGAGGTCTGTCAAGTGTCAGGGCCGGATTTAGCTCTGGCTCACCTGCACTAGATAGACTGGGGAAAATGTAGTCCCGACTCAACATTTTTTTCAAATATAGAAAATTGCTTATCATTATTATTGTTATTATTATTATTGCTATTATTACTACCACTATTATTATTTTTCAGTCTGGCTCCCCGCTGTTTTCGGATGATTTCCACCCTTGGAGTCTGTCAGCAGAAAGACTCAGTGTTTTTTTTCCCAAGCCACATGTAGAAGCAGTTCTTGGTAGTTTGGGTCCTTTGTATTCTGTGAATTATATAAGGTCTCTCCTGTAAGGAGCCTGGAAAAGGAAGAGCACTAATTATTATTAACTCTGCCAAAGCCAATAATATCCTTGGGTAATTATTGGTTTACCCAATTTTCCTGCGAGCCTACTGTGTAAATACACCATTGTGAAGAGGCTGTTATTTCCTCCACGCTCCACCTTGCCATGGCACTGATGCTTTCGGTCTAGTCACGTGCCCGTTGTGATCAGGGTTGTTAATTTTGGTGGGCGATTGCCGCCAGTAATCAAACACAAGATGGGAAATGGCACAAGTCAATGTGCTCCCTCTGCCCTTCCAGTCCAGCCCCCTCTCTCCCCTTCAGCCTTGCTGAATGCCTCTGGGCCCTCCTGCCCCAGCTGGGGCCATTTGCCACCTCCACGCAAAATCCAGCAGGATGCTCCCCAGGGACCACAGCCACCCCTCCAATGCTGGGGCCCGCATCAAGGCACGGCTTGGCAGGGACCATCCCATCGACCGGCTGCCTCCATGCCCGGCCCCGAGCGTGACTTTCCCGGCTGCAATGAGGTGAAGCGCGGGCAGGGAGCCGGCGGGGAGGAAGCGTGTCTCACGGCGGGAGACCCCAGCCGCTTTCCCTTTCATCACTGCTCATTTATTTGGATTAGAGTCAGCTCTCTCCTGAATCCTTTGTTCGCTGTTTGTTATTCCACATGCACCGAGCGCTGCACGTTCATCTTTATTAGCTCTAATTGCTTCCCCGTTCTAATGGGATCTCGCTATTCGCATACAATTGAAAGGAAACGTATTCATTAAAATAATTCTCCTCCTAACTGTTGTTTAGGGCTGGTGCTGTCAGTGCTGCTTGCTGTGATTTTCTCCCTGCCCACTGCTGAGTGCTGGACGGGACTAGGACGCAGGCAAAGCTTCATTAATGACTGTGTGTTCACGTGAACTGTAGGCTTCAGGCTCGGGCCAGTTTGGGTGATGTTTGTTGATGGAGCAAAGGTTGCACAGCCACCCGGCTGCTCTCTCTGTCAAGCTTGAGGAGCACGTGGAAGGGCGGCATGTATGTGTTCCCATCCACGGGCAACCAAATAACTCTCCCGGCTGTGCTCAGCCCCACCTGCAGTCCCATGCACCACAGCTCCCCAGCCTTCACCCTCAAGGTGAAGGAATTAAATGAGAAAGCAGCAGAGAGAGGATAAAGCCAGGGATGCTTGAGAGCTGGAGAAAGCATGCTAAGCAAAAGTTTCCAGTCAAAGTCGGTGACAAGAGATGACTTCCAGCAGCAAACAAGCCATCTTCCTAACAGCTTGGCTTCCTCCCGGGCACTCAGACCAACTTTTCCTCCTTATTTATTTCCTCCCACCACCTCTAGTTAAGCATCTTTAGGGAACACTTTAATGACCCTTCTTCCTCCTTGCTGTTTATGCTTGGCTTTCCCTCCCCTACCTGGGGGTGGCTGAGGTACCTTCGCCACCGTAGCTAAGCAACCTCTCCGTTAGCACGCTTGTGGCTCAGACCAAGGCATCTCCTCACCAGCTTTACACAATTAGCCCTTCAGTTTCTGTCTGCAGTGCCCCTCTCCTCCGCTCCCAAAGCCTCCGAAAGACTCCTTTCTGCAGCACTGTCCGCTCAAATGAATAGATCTCTTTTGGTGAAAAAAAATCATCCCCTGCTTTATCACATTCCCAATCCTCTGTGAAAGCTGCCTTCCCTCGCCTGGCATATTTATGCCATAATTTGTTAAGACCATCATGTAAGGCTGAGGATGGGAAGCTGGCAGTTTCAGGACTTGTAGAGCTGTTTCTGCCGAGAAGGGCGGCACAGTCTCCTTGTAAGCGATGCAGATGTGCAGGGGTTGTCCCTGCAAAAGGGGCTGGCAGAGTCCTTCCCTGTTGGGCCACCCCGTGGGCCACATTAAAATCACTGATGGGCTATGTGAGCACGGGAGGGAGCATCGTCTTGGACAAACACCACCGCCCTGGGAGAGACCATGGCAGAGATGAGCCCTACCAGCATCTCCCGTGGTCTTGTTCCCATCCTGTGTCACCTCTACGGGGGTGGCTTTGCCACCAGCACAAAAGCTGAGCCCACGCGATGTCCGTTTTCACTAGCCGGGTAATCCTGGGACATCCTGAGGCTCCCCTAGTGAAGACACAGCATTGCAGCTTTCCTGGAGCTGATCCTGGACTGGAGCTGGTCTGGGAGCTTCATTTAAAATGCAAATGACACAGCGTTGCCTAACAGCAATGGCACTAATGGGATGCGAGTTTGTGCCCACTAATAGCATCCTGCAGTACTTCTGAAGTAAGCGTCTGCTTTGTCTCCGCATTTGTCTGTCACAGAAGAACATTACCCAGGCCCCGGCTCCCATTCTATTAATATATTTCCTTAATTACACTGTACAGAGCGAGTGCCAGGCGGGCAGACAGACTGCAGAAGCTCTGCTATCACTGAAAGTGCTCTGCTGAAGAAGACAGCGGTGACATCACAGGCGGATGACATCAGCCCCATGACACGCTCCCGCTCTTCCATCCGGCTCAACAAACCCTGCTGACCTTGCCCCTGCCAACCTCAGGCTTGCTCAGTGTGGAGGGGGGCTACCGAGTCACCCCCCGATAAAAGCCACACGCCGCGCTCCCCAGCACCGTGCCCTGCGCACCCTGATGCTGGCATCCAGATGCCGAGTGCTGCCTCCTTCCCCCAGCGAAGCCTCGCTGTCTATCTGCATTTTAAAAGTGCCTATCAAGCCCCAAAAGACAGGGTGTTAGACAGACAGCAACCATCTGCCTGCAGGTCAAGTGGCTGTGACAGGCGTCCTCTGGCCACTAAGACAGCGAGACGGTTTCGAGACCGTCTTCGCAGAGACTCCGGCTGACTGCAGAAATCGCTACCTGCTCTGTCGCTTTTTATTCATCCTTGGGATGCACTTGAGAGCTGTCAGCTCCCCAAGTCACAGCGAAGCTGAGCATCTTGCCAAAAGGCGTGCTCAGGTAGCAAGAGTGGGATGAAGGCTTTCGGCAGAGCCGGGAGCCCTGCCCTGGGCTGGGACCTTTCCCCCTGGAGCAGGCAGCCTGCTTGCACTTGTGGGGAGCAGGGACCCCAACCTCGATGGCCGGGAGCACCCAGGCAGCACAGGGAATTGCTGTGGCCACCAGATCCTCGCCAGCGTGTGGGGCATTTGTCAGTAAATGTCCCTTCACAGCGTCGCCGTAAGCTGCGTGAGATGGATGGTGGAGGGCTGAGATGTAAACAGGGTGGGTGGCTGCTCACGGTGACTGGTCTCGGGCTGGGCATCCGCACACCCCAGCTCTGCTTACGCTTTTTTGGAAGCCTTGCTGGTTATCTGGCCAAGCGGCGGGACGGCCTCTATCCGGCCCAGGAGCTTTCAACGCTAAAGGCCCCACTGAGCTGCAGCTGAAGCCCAGGTCTCCTTTCCATCCCTTGCTGCCTTTCTCCTCCCCAATGAGGTCTTTTCCTGACCCTTCCTCTGCCTTGATGCTTCACCTTGGACCCCTCTCCTTCTCCTCCTCCTCGTCCATCCCTTCTTCAGCTCCCAGGACAAAACACTAGCTCCCTGCCTTGGGGGGTGGTGCTGGTGGGCTGACGCCAGGCACCCTGATGGGTGGGAATGAGTAACAAGTCAAAAAGAAAGAAAAGTAATCCCCCTTCCCCTCCCCCCTCCCCTCAAAAACCCCACAAAACCATAAAGGAACAATGATGGTACCACAAGGCAGCAAGGACAGAGGGTCGCAGGGGTGGCCTCCCGGTGAAGCCATCTGGGTGGCCCCGTGGCCGAAGAGGTTGTGCCTGGGTAACCAGGGGGAAGGTGGGGGGGGGGCTTAGTCTCAAGCTGCTGATGGGGGAAGCCAAGCTGGGGGCCAGGGCAGCCCCAGTACAGGGTGAGACCCACTCCCAGGCCCTGGGAGCTCTTGCAGTGACTTACTGGAACCAGTTCCTGAAAGCTCCTGGGGCATCTGCAGCTCCAAGGATGCACCACGCTCGCAGGGAACGACCCCCTGGAAACGCACAGCGGCGATGGCAGGATGCTGCTCCTCTCTTCCCAGCCTTGAGGCAGGAGGGGAGCTGAGTAGAGAGAGGACAATTCTTGCTCCAAAGAGAGTAAAATGAGATTATTATGTTTTTGCCTCGTTCTGCACATAAACCTGACACTTCCTTTGAGGCAGTCCTTGAGGACTTCCCAGACCCTGACTTCATCAAAAAGGAGAAAATTTAAAAAACTAAGCTGTTCGTCCAGAGTCGGTCTCCTGAAGCTTGTAAACATGAACGAGGTTAGAGAGGGGCAGGAGAGACGGGGAAGCATGGGCCTGATCCTGCACAGGGCAGAGAAACCCAGCGGCGCTGCTGGAGGGACTGGGACAAGCAGGGGAAAAGCAAATTTCCTGCAAGCCAGACCAGCCTTTGGGGAAAAGGGGTGGTCCGAGCCCTTTGGGGAGGGAGATCTTGGCCCTGCAGGCGTGGGCACTTCTCTGCGGGCGTCCTGCAAACCCTCCTGCGCCCCTGGTGCCTTTGAGAAATCTTTGTCTAAGAAATGCGCAGGCGCAGCAGCGGCAGCAGGAGAGCAGGCGGCTGCTCCTCATTCCGCTGCGTGTCAGAAACCTTGGCTGTGTCGAAGCCTCAGGTTTTTTTTGGATCCTAATGCATCTGCTTTCTAAGCTGCACGTTGGTTACAAACCTGCACACTGGTTACAAACCTGCGTAGGCTGTCAAAGTGTTGCTTTACTATTTTTTACTATTTGCCTATTTTCATTTCCCCTCCCGTGCCAAGAGCCTTGTTCCCTGGCGGAGAGGTACCCCTGCTCCTGCCTGCCGCTCCCCGGCAGCACATGGCCCCGTCTGCACTCCCCGCCGTGTCACTGGGGCTCACTGCCGCCTCGGACAGACGTCACCAATCAACCCGATGGCTCCCCAGCACCTCGCTGCATTCCCCAGCTGAAATAATCCCCCTGCACCTTGTCAAGTTTCCGCACCAGCAGCCCTGCTGTAGTTTAATTAAGGCGAAGTCCCTCATTGCTGTAGAGGCTTTCGCTTACCAGCGGATTTCCCTAAGGCCTCATCAAATGAAACACTTCTCTGTGCCCGCTCCTCCTCTACCGGCAGCACAGCTTTCCCTGGATGCCCAGGGGGAATGGGTGAGCCCTGGATTTAAGGTTCCTCTGAGGTACCTGTGTGGGATGCTCCAGCACCCAGGGAAGCACCCAGGTGTGTCTGCTCATTGAACCGAGATGGGTCCTGCCCTGGGAAATGATGCTTTTGGTCCAAACCCTGGCTTTGCTTCAGTCTCAGTGCATCAAAATTTAGCTCTCATGCCTGCACTGGGGGCTGCAAATGGCTCTGTGGCTATTGCATGGCCAGGAGTTTGTGCTTGCTCTCCAAAAATACGCAGAGCTAGCGAAGGCTGTGCAGCTGGAACAGCAGCCAGGACACCCAATTACTAGTTTTGCTCTCCATCGAGCTTGACAACATTTGTGAAAAATTAAGAGAGGGCAATGCTCTTCCCCGCTTACAGGAGGAATGAGAACCTATCTGCCACAGGCTTCCAGATGTCATTTTATATTTTCTATAAAAATTTATAGGGAACCCAGCTGGCCCTAGAGACACAGTCTGAGAAGCAAGCAGCCAATTGTCACTTGGCAGAGGCAGCCGTGCAGCACGAGCCGGCGGTGCCACAGCCGGCGTGACGGCGCGCTGCCTTTCCCCAGCCAGGGATTCACGGCCAAAGTGGTGCCGGCACCGGCCGAAGTCTCTGCCCTGCGCTGGGCTGAAGGGGCTCAGCCTGCTGTGGGGCTGGCAGCGGGAGGGCAGCGTGTGGGGAGCGGGGTGAGCCCCCCGAGCTGCTGCTACTCACCAGCTTTCTGCACTCCTCTCTGCTGCTGGGTCAAGTACTCCTCCTGCAATCCCCGGCATTGCAAACCACACAGGAGCCGAGAGGGTAGCAGGATTAGTCCCTTCTCCGACTTTGTTTCGCGTTTTCAGGAACATAAATTGCCATGGTTACCATAGCCTGGGCTCCTCATTAGCAATATTTGCTCTCGATGTCAGATTAATGCAGTCGTTGCTTCACAGCGCTGGTCGGTGCTGGGGCTGTTCCAGCGCCTTTCGCCAGCATGGGCCGTCGCTTCACCCGCAGCCTGCTGCTCGGCCGTGGGACGGGAAACCGGCCATGGGGATTTGGCACTGCTGTTGGGACTTGGCTCCGTCGCCAGGACTCAGCACTGCCACAGGAAGGCAGCAGTGGGACCAGGGGCACAGGCTGCTTTCCAGAGCCAGTTCTGCTGCCTTTCCCCCAGATCCCAATGATACCCACCCGTGTCACGTAGGTGCCTTGCATCCCCTTGCCGAGCTGCAAGAACACCTCAGCTCTCGTTTTCCCTAACAGACGTTACCGGCAGTAGGGTCTGTGAAAGCATAAAACGCATCCGCTGTTTGCGTCACCATTTGGCGTAGGCTACGCAACATCAACGCTGCAGCCAATGCACCTTTTGGACCCTCTCTCTCTTTCTCTCCAAAGAAGAGCTATTTAAAGCATCATATTGAACCAGTTCATCTGTCCATAGCGGAACGCCGAGCGCTCCTGATACGGCGCAGCGCTTGCTGCTGCCGGCTATGAAAGCGCAGTCCGCAGGCTCTCGTCTGCGAGGAGGGAACGATAGCGGGGTCGGACGGTCCCTGCCAGGGAGAGGAGCGCGCCGATGGACAGCGTGCCGGGGAACGCGCCGCTCAGCTCGGCAGCCCCGGGATACTAGGAGGGGGAAGAAACATCAGCTCATGCCAGAAACGCTGGACCCGACCAAATGTCTTGAGTGACATCAGCATGTACGTTGTTACCCTGGCAGTGTAACGTCCTCAGGCTAATCCCCAGCGGCGCGTAATCTTCCGTCACTGGGACAACACTGAAAGAAAGCAAACCTGGACCAATACCTCCTCTTTTACCCAGACCTACCTAATCCCAGAGAAGCAAGTTAATAACATGCATCAGCTCAGTATCTGCTGGTTTTTTATTAAACTCCTCACATAACTTCTATATTATTTTCGTCCTTGCCAACTCAGGCTGCCCTGCTTCAGAGCCAGCAAGAAAGGACGCGCTCGCAGGAGATGTTTCGTGAGCAAACCTCCAGCTAAGACTTACTTCCTCTCGCTATCTGATGCCTTCTTATGAATATTGTTTAAAAAATAATAATAAAAAATAGGCCAGATCCCAAGCACTTCGTGCACAGAACGGACTGAGAACAACTGACCAAACGATTTCTAACAGGTTGTTTGGTGAGCGGCTCCTCCTGGCACCCAGTGACTCGCCGGGGCCCTTCCCATCGGTGCCTGGTGCGGCATCCGCTCGAGCACTTACCCGGCCCCTTATCGTCCTGCTGCAGGTGAACAGCCTTTTTCCTACCCAACTGCGGCTTAATAAGCTTCTCCCGTGAGCGGAGATCTGTACGCAGCGGTATCAGTTATTCTGTCTGACCTGCAGTACAATGTTGTTTTCCTGCTCGTGAAGGAAACATTCAGCGCGGAGCTGGGGCTGCACAAACGCAGCCCCACATAAGCCATAAATAAAAATATTTAAGTGCATGCAGTCTTTTATTTTGTATGCCTGAAAGATAGAAATAATATCGGATGCTCAGAAGAAAGGAAATATTTAGTTAAGAGAAAAAGAGAGAGCTGTAAGAAGGCAAGACAAACACTATATATTTATTTTTTATGGCGTAAATGGAAAGCCCGCGCTTTCAGCTTCGCTGAATTATTTTACAGCGTATCTCTGGCAGAAATCGAAAAAATCTGCTCACATCCAGCCCCTCAATTATTGCACCTCGCTCTTCGGTGTGCCAAAATGACATCTTCTGAGCTGGCAGCAAGCTTTGCCTCCGCGCTTTCCCTCGCACGCAGGAAGGCTGCTCTGCCGCGCTCCGAGGTGTCGGGAGATTTCGCGGCTTAGGTCAAAGGATGTTAATAAAGCACTTGAGTCTCCATATGGTATTTTGGCACTAAAATGTCAGCTGCTTTTCAGACACTGTACTTTAATCACTTCAGACAGGCCCCTTTTAAATGGTTTGTTTGGTTTTCTTAGAGAATAATATTTGTTATTTGGTTTTCAGAATGACTAATAAATGAACTGTCTTTGCTCCGGGAGAATAATGCCACTTAAGCAAAACCTAGTGCTGCAGTTCAGAGCTATTTAATAAGAAATACCTGTCAGTGTCAGAATATATTTACTGTGCATTAGCTTTGAAGAATTGCAGAATTAGTTTTCCCCTTGCTAAGTTTACTTTATGTAAAATGTAACACATGAACTGTGAATATGTGGACAGCAAACAGACTGTATCAATGAACGCAGCCTCCCCCGGAAAACGCTGACAGCGGCAAGCGAAACACCTCCGAACAGACGCATCTGACACCATCAAAAGCGAAACGTGTGACAGCTGCCAAGGAGCCGCAGCCTCCCGCCTCCCTCCCCTTGTTTGAAAAACAAAATCCAATCCAAAATAACACGCTGTAGTCTATTTATCCTCTTGTTTAATCCACGGGGAAAGCATCAGCATAATTAAACGCTTTTAACCTTTCGGTTTTAACTTGCGATCGGGCTGCGGCGAAAAGTGAGCCACGCTGCACAGGGGTGGGAGCTTCGCACCGCCGCTCACCGAGCCTCACACCCCGCTTCCCGCGGCGGCACCCCGGCACAGCCACCCCCCGCCCGGGCACGGCACCGCCTGACGAGCATCCCTGTGTGCCCGGTGCCATCAAAGCAGCATCTGCCAGGACGGGCCCCTGCCCGGGAAGGGGCATCGCCGCTCTCCAGCAGCCCACCGTCCTGCAGCCCGAATCCGGCGCTGCCAACGGAGGGGGTTCGTTCCGCCGCGCGGCAGCCGCGCTGTTTCCATTATTCATGCGGCTCGGCGCTTCCTTTCGTGACCCAGGTACCGCCTTGGACTCTCCAGCCATCTGGGGCAGCGAGCTGGGAGGCCTACGGGGGACTGTGCGAAGAAGCAAGTTATTTACTTAGAAACTGTCTCTGTGGCATCTTGACCATCTGGAAAGAATATGGAAATGAGACTTTTAGCGAGATGGAGCTTCTCAGTTGATAAATGAACCAGGCATCTCCAGCAGTAGGCACAGCCGATAAAAGCATGCGTTTCTAAGCACGTCCCAGCTCGCGCACACGGATATAGGTGTGAGCGTACGCAATGTCCCATCCCGCCCACACATCTGGGGACCTCAGGCACGCTCCTGCAAAGCTGCCTGGGTTTCCACGCAAGCAAAGCCCAACTTCCAGCCGTAAAATTCACGTGCAGTGAAACGAGGGGCCAGGCAGGGCTGGGTTATCAAGCCCTGCCACCGAAGCCCTGCTTGCACGACCAAATCTGGCCCAAGAGGACCAAGCCCGGTCCCGCAGCGAGTGCAAGGCTGCGAGCATGGCGGTGGGGTGGCCGCTCAGCAGGAGATCCTCACCCCGTCGCACGGACAATGAGGTGCAAGCGTGCACTCCAGCACGGCGCACTTACCCGCTGCCCAAAGCCGCGGCAGCGAGCAGGAGCCTGGTGCGGTGGGGGAACAAGGCGCGCAGCCTGGCACACACGCAGGAACCTCTCAGCTCTTGTGCCAGCCTCTTACTAATCAAAATACCGTGCTAGGCTGGAGTGGCTCTGGCTGCTTGGAGCGTGAGTCATATCATTTGCTGATTGCCAGGAGAGTTCCCAGGAACTGGGGGCAGCAGGACAGAAATTACAGCCGTCCTCCGAGCACTGTAATTTGTGCTGGAGCTAGACGGCTCTCTGAACCACCCCAAGACAGCACAATTAAGGCTGGCTTCAAGCCAGATGCAGGTTGCTGGGATCAGAGCATGGAGCCCCAAATTAAGCACTGCGAGAAGGGAGCCAGGAGACTCTACGGAAGAAGGTTGTGAAATAGCAGAGTCCCTGGAACAGCCATCCTGCCTTTCAAATGCAAATGTCTTCTCAAGGAAAGTGTTTTGTTCTGTGAGCCTCTGAGTGCTGACTTTTAATCATCTGAGCAGAGAAAATACACCCAGGCATACGAACCCGGAGAAAAGCCTCCGGGGCCTGGCTCGGAGCAGGTCAGCAGTACCGGGAAACACATTCCCACCAGTTGAGTCCATCCAGGGGCGCAGGAACAGTGAAACACTGCTTCGTGTGCTGTCACCGCCTGCTGAAGCAGCCCTCCGTCTCGATGACCAACCCTACAGCTTCCCATAAAGCAGCTGGAGTACCTGGTACCTGCGGTCCTTTCAACACCACGTATGACAAGCGATGTACAGCAGCGGTCAGCTCCTCCATTGCCCGCTTTCCGAGTGTCACAACAAGACTTTCTGCCCGATACAAAGTTGGATTGACACCCGGCAATCCAATTAGAAATGGAACTTCGTATACATGGAACACCAACAAGGGATCTAGAAAAAGCAATAGCCTACTTTGCCAACCATGTGGTAACCTCCTCCAGGGGTGAGGGTGTTGCTGAATTCCTAAATAACTTTCTAGTTTCCTGAAATCTCCCTTCACCTCATCGAGTTCAGCATCAGCCAGGTGTCCTTCTGCCCCAGGACAGCACCTTCCCCCCATCACCTGCAGATTTTTAAATGGGAGCTATGGGTACGGTGGAGTCAGAGGTTGTATCTGGCTGTGCCCCTGGAAGTCCATTCTCCCTACATGGGCATCAGGCAGCTGGATGCCACCAGTCCCTGGAGCCCAAGAAGGTGACACCCACCACAAGCTTCAGGAACACCTCGAGGGGGCTGGAGCTGCCTCGGCAGAGCACCCAGCAGGGAGCAAGATCCCAGGACGGCACAGACTTACCTGTGCAGGGCAGGGGACTCTTCTGGTGAAGCCCTGCTGTGCCTGAGCTCTGTCGGTGGTCAGCAGATGAGCAGTTCCCTCATTTAAGGCTCAGTGGGGTCTGAAGGTCTTCGTACTGGTAGGGGTGATGCCTGTGTGTCAAGGGACAGCATGAGAGCAGCAGCTGAGCATCTGTCCCCCGAGCCCGTCGTGCAGCTATAGCAGTCCATTCAGATTTTTAACACTTTTCTCTAAATAATTAATTTTTTTTTTGCCTCTACGTGTAGGAATGCACCAAGCTCAGGTGTGCCCAGATGGCTCTGGGAAACCCATGAGACCTCAGAGTGGGATTTACTGGCCATAATACTATGTAAGCATGTATGTATTTTGAAGTCTGTGATTCTATTCTGCTAATTGACTGAAAAAGGCGATGCCTTACAATGAAACTAAGATCTGGGAAATTGCCAGATGGTCTTGGATACTTGCAGTGCCAGCGGGGCTTGAAGCTGGCGCTGGCAGAGGCTCAGCTCTTTGGCTACTGAGCCCAAGGCTCTCTGAGCAGACTCATCCTCAAACTCATAGCCCATTGCAGCAGCTAAGCAATACAGGGGGGGAAAAAAGCTTCTTCAGCAGGAAATATCTCAAGAGGCTCTATCCTGGGTCCTGCGCTGTGTCCTCTGAGTAATGACTCGGGCAGGGTGAGGTTTTGCCGTTGCAGGAGTTTCCCCAGCTGATTAAAGCCACGGGGTCTCGTCCAGCGATGGGCTCCAGCTCCCTCTACACCTACCAGTGCCCTGATTTTTTTCTGGAGTAGGCAAGGTCTGAGATGAGACCCTCTCCCCTTTCGTGCCCGGATCACAGGCTGCGGTGCTCACTTTCTGAGGAACAAGGGCCCTTTTTTAAAGCACTCCTTAGGTTGAACTCCCAAGGCATTTGGCAGCTCTGTAAAGGCAGGAACTAACCTGGGTTTCTAGAAAGAGAGCAGAGTGTCTAATGTTTCTAAGCAGTGTTCCAGAGGCAGAGATGATCTTCAAAATGTTTTGACTTCCAGTTTTGAAAGAAACATGTTTTCTTTGAAATTAGCCTAATTGAAGGATCACAAAATTAATTAAAATGCAAAATGAAATGCAACGCTTTGCATCGGGTCAAATGAAACGTTTTACTGTGCTTTAAAACGAAATCAGAGATGGTTTTCATTTTGATTAAAGAAAATCCCCTCTCCCTCCCCAAGCTCTGGAAAACACTGATCCTAAGAAAATCCTGCTCTCCCAGTTCCGCCCGTCCCAGCTTGCAGAGGGGTACAGCTCTGCCTGCTCGGAACCGGCAGGGACTGGGGACTCGCCTCCGCTTCTCGTGCCACCCTCGGCTCTCAGAAGACGCTTTGGCTGGATGATATTTTAAGTGCTCCTACTTAGTGGCGGCAGCTCATTTAAAATTAGCAGCACCCCTAATTGGGAAGGGGGAAACTCTGCCTGGCAGAAAGGCCACCGCTGGCCCCCGCGCGGCTGCCTGGTGCCACTCTCCATAGCCTTCACTGCCAGAGGCTCCTGGCCACGGCCTGCCCGTGTAAACATCGCATGTCCCCAGATGTTGGGCGTTCCAAAGGCGGCTGCCGAGCAGCAGCGTGGGGAAGGCAGGGCCGGGTGTTGGCCAGGAGCAAAAATTGCAGTTCACTGTAAACGTCAAGAAAGCGGCTTGTGATTCAGCAGTCGGGGTTTTACAGCATCCCAAGGACATAAAGCGCTATTTAAGTGATAACTATTTTTACTGTTATTTATTATGTGAGGCTGGTCAGTGCCGGGGTCTGGTCCCCTCCGCATGGCAGGTGTTCCCAGCATGAAACACCAGTGTAGCACTGGTGAGCCGCAGGCGAGCATTGGGAAAGCAGGTGGCCACAGTCCTCCTGCTCCTTCCATGGGCTCTCGGAGGCAAGAATCATGGGGGGCAGATGCTTTGGCCCTAAGGAGAGCGGTTAAGGCCAGACTCTTAAGGGCACTCAGGTAGCTAAACCCATGGGGGAACCGAGGGGCTGCTCCACCACAGCAAAGCACTGAAAAACTGCTGCTGCAGTGGGGGCAAGGGGCCGGCGTGTGCATCGTCCTGCCTGCCGCTGCCTGGGCTGTGAAGCAGCCATGGCGTTTGCAAAACATTATTTGTACACTGAAGAATGTATTTCAGTATCGCTGATACTTGCAGTATCGCTCGTGCATTGCTGCAGCGCTTGGGGTCATTGAACCTGGAGAAGCCGAGACCCCCTCCCAGGCACCGTGCCACCCTGAACCCCACGCGGACACGGGTACTGCGGCATCGCGGCAGAGCCCTGGCCCCCACCACGGCCATGCCTCCTCCTCCCCAGACGGGATGCTCGCTGGGACGTGCTGCAAAGGCCAGAGGATGAGCCAAGCCAAAGCAAATCCCCAGGCAGCCTCCAAGGGGTTAAGGGGCCAGCACACCCCCTCCGCCCGCTGCCTTTCCAACCTCCTCCTCGCAGAAGGCAAACAAAGAGGCTCTCCGAAGCGAACAAAACCCCATGTACCTCCGCCTGCCACAATGGCATTAGGAGAAGGGCGGGAAGGGATCCTAGCTCTCTGCTCACATTTAAGCATACAAAAACAAACAAGAAAAAAAAAAAGGAAAAAGGTAAAGCCATCGGAAAGCGCCTCCCTCTCTCCCAGAAGAGTGATAAAGGCTTTTTGGCAGAGCGAGGTGGTGTTTATTTTGGTTTGTGTTGTGTTGCTGCTCTGACCCCCTCAGCTGTTAGACGGCAAACCTGACAGCCTGATTGTTTTTACTGGACCGCGCCGGAGTTTTTCGCTTTGCAAAAGCGATCGGGGAGCGGTTTGCACTGATTGCTTCGGAGGGCTCCGACCAGGGACCGTCGTTTTGTCCCGCGCCATGCCCCGCGTCTCAGGCGGGACTGCAGCTGGGGCTCAGCCCACAGCTGGTTTAAATCATCACTTTCTTCCCATTTCACTGCACAAGGCAGTGCTTGAAGATTTTCCTTTCTATTCTGCTGAAATGTGACTCTAATTAGATGATAACAAGGCTCTGACATTTTCTAATCGTAATCCTATCCGTGCAAGGGGACATTATTAAAACGATTAAAATTATTGATAAAGGGGAGGAAGGACGCTCGGTCAGAGAACTCAGTATTTGGCCCATGGCGTGGGAGGGGGAAGACAGGTCTGGGTCTGTCCCCTGGGATAAAGCCACCGTTGTCCCCGAGGATGCACCGCTCTCCAAACACTTGCTTAAGTAACGCAACGGGTCCCACCAAGCTGGAGCTGCCCATCATGACCATGACTTAATGGAAAGGTGGTTTTGGTGACGAAGGGTGGACATAACCTTCAGCTATAACAACTGGAGCGCAGCTTCGTCAGACCTGAAGCTAACAAGGAGGCAGCTGGACCCAGCATTTTCCATACCTGTGTGTGCTTGTGTAGGAGCCCCAGTGCAAACATTACCACTTCATATGATGTAAACCCTCTTTCGGGAAGGTTTTTGCTCCATGGGATTAGCCCAGGCGACGAGCAATCGGGCGCTCATCTGCTCAAATGGAATTCAAGGGAACCGTGCCCCTGTTCACAAGATGAGCAGGTACGTTCGAAAGCCAGGCAACTCTCTGGAGGCAGGAGTCAGAAACAGAGATTGAAATGTCCCGAGGGCTCAAGTTTCCACAAAATAATGGTGAGCAGGGCAAGGATTTATCTTTACTGCCTCTGAAACCCTCCGAGGCAACGCAGCGGTTGTATCTTCTCCGACCTAGGAGACAAGCACGCGATATCCTACACGCCCCATCCCGAGCCAGCCGTCAGGCCCCGCACACCCAGCTGCGTGACATGAGGAATGTCCCAGCCCCCACCGCTGGAGCCCACCTTGCTGTCTGCGAGCACCAGGGCCAAACCCACGGTCACTCGTCTCGGTGGTCCCCGACTCTGCATCGCTTCTGTGGGATCCCATTGTTTCCTCCTTCTCTTCTCGGGGCTCTGTGCCCAGCTCCACATCAGCCCTGCCAGGCATGGAGGCAGGCAGCTCTGCCAGATTTCTGCTCTGGAAACCTCGGGAATCTCCCTTGGTGTTTCCCAGAATAGCCCCAAGGCTCCTCTGATTTCCTACAGCTGCTGCACACCAGCGTGGCAGCGAGCCGGCGGCTCCACCCAGAGCATCCCGACCCAGCCCGTGGAGGTGGCAGGGACATTGGTGGCACAGCCCCGGGAGCCAGGGGATTCCTCGTCCCTGGGGAAGCCCCTACCTCTGCAGAGAACAAGGCTCGATTTGTAACACCGAAACAGAGCAATACTGACCTAAAGCAGACAGAGAAACGCTGGCAGCGAAGCCTGTTAGCCAAGACACTGGGGGACATCTTGCAGGCTCCCCGAAGCTCTACCGTCCCGCTTCACACCCATCCCTTACCTCACGTGTTCTCGAGCAGAAAATGGAGCAGGAATTTTCCCAGCAGCTGGCGACCCCGCGACTGACTGCCAGCAACACCCGCAGCCCTGCTCAGCGCGGCCACCCCCACCGGCGGGGTGCGGGTCCGCGGGGAGCATGCTGCCGGAGATGGGCTGTTGGGGGGTTAGTACTGGCGGGATGCACCCCAGGACGGGGCGTGTGAGACCCCTCTCCGCAGTATTGGTCTGCACGCGGGGTCAAACCACCGGTACACAGAGGACTGAAGACACTGGCGAGCTGCAGCGCTTCCCAAGAGCAGAACAGTCCTCCAGAGCTAGCAAACCATCGCAGAGAACAATTTATTCATCCAATTTACACCTTATTTCTCTCCACAAGCAGATCATAGTCTCTATGAAATTGCTCATTGCTAGAAATTATGCAGCAAATATTTCACGATATATATCTCCAGCAAATTGCCTGCTGCCAGTGCTATTTCCCTATTCACAGTCGGAAATCTGAGCTGTTTTGTTAGGACAGACAGCTTCCATAGCATGGCTCGTTCCCTGTCACAGAGGCATGATGCTCTCCCAGCCTGGCACCAATAGGCAGCGCTTCTTAGCTTATAAATAAAAAGCTCATAACAGAATCAACCTTACAGTGCAAATATTCATGATTATGAATTTGAAAATCACTTCCTATGAATAAGCCTGCACAGTTTGCATTAAAATATGCTGCTTCAGCATCATTCCTGCCAGTGTACATGTTTGCTAGAACAGCCACATAGAGCAAACCTGAAGAGGTCAGGAAGGGAAAGTGAACAATTTATTGAGAAATTCAAACATATGTTCAGGTGCTGGTTTAAAAAAAATCTGCTGCAAATACATAGATGGTCTCTCCACCAGAGACACTGCACTATGCAAAGCTCGTTATACAGGGACAGAGGTCTCAGCTAATTGAAAAACTGATTCATTTTTACACCTATCAACTTTGATATTTTGAAGGTTTTAATTTCTCTTTAAAATGTTGAAGATTTCTTTGAAAAAGATTTAGAATTCATATTGGAAACCCACAAAGGAGTTTTTAAGACTCTACCTTCTTATTTTAATAAAATGTAGTTTAGATTTTTTTTTTCCTTGGAAATATCTTCATTAAATAGAAGAGGAACTAAAGGGCACGGTAATATAATTCACAGACGATACTAAATTAGGATATATTGTACACGGCAGTGCGGACTGAGAAATAATACAAAGGGCCCCAGAGAGATTGGAAACCTGGGTAGAAAATAAATGAGATTCAATTTGGAAAAATGCCGTCGATGCCTCTGGGGAAAATAATTTGAAACACGCAGAAACCTGGGAAGAAGGAATGGCTAACAGGGAGTTTAAAACAATAACAGAGAGAAAATTGGTCTGCAAAGCATCACGGACCCCCTCTAACGCCCGCTGGAGCCAGCAAAGAGGTTCCTGTTCTCCGCCGCGAGGCCTTGGGGACGGTCACTGCCACGCTCGCGGCTGGGGCACAACAGAAAAGTGGCCGAGAACGGGCTCATTGCCGCAGTCCTGGGCAGCGTTGTGCCAAGCCCATGGAGGCGACCAGGGAGAGGGTCAGAGCAGGGTGATTCAGACGACTGAGGGGAACGAGCAGGGCTGGGAGCTGGGTCTGTACCAGCCCCTGAATGGCCAGGCATGGGCGAGCAGGAGGGTGAGGATGCTCTACGGCACCGTGATGAAGGTGAAGGGGAGCGGGGTAAGACACACATAAACTAAATTTTGAACCACCACCTCAGAGGATGCCCCAGCAGCAAAGAGCAAAAGCACAAAGAGCTTTTTGACAGCACAAAGCTCTGCAGACACATTCCTGCATGCAACCCGCTCCTGGCAGGAGACGGGTCCCTACCTAACTTGCGTTTCCTCTTCTCTGCTTTTGCTTCAAACCTCTATCTGTTTAATTAGAGCTGCAGAGAAGGAAGAAAACGGGAGCACAGAGCAAGCGTGAGCACAAGAGAGCAGGCAAAGCGGGGGCAGGAGCAGCCTGATCCTCACAGGACATGGACTCCAGTTCCTGTGGCCACCAAAGGAGGAGCTGGACCAAAGCTGGATGCTCGCTCCTCTGCCCAGACTCACAGCGGCTCCAGTACTGCCAGCAGCTGATAGCACCAGCTGCTGTTAAGCTATGCGCTAGGAGAAGAAAAGCTGTCTCTGATTTCACCCAGCCCTGGGGCTAGGACAGGATCCTCCCCGGCTGCCCAGGAGGGCAGCAACAGTAATAACGTTTGAGGCTCACCATCCCTGCTTTCGCAAGAACCCTTTCCCCCAGAGACACCACGTCTGGCAACTCGCTCCCCCCGCCCCGATGAGGGCAGGAGTTTGGATGTATCATCCTGACATCACCAACCATTTCACACAGCTCCATGAGAAAGATGCTTTATAGAAGAAATTCCTCCTGATCCAAGCAAGGAATCGGATTAATTTATGGCCAAACACAAATACTCTGCTCAGCAGGACCTGTAACATTTGGACATCTCCATGGGATGGATCACTACCTTGCTCAAGTCCCCGTATTCCCTCTCCCCTCCATGAACACGTGCTTCCCCCATCTCTTGAGATCACAGTTCTGAGAAAATAAAGTGGGGAGGATTCGGCCTTCCCACCCCCTCTCGGCCCCCCGCTTTGAGGGCTGCAAGAGGGGGGTCTGGCCCCTGCAGCATCCCCCACCGCCAGACTGCTCACTGCAGCCTCACGCCTGCTGCCCGGCTGCAACGGCCACCGAACGCCCGGGCACAGCCTGGCTCTGCCGTGTCTGAACCCCAGCGGCCCCAGCCCTCTCCCTCGGAGCTGCACCAGGTCAGCCTGCTTGCAGGATGACAACTGAATATTTTTTTTTTTTTAATTCTTTTTAAAGGCTTGTGTACTATTTCTCCAGGGCACTCAGAGCTCTGCTCACCTGTCTCCTGTATTTCAAGAAGCCATCTAAGCCCGTATGTTCCAGATGATAAACTTCACCTAGCAATTTTCTCCTTTTCATTAAAATTATTTACACCAGAAGAACTTAAAACAAAAATCGATTTCAGAAGAAACAAGGAGGAACAGACCAAGGACTCCTGCTTTCTGCTGCTATTTTTTAGCTTCTGAAAGGCACGCGCTACGATTCTGAACCTGAGCATCCCATCTATATTTTAAAAGGTAACAGCACAAACACTTGTTACAGTATCCATCACTTTTTCCTGACCTTACAAAAAATAGAGCTCGTCAGGTAACAGCATTTCTGACATTTTGAAGTTGTTTTATTTCACCTTTGGGACAGAAATAAAATCTTTAAGCCTTTTGTTGAATGAGCTTTCAGACGTGTGGCTTTAGAGACACCTAACCAAACTCCATGTTTTTGTTTAGATAAGCCCAAAACTATCCAAGACTTTCCACTGACTGTAAAAAAATCTAATTTTAATTCTAATAAGAGTTATCCCCTCCTCAGAGCATTTAAAATTAAATGTAATTGCTCTTTTTCCCCAGATGAAAACTCTGGCACCAGGGTGGGGCTGCAGATGGTTTTCACGGTCCTCTCCAGAGCCATTCACAGGCTCTCGGGGATGTTCATCTCAGATCAGAGCGAACTTCTTCCCTCTTTACCAGGACTACTGATTTTTAGACACATCTCCGAAACAGCTTATACCTAGCTCCCACAAGAGGGGTCCGTAGGAATGAAAGATGTGGACATATGACTGGCTCCTGAAGTCCTTGGGAAACCTCAGAGAAAAAGTTTGAGCAGGCACTTTCCTGCGCACGGGGACTGCCACAAGACACCAGCTCTCCAGTCGACACCGAGCTTCAGCCAGCAAATGTTTGAACCTTCAGCTGAGGGCAAGAGAGGAACGAGGAGGTCTTGGGAACCGCGCCATGTATCTCACAACAGCAACCAACCCGCAGCCTTCACTGTCTTCTCTCCGGTCATTGCCAACCAGTTTTTTAAAAAAGGCTACCTTCAGGGGGTTTGAGTCAAACATTTACATGTAATTTGTAAAAAATAGCCTGTTTCTAAAGTTGAACAGCACGCATCAAGGCAAAAACCTCAGTGTAAGCTATTCCCTAAATAAATAGAGATCTGCTGCCTTTGCTCCTCAGCCATCACTGTTTCAGGGACGCGGAATTTTTAACGGGTTACAAAACCAGAAAGCAGCATCCTTAACTTTAAGACACAGCTATCGCTTTGGCTACGTAAGCGCATTGTGTCCCACACTAAAACATCATGTCAGTCTTTAGACTGGAATAAAGGATGAATTTACATACTTCAGTGTAAATATTTACACATTTTGTCACGCAGAAAGCTCATCTAATGCGACCAGTTTGCAGTCAGCTACCAAGTGTAGGGCAAGGTGATCTTCACCCAGCTCAGAAGGAACTGGGGAACCAAGGAGTCTTCCCGTCCTTGCTCACCTGGCAAATTCGAGTCCACTATGGAAGGACAAGAGCTACAAATTCTAGAATTTCAGAGGAGAAAAAGCCACGCAAACCATTTCAAAAAGCTGTAGGTTCTAAACCAGTAAAAATAAGCCCTTGGTCTCTCCTAAGTGACTTCTGGAAATCCTCTCCATGGTTACAGAAGCCCTGGACACCTGATGAAAGCCATCCTTGTCCTGTTGTGACCAGAATCTGTCACATTCATTACCTTTTACTCAATCACTTCGAAATGCAAAACATGGTTTGTCAAGCTTCTTTTCTGTATTTAACCAGTTTTAAAAGTATATTGTTTATTTTAATTGCACACCATTCATCATCCAAGTGCAGTTCAACAAAATTCAAGTTAAAGAACATTTAAAGGTTACATTCACTTTTAAAAAAAGTGAAAAAGCTAAGGCTTTGAGTACGGAAATTGAACTATGTAATTGTTTAAATGAGCATTCCTTCACCATATCATCCTCCCTAATAAGAAGTAGTGCCATATTTAATGCAAGCAGCTATATTTGGTTACAAATCATGTTTTAGCAATTATAGTACACAGCAAGAATGAACAACTCTGTAGTTTTTAATAAAATACACATGAGAAACAGGATCTTCAATTTACATTTATTTTTATCTTGCTCGTTCATGAAAAGTCATTTTCAAAAACTACTTTGTCCTGTCTTCTCACCAGAGCAAAGTGAGGGTATGCTTGAGCCCAGTGTGGCTCCAGCATCAGACGAGACGTGACTGTCCCGCCCAGCTCAGAACTGAGCTGCATCAGGAGGTCTTAACTCAGATGCTACCCACCCCCAGCTTGCGAAGGGAAGATGGCATCAATATTGCTGGCTGGAAGGTACTTACCTTGCGGCTGGAAAGTGGCACTACCACCGGAGGCGAGAGCTACACCTTACAGAGACCTTGCCGTCTTCCTTCTTGACGTGTCCCATGGACAAACCAAGCATTCCTGGTACTAAAATGAGCCTGTGAAGCCAAAATTCCTCTCCTCGTTCAAAAGCCTACCAAAAGTTCCAATTAATTTCCATTAGCAACAGACAGGCATCTTAAATCCATTATGCTTCAGCCCTTAATTGACTGATCTGATCATTAATGCTAAGAGGAGGAGGAGGGAGGCAGGGGAATGTGAAATAACAGGGCTACCTGGGAAAAATTGAACAAACTTCCATCAAAACACCCAAGTGATGGGCAGTAGCTCACTACTGCCCCGCGTACCTTGCTCTTCTACTGCCTCTATGGCTGGTCAGACGTTGGAAAGGATCCCCATGTCAACACACTTCGCTCCCCTCTAGGACAGACAAGACTTCATTAACCCCACAACAGCTACCCTATGCAGCAAGCATGCTGCTTTAACGTTTTTTTAGTAAAGATGGTAAACCAGGTCAATAACTTGAGGAGAGCAATGACTTTGATGGATTTGGGACCATGGAGCTGGCTACCAACAGCAAGGTCAGCGTGTGCAGTATTTTCCCAAAGGGCTCTTTGAAGTTTTCCAAGCCAAAGCCTTCCCTAGACCCAGAACTTCAACAACGGGGATGAGGATGCTGCATGTCTGTCAACCCAAGAAATCCCATCAGCAAAGCAGTCGGAATAAAAAGGATCCAAGGGCAAAGCTATCGCAGTGCAGTTCACTTTTCATCCACCGCGTGGATTAGCATAATTAATGAAGTATTTAGAAGCTTTTGGACTAGGAAGCAATGCCACCTAGTGAACAGGACGGCATGTGACAGATGGAGGACACCTCTGAAGGTTGGTCCCAGGGCGGGGTGTCGGTGCAGCAAGCTCCCACTGCTACCGTGGGGCTCGGCAGGCCACCCTGCCGTGCACATATAGGGCATCGGTGCCAGGACTGACCAGTCATCCCACCATCTGCCCCCCTAGTCTCACCAGCTACACAAACACAAGTTCAAAGACATTTTAACTGATGAATAATGTAAGGTAAAATGCATTTTCAGTAGGCCTTCCATTTAAATTTTCGTTCAACAAGACCTTTTAAACCTGGAAAATACACAGCTAAAAAATGACAGATGGCTTTAAAATTAAGAGATCAGATTATATGGGAATTTATAAAGGTATTACAGAGAAAAAGCAGCACTGAATGTTGCTAAATTTAGGATAAAGCCTGAGCAGACACCAGCAACTAACTGAAAATTCTACAACATTCATGGCCCAGAGGCTGTCACAGCGTTCAGCAGTGGCTGACAGCCACAGCACAGCCCCAACTGCCTAACAGAGGGCAACCAGTTCCCATCCCCGCGCTGAACCATTTTCCATTAAAAGATCCAAATTGTGAGCAAGTCAGACTCTCCACACAAGATATTTGATGCATTTGGAGCTTTTTGGAGTTTTGGGGTTTTTCTTCCCCCCTAAACAAATTCCTGGTTTTGTTTAGTTATTTGCAAAACCATGTCAAGTTTTAAGCATACGACCACAAATCAGACAGAAGTTGCTACTGATGTGGTTTCTCCCCCCCGCTGCCAGCATTTGCCATGCTAATACAGAGTTATAAAAATAACAGTCATGGTCTGTACTAAGGCAGCAGTTTGCTCAGGCTCAAGACTTCTGGTATGCGAGACTTCTCTACCAAAAAATGTTTCGGCCAATTTGTGAAATTGATGGGACTTGGGAGTAATCACGCTGGAGCCAAACACTTACATGTTTGATACAGAGGGATTTTCAGTGGATTTGATGGCGGGGGTGGACGTTTGGTTTAACATACACATTCTTTTTGCAAGTGCGGTGCAGACTTTGCCGAGAAACGTGTGAGAAGACAACCACCAACGTGGCAGGCGACACGCAACCAGCAGACGCCATGGCTTGGTGGATGGAGGAGCAGGGAGGAGCCTTCCGATGGTCCTTGCGTGACATCTGGTGGCCAACGAGGACCCCGGGCTGCACCCAGGGTATCCCCCCGCAACCCAGCCACCCTAAAGGCCACCAGCAACGGCGCTGCCAACAACTTCACCCGGAGCTAAATGCTCAGTTTCTAATGTATGTTCTGGGAAAAGGATCAAACAGTGATTTTGGGGACTGAACCCGTGCTCCCTGTTTTCTGAACAGCGCTGATCCTCCCAAAATACAGCCCAGCCCCTTCTAAAGACTGGGGCACCCTGTCTGGGGACAATCAAGCACCTGCAAGAATCAAGTGGCCACAAATTCCAGGCATTGCATTTCATTAGCCTGAAGTTTTTCAGCATCTTTTAGCTACATTTATGTTCTAAAGGAGAAAACACCTATTCATCTGAAGTGTGATCCACCAGAGGACAAAACACAAACCTCTGCCAAAAATTAATCCTTGAAGTCTCTTTTCTGCCCATTAATAGCAGCATTTAAAGATTACCTTCTTGTGCCAATTGCACAAGAAACAGAAGCATTTCAGTAAGCAAAACTGAAAACAGATAAATTTCCTGAGTAAGAGGGGAATATACTTATTGAAGGAACACTTGAAAGCTTCGCCGTACCTCAGACATCTTTAAAAACAAAAAAACCACCCCAACCCTGAAACCCCAGAGAAGCCAGGCTCTGAAAGGTGAGCTGGAATCGACTTAATCTGCAGGAGCCTTCGGGCAGCGCTGGTGTTTGCAGCGGAGCAGAAGCACGCTTGTGTGCTTTTCAATAGGCTGGAGCTGTCAGAGATGCTGAGGCTAAATCGTCAAGCCTTGACCATCCTAAACAAACGTGATGTTCAGCTGAACGCTGTGGAGGGAGTTTCTTCCTTTGCTGCAGCTGCTGCCTGCATTAAGTTGATCTAAAATTCACGGGCTTGAAGTGAGACATCGCGTGCCTGCGTGCGCAGCAGAGCAATCGTCCCCGCAGAAGGCATCTCTTCCCCACATTTCTCTCCCACTCATCCCAAAGGTTTCCATAAACGAGATGGCTCCTTGTCTATATCAAGCTCAGGTACCATAAACATGACCTGACCCACATTACCCAGCTAAATACATCTTATTTAAAGCTCAGCTTCTCCCCTGCCCTTCCTCCCACAACACATTTATCACAAGGCAGTGCAAACGGATTCCCCAACGGGCGTTTGATCCCTTCTCCTCTCAGCCACTTCCAAAGTGTCCCGTAGAGCCCCAGGTAACCTAGACATTAGGTAAGGTCTGCAACCTCAAGAAAAAGCGCCACATTAGGGCAGATGAGTTACCAGCCATGCTGAAATCAAGCTCAAAAATTAAGAATAAGAACTCATCAGAATTTCAGGCAGGAGCAGGAGCTGCTTCGCACATGTTCTGCTTACTTGTGTTGAGAGACAACAAACCAGTTGATTTCTCAAGATATTTCACTCAGTTTGCAGCAGTTTTTAGCTCTACAGTTCGTAATATTACATGCTCTGAAAACAGAATTCAATCCCCAATTCCTTCTAGTTGGTAACTCATAAAATCCATTAAGTTCAGGCACAAGCAAACCAGGCTCATCTCTTTCCCTCCCAATGCCTATTACTTATAAATAGTAATTATTGTTCCTGGCCAGGCTCTAGTGCCTCTTATGATTCTGTACTTTAACGATCTGATTTCTTAGTACTTTCCACTGAAGAATATATTTAACAAGCATCCACGTTTCCTCCTCCATGATAGGATTTTTAAATTATGAATGTAATAAAGACAATGATGTTGCCAGTCTCATGATTAATAGCTTAAAGAGACATTCGCTAAGCTTTCATTCCCCTCATTATCACAAATTCACAAGCTGTATAGCTTTGTAAAATTCAATGACAAGATTTAACTCTATAGTTACACAGCTAAATCAACAGGCAGTACAAGAAGGGCATTAATTTAGTTTGATCTAGAAAAGCAATTTAAGTCCTACCTGTTCTGTTGACAGATCTGTGTTTTTTAAATGCCATCTTAGTAGAAAGTGTCTAACGCAAGATTTCCACCCTTATTTATGCAATATGTGACATCTCCAATCTTGTATGTTGTCACAGCTCAAACCACAGTAAGTTATATCACTGCAGTGCTACGGAACAGAGAGCATCATTAGCGTACCGTTCAGAGTTACTGGACTAATCAACTGGAGAGGCTTCTCCTAATAACACAGATCCCAAAACAAGCTGCTACAAACATTCCCTCAACCATCACATCAGTCGCTTTTAAAATTAAAATGAAACTAAACCGCTGAAATAAAATAGGGCTTCTGGTAAAACTCAATTTTATTCCTTCACAGGAACATGGGCTTCATTCGATGCAAGACCACACTGACAAAACACCGTTATTGCTCGGTGGTGTTAAGTCTACGTCACTTCCCAAGGTTTAAATTTTCACACCGACTTCAATAACTGCTACAGTAGACAATGCCAATCAAAACTCCAGGAAAGTAAAGCTAGGTTAAACATGATGCTAGAGATTCAACACAAGCCAACAACCCTTTGCAAGCCTGTCTGGCTCAGCAATCAGTGCAAACGAAATATTCAGATCACCTTCACACTCCCGAGGGCCAGGTAAGAAGGGAGCAACAGCACACGAGGAAGCATGAAGGGCCAGCCTGCGTCCTGCAGGTATCTAACAGCTTAGCAACAGGCACTTCTCTGCCTACTTACCTTGCGGAATTAAGGCCACATTTCACATTTTTTTGATTTATATCAGCTGCACAGTCATTTTAAACTATAGATTAAAGCAAACTAAATGGAAACTAATAATTTATTTCCAATTGTGTTTAAGGTTTATTACAACTCAAGTAGGTTAAATATGTTGCGCATGAGACGGGGGCTCCACCATTTCTGGGACTATTTGTATAAATCAGCACAGCGAGACAATCTCTTCGGAACAAGTCATGAAATTTAAGCATCAGCCAAACCAGTTCAGAGTGATTTATGAAATTCTGATGATCACATTAATGGAATTGCTAACAGCCATAACTACATCCACATAAATGTGCCTCTCATAATAAAAACACTCTATACAGCTCTGAATGTTTTAAGAACTGGTAAAATGACTACAGATTACGGAGTCCATCTCCTTCAAGGCATCAAAGACATTCTCAAGGAGGAGTTAATTAGTCCAGTTTCACAGGATACACCATTACAGAGTCTGAGATTCTGACTGCCTGTGATTAATTTCAACCCTGCACCAACATACTTTGCTTACATTAGCTCTGTTTTCAATTTCCCTTCCTTTTCTTTTTTTTTCAGAGGCCTCTCACTGGTGTGTTCACAGCTGGAGACTCAAGTGCGACTCCTCTGCGCTGCCCCATAACCAACTGGAACACTTGTCAGCAAACCTCTAGACGACAAGCAAGCACATAAGCAGTACTTTCCAACACGCATCTTTCCCCTCCCTGTTCCCAGCTCACAAGGCAGCAGACTCAAACGCAAGCCCTGCTCCCCTCAAACGATCTGGAACACATATGCACTTGCTTCAAAGCAGCCACATTCCTGTTAAAACACAAAGTTCACAGAAATACCGTCCTTTTACTGATGCCAACGATAAAGGGATCATGGTTAAAGACTCCTTCCAACCTCTCTTACAAAGGAAGATGGATTCCTACCAACCAGTAGTAGGCATGAAGCTTCAGGGAAGCACTACCTGTGGTCCAGCGCTCCAACACATTCCCACGCAATGAAAAATACCCAGCAATGAGGCAACTTCCACAAAAAAAAAATAAAATAAGGGGCTTCCTTGGAGGCACTGAGTCTCACCGTCACAGCACACCTTTCAAGATTCCTTACCAAATAGCTGAAGGTCTGAAAATAAAGGCAACTTGCTTCTGCAGTTCCCTTTCTGCATTTCACTCCCTTTCCGCAAGGAGTCTTGCTTGAGGAGATAGCTTCACTCGCACGCGTTCAGTGCTGGCACTGCTTTCATGTCTCCGCCGGGACACCCAGTTCTCCCTCTTTGCTCATGCTGCTATACACATTCAGAGACAAGCTACACTGAGGAAAGAACTCCTCTGTCCTCTGGATTAAGAGCAGCCTTTTCGCTGAGTTAGTTTTAACCCAGATCAGTTCGGCTGGTCCCACCACAAGGCAGCATAAGCATTTGGACCATACGAGTGACAGCAGTGCAGAGAGCAGACAAGAACGGGAGCACTGGCTTACATGTTCTACCTTAACACACGAGAACCTACATCCCAAGTTTCAATTTTCATGGAGGTCGCCCTCCACTGCTCACAGTCGCTTGCCCCAAGAAGGTGCTGCTGTTTGTATCAGTTACACTTCAGGGAATCACAAAGAAGCCATGTGCTGTGAGGTCCTCCGCACCACACGATGGGCAAACGTATGTTTAGCCAGTCTGGGTCTTCAGGTTCTTTCCGATTTAGTAAATTCCTTGCTTAAATTATCTAACCCAAGTGCTTAAGGCCTTCCTTATCTTGCTAAATTAAGCCAGCCCTTGCCAGCTGCCAGCAAGAAGTGGGAACACACGAGGACAGCACAGGACCTCCTTCTCTAGCACAACACAGCACACGCTTCCCTCTCCCGCCTGACTGCGCTTGGCACTCCCTCACTCCTCCCTGCTCCCTCCCGTATACTAGGAGGGATTTGCACCTGGCTTAGCTCAAGCCTGAATTAATTTGCATGACAGGGAAGTCAAAGTGGTTTTCCTCCATCAGAAGTCAGGGCTACAGACAGAAACGAAGTGAAGCTGTGCAGCAGATGATGTTTAGCATTGAAAATAGTTTTACTCTGGGCTCACTCCTTTATCTGGCAGAAAACCGCAGTGAAGGCATTTGCTGGTGCAGCAGTCCCATACAACAGCCTCTCCAAACAAAAACGGCTCTCTCCAGCAAGGAGCACATCACAGTTTACAGATCAAGACAAAAAACCCCAAAGTCTCAAGATCCACTGCTCTCACTTCTCCCTGCCCAGTGCAGCTACACGGCAAAGTTCAGTGCTGGACTGGCAGCCTCCCACCCCTCCGGAGCAGAGTGAGATAATCCTGTTGTGTTTGTACAGCACCCACCAAAAGTGCTGTTATTCCCAGCCAGACCCTTCGGTGCTACTGAACGCAAACAAAACCAGGGATGTTTGAGACAATCAAACAGCAGATGCAGCAGAAATGAATTAATTTATATTTGAGCAAAGGCAAAAGCCAATGAGAGGTTAAACATGACAAGCTTGAAGGGAGTTCATCTGAAGGCAGAGCTGGAGGGAGAGATGCTGAAATGGTACATTTCACTGCATACTGTAGAACTGAAAAATGACTCAAAGCCATCTGAGATTTAAACAGTTACAGCCAAGGAGTTTATCTTAGTATCTAAGCTGTGACTCTTCAGGCCCAGCTTTATAATCCTCCCTAACACACACACCATGGAGACTTCTGCAGCATGTAGGAACATACCATCAATCTGACTGAACACCTTTGTACTTTTTATTACACAGACAAGTGCTGAAGCTTTATTTGTGCAAAGGCTGCTTTTTATCTATAGGGACAGGCTGATAATGACAGCTGGATAAATGTTAACAGAACAAACTTTATTAGCAACTTGAACCATTTAAAAAAGGGGTCTCCACAAATTAAATCCGTAGATAAGCTTAGCCATCCCAAAAAGTGGTAATTCAGTATTATACAGCCACAACAGGGACAATGGAACTATCAAATAGGTTCTAGCTGTTCTTTTTATGGCATTGATTTTTTGATACATTCAAAGCATTATTGCATCAGAAAACATATCATGCATCTTTATGTTTCCAGACAAAATCACCTGTATTTGTAATTTCTAGCTACATCTCAAAGGTGCACCAAATCTACAGTTTTATGGTTTTAGTTGCATGCTTTGCCTATATGCATGCTGAGATAATAAATATTAAATACAGGAAAGAACATAAGAGAACCAAACTGACATAAGGAATATTTTACGGCAGCTCTGTTATGCTCTGCCAGTTAAAGAGCTTGTCAAAAAATTGAGGTAACAACAGTGGCCACACCACTCAGCTGAGAATCGCTCAAAATTCATGGAAGTTTTCAGAAATTCAAGTACACAAACACCAGCTGCAACTTGTCAGAAATGCCACAGAAATTAGGTTGGCTGCATTTTATTAGTCTATTAGCTGGCGTTCACACAGCTCCTTGTAAATCCTTTTTCTCACTCGGGGCATATCTTCCTGGGAGAACTGAAAAGGCTGGTCTAAGGCGAGGCACTTGCAGTACTGAGGAAAAGGAAAAGGCTTGATTGAAAAAAAGGACATTTACGATATGAACAATACAGGCCATTGATTTTTAAACAGCAGTACTCTTACCTGGAGCACAAAAACCCCACAGTCACTGTCATTTTTCTGTTGTGGAATGCACTAACAGGAAAAGAAACAAGAAGAGACGTGTTAGATCTTTACTTATCCTTTTCTTCTCTAAGCCCTGCTTAAAGTCCAAAAGGAGATTCAGCAAAATGATCCTTCTTCTCTGAGCTAGCTGTTCTGCAGCACTAGAAAATGGAGTTGTTATTACTTATTCTGATCCCAACTTTTGCAAGGTGACACTCAGCACCTTGTTCGAATATCACCTAACATTTAGAAAAATATATAGTGTAGGACAGAAAACAAATTACAAATCTTTCCTTCAAGTTTATTTTCTTTTAGTGACCTACACAGAACAGCTCTCAATTAGTTTAAACAAATGTTTGTACAGCACTATCTGCATTACACAGGACCAAACTATATCAGCAAAGTCACACAGGCCTAGAGGAAGATCACTCTCTGCATCCATGCTACTAGCAGTGGCTTTCCTCCCCCAGCCACACCAATGGGTCTCAAAGAACACGACCGGTACGTCGTCAGGCGATGGGACTGAGCAAGGCAGTCTCAAACGATAACTTTCAACTTTTATTATGTCTTCAAACATGGTCAATTTTGATACATGGAGCTAAAAACTCCCACTCACTAGTGCTGCTGTCTCTGGCACTTGGAGAGGAAAAGTAATTATTTTGCCTCGACTCCCAGATCTTCCACCTCACAGAAAGCAGGAGGACAAACTGACTGCACAGGGTGCGCATGAGTGCAGAGAGGAATCATTTAATCATTGTATCAGCATCTAAAAATAAACCTGTGCAAGGAGGGAGCTGTTGGGAGTATGTCTAGTGTGCAATGACCTGTTTTATATCTTTAGAGCCATTATGGGATGGCTACACAAATCACATATTCCCTCATTTACACTACACACAAGTTTTTCCCTTTTATTGTTGCCAGACTTTGTTTACTCGTGATTAAATGCGATGTGCCACAAACAGCCCTGGGGACCAAAGCCCTCTATCCATAGCAAATACAAAATATAGGCAGTAGCAGCATCAGTCTGTTCCCTCCCTCGCCAGAACCCATCCATTTGGCATAGTTCAGAACAGTCCTTTCAGGAGAAGTCAGGAAGCTGAGTGTCCAGCTCATTCAGTCTTTGACCTTGTGCTAGCATGGGCACCAGCTACAGGTTTTGCTGCACAGATATTTAATTGTCCAGAGATTAGGCTCAGATCACCAAGTCACTTGCAGAAAGTACTAAAGACCTGGTGGGAGCTGAATGAGTGACAGAGCTCTAATTCTCATGAGTAACCACCTGTGTTGCTTCTAGCACCCTCCATGCGGTCAGCATAAAATAATTTACTACTTGTACAAATACATAGGTTTAGAAGCAGCCTCCTAAAATCTCCCAAAAGTCAGACTCCAGGGCTTGAAGTGCTGCCATTTACCTTTGTCACAGCAGTCTGCCAACCCTGAAGAAACTCGGGGCGATTCTTCTCTTTTGCTTCCGTCAGCAAATACTTTCGAATGTTCTTTAAAAAGGAAAGGAAGAAAGCAACGATATTATTCACCAGCTAAAGAACAGGGGAGAGACATTGACGTCTTCACTGGTATCCTTTTGACAATGAGGACAAATTTCAGGTGAGCATTAAGCATTAGGAGCTGAGCTCAGACGCAGAGGTGAAGGGATGAACTCTGGCGGGTACTGTGCCTTCTACTATCAGGGCTCATTTTGGTCTACCAAGGGGAGCTTTAACACTCCTCAGCCCCACTGCACACTGGTTTACTTGATACTAGACTAGCTCTGGCACTCAGGCACAGAGTCAGCGTGCTCTCAGACGTGTGGAGACACGCGGTGCAGTCTGGCACGTGTTCTGTCCTGGCTTACTCAGCTGACACCAAGATCCTTACATACAGTACGATAGCATTTTCCTGCCTGAATCGCAATACAAAACACTTTGACTTCTGCAGCTAATCAACAAAGCTCCAGGGAGAGTTTTAGTGACATACAGGAAAAAATAGTCTGACACAAGCAAAGAGAAGGAAGCAAGATAAATGAGCCTATGGTCTTGGGTTAAGCAAATCCTTCTACTTCTCTGTAAACAGGCTGGTGGTTTATAGCACAATTTAAACACACTCCAGCAGACTAACATTCACCTTAGTGGGTGGATCACAGTGGAGTTCTGGGTTTTGGCTCCCCTTCCTCTGCAAGGGGCACGAACAAATGTGTCCCATGTTTGTGAGACATTTAAGTGCAAATGCCTTGCCTGGAACGGGATGGGAGAGGCCACATTGCAAGACTGCAGGAGAGACTGTAGGGCTGCCGAGAGGGACCCCTGGTTTACGCCACAAGTTCAGCAGCTGAAGAGCATGAGGTCTCTTGCTCCCAGAACAAACATTAGCTTCATCCTCAGCAAATGCCAGCAGGAAACTAGTATCTTCATTCAGGAGTCCTAGCTGGGAACTCTCCTGGGTACAATAATTACTACTCTTCTGCAAGCCAACAACTACACACAGTTAAAAGTAGAGGGCTGTTGCATCAAGCAAGCAATTAAGTTGACAAAATTAGCTTTTGTAAGAGGGTCATTACAATTTGCTAGTCCCAGCAAAAATTTTCTGGCTGCTCTTTACCAGGAAGACTGATCATTTAACTCCAGTGTTCAGCTGCAGCTTCGAAAGGTTGCCAGGTTATAATCAGAGGTGCGGACCCCGTACCATTGCAGACAGAGGCAAAAGGCAACACAGTTAATAGCACAGCAACACGTAAACCCCAGTGGGCAGCACTGCAGCGTCTTCAGTCCTGTTCTCTCACCCAGGCAACTTCCCCCAGAATGGACCACAATTTATCATTTCCTAAACACAAGCCCCTCAGCAATTTGAAGAACTGCCTTTACTCTCCTCCTGGCTAGCCTGCTTCCCGGTCACACTTGGCTTTGAGCCCCTGCTTTTTGTGGGAGTGACAAGACGGAGCCGCAAAAGGTGTGCCGATGGCACCGTCAGGCTCCTTAGGCAATAGGCAATCTGACCTCAGCGCCCAGCTCTGGCATGACCCTCGAGGTCTGTGCTTCAGACTCCTCAGCAGGATAAGCTGATTCTCATTTCATACACGGCAGGACAACAACAGACACGCTGCATTTAAAGTTTAAGGCTGCACAGAAAAAGGGGGGAGCGTGTGTTTAAGAAAACAGTTCAAAATTTGCAGACAGCTGTCACTCTTACCTCTACACAAAACTTAAAATGAATGCCTTGGGAATCATAAAATGAAATAATTCGATTGGGGATGTTCACAGTAATGAGGGACCAGTGGACTTCCAGGTGAATAGGAATTAACAAGAGCGTCTTTTTGAACAAGTCCACCTGGCAAGAAGAACAATACACATTAGAGAGAATTCCACAGGAACAACACTGCAAAGCAAGAGATTAATCGTATCCAAGCCTCCTCTCCACCCCCTAACTGAAACCTTTTTCACCCTCCCCTCTTCCACCACATTCCTCACATTTATCTCGCACGCAGCTTATAAGCAGGCACAAAAATACCATTACAGCCCAGAAAGTGGCTTAGGAGCATTGTACAGTACCAGAGTTAGTCATCACTATTTGTGGCAAAAGCCTGCTCATGCTACACTTTAACATTTGCATCAAAGTGGGATTTCTTAGGTAATGATGGTAATGTATCGAGCCTCAATTTGGGTTAGCTACACATCTTCAGTAATGACGCTCCTGTAGTATGAACACACCACTGATTTCTATCAGAGCTGCATCCTGGATAGGTGACAGATGAAGCAGTTGTGATTACAAACATCCCACAAAACCAGCAAGCTGGTGCAGTTTGACTCCCTCTGCCCTAACACAGGCCCTGCGACTTGTCAGGGGAAGGCAGAGGAGGAGTGCACGATGCTTTGGTGAGCAGAGGAAGGGAGGGGGTGAAGACACAGCAGATTCATCCTTTCTTGAACTTGACTTTGTAGCAGATGTACTGTGGTCACAGGCACGCAGACAAGGGAGGTCTTAAAGTACAGAACAAGTAGATTAGATGCAACACCCCCAGTGCCTGTGTGGCAGATGAGCCCTTATGCTTCTGGAAGCAAGTCAAGCCAGGGCCTTTCATGATTTTCCTTCTCCCAGCTACTCTTGAAATGGTTGTCTAATTGCTGGGTTTTTGATGGTACAGTCCAGAAAAGATGCAAAAATAGAATACCGAACTAAATGAACTCATCCTGTGGGAAGATTTCTATGCTGCTTTTTTTTTTTTTTTTTTTTAAGCACTG
>Ga0065711_1001103_pt1 | contig 62792 bp, 43 predicted proteins | sample Hoacrofraction12_FD_59098 | JGI IMG/M metagenome (GOLD analysis project Ga0065711, IMG submission 59098) | Hoatzin crop microbial communities from Cojedes, Venezuela - Epithelial fraction 12 v2 (version 2) | ecosystem: Host-associated > Birds > Digestive system > Esophagus > Crop | place... | reverse complement strand
CGTTATGAGGGCAGGACAGGTTGCCATGCTCTCCACCAGCTCCCTTTCTCCTCCGGGGCTGAGCTCGCCCTGTCGCCGTGGGGCTGCAGCACATTGGGCGCGTGGACAACACAAGCAAAGGGGCATCTGGGCTCTCTCCTGCTACAGAGCTCAGCATGGCCACGGTGAAACCTCAGCCAAAGTCGGATAGCTTCAGTTCCCAAATGACTAATGCTGCTTACAAGTAGAAGCCACAATAGGATAATGTAAAATTATTGTTGTCTGCCCCAGCAGCAAGGCAGAGCTATCTTTTCTCTCTGGTAAACTGAATGGTTTTGTCCCAGATTATAACCTCTGGTTTGAATTCGGAGAGAAGTATTGTCACATCAGCCTTGTGCCAAGGCTCGGAAGCAGCTTGTGGCAGCAGTGACGAAGTGTTTCACAAGACTGGATGGGCGAAATGAGGCTGCAGGATCTGGGCAGCGTGGTCAGGCGGATGCTCACCTCAAGAACTGGAGGGGCCCTGGGGCAGGGGACAGTACAAACTCTCATGAAGCCGCATTGCCAGTGGCAGGAATAGAACTAATTCCAGGTACTTAAGAGTTTACAGCCACAACAGTGGATTTAATTATCACTTTACTGGGCTTTAAGTGAGCTGTAAGACTAATCTAAATTTAACTCGCATTATAGGGTCGGCAGTCTCTTTACAAGCTTCCTCAGCAGACAAGTGTCAAATTAGGGCTATATCAATAGATAAAGGGAAAAAAAATAAAGCCATTGATGGCCATAGATTTCCCAGCTGATATCTTTATACTCTGCTATAAAAGCCTATCACCTTTCATTTAAAGAAAGTGAAAATTGTTGACATCTCTTTCAAATGCTAATCATTAGGAAGCAACTTCGACTAAATATAATTAGAATGAAACAATGTGCATCTTCTATTGAGGAGTAACAGCACTCAATATCTTCTGCTATTTATGCTTCCAGATAATCGGAGTCATTAGTTTGGGACCAGATGTTGGAGCCCCTCCAGCTGTTGCAAGACTGCACCTCCGAGCATTGCAGGTGCCGATGCCATCGAGACCCAGTGCTGCGGCCGGGCTCTCGGTTTATAGCAGGTTTCGAAAAATGCAATGCTTTGCCTCGGCACAAATGCTTCCCAGGGCAGAGACGGCTCTGCTCTCGCCGCCTGCCCGGAGCCGGGGCAGCCCACAGCTCCTGTGGCCTCACCCCTGGGCGCAGCGGAGCCGCCCGGCCGTGGCAGCAGACCTTTGTGCCCCATAAAGGGGTGGACTTTGGCAAAATCCTGCCCTTGGACTGTCGTGCACCTGCACTTGCTGACCTGGCTAAGAGGATTTTCGAGGTCATGGTGCCTGTGAAACGAGCCAGGCACGAGGGTCTGATGTAGGGTCCCCCCGGGCTTTGGGGGACAGCTCTGGGAGGCGAGAGCCCTGTGAAGACACCCAGCCCCTGGCTTGGAAGACCCCATCTCCTGTCCCACTGGGCTGCCCTGCGTGACATCCTCGTCCGCCCTGCACCAGGCAGCAGGACCCAGGGCCTGTCTGCATGACTGAAATCCCTGGCAGGCAGCAGAAGGAAGGGAGTTGTCTACACCATGCCTGGGACTCTTCCTGCACAGTCATCTTGCTCATGTGGATTTCTCTTTCCTGGATGTTTCTTTACCAGACAGGACCACACTATGTCACGCATCTAGTCCAAGCCAGATGTCCACCTGCGTAGTCAATGGAGAGAGTTAGGTACCTCCAGGGGGTTATTAAACCTGGTCTCTGATGAACTGTCCTCAGGAGATGTCTGTCTATCTCCCTGGCTCGCTCAGAGAGCTTAGATGACCAGCTTAAGGCTAGACACCTACATTTTGCAAGACTGAAGTTAGCCATCTAGTGAGATGAATCCTCTGCACTCATGGACAACATTCCTTGATGGGCATTGACTGCACAGCTCCTAGAAATAAACTATTTAGCCCCCTTTATACATACCCTTGTATAAGAATATAGCTAACCCAAGCATGCAACACACCCAAACTAAACTGTGTGCTTCTTCCCACCACCCTGTCATCCCAGACCGTTGCCACCTCTTGTACTTTCGCCATACATTCTTCCCCTTTGCAGAGCTTAGGGGCCACCTCTGAACTGCCCTGGCTGCTTATCTACAGGGTCGGCACAGAAGAGAGATGCTGGTGCTGCCCTGGATCTTTGCAGCGGGGCAAACTATGCCCTGAGGATATGAAAGAGCTGAGGTTGGAGGGAGCTCCCTGTTCTCTCGTCCCAGTCACCTGAGAGCTGGAAAGGTAAGCACAGCCCTGGCTGGAGGCATGGCCTCTGGGTGAACCCCGTGCTCTGCATCTATTTGCACTGCTGAGAAGTGCTTCTTATCTTTTGGACTTTCAAACCGCAGAGTTTGAAGAAATATTGGAATGAAATTATAGCTGCTGCTGATTGAAGCACTATATTTAGACTTCACTGTAACTTAAACACCAGATTCTGAACTCCAAAATATTTTTTACATGAACTCTTCTCCCATAAACAGTGACCTAAAATATTCAATGTGTTCCACTGAGTTCAGCCAAGTACAGCACAATTCTGGTTATACATTGGACCTAGGGGACAGCCTCAAACCCTGAATTAACCAGGAAAATACAGATAGCCAGAGAAAATGGCCAGTGAGACTATCCTAGCTGCAAACTTCTTAATATGCCTGCTGATACCCCTTGTTATGAGGAGCCACTTGGCTTCAGTCAGCATTCAGACTGTGGGGTTTGTTGGTTTTTTCTTTCAGACAGACCCCACAAAACTTCAGTCATGTGAGACCCACCACCCAAGGTGAAGTGCCTGAGTTGAAATCCAGCTTTGAAGGGATTTAGTCCTGGGTCGCAGGTAAATATCTTAGGTAAAACAATGTGGATAAAGCCCTGCTGAGACAGCTGACCTTGGGGAAGGTAGACAGGGTGGTTATCTGAACTTCACTTATCTGAAGTCTCCTGTTGTTTGAGGTGGGCTTATGTCGTCCACCTCACACTGAGAGAGGGGATTCTGTGTGCCCCGACCAACACAAGGCGCATGACCCAGTGTCCCCAGTTACATCTTGGGAAGACAAGTGACCCTCCTCTGGCAAGCAAAGTGCTTCAGAAGTTAAAACCCCATATGATTCAGGCTGCACAGCTCATATGCAGTCATGAAGGGGAGAAGCACACAGAGAAAGAAAGATGGAATAATTCTGGGGAGAGGCTGAGCTGAAATACAGTGGTGAGGCAGTGTGACACCCCCCAGGCAGTCATGAGGATTGCCTACCTCCAGCGTCTTCCTAAAGCCTCTGCTGACTCCTGTGAAACACCAGGAAGGGTATTTTGGTCACTTCTATGCTGACTTTGTAGGCATGCAATAGTTAGTAGGCATGGTGGTATTGGGTGGATGGTTGGACTTGATGATCTTAGGCGTCTTTTCCTACCCATGATTCTATGACTTTTTATCAGTCATCTCTTAAAAGCCTGCTGGTTCTTCACTCCATCACAGGAATTTGGAGCATCCCATCTCTATCTCCATCCCAGCTTTCTGTAGCTATGCTCAGCAGAACAGCTTCAGCTTGGTGAGCCTGAACCTGGGACATGCAGTGGCTCCATCTAGACTAGCATAGAAAAAGGACCATGGTGAGTTGTTGGGCCCAGAAAGCAAGTAGCATGGCTGACCTGAGTCCTTATAGCTAAACTCCCTGTCACATCCATACTGCGCACTGGGAACTGCAGATGGGCAAAGCCTTCTGCATGCTGGGCGGCTCCAGTTACTGCATCAGGATCTCTCATGCAGTGTTGTTGGGCAGCAAGTTCTCCAGACAGATTGTTTACCTCCTCCCCAGGCCCATCTCAGTCCCTGTCCTCGCCTGGAAACCAGAAGCAGAAAAAAGTCAACAATCCCTATCTAATTAATTCTTCCCAGTCAGGAAAAAATAAAAATACGTCATTGATGACTTAAGCTGGAGTTCCCAGAGTTTCCAAAATAACAGTGTACCTTTGCTTGTAGGCCTGATGGTCTCCCATGTTGTACTGCTGACAAACAGTACAACACAAAGAGTTAAAGAAAAAAAGGCCCCAAAACACTAAACCAAAACACTGGAGAACACTGAAGAATTATTCCTAATCCCCTTTTGCTTCACAAAAAAAAAAATCTGACAAAACCTTTTGACACAAGCAGCAGTAAAAGAAACACTATGGTATATTTACAATTAATTTTCAGCTTATGAAATCGCCCCATGAATGAAACGTGTCTGAGTTGTATGAGGGTCAAGAGGGGAGAAAAGATAGCACCAGCCAGGGGAGAGCAGATTTGTATAGTGTCTGCTGGTTGCCTTTCGTTTTCTGAACAGCAGGAGGAGATTAATGATATTGTCACTACAACATTAATGATGCTGTAAAATCATAAGGACAAAGAGAGCCAGGATTTGATAAAAGTGAGATTTACAGCTGCATCAGTCAATTTAATTATCTTTTACTAGGCTTAAACTAAGCAGTAAGACTAATCTCCATTTAACATGTTTTACAGGGTCTGCAGGCGCTTTACAATCCTCCTCAATTCAGAAGTGTCAAATTATGGCAATATTGATAAAAGAGTGGTGTAAATGGTTGTCTAGTCAATCCCCGAACCAGTTAATATCTTTCTTTACTGCATTGTAAAAGCCTATTACTCTCAAGTTTTGGAGTGAAATTTGTGGACAGTAATCTGAGCCGGTAATGTTTAGAAAACAAGTTCGGAGAAGATAAATATCCGTGTCCACCTGCCCGCGCTGGCTATAAAAGGCGGCGCTGGCTGCCTCTGTGCCAGCTGTGCTGCCCGCCCTCCCGCCCTGCCAGGGCTGCCCCGGACGGGGCTGCTTCCCCGCCGCCTCTCCCCCGGGAACGGGCTTCTGCACGGCACGGAGCAGACGCAGGCCCACGCGATGGTGGGGCTTGGTGTGTGTTTTAGCACGGGGTTCTCTGCAGCGCGGGACGATGAGGCCCCACGGCCCGTGGGGAGCAGCGGTTCTCCCTGGCATCGCTTCTCGACCGATCGCCCCGGGGCAGAGTGGGACCAGGTGCAGGGGCTGGCGGTGGCCCCATCAGGAATGGTAACTGCTCCGCCAGACCCCGCGCAGAGTCCTACCTCTACTTCCCATAGCAGCAAACGAGCATGGGGATTAAGTAATCGGAAGTCAAACAATTACCTAAATATGTAACAGGATATTTGTTCTTATTACCTCCTGCAAAACCATAGCAGCTTATGTATGTTAATTTTCCAAGTGCTGTTTTTAAAAAACTAGTCCCTCGGTACTTCAGAACACTCGGCTTGATTTTTCACTCTCCAGCTCTATGTAGAGTTACTTATACTTTGACAAAGAGCGGGTAAAGCCCAACCATCTCCACTGGCAGGCTGTTTCACGGATGCCGAGCTTTACCTTTCCACAGAAATATCTCTGAGATAGAGGAGCAACTTTTGGGCATCAGGGACAGAAGAAAAGTGCTTAAATTTGCATTTTTAATATCTTTGATTTTCAATGAAACCGACGAAAACGTAACTCACAAACCAAACATCAGGTCCCAGCAAACTGCACACTTCTTGTTTGGCCAGCTGTTGTTTGACACTTAAGAGACTGAGGAAATCTAAATCTTTCTTAACGGGATCAGACTCTCAGTCCCTGTTCTCCAAGCTGAGGAACACCAGTCCCTCTCTGGCCAGGTATGGCTGGCAGTGAAGAAGTGGATTATCTCCAATTTAATCATAGAATCACAGAATCACTGAAGGTGGAAAAAACCTCTAAGATCATCAAGTCCAACCACCGTGCCTACTAAACCATGTCCTGAAGTGCCACATTTACACACTTTTTGAACACCTTCAGGGATGGGGACTCCACCACTTCCCTGGGCAGCCTGCTCTAATGTTTCACAGCTCTTCCACTGAAGAGATTTTTCTTAATATCCAATCTAAACCTCCCCTGACGCAACTCGAGGCCATTTGTTGAGGTGATTTACTACAGGCTGTGGCTCTGAGAACTTGGTGATGGAAATTTAGATCCCACTTTATCGCTTTTTATTTCATACTGTTGCCTGTATTTAAGTGCTGTAGGCCAGCCTGTTGCTTTGAGCCATCTTTTCTGCTGGTCAAGTGGCTCTGACAGCAATTTCTGAGATACTCGGGTCTCGCTAACCCACGTTACTGGGCATTTTTTGAGTGAGGAGTCAGGCTTCCTTGGAAACAAACTTCAGGGCACAAGGCATGCTCCGTGTCAGTGAAGGACAGTTGTTCTGCTCACGCATTGCTTAGAAGAGTCAACAAACACAGAATGACTGAGCCCAGTGTTTCCACAGTATCTTATTTTTAGCCTTCTCAAAAAGCTTTTCTACTAATAATGAAATAATCCTCCGACAGAAACTAAAAATATTTCTCTTCCCAGGCAAGGAAAAGAAGCATATGTTTTTTTGACCATTCACCCAGAAAGTTTACAGCAAAAAATAGTAAAGAAGTCAACTCTTCTGACTAGCAGTTATGTTTAAAACACACTGTGGCCCTGCCTTTTTGCCTGCTTTCTTTAGCTTGTTAACACATTTAATGTCCTAAATTGTGGCAGGTACAATGTGCTTCTGACAGCACTGAGTGTCCCCCTCACATTGGAGCCTTTAGGTCCTGGGACCTCAGTGCCCGGCCTGGGAGTCAATGCTCCTGGTGCAGGAGGTGCTGGTGAACATGCTCAGGAGACACGTCTTCTTCTGCAGGACAAGTGCCACCTCAAGCCCCAGCTCAGACCAACTCCAGGACCCACCTGGGTGATGCTGTTAGAAAATCAGACGTGTTAAGATCAGATGCATTGTGTGTGACAGGCTTGGCCAGCCTCTGTCATGCAGCTCACGTTCCCAGCTTCTGTCCCATTGGGCTCAGCCGGTGGGACACCACTGGTCAGCAGATCCCAGCCCAGACGACCACAGGTGGGACTGAGCTGGAGCTCTGCAACAGCTCGAGGGAGGTGTTGTGCACCAGAGCTTTAAAAAATTGGGAAGTTGGTTATGCATGGTTGTTCCAATCAACCTGACCCCACCAAGACCAGCGATCCCCTAAGCACTCCTGTGTCCAGGGACTCTCTGAAGAAGGATTTTCAGGCAAAGTGGTGGCTGGCCCTAAATCAACAACGGTCTCAAAATTTACTGCCCATTTCAAGGAATCTGCGCTAAGCATAGGGGAAGGGGTGTAGAAATTGGTAGGAGTTTTGTCCAGACAAGGTCTTCAGGATTGAGCCTCTGTCAACAAGTCCTGCAACGTGCTTGTCCATGCAGGAAACGGGAGAAAAGTCAGTTCGGGATTCTTATCCATCCGATCTTATCAGGGTGGTAAATCTGGTCTTTGATCTTTTGTCAACAATGCACAAAGTTGGAGGCAGCTGCCACCACCCTGCTCAGCGATGTAGTCATCAAAGCCTCATAAAACATTTATGAAACCTGTCATAAACTGGCCCGATAAGGAGCAGGACATCGGGTTTCAGGAGTCAGCAGCTTCTTGGGGAAGATCTTCCCTCTAACTCCAAGGGTCCTTTGTTTAAATAGCAAACACAAGCCAGCGATTGCACCCTGCCATAAAAGCTGGGAGCAGGGAATTTTCACCAGCCCTGGGGCCTGCTGACTTTGCGTGGCAGGTACTGGCCTTCACCATTTGCCCGTCCCACTCACCAGTCCTACGGTAGCGGGGAGAAGAGGGGAGCAGGAGAGGAACCGAATAAAATTGTAACTGAAGAAGAAAAGAGAAAGAAAGTTATCTATAAATGGATAGCCAGACTGTTTGCAGTATAAGGAATTAATAGAAGTTTGAGCTGAAATATTTTGGTCCTTTTATTCCTAGTTTTGATGAATTTTGTGAGATTTTCTGGATTTGGTCCCATGTCTGAGTGTGGGGTGGGAAATAATGAAACCCACCTTCTGTTCCCACCTTCCCTGGTTGCTGCGACTATGACTCTGGACATGTCACCGTCCCTGCCTCTGTCTTGCTTTCTTTATAAGGAAATGAAATTGATCTGCCTTGTATGCTCTCTGTGCATATGTCTTCTTTCACAATTTTTTCCAAAAGACTTAAACCCTAGTAGAAAATGAGGTGCCTCCAGTGTCTACCCTGAGGCACCCAGGCCTCGAGAATACGATCACGCTGCGGTGCTGTGCAGTGATTTCTGCTTACTTCAGCAGCACGGAGCACCCCTCAGAAGCACCATGTCCACATTAGCACCATGAGCTTCCTGAGCTAGAAGCTAAATAACTGTACATTGCAGGGGACCATGTCAATCACTTATTGGGATATTTCTTGTTCTTTGGAACAATTTGGGCCTCGGAGACGCAGCTGGAAAAGGAAACTGCTGCTAGGATCAAGTGTGTATGTGCTGCAGTCGTGTTATTTACACAGAGGATTCAAAACCTCCATTTTCTGAATGCAGAGGAAGGGCAACGACAGAAGGCAGCCTATGTTCAGAACTTAAAGCCCTGCCAAGATTAAATCCTTCTCCCTGGGCTGCCATGAGGCCACATTTTTCACACACGTTCCAGCTATCTTCAGGATTTTTTTTCAAGAAAGACATAAAATAACACACGAACTCTTTCTTGGAACTCAGAAACACAAAATGATATCTGGTCAATCACCTGGCTTATGTTTTTCTTTTATTTGTTTGCATTTTCTGGGATGATGTGTTCACAAAGTTGGGGTGCAGACCACTGTTGTTTCCGATACCTGACTTCATAAAGAATCTTATTTGTTTCTGGTAATTTAAATCATGCAGACTACAACCTACCATAACACATATTTACAGATACAAATTTATTTTATCATGTAATGTCTATGAGATAAGCAGCTGTGATATTCTAATTGGTATTGTTGCATTATTTACCAACCAAACTACTTAGAAGTTTGGTGGTGCAATCACATTTTCTCTACCTGTTAATTCAGTACTGTTTCAGGGCACTGAAGTCACTAATAGTAACAATTCTCGGCACTAGCAAGAAATTGGTGTTGGAACAACTCCAAACAAGAGACATAGATGTAAAGATACCTTAATTAGGTACCTGTTACAAGTTGCTTATAGTAATAAAGCACTAATTCAACTGTTGTATATAACCACAAAACAACTGTAATAAATTTCAGATTTGGTAATAAACCACTACTATATACCTTGATTAGGTGACAAATGACAGTTACTTTTTAGAAATAGATCAGAAATACAAAATGCTTCTAATTCTAAATACTTTTTTGCATGCAACGTCTTGGATGAAGATTCTGGAGGTGCCGGAGAGCTGTCTGTATTTTCCCGTCAGTGAGGGTGACCGAGTGAAGCAACTAATTCTGTTGGCTAGCCTGTGCCTTGTGCCATTTAGGCGACCCAGTTCTTTTCCTCGCTTCGTTGCAAGCAAACTCAGGACAGAAGAATCTCTACTTGCTGCAGTCAGATGCAATTAGTCAGTTCATTGATCAACAACCATCACTTTGTAGCATGTCTTAATTGTGTGAACTTGCTCTGTCCCTGTGTCAGGTTGTGTTATTCTACAGAAAAAAAAAGGGCTTTTAAGTGTTCACACATTATCTAACACCACTCAGAGAGATACAGGCAATGTACTCTGTCGTATGATACTTTACAGAAAATACAAGAGTTATGGCATTTTGTCAGTGTCCAGCATCCTGCGTGGGTGGCCTTCTAGTAAGCCTCAGTGATCTGAAGGTGACCACAGGTCATGAAATTGCCGGTCCAGGGCTGGCTTTTGTATTTGAAAGAAATGTTTGAATCAACCAAACTAATGAGGAGGATGGGAACCTCCCTCTCCACACAGCATGACTCCAACCAGGGACTTCCACTGGGGAGCTGTATGATGCGGGACAACACCACCGTGTTAAATCACCTGCATGAAAAATCCTGTGTACTGTGGTGACAAGATGTGCACAAAGAGCTTCATGCAGAGCAAGACGTCTGGAAAACTTAATTTACACAGGTGCAAATTCTAGACAGCGCGCATGTCTCCAGACCACAGGAGGCAGGGTGGTGCTGAGGCTGTGGTGCAGGGTCTGCGGAGACATCCTGCACCGGGAAAGAGAGGGATCCTGCATGAGGCTGTGCAGCGGTGGCACGAGCGCTTTCTGCACCATGACCGGGCGGTTTTGGAAAATGAAAGTGCTGTGTGACTAAGCGTTTATATGGGTCCTATAAGTCAGAGAACCAGAGACTCTGCTATCGTTTCTCTGTTCTTTTCAGCTCTTCTCTCCCCTCCCTGTTCAAAGGCAACTGCTACCAAAGTGAACCCTTACGCTCTCCTCTGTTTCTTTTGCTCTCTTACAGTCTTCTCCACTTCTATACTTCTCTTTCTTGCTCTTCTGCTTCTCTTCGCAGCCCTGCATTTTCCTGGCAGGCCTTTGTCTCTGGTATCAGTTCTCCCACTTTCTGCCCTTACAGTCTTCATGCTCTTACTTGCCTCTATCCTATCTTTCTACACTACAGGCTGCATTTAGACTGCTTGCTCAAAGAGCCTCATTGAAGTGTTGCCGTCGATGGAGGAAGAAGGTGATGTCTGGCAGCCCTCAAGACCAGTCTGGATTGCTCGTCACCTTCTTGGCTTTAACCATCATGGTGGTCACAATAACTAAGTCGGGTACAGACAGGAGAAATGTGAGTGCATCTCTGCACATTGAGTACCAGGGTATGTACCTGCAATGCTCCCTTCCCGGGGGCAGAGAAAAGCATACGCAGCACCCTGCGCTATCGCCTCCACTAACAACACATACCAGTGGCATCGTTGCCTCCGTGCAGATCTATGTCAAGGGGAGAGCAAACCTGCCTTCCCCACACCCTGTGAAGTTTAGTGCGGTGTAGACCATTTTCTGCTTTGTGACATGCCAAAAGGGACTCTGTGCCAAATCCTAGTAAAAGCTACAGTCAAATGGTTAAGGTACCCAGAATCAGCATGGTGTGTTGTCCCACCAAACGTTCGCACAGGTGAGTTGGGGTTTACAAAGCTTCCAGTACTGGTTCATTTAAAAGTAGAATTTGAAGACATTTGCAGAGGATGCAGAGCGCTCTGTTCTGACCAGTCTGATGATGGCACGGTGGCCATTCTGTTCTTCTTTTGCACAGGATGAAGATTAGGAGATCAGGTGTTACTGGAAAAGAACAGCCCTTTCCTCCATTAAGAACTGGGGAAGTGTCCCTACAGAGATGTTTTTCACATAGGCTTCACCTCTCTGTCCCATGGGGGTGAAACAGACGTTCCTCCCCTGAAAGGAGGGTTGCTGGCCTTCAGGAAGACCCCAGAAAGACAACCCACAGAGAAGTGCATAGCCATTGACTGCCCTCGGTGCATGCTAACACCCTCTCTCCACTCATCAAGCAGCTCCATTTTCAAGATCTAAAGATGGCTTCAGTGGGGGAAAGTTTTACACCGTTTGTCTCCCCACTGGACACATGCTGCCTTTTCTCTGGGCACCAGAGGAGCCACAGAACAGAGAGATGCTGGAAGTGAGTTTTGTTCTTGCATTCATGAAACAGCTTTTAACTTCCCTAAAATGTTCTTTCCTGGGCACACAGTGCCTTCATATCTTACTGACTGCAGTACAATAAGCCTTTACTGAACATGTATATTTTATACCTTCAGGATGACTGCCTGTGATGTAGTTGGTAAAATGGAGCGGAACTGCATGTGAATTATGTTCGTTATCCCTAATAAGTAAAATTTGCTTACTGCAAACTCCTGAGTAATGCTGAAGATTATGGATAAATGCAACCAAAGTGATTCAGCCCCCAATATTTCAAAGGTTTTCCGAGTATGCACCCAGACAGCTGGCTGTAATGGATGAAAAGGCTTTTGTCAATGGTGCACAGCCTTCTTTGTACCAGTTAGTACCAAGTGATTTCATCCTGCACAGAACTGCCATTTCTGCAAAGCGTCAGGATCTGAACTGGTGAGACAGCAGGGGAGGCTCAAAATGGTACTGCTGTTTCACACACATAAAAAAATCAATAGAGCCCTTTCCTGGTCTCATGAAAAAGTCACACCTGTCTGTGTTTCTAAGGAAGAAGGATTACAGTAGATAGCATCCTGACTACAGCACACACTTTTCTGTAAGGGCTCAGCCTCCTTGAACCAGACAAACCCCTTTGATCAGCTCCAGCCCCACTGAAGTGTGAACCTCAGCAGCCAGGATCAGGTGCTAAGCAAGCCCCTGTGCTCTCTGGAAGCTTCTACAGGGGGTTGATTAACTTGAGCAGAAAGCAGGTCAGCGTGGTCTAGCTGATAGACCTTGCTGGTGTTGATACCAGGGTTTTCTGTCTGTTACTATGTGCTCATGCTTATCCACAGCTCTGTGCCTTATACAGGCAGCAAAAAAGGCAGTGGGCAGAAAATGTGGATGTATGGAGATGTGACAAAACTGGCTGAAACTTTGCGGGGGTGATGGTGGGAAACAAACGTCCTTCCATTTCCTAACGCCTTCTAGATAAAGGTAAAAGAATAAACGTCTCAGCCTGAACAGCTTTGTTGCTAGTCAGAGTAGAGCGAACACGCTCTTCAGAAGGGTAGACAAACTCTTGTGTTGGAGATAGCTATCTCTGCTCCCTCCTTTTCACCCCATGCAGATGCCCTCTACATAGCATGGCTGGTGCCCTTTCTTAGAATTGGTACAGGTGACTTTGAAAAGTTTCCAGTTCTGAGAAGAAAGAACCATTTTCTTTATTTATGTCCTCTTGGGAACGTGTTCCAAAGAGGAGCTTCCCTGAGTGACTGCTTGGTCACACACTTCTTGCAGACTTACAGACCCATAGGATGGTTTGGATTGGAAGAGACCTTTAAAGATTATCTAGTCACAGGCCCCTTACCCAGCAAGACTACCGGCTTTGAACTCTTAATTCCCCTTCTTTACAGATTTTTTACTTTCATGGGGTTTGAAGCAGGTGTCTACCCTGAGAGTCACCAATGAGAAAGGTTATGCAGGGATCAGCAAGATACTGGCTAATCAAAATGGTTGACAAAATGGTTCTGATTCCTCTTTATTTGAAATTATTTATGATTCAGGAGAAGAGAAAAAGGATGGTACTTAAATTCTTGAATGAATTCAAGACTGAATGAACTGCTTGCTGAAGTTCAAGGTTGCAGAAAATCACTAAAGGCTTCAGAAAACTTCCAGAGTCCTGAAAACAAAGAAAGAAAATAAATGGACTTCAACAAAGACCGCTAGCAGAAGTCTTTTTCATATGCGTGAATCTTGTAAGATTTGAGGCTGAGATTTCATGTGTTTGGAGCAGTCCACTGAAGACAGAGGCTGTCCTTGCACCATCCCATTTCTTCTGACTGTTCTTCAGTCCTGAATCCATGTTCTTGCAACCTCAATGTCCACGTGACCTCATTATCACCCAAGGAAAATTCACCCAGCTGCTTCCTCCTCGCCCTGCATCCCTCGGGCTGCCCGCTCCCCCTCAGCTGGTGGAAGCAGGAGTTGCTCCGTGTTCCCAAGAGGCCGAGAGGTACAAACAGGCAGTCCCACAGCGCTCCGTATCGCTGAGCTCTGAACCACGGCCAGCTGGCTGGCTGTCAGCATGCAATCCAAACACTGGCCAAGGCTGCGCTGGCTGCAATCAACCCTTCAGGGCTGAAAAACAGGTCAGAGATCTCCAAGAATACAGTTCTGCTTTGATAATGATTAACAGGGTGGTGGCGAAAGTCCCTGAGGCTTTGGCCAGCTCTGTGTGTGCGCACACACACATGTGCATGTGCCAATGGGAATGTTTATCTGTCCCATGCCCAGAAAACTCTTTGCAGGGGCAAAGCCTCTCTCCTGGTAGACTATTCACTCAACCCATACCATGGCCCTGTGTTCCTGATTTCCTCTACATTGGCAGAGAATTCCCTACTGTTACGTTTAAAACCACGAGCAGAAACAAGCATGAGTGATAAGGCTGGGTTAGCATTTCTCTAACCTCTGTGACAGACAAGTATGCAAGACGAGATTCTAGTCTCTGGTTCACGGACATAAACCTGAAACTGGAGACAACTACAGTTTTCTCAATTGGACCCCCTGACTGAGAGTAAAATCTGCAAATTTGCCCTGAACTGATGCTGTGTAAACTTTTGAGTGTGGTGTTATGTGCCAGTGTGTATCCTAAAACCAAGTGATTATTTGTTAAATAGTTGATTTTAAAAAAAAAATTCAACTGTGCTCTAGGCTGGTTACTCTTGGTATATAACTCCGTGTGTGTCTGCCTGTATATATACTCATATAATGATCTGTATTGGTATGCAAATGTGTTCTGTTGTTCGAAAGAGTAGCACTCATAATGAGATCAGAATCATTAGAAGTGCCTATTGTCACTCTCTCCATGTTCCATTATATTAAAAAATATTCCAAAAGGTGAAACACCAGGGGCAGATGATGGGAGCATGGTGGAGACAGAAACCCCTTCTGACTCTTCTTGGTTTCCCTTTGGTTGGGGAGTCAGCAAAGAGGCACGCAGAGACACTGCTGCGGTTCAAGCCCAGTTCTCCTTTGAATGATCAGAACTGCTTCAGCTGGTTCTTGCAGCTGAAATTGCCAAAACATGGTCGGAAAAGATCACTTGCAGGCTACACCAGACACCCCCGGCCAGCCCTGGGCAAGCAGGAGGCTCCGCTTTGCACTCCCGAGGCACCCAACACAGCCAGCAAAGGGGCAGGGAGCTCCATGAGGGATGCCCGATCAGGTCCCTTGTAATCAATGACCGTTTCCTTCCTTTGTCAGGATCTTGACTGGCAATCTGATCTTTGCACGAGTTTCCTCTATCCCAAGGCAGTGTCAACAGAAAACCAAATGGATAAAATGTAAATGGAGACCACAAAACTCCTGAGTAAAAGTGGATAACATTAGTTGACCTTCCCGCTCATAAAACTGCATTACTTCCTCCTCTACAATCAAGATTAGTTGTTATATAGTATTTACATTAGTTTATATGACTACATCCTCAAAGCCTTCATTCAGCGAAGTAAGGCTCTGCCAAAGCCCAGGTGTGGGTTTGCAGAGGCAGTGGGAGCTGTGGCCTCCCGTCAACACGGCCAGCTCTGGCTCATGCTCTTGATTATGTGCCCATGAGAGACTGGAAGACTGCAACGAAATAAATGCCCAGCTCATAGACAGTGATCACTAAGTTGGATGAATTCAGCCCCATGAAAAGAACACCGCGTTTAGCTTAGGCAAAGTGGGTGGGGGGAAACAGAAAGGCAGCTGAACCCAAGCTCAGCATCAGAATTTTTCTGTGTGTATTGTTAAGTCTTCTTTTGTATGCATATAAAAAGGGAAGACAACAGCTGAAGGAGCAATCACTGGAATTAGGACTGCGGCTCTCCAAGTGCTTACACCAGTTGAAAAAACAATGCTTCCAAAAACAATGGGCTGATGTTGGTGTTAACACTGGAGGGAAAAACAAACCTTCCAAATTAATGTAATGCAGCCCATCCATTTGTTCTGTACTCATCCACAGCAGAAATACCAGGAAATGTCTTTACTCTGGAGAAACAAATTAAACACCGTATGTTTCCCCTTTTAAATAAGCATTCTACTGGGGAACTGGGGTTTTTTTTTAAAAACTCTGCTTACTGGTTTATCTCTGGGAAGACAAATATTTTAATTTGCTTTAGGATATTACTTAGGTTAATTAGCTGGTGTTTGCATGACACAGTAAGTACGTAGAGCACTATAAATGCTCATACCTTTTGTAGAGGTCATTGTGTGCACCTCAGAGAGAGCACCTTCGGGGTACTTGTTATGAAAGGTTAAAATGTTCTGGACTCCACTCTTCGCTGAGGCAGATGTTTCAAACACTATTCACTGACCACACAAGTATTACCCAAAAATAACACGCAGAAAAAAATGGAATGTCGCCTCAGACAGGCTCCATCCCGTGTTCACCCATCCCACATCTCTCCCCTAGCCTTCCAGGAAGATCCCTGAGAAGAAGCTGAAGGCGTTATTGGATTGTTCCTTTCATTTACTTGCTGATTTCTACTTTGTGATTAAAATATTTATTAATGATAGCACCCGGCTGTTAAGCCCTCAAATAAAAATGGCTTTGGGATATTCCTGAAAGCAAGGTTTTAAACCTTGTAGTATCTGATTATAGGGAGCTATTAGCACAGCTTCTTCCTTCCTTCCATAGCTGTACTTGTGTTTTCCCTTGCTGCCTGTATTTTGCATTTTTCAGCCTCTTCATTTGCTTCTTAGCAACACATTTTCAAGGCAACAGTGCTTACACTTTTGTCATTAAGCCTCAACGTTCATCGCATAAAGACAAAACCATACAGTTTTCAGTTTTGCTAATCTCTGTGTCATGGTAAGGGAAGCAGCCAAGGAGGAAATAACAGCACACCAAGCTGCCAGAAGGCAGCGAGGTTGGCAGCCGAGGACCAGAAACAGCGTCCCTGGCCTGTCTGATTCCTACCAGGCACCTGCAATGGTGACCTTTTCCTCTGCACTCCTTAAAGTCAGTCTGCTGGGCTCACCTGGCCAGATGGGGGTCCACCTCCCAGCCAGGGCCCTTGGGGTTCCTCCTGCAGCACACCACAAGAAGCAGTCCCACCCAGCGTACAGCTGGGTTCTACCCAGAGCAGAGACATCTGCAGCAGGGCAGAAAAACATCTTCCTTATTTAATAAAGTCCTTGTCCTTGTCAAATGCTTAGATGACCTAGAACTGGTTTTTGCACTATTTTTCTTTCTTATGTACACCGACTGTCTGCACAGTAGGCAATACAGACCTCTCCCGGCAAGACGGACACGTGGCCTGAAATGTGTTCAGGCAGGGATGGGACTCGCATCTCTGCCATCCTCGAGGCGGGCGCTAGCCACAGAGCTGGGCAGCAAAACCGGGGACGGCATTAGAGGAAGGCGCTGTGATGGCTCAGTCTGCCGTTCATTAATGATGGTGTCACCAGCACACGATGCCTGCAAAGCCACCCTGAACAGCTGATGCCTCTTCTGGCTCAGCAGGTAAAAAAGGGCTATGATTTGAGTATAAAAGAGTGTCAGCTTTTATAATTACATGTTTCAATGACAGCCATTAAAGGAGAGTCATTTCTCCAAGGACCATGCCAAGAATCTGGCAGGACCCCATGTTAGGATCCAGCCTGACACACCATAAGAACAGTGAGACCAGGCTCCACTTCACACACTGGAGACTTTTCCGTGTATGAACCAGGTCTTTCTGGGAATTTAAGGCAGGCGCTTAAATGCTGCACTCGCCTGTAACTGCCAGCACAGGCTCTTTGCATTTGGTTGCACACACCTGGAGTCTGCAGAGGGGCTTAGCCCTTTGATTCAAGTTCATGTCCAGCACCTGGTTCAGGGGAGAAATGTGATTTGTCGCTTTAAGGATGTGTCTAACCCCTCCCGTGTTTAAAATGTCTCCCTACAAGTATTCAGCAGGCGTTCTCCAGTGTTCAGCACAGAGAATTTCATGTTCCTTATTGGTTATTTTAGGCTGTGGCAGGATGCTCTGTCCCTGTAAGGGATGAGAATTCGCTTGCTCTCTGGTCCTGCAGCTATCCCTTCCTTCCACTCTGGTCTGCACTATGGCCCGTCTGCTCTGAAACCACTCTCCCATGCACAGGGACCTGCTCTGTGTGCACCTCGGTGTTGTGGGGTTCGTACGCCTCCAGAGATTTCCCTTGGGCTTAATGAATGATACACACTGGCCTTACTTAACATTTACACAGCACTATAGACAGGTGACAGGGGATATTGCTTTATGGCTAGCAAGATACGGAGAAAGCTGACAAAGGTGCAGAAAGGCTTTTGTGCATGGCAAAAACAGGTAGAGAGAACTCCTCAGCCCAAAAACCAGAGAGGAGGATATGCTAGCAGGTTATAAATTGCAAATGACATGGAGAAAATGAAGAAGGAACCAGCTGTCAGCTTTTTTAATATAAAAGCTAAGGTGACTCAAACAAAACCAGCAGGCAGCAAGTTCAAGAAAAACAAAAAGAGATTTGTTTTTGTGCAGTCTGTGATGTATACAGTTGCACAGTGTTTAAATCCGTGGAGCTCCCTGTGAGAGGACATTATGGATGTAAGGCAAATGTGCACAGGTTCCCATGTGTTTTGGACATCCTCATGGAGGTGAAATCCACTGAGGTGTCTTAGGTGCAAAGGCCCCAGAGATCCCTGAGACATAGATTGCTGCATGATGGAACAGATTTTTTTGAAACATCTCAGTATGCTTGCTTGGTCCTTCTACTTTTCCTTGAGCCACTTTTGTTGGTTTTCTCCACTGGATATGGGCATTAACACAACCTTAACAAGACTAAATGGCTTCCTTTTCTCTTCAGCCACCTGCTGGGGACAGGCTGCTGGGCTGGCTGCGGCAGGCTTGGTGTGGCCACTCCTACGTTCTCACCATCATCCTTGTGCCATCCCGTTTTAGCGACAAGCGATGCTCTGCTAAATAGTTTGAGAACTGGTCAGGAACTGGGTAAGGTAACTCCCATCATACTCCAGCTGCTGGATTTACACACAGCTAATTGCAGATAATCACACGGTTGAACATGGGACCAAGTTGCACTCTTGCAGCTGCTCCCCTTTCGAGGGTCTGGCACTGCTCCTTGCACTGGGGATGCTGAGGATGGGGAGGAGGAACAAAGCCCCCACAACCTCCCCTCATATCTCCTCACCCCAGGAAAAGGAAGGGTGAGTTTCTGACTATGCAATTTCACCTTTGCCTCTCCATCACCTGTTTTTCTCCTCCACGTTGTGTTTCAAAACAGCTATGCACAACAACAGACATCGCAGAGGTGGCACCCAGAGGCAGGCAAATTTTAGGAGCAGCCGATCAGTGACTGGTACTGGGCAAGACAAAGCCACTCTGGTTCTGCCCAATTAACTCAGCAGCGCAGAGCTGAGTGCTGTTTTCTTTCTTTCCCATTTCCCCTGAAAGCTAATACTCTTCGCAACACCAGAAAAATGTCAGCAACCCCATTATTATTTTGACCTCACAGCAACCTCTGAGCACAAAGCTCCCAATCATTAAAACCACTTGAGTCTGGCCTCTGGTGTTGGCTCCGCAATCCCACTGTTGAACACAAGTGATCGGATATAATCACTGCCGTGCCCAAGCAGCCCCTGCACAGCTGCCAAGCACACCGTGGCAAAGCAGTCCAACAAAAGCAAGGATGGATGCTTCCCCTAAAAAGGGGGCTTGCGGGACAACAGCTGCTGTGGAGAGTCCAGCTGAGACCGCGAAGGCTTACTACATCATGGAGAACAGGGCAGGAGGGATGAGAGACATGAGAAGAAGGAGGTGAGACCTGCTGTGTGCTGGGTGACCAAGGAGGATGAGGCTGGAGCACAAACTGCCATGGTAATGCAGGTTGGGGAGGCCTCAACTGCAGCTGGTCCTGCCGGCGTGACACGGTGTCTCGACATGAATGCTGAATATGTTGGTGGGACTGTGGTGGGCAAGGACGTGCTGACCTGCACAGAGCCCAGACCTTGTGTCTGAAGGGCTAGAACAGCCCGTTAGCCTTCCTTGGTGGCACGGGACACAGCCTGGGCTGCAAAGCAGTTCTTACTCAATCACTTGGGCATCACACAGGCACTTTGGGAGCAGAGACACAGCTACGGAGCTGGGTTTGCTGCATTTAGGATTCAGCTATTGTTTGCAGTACCGGCCACCCAGCAGCCCACGCGTGCTGGCCAGCAGAGTCATCAGCATCATTGCCTCGCTGCAGGGCGAGTCTCGCTGCTTTCCATTCCTTTTGACCAGCGTGCTGCTTTTGACCCTCCCCAGCAAAGGAGGCAAAGCGGTGGTAAGGTGGATTTGGAGCTGCTGCAGGAGCCGCACTCAGCCCCGGGCCTCCCGAAGCCTGCCTGCCTGCAGACCTGCCTTGCGACTGACTCCAGCCTCAACAACAACGGTGCCTGACTCCAGCTCTGCTTTCGGCTGGAGGGTTCGTAAGAGTCTCACTTGTGCGGGTTCCTTGGCACCTGACAAGCCGAGACTGCAGCTACAGCTGTTTGCTCAGCAAAGTTACTGAAAAGGGTGCTTGTCTCCGTCTGGCTATCCACTTTCATGACATTTATACAGACACAATTTTCTTTGAAAGCTCTGTCCCGCTGCCAGGTCAGACTGATCTCAGCCAATGTTTTACACTCAACGTTGAGGAGACACTGCCAGCTCAACCGCTCTGTGCACTCAAACCAAATAAGGCTAATAAGTAGTTACCAACAGTTGACTTCCCATCTTGGAGGATGAGAAGCCTAATATGGGTCTGCTCTGATTAGTTGTCATTCAGTGTAGTCATTGATAGGGCAAGGGGTAATGGTTTTAAAATCAAAGAAGATAGATTTAGATTAGCTATAAGGAGGAAATTCTTTAAGATGAGGGTGGTGAGGCACTGGAACAGGTTGCCCAGAGAAGTTGTGGATGCCCCATCCCTGGAAGGGCGCCCTTCTGAAATTGGCCCATGTTAGCAAACCAACAGAAGTGCTTGGGAAGATGGGACTAGGATGTCATATGAGCTGGACTGACTGCAGAAATGCCCTGAAATCAGAAAGATTAAATTTGTGCAGAATGATACGCAAGGCTTGACAGTCTTGAGGAAGACAACTGAGAGTGATATGGCAAGAGTCTTCAGGCAAGTGTCAGGTCATTACACAAGGTATAGTGACCATATTCTCTATCACTATCAACAGCAGGACAAAAGCATCCCGGCTTCTGTAAAAATCGTGGGACACAGGAACACTTCCCAGGCTCTAGATGTAGCTGCCATGCCCTGGCTGTGATTTGTGATGGGATCTGGGTGCACATCACCTTCATTCCCCTAGAACCTGGTTTTGGAAGGACAGCCAGGCACAAGGGATAGGGATGGAGATGTCACATACTCCAACAGCTCCTGTGAAGAAGGTGCTGCCCTCGCTGCTCACACCCAGCCTGGTGTGCAGCAAGGCTTTGCTGCAGAGCATTTTGCTTTTGAAATTAAGACATTTTTTCCTGGGGTACTGACGACTCAAGGGAAATTGTAGAATCCATATGTAGACCACAGAAGCCCAATTCGAGGCCTTTGAGAAATACGCTAGGCAAAATTCTGTCAGAAGGCATCTCAGCAGACGAGTTACACTGATTTATCTCCTTCAGCCTATTCTATTTGATCTCTGATTGATAAAAAGCCAAAATCTTCATACATTTTGCTTTTCAGAAAGGGGCATTTTATTTATTGACATGGCAAAAAAAAAAAAATCCAACCCCACTACTTTCAACTTGTCTTTGACTTCAGGAACTCATGATCATGCTGGGAACTTCTCTGTTAATTCTATCAGTGCTTGGAAACCAAATACCCTGGGGCCTTAAAAATGCCATCATCAGACAGGCTAAATAGGTAGATAGACATTCATGAACGAGAAAGCTGGCAGAATTCATTGGGTAGAGAAGTCTTTAAAAGAGATTCTCTCTAATAAAAGATAATTATAACAACATGTGGCCATGGCAACAATGAAGCGAGGTGCAGAATGGAAGAGGTAAATATTCCCTTTAGCAGATGGATGGCTCTCCTGTCTTCCATTGAAACTGTACTCTGAAAGGCTAACACTAAAGATTTGTTCAGATAATTGTTATTTCTGAACGCCCTGCACACACATAACTCCCCCAGGCCTTAGAAAAGCCTTTTTTTTTTGTTTTACGATGTGAATGCTGTTTCACGGGGATGCGTCTGTGTTAGTTTTCAGGGAGCAAGCCTGGGAAATCTAGAGGCCAGGGAGGCTCCCTCCCTCCCTGCCTGATCTCCCTCGGCAGCGAGGCCGGGTCTCCCCACCATCCCCAGGGAGATCCCTGCCGTTCCCTCCTTCCAGGAACTGTGAACAGCACTTTGGTCCCTACATCTCTGCTTACCACCTCCAAGCTGGTGTGAAAGAGCAAGGTATGGAAACAGGGAAAGGGAATTCTATGAGAAATAAATAATTTATCTGCCTGCTCTGCTGCATGCTGCATCTGTTGCTCTTGGAATGACAGAGAGCAGAGGAGTTTCTTTTCCTCCTGAGAACCAGAGTCCCCAGCCACAGGGCCAGGTCCACTGTGGCCACACAAGCAGAGAAAAACTGTCCCGCTGGCAAAACGAGGTCCTGCAGGCCTTTGATATCAGTATTTACCCTTCCTTTTCAATTCCCTGCATGAAGTATTTCCAGGTGACCCTGTGTGGGTCAATAAATAATATATCATCCCCTGATGAAAAAACCCTAGCTACGTCAAAGGCGCCTTTCAGTCTGAGGCTGGCTGGAGTTTATCTCTCACCTTCAACTGGCAGTTTAGAAACATTACGACAATCAGATAACCAGAAATGAATAAGCACTTCGATGGTTCAATATCTCACTCCACAAGTGACAATAAAAAGCTCATAACTTTTCCAATGGCACATTTATATATGTGGCAGGCAGGGGAGGCAGCTTGGCAGGGTCTGCTGAGCCCGGGAAGGTGGCACGCACTGCCCACGCGCTGGTTACACATCTGCTGCTTAAAGGAGAGCCCACAAGCATGGTTCTCCACAAAATGTTTCGGTCTCACTGGAAGAGCTTCAGACCCTGCCTCCACAGCTATTTGTTTTCCTGGGGATCTCACTAGGCTGCAAAAAAAAAAGGGCTCCCTTGTTTTTACCATTTTGCAAGTAGAAAAAATGAGGGTGACATGCAGGTGTGTCAGGAGAAGGTTATAATCCACAATTTGTGAGCCCCAGCTCAGCCCCTCCCCGTGTCCCGAGCTTGTCCCTCCGTCGGACCAGGCTGACTTCCCATGGGAGCTACAGTGGTGGTTTTATAAAACCTGGAGAAAAACACACGGCTGTTTCTAATGGAAACGGGAGCGGGTGAGTTGCAATAGGCTGCGGTAATCCCTGATAAAAACGAGGGAACAGGAGATCTGCAACAGCTCTGGCAGCGGTGAGTTTATTGTGCCTCTGTGCGCAAATGTGCTGCAGACTGGTGGCAAGAATGGAAGCAGGGGAGGTGGGAATCTCACCGTTGTCCCAGAAGTGCCCCTCGGGATTGCGCAGCAAGCGGCTTCGGCCACATTTTCTGTTGGGGGAACTCCACCTACACCAGAGGAGCCTTTTGGCTGCGTTACTGCTAATTCCTTACTGACCCTCCTCAGAGTCACCTGTATGGAAGGAAACATCATGCACGTTCCGTAAGCAAAGACATTGCTTTTCAAGGTTCTTCAAGGTTTCCAACCCTTTTCAGGCTTGAGGAGTGGGAGGCGTTGGTAACTGCTTGAATGGCAGTGGGGGCCAGGTTTTGCAGATCCGGATCTCCTCTTGCTGAGCAATGGCACTAGTGTGGGCCCAAGGCCAAGCGGATGAACCGCTGTGGTTTGAGACCAGCCCCTGTGACACAAGCGCATGTCACGCTGTGCGCTGTCACAACACAGGCTGCTAGTGATGAAATTTAAAGCATCCTCAGGGCTGTACGTTACCAGGGGTCTCAAGTCTTCCATTTACATGCAGGAGAATGTTTGGCTGGGTTATGGTTAAATTTCTTAGACAGTAGCTGATGCGGTGCCATGTTTTGGGTTTGTGCTGAAAACGGTGTTGCTAACACAGAGATGTTTTTGTTATCGCTGAGGATTTCTCACACAGAGTCAAGGCCTTCTCTGCTCCTCACGCTGCCCCACCAGCTAGTGGGCTGGGGGTGCAGAAGAAGATGGGAGGGGACACAGGCGGGACAGCTGACCCCACCTGCCCCAAGGGATATTCCATACCATGTGACATCGTGCTCAGCAATAAAACTGGGGGGGTGCGGGCTGGCGGGGAGCTGCCTATACTGGGGAACTGGCTGGGCATCAGTTTGTTGGTGGTGAGCAATTGTTTTCCTCGGGTTTTATTTTCCTCTCTGAGGTTTTTTTTTCTTTTTTAATTTTTTTCTTTTTTCTTTTTAATATTAATTATTAACCTGTCTTTATCTTAACCCATGAGTTTTCTCACTTTTTACCCATCCGTTCCACCCCCCCATCCCAGTTTGGGAGGGGATTGACCAAGGAGCTACACGGGGCTTAGTTACCCACTGGGGTTAAACCACAACAACCTGCGAAGCCTTCACCCTCCTTTTGGGGACCGGGGATAGGGGGTTAGGGGAGACACCCTGGGGGTGCACAAGGAGCCTCTCTGCTCCACCAGGTGGCGCTGTGGCACCGCAGGGCCCTCCCCACCCGCGACGGGGGGGGAGGGGTGGTGTCCACTGGGAGACAGCGGACCCCCCCTCAGGATGTTTATATCTCCTGCATCACCTCTGCCTGCACTTAAAACAGAGCCTCACCTGCTCAGGAGCAGGGACCTGCTCAGGAGCAGGGTACAGGACTTCTCGGGGACCCCCAGCTGTTTTTCCGGCTGGGTGGTGGCATGGGAGGTGGCTGTGGTCACCCCCTGCTTGAAGGACACGCAGATCAGGTGCCGTGGAAGGGTTGGGGTGTCCAGGATATGATGCTTACAGGTAATTTGGTGTTGGCATTGGAGGCTGGTCTGTGCCTGATGCACCAGGAACATGCAGGGCGTGGCAGAACCATGGCAGAGCCAGCGCCATGGCAGACCTGCAGTCCACACGAGCTGGAAGGTCCCGTTGGCACAAGGAGGTCAATGACGGGCAGGGAATGTCTGCAGAGGTCTGTGCATCCTCTCAGGCTTCCAGTCAGCACTTTGCAAGGCACCAGCTTGGGGGTGTCCTGAAGCAGGGTGAAGGAACAGAGCGAAGAGTTGATGGAGATGATGAAGTGATTTAGACGATGCTGGAGGGAAGGGGACAGGTGGGAAGAGACAAGCCTGTAAGGCTTAGCAGTAGGGTTGAGGAGAGGAAGGATGCTTGAGTGGGAGGGTGTGCAGATAACTTGTGTACTGGACCAGGGGAACATGGATACGGGCACACACTAGCTGATATGATGGTGAAGGAGAGGAAAGCGAATGCCAGCTTTTGCAGAGAGGGAGAAGGGTGAGGAAGAAAGCAAAGATGAAGAAGGAAAATATTTCCCAAATTCAAGATCTGGTGCCAAGGCTGGGTGGGCACAGGAAAGCTGCAGGGCAAGCAAGAGCTGGAATTTTTGAAGTGAGGCTTCCTAGGGTATGGGGAGGAGGCGAGTGGCTGCTGTTGGTAGATTTGCCCCCCAAAAACTACTTTATGCTCCGTGATGCTTCTTTGGCAAAAGAAAGGGTAATTTTGTCTGAGAGGAGGTGCCAGGGGGCTGGTATGTATGCACGATGCTCTTCTGTTACCCTGGACATAGGTCCCCCTGCTCCCATCTAGGCTGCACTGGCACAAAATAGGACCAACACAACTTCAGCTGTGAGTACTTGAGAGATCCATTTTTCATTCTCAGGAACTGGGAGTCTTTTCCTGAAAATCATAATAACTTGTCGAAGAGAAGGCCCAGAGATGTCACAGTCAGCCTTTCTGGCAGTGCTGAATTATTCTTAGAGCACATTCTTCTGGCTTTATTTGGTTACTTTTTAAGCAGCCAATAAAACAAATTCACCGTCTAATCCGTCTTCCAGAAAGCTCTGCTGATATACAGGTTAAGTTTTAATTTTGTAGCTCTCACAAGCATTTCTTGTCCTCTTTGAGATGATTTGAGCTTAAGTTTAAGCAAAGCAAGAACAAAATTAGTAGACTTCTAGCTCTCAGTCAGCTTGAACTTTCAATATTGGCAACACACCACTGTTGTTTAAGTTCAGTCTGGTGCAATAACTCTAGCTGACATACAGTAATGGCTCTAAAAACATTCAGCGTTACGAACACAAGCATTAGGAGAACGAGCAATAAAAAAAAAGAAGCAACCATATTCTGACTCTCTTTGCTTCTTTGAGGAACTGCCTGTTGGCCTGCAGATTGCTCTTTGCATAGTACGTGATGTATCCCGGACTTTGAAAAGCCCAAGAATGAATGGATTTAAACTTGAAGAAGTTGAGGCTGGCAATCAGAATTTGAAGAGTGCTGAGAAAAATGAGAGCCTGGGACAGAGTCTCCCTGGACAAGCAGGAAGATCAGACCCTAGCTGTCTCCCTTGATGGCTTGAATGATGGAAAGGATGAGGAGCGTGTTAGCCGTGACAGCAGGGGAGGTGCCGCAGGCCTCTGCTCCTGGAGCCCCTCCGGTTTGCTGATGAAAACGTGGGGTTACTCAGTTGAGGAATAAAATGAGCAAGGATCTTTCCTTCTCTCTGAGGAATGGAGAGGAGGTCGCATGGGTGGTGGCAGTGCCCAGGTGCTGTCAGTGTTCTCAGCGATGTCTTCTCTGTCGTTGCAGAGGGTTTCTAGGACAGTGGTGTGTACAACCCCCTCCCTTCTCTCTTCCTTCCTTCCCTCCCTCCCTCTCCAGAGCACATACCAGCAGTAACTCCCCTCTGCTGAACCTCGGGAGCCTCACACAAGCATTCATCGGGGCTGTGGCAGCTGACTGCATGGCTCTGTGGCCAACAGGCTGCTGCAGAACCCACGGGGGATGTCCACGTGCCAGTGCTCTTGCGTCCCAGATGCTAACCCCACTCCATCTCCACCAGCTGACGGTGGAGATGTTGCTGGTTGCAGAGGAATGTGAAGACTTGCCAGCGCTGGGTCCTGTTCCAGGTTTCAAGAAAGGAGTGTGCTGTACTGGTTACAGGCTGTTCTTCATCCGCTTATCCCCTCCAAGCTAGCTTGACCCCTTCTGCCCCTGCTGCCTCCAGTCTGTCTGTCTCCTACAGCCCTCCTCCTCCTCCCCCCCTACCTTTTATCCTTGGATGAACTTATTTCTGTCTGGCATTCGAACAAAGACACTTCCTTTCCCTCCTTGCTTCTCTGTGCCAACGGGAGAAGTATCAAAAGCAGAGGGTTGAGAGGTTTTCTGGCCTCCGGTCTTTGGCACCCAGCAGCTGAAATAAAGCATTGCTGAGGAAGTCCTGCTCTGACATTGACCTGTGGGTGAAGTATGGGTCAGCGTCCCCTGGAGATGGCCCATGTGCAGGGTGGGCGACGCACCAGGGACGTGCCAGGGCAGAGCAGGCTCAGCGCCGGCATCAAGCACCCGCAGAGATGCTGAATTCAGAAAAGTCTCTGGAGAACACGTGGGGTCTGAGAAAGCAGAGGCTGATCAATTACAAAAGCATTGATGATTTGTGGTGGTGTTTTGAGGCCAGAACTTCCACTGTTCTGTCCTGCGACATACGAAACTGTCATCTGCAAGACATTTCTGCCTAGTTTAGTTCTTGGAAACAGCTGAAAGACCACAATCCTGTCACTAATAACGAGTTCAAGGCAGACCGCCAGCATGGGAAAACTCGGTTCAAACGATGCCTACTTGGCAAAATTGTAAAGCCACCAAAATCACAGGGATGGTGTAAACGAGAGCCTGAGCTACAGCTGGCACCACGTGGAGCATACTTTGAAGTGATAGCTACAAGTCTGCTAGATAAGCTAGTGCCATCACGCTCCCTTCGCCCTTGACATCCACTAGCCATGAGTCAGTAATAGCAATTATTTAAATAAAAAACAACTGAACAACCTTTTATTAAGTCATGAAAAAAAGCACGTTTTCCCAAGCTGAGTCACCCCAGCATGACTGTCCCTCTGACTAATGAGGTTCTCATGCCACGGTCCCCGCCGCAGCATCCCTGCTCTGCCGATATTTCTGCTGCCTTGCTCATTACTACTGCATCCTTTGCTGGCTTTCGTGTGTAACGACGACTGAAGCAAGGCTGGGGAAACGATCTGCCTGCATTTAACTCCAAACATGGTGTGGTTTGTGGCAGTTCTTATCAGTCAGGTGAGGTACATTTTCTGGACAGCACTGAGAAAGAAACAACAGGAAGAAAATAAATGTAGTGCAAGCCTATGTGTGGATGTTTCTCTAAGCTGAAGTGCAGCATGGCTAATCACTTCCCCAGGGAGACAGGGCAAAGTGGCATTGCTCGGTCTGCATCCGTGCAGTTTACTTATCTTCCTCCTACTTATTCAAGGAGAGATGCTCCCCAGCTCAGGACAGTCCTTTCAGGTAAGGCTGAGCTTTTCCCCCCTGTACAGACACTTCCTGCAATGAAGGTTTTATCTGTGCCTAAATTTATCAGCTTTAATTCTTTGATGAGTTTTCCAGGGTAGGTGTTAGATTCAGGTGGACTTGGAACAGTTTGGGTCAAAATCGCTCACTTGCAAGCATGAAATAGTGGGAATCACCACATTTTTTAGCATTAGCGTCTTCAGAGGACCTGCTTCTGGAGAAACATTTAATTCCCCGAGGCTGCTGGCACATGGGACTGGCGTGCCAGGAGTACTCGTACTGCTTTGGCCAGCTTCTAAACCTCCGTCAGCACTTGTTGGCAGAGAAGTCTCAGTAGGCCCCATCTCCTTCCTCCCAGAGCCTGGTATGGTCAGACACATTCCTCTGCACAGCTTCATCCCCCCCCAACCCCTCGCAGCTCCAGTCTCCATCCCGCACAGCTGGGCTTGAGTGCTGAGCCAGCAGCTTCTCCCTGGCTACCCGTGAACCTCCCTGCTGCTGCTGCTGCCGCCTGGCAAGCTGTCCCAGCACCAAGCAGGGCTGCAGGCAGGGGTGAGAGGGCAGTCCTGGGAACCGGGCAGGAGGATAGGTGAAGTGGCTGTCAGAGGCAGGTGGTGTTGGGGAGATGCGGAAAGCATGACCGGTGGTGTGAGATTGGCAGAGACACTGGGTGTGGAGGTGCGTGATGGCCGTGGGATGCTGAGAAGGAATGAGGGGCAGTGGGAGGAACGGGGGCTGTTTGGACCTGTTGGCGCAGACAGCCCTCAGGGTGATGGCTGCTGGCTTCTCAGGAACCCAAACGCCCATTTATCTGACGGGGTTTGGTACACGTTGGTTTTGCATAACACATTTTCCCAAATGATCTCTTTGGAAATTTTCTGCAAGGCCTAGGTGTGGTGGGCTGAGTGCCTTTTAATAGGACCAGGTTTTGAAGAGATGAGATGTACTTCCAACTAATTGCCTGTGTGCTCAGGTTCGCTCCTCATTTCTCAGCTCCTGGAGCAGAGGCCTTATCAGGAGGGCGGAAAGAGCCATTGGAGCTTTCAGGGAAATGATACAGAGAACGGACTGACATTATTGGCATCCACAGAGACCTATCTATTTAAAATAACATTATTAAAGGCCCCAAATACTCATTACTCTTTATTAGTTGGTGGATATGAGTTTTCTGGAGAAGTAGCGTATGTAGAGCTATTGCTTACACCAAATCCACAGCACGAAGCATTCTATGAATATTATGTTAGCATATGACTGAAGGTTGTCAGCAGCTTCCAAAAGTGTGGCCTTTTTAGAAGACAGGCAAATCTTGTTTTTTTTCTCCATCTTTTCCCCCACATGGGGAAAACATCGATAGCAAAGAAGGACACGGGCACGGGGAGCTGCCTGAAGTGGTGGTGAATCCTGACTGGTGCAAAAGAGGTGGTTGGTTACTGAGTATGCTACATAAGCCCAGCATCTCATAAACGAATCTCTGTCCTTGTCTGAATTAATAGGCATTTCCATACAAGTGAGAAGTGTGCATCTTCCAAGAGCCTGCCGTGCAATCCCCTTTGCTCGCTCAATGCCGTCGAGCTGCTGGGAGGCTGCATCTGGCACCCTTCGCAGGAGCCGTGTCTGTTCACCTGTGGGAAGGCTCCTGCGTGGCTTGGGAGAGCTGTGTTCCCCAACTGCTTGTGCACCCCCCCCCTTCACCCCGAGGGCTGATTTGGTGGGGTGAGAGAAGGGTGGCTCTGGCTCCCCAGACCCGGGAGCGGCTAACGGGGGGTTCTCCCTTCCCCAGAGGAAAGAGGGAGGAGGTGGTGTGAGGTGAAGGGAGATGCATCCTACCTACAGCCCCTGGAAAGCCCAGCCCCTGCCCACTGAAGGCCATTCCCTGTCCCCAGCCCCCTCAGATAAGTGCCCCAACGTCTTCCTCACACTCTCTCCTTGCTGCCTGCCTGATGCCTGCAGCAGGAGTGAGTTCGCCTGTGCAGCTTTGAGCCAGCTCTGGCATTTCTGAAGCTGCTGAGAAACCGTTTCTTACTGAACAGATGTGCTTATGAAAGCAAAACCATTACCTGGATCCCCAAGAGCCGGTCACACCTCCACGGGATGTGACTCTGGGCTTATTTCTGAACCCAGAAAGCTCAAAGGAATATTTTCTACAGCATTATACTCTTGAAATAGTCACACGTTACCTGCCCCCACCCCCCCAACACCCAAATCCAGTCTTTGCTATTTCTCTTTCATTCTGCTGGTGAAAATCATTACTTAAAATACAGTTTAAAAAAATTCTAAACAGACAAATGGAAGAAAAAAACCTACCCATGACATCAGCAAAAATGATACTAATAGACAGATATCAAAGGGATGCTGCCTTCAGTTACGCACTTAAAATACCGCTGACGTCAGTCTGGGAAGCATTTTAGCCTCCTGTGCTTTGCATTTAGGAAGCTGAAGTACATTACATATAATTGGTTCCACCTACATACAATTTGTTGAGGAGAAAAGCAACAAGATGCAGGTTCTCACCAGGACCACAGGCACAAGGCATATTCCCGACACCCCAGCAGCTTTCCTGCAGACCGGCCTTGGACAAACGCCCACAGGGGAGCGCTGGTAGGAGCTGCCACAGCTCCCAGTCGTCACCTCCTAGTCCTTCCCCACCTGAACTGCCCTCACCTCAGTACGGGCACTGGAGGGACCATGGTCCCATACCCACATACCACATAGAGCAGATGATGGGGGGACACAACTTGTTACAAGGACCTGTAGTGACAGGACAAGGGGCAACGGTTTTAAACTGAAAGATATTTCAGTATAGATTGGACGTAAGAAAGACATTTTTCACAATGAGGGTGGTGAGGCACTGGCACAGGTTGCCCAGGGCTGTGGATGTCCCCTCCCTGGAAGTGTTCAAGGTCAGGTTGGGTGGACGGGGCTTTGAGCAGCCTGGTCTAGAGGAAGCTGTCCCTGCCCGTTGCCTGTCATGGACTAGATGGTTTTCAAATGTCCCTTCCAACCCAACCCATTCTATGACCCTATGAACTTTCACTTGCAGTTTCAGCCGAGGAGCTGCACGGGTGCTGTCCTGGACATTACAGATGGCACAAGAAAATACTGATATTGCTGAAGAGGGTTTTTCCTCACAGCTGTCCAGGTGCTGGTGGCACTGACATACTGCCTCAGCTGGGGGCCAGAAAGCATCCATGGTGGACACAGGACCACGAAGGTGGTCAGCCCAGGGCACTTTGGTGCTGGGATACCAGGTTCCTCATCTGACAGCATTAGCAATGGAAAAAATATATTGCAGGCCCTTTCTGTGAAACGCGTGACTGCTGGCTTGATCGCGTTAATTAGAAAACAGGTTAATTGAAATAAATAGTATTGCTACAGTATTCACAGCTGCACCAAAGCCACTCCAGGAGGCAGGTCAGGATCCCTCGTGAACTGATGGGAGGAAAGGGAAGGAGACAGGAGCACAATGCTTTTCTGGTGGAGAGGAGCGGGGACTGCTCTTCTTAACCAGAACCTTGCAGTGAGGGACTTCATGCTGGCAGGGAGCTGGTAAGAGCTCTGGCTTGCCAGTGCCCCCACCCTCCTAGAGGGACAGGTCATAAATGGTTTTGCACCCCCCGGCACACTACAAAGTCTCCCCCCAGGCCCTCCAGCAAATGTGTGTAGCAAGAGTTACCAGCCCTCTCTTGCTGTGCTGTCCTGTACTCCCCGTGTGGAGATGGTAATGCCAGGGAGTTTCATAAAAAGCTTCATGCTTATCTCCAAATATTGAAGCAGCAAAAGCCCAGTTCTCTGAGGGGGTCCCACCAAAGTCATTCCCCCAGAGAGGTGGGGGATGCTGAAGCAGGTTGTAGAGAGGTTGCATGAAGACTTGCTCTCTTCCCACTGCTGTACTGCTCCTCTGGTTGACTTGTAGTGGGATATTCCACTTGTGTTGTCTCATTTCTTGGTGCTCCTCCTCTTCCCTCTTCCCAGTTGATGTTTTTTCCCAAGCAGAAGAACCCCCAGGACCTCTCCCACCTCCCAACAGCAAGAGCCTTTCTTGGAGAAGATGCTAGCAGGGTGACCCAGGGAACCCCCAGAGGGTACCTGGACTGAGCTGACAGGTCCTTGTGTTTGCGTGTTGTTTCTCCAAGTTACCCTGCAGTACCCTCCCCAAAAAAACCCACAGCGGCTCGTGGTTGCCTTGCAGCCATCAGCTCTCATGGCACTCATGCCAGCAGAACTTCTCCTTCCCTCCCCACTCCCTTTCCAAGCAGCTGCTTACAGGTGTGCACTCCTCTACCCTTCACATCCTTCAGCTCGGCACAACCAGCTGAAGAGCAGGAGAGCAAAGGACAACCCCAAACCAGTCGGTGAATCGGATGAACCCTGTGTTCCGCAGGGACCTCACACGATGACTGATTTTGGGCTCTCTCAGACCTACAGAGGAAAGGCTGTGTGTGCGATGCTCCAGGGCTCTGACTCCTCACGAACAGTGGGAGCTCCTGACCTTTGCTGAAGGCAGCAGGCGGTACAGGTAGGTTGGACCTTTAGAAATCAGATCTTTTACCGTTCAACCCTACCTAAAGGGAGGTTGGCCTATATCTGAGGATAGCAGGCAGAAGAGGGAGGAATGAATTTACGTTTGTGCTCAGTCTGACCTACTAAACCAAACAGGCCAATGTGAGCATTGCAATGTAATGTCTTCGCCTCCTGCAGACTTGGATTTAACAAAAGGGTTTTGAAAACCTTCCTGTAGGTCTTGTTGAATCTTTTGCTTGTCTGTGCTTTAAAGCAAATGTGCTGCTTTAGCTAACCCAAGCTGGGTCTGGGTGTCTCTTAGGGAGATTCTGGCTGACCTTCTGGAAGGGCGTGTTACCTCTGCCCTGTCTGCTGGAGGACATGAACACCCTTGTCCAGGCGAGAGCTTGGCTACCAGCCTGTGAGCATCTGGGGCTCTGCAGAGCCGTAGGGAGATGCCTGACAAGTGCCTGCCCGCTTTTGGCCCCGGCTGCCCGGCGCCAAGCTCCTCAGGGCTCCCACGGCTGCAGGCAGCACCTCCTACTCCCTGCTGCAGGCACTCATGGCCGCACCGTCACATTTACTACAGTTTTGGGTTCCTCATTACATTGAGTTGGACATTGAGTTGCTGGAGCGTGTCCAGAGAAGAGCAACGAGGCTGGTGAAGGGTCTAGAGCACAAGTCCTGTGAGGAGCGGCTGAGGGAACTGGGGCTGTTTATTCTAGAGAACAGGAGGCTGAGGGGGGGACCTTATCGCTCTCTACAACTATCTGACAGGAGGTTGTAGTGAGGCAGGTGTTGGTCTCTTCTCCCAGGTAACTAGCGATAGGATGAGAGGCAATGGCCTCAAGTTGTGTCAGGGGGGGTTTAGATTGGATATTAGGAAAAATTTCTTTACTGAAAGAGTGGCCAGGCATTGGAACAGGCTGCCCAGGGAAGTGGTGGAGTCCCCATCCCTGGAGGTGTTTTAAAAACGTGTAGATGTGGCACTTCAGGACACGGTTTAGCAGGCATGGTGGTGCTGGGTTGACGGTTGGGCTTGATGATCTCACAGGTCTTTTCCAACCTTAATGATTCTATGATTCCATGATTCCATGATTCTGTGATCTCAGTGCCTCTCGTTCTTTACTTACTTCTCTCACATAATACACATGTTTCATGTGAAGTGGGAGTAGCTCACAGCAAGGTCTGGCAAGTGACCGAGGTGCCTGCAGTGCAGACTTCCAGCACCTGTCCCCTCCCATCTCTCTTCTACCCCACAGAATAAAACACACTCCACGCTGGTGTAGACAGAGCAGGGAAAAGGCTCAGACCCAGAGTTCTGCCCTCTGAGCAGGGACCTGCATCGAGCAAGCCAGCAGAAAATGCCATGCAGAGCAAGCGCTGCAAACCTGCCGTCTCTTTTCAGGGCTCCTGTCCCCCACCCGCAAGGCGATGCCCGTGCCCACGCATGGCTCGGGGCTCGCACTGAGGCACCGGCCAGGGGGTGGGAGGCCGGCTGAGCCTGTGGCCTGAGCATTCCTCCTGCTGAACAGGGGCATGGTACAACAAAAAACTCAGCACGCAGGCGGAAACTGAGAAAGGGGAAACCTTCTCACACCCAGCCGGTGTTGTCCTCTCAGTTGGAGGGAAGGGGTCCTGTTCCCGGTCTCTTTACATAGTTTATGCATAATGGACCTGGGTAGAAACAAATTTGTGAGGGAAGCAATGGTCGACTTTAACACCGTTGCCTGCAAAAACAAGGCTCTGGGGCACGGGGTAGGAGCACTTTGAGGTGGAGGCCCTCCCCACCCTCACCCCCAAGGACTTTTCAGTTCATTCCAGATGGAGCACATCTCCGCTCCAGTTTCAGTATCGCTGCCAAGAGTACTTGAAAGCAGTTTTTAGCATTTTCAGTACAGCCTAATTCTCTCAGAGGCTCTAACTACTGCGGGGAAACACTGCTGGCAGCTGCTATGTGCCAGGTGCTGCCCGTGCTACCTGTATACCCACCGCCCGTCACAGCTACCCACGCACCCACAGCCATCGCAGCCCGGAGGCCTTTTCCTGCTTTCTTTCTAGTATTTCTACCTTGAATAACAGAATCATCTGTCTTCACACTCCACCAATTTGTAAAATATCAATCAGTTAACCAGGGGATGGGTTAACCACACGGACCTGAGGCATCGCGGTGCGAGCACGCCTGTCTACTAGAGAGACCGTTATATTGTTGCCTGGAGAACTTCTCCTGGTCTCCCTGGCACTTCGCTGCTGTCATTGATTTTCTACAAGTATTTTCCAGAAGATCGGGTTATATGTTTCAGAATTAAAGGAGAGGGGGGACAGTCCGTTTTGCTAACAGCATCACGCAATCCTCAGCTGCTTGGGGAGAGATGAAGAGCCCCCGTGCCCAGTCTCCGCTGCACAGAGTCCTCCTCCCTCCTCGCCGACGGCAGCGAGCCGGCAGACCGCTTGTCTTGCCCTTGCCTTAGTCAGACATACTTGAGGGGCTGACGCAAGCCCATCGCCAAGCCGGCTGGTGTAAACCATGCCGGGAGGGACACTCAGACATGGCGAGTGAGGATTTGTGGCTGGAAGTGCAAGTCACTGCCTACTTCAAACAAGGGAGCTGTGGCAGAGTCGGTGAATAATTCATATTAAGTGGAAAGATATTAATGGAGGCAACCACAAAATCCTTTCCATGGGTTTATCATCAGCTCTAAAAATAAGCGACTGCCTACTCTGTTCTTTCTGCCTTTGATGACAGCTGCAATATTTGTGGGACTTTAACACAGACGTCTAGCCTCCAAGCAGGAAGCATGATTTAAAGGGTTAGAGGATCACCTAAAGAAATGCAAACATTGGCCAGACTTGGCCAGTCAGATTGCTGCTCAGCACAGCCAGGTGGGAAGCAGAGCTGGCGCTCGGCTCTGTGCAGAGCCGCAGCATGGTAGCACAGCCTTGGGGCTGCCCTAAGGCAGGTGGACTGGTCTCAGCCAAGGCATCGCACTTGGATGTTGACCTTAATTTCAATGACATTGTCCACAGCAGAGGGCTCGGAGGCCAATTCAGCTGCACATTCCTGCGATATTTGCTTATACCAAGAGTATGCCCTAGTTTAGGATGTTACAGGCCAGCAGAGCACTGCAAGGAAGATTGACCAGAACTAAGGCCCTAGCACTGGTACCAGCATTAGTATTTTCATGTCGTCCCTGGAATCAAAACATCCTGCCATGATTTTACCTGCCCTACCTCTGACCAGCCTCCCTGTGCTGAGTTCTAAGGGTCCCTAATGGAAGCTTCTCAGAAAAGACCCAGCATAAACGTAATGAAGGACCATAAATAATCAGCAAAAATGAACACCGACATGTGTTTTCATAGAGGTATTGGAGGAAGAATTTTTTTTTAAATGGAAAACAAAAACTAGGATGGAAATAAAATCAGATTCGGCCTAAAAAAATGCGTAGTCCTTTCTGTACAGAGGAAATGCTGTAACAAATCATGAACTATTTGAAGAGCTTGGGAGGGCAGTGATGTTAAGGAGACATCCCTGGGATTTGGCGAAAAGTCACTGATGCTTGCCAGGGAGCTGCTCTTTCCATCTTCAGCACTCAGGGATTATTTTCGCTCCCCAATACCTCAAGAAAAACGAAAATTATGAAAATTTTAAAGTAAACAACTAGTGGAAAAACTAATTTGGGTCTTCTCCTTTACCCATCCACCAGCATGCATGAAGCATGGAGAAACTGGATGACCTTTTGAGACTCCTGTGCCTCACCCAGGTTTGGTTCAAAAGTTGCTCGAGAAACAGCACAGAGGGAAGACTGCAGATGAGGCACAAAATTCAGGGAAAGCTTTTCCTTGGTACAGTCTCTCAGGTGAGTAAAGCTGCCCTGCAGCGAGGAAGAGCCGCTGGGCACAGAGGGCAAGGAGAGGATCCCGCAGAGCCCACCAGCACCCCAGCACGTCACTGGGGGCCGAGAGCCCAAACTCTGCTCCACAGGAAAAACCACCCATCTGCAAGGCTCACCAAACTTCCAGGTTCAACCTGTCTGCCGTCACGGATCTGGATTTTGTTCTTGCTTCTATGGTAAATGTCAGGGAAAGAGGTAAACATCTTCACCTCTAGTTTCCCAGCTGTCAAATCTCTGGGAAATGTACTTCTCCCTCAGGACGTGGCTGGCAGCAGCAGGGATGAGGGGAGCAGCGCAGCAGGTAGCCGCGGGCAGGGATGCTGAGCAGCCACAGCCCCGTTAGACCTCCTGGTTAATCCAGCCTGCTACTGAGAAGAGCAATGCCAACCACCAGGGTTTCCATAGATTTTTGATCCACTGGGGATCAAGGGTGAAACCTTTCCCTGTCATTCCCAGTGGGGTCTCCCTGAGGCTGGGAGACTTGAGTAGCCGGGGCAGGCTGTCACCCCAGGCTCCTGGGAAGATGCTGGCTGGCAGGGAGGGTCCGGCACAGCAGTGGCCGAGGACCGGGAGCCTCCCGAGCATCCCCAGTGCCTCGCAGACAGACCTCACGTGCCGGACAGCTTCCGTGCCACCCAGCATCTCTCTCTGCACCACGTGGCATTCAGTGCGGGCACTTTCCCTTTGGAAACACAGAGGATGAGAGCCTGATCTAGAGAAGAGAAGATATTCTAAAACAAAGCAGCTGCTTTCCCTCCCCCCAAGGTTTCAGCAATAAATAGGGACTGCCTATAGCCTTTGCATCAGGGCTTGTCAAAATCGCTATGAAGTACAACCATGAATCCCCAAATGACATCTGCTTCACAGGAAACCCTCAAATCTAAAAATTGGCATGTTGAGGCTTTCTGACTCGGAGGGAGTTTCCAACATTCGTATATTTGTCCTCAGCCAGGATGGAGAGGAAATAAAACCCCAAATATCATAATCTCCCGCAAGCTGGTAACACCCGTTTCGCCCAGCACAACCACCAAAGCAATCCAACAGGCTGTTAGAGGTAGGACCTACAACCGACACCTTCATCTTACCTACAAATTAGAAAGCGCAGTGTTCTTGTCTCTGCTGGAATTAATACCAGGTAATTAGCACATCCCTACAGTAATGCTGCACGGGCACCAGCTGGAGGGAGAAATTACAGCTCGGGAGTTGATTTCCCCAACAAGCCACGGCAGGCACGCAGCACAGGCTGGAGCCCGGCCAAGCGAGGAAGCGGCGCTACCGCCATCGGCTGCAGGGGAATAACAAGTGCAATTTTCAGCAACTGTTTATAAAAAAACCCAGCAATATATTTTCATGTTTCAGTGTAATTGGAAGGAGTCCTCTCGACTTTGCCAGAGACTGTTCTTAGATGTGTAACAGCTTAAAGGGAATGGGTTTTGCCATAACTTTAGGTGATTACAGCCGAATGTCACTTTATTTATTCATCAAGGGGGATTTGTCAGGGGAGGAATACCACATTTTGAATTATCACTGGAGAGAGAGTGCTGACAACTGTGCTTAGGTTTTTAGTACCTAATTAGCAGCGTGCTGGAACTGCACCTCCTCTCATTACTCCTGCTGACAGCCTCATGCCGTTTTGTAAAGAAATAGCGCAATGTTTATAAAACCCTTCCTTGGGAGTTTATTTCTGAGGTTTTTAGCCTTGCTGCCAAGCTGTTCACCACTCTTGGGGGGTAAAAGAGCTGATATATTGATGAGGAAAAGGGGGGATGCCGTGCCCACCGAGGGGCTGGTTGGCCGTCCCTGGGGAGCCCCCGCAGCAGCTGCCGCCGGAGGCAGGGGCAGCAGCATCCCGCGAGCAACCTCCGCTCAGCAAGCGGCTGGGAAAACTCCAGCTCTCTCCACTGAAAACCAGCGCCTCGAACCGGGGCGTTGTTTGGGTGGATGGTAACAACCCACGCCCCATCTGAAGCACAGACGCACAACTTTTCAGAGGTCCATCCCACATCTGCTCGTGATTTGTCAACAGAAATTCTCAGCACTGGTCGCACACTCCTAGTCGGGCAGAAAGCGGACCTCTAGCAAGCTCAGTTTGTTCTTGCAGGAGAGATGAGCCAGGCCTGCTGTAACACCCAGCAGCAGCACAACAGCGGTGTGCAGTGAAGCCGTTACAACACACAGTTTGTTTCAGCATGGCTTTTACTCCTCGCCTTACCCAGCGTCTGCTGGGTTTCACGGGTGATGCTGTTTGGGCAAGACACCTGGCCCTGAAGCTGGGGATCGCAGCGGGGCAGCCGGAGCCCTGCACCCCACAGCTGCCTCCCTGGGAACCCCCCTCTCCCAGTGGCCCCGGCCTCCACCACCGCAGATTAATAACAGCAGCAGGAAAGCCCAACGTGCCCGCTGTGCAGGACAGAACATGAAAATGACAATGCCTTACACGGAGCCGAGCATGAGGAATCCCACGGCAGACGGAAACCCCCACTACCACCAAAGGAGGAAAAAAACAAAGGAGTAAGAAATAACACTGAACTAATTTCATCACAACATAAAAAAATGTAGTTTCCGTCATTGACACGGGGAATACAAGTACAAATCAGAGCTCAACAGTAATGAATGACTCCTGTTTGAGTGTCTAATATCCGCCACAGATAATGATTGCTATGATTGACCTTTCACAGCGTCTAGGGCCCCAGCCCACCTGGACTCACATTGTATAAACAGGTGGTAATAACCTGGCCTCCCTTACAATTTCAGGATGACACAGAAACTCACTGGGAGATATCAATAGATACGAGTGGTGCAAATTTAAAATTAGAAAATGAGAAAAATTATGACATTATTAGCAGAAGACACAGTACATCAGATGATTTCACAGGTGAGTTTCAAGGATAATTTTGCTTAGGAAGGAGATAATGAAATTAAATCATCTTGCCAATGCCTGTAGTTTACAAATTACTACATTTTAAGCAAAGCACTCACATTATGCATAAATGGAGATGAAGGAAAAAGTATTGCTACTTTGTTAGGAAAATTAAGCTGGCATGGTTCTCCAACCCAAAGTGCAGACAGAGATGAGGAGCAGACCACTGACAGGTAGGAAGTCTTGGAACTAAAGCATGTAGCTTTTGTATAGTACAACAAAACCACTGCACAGGAGGGAAGGTTTCCAGGCTGAAAACAGAGTAAGTGGTCATGTCCCCTCTGGCAGGCAGCGTTGCTCAGGCCCTGGTGAAGGGTAACCCCCTGTTACGCGGACCACCTCGAGTCTGTGAATCTGCAGCACTCAAAGATGGAACTCGTGAGTCAGAAGCCAGATGCTGGGGGCTGGACTTGAATCTGCAGCAGAGGCATACTGCTGCTGAGCCCGGGCAGGGAGAAGCCCAGCACTTCTAGGCTGAATGTGGAGGGAACAAGTCCCACATCGATCCCAGAGGAGGAGGGAGACAGAGCAAGAGGAGAGCAGGATGGGAGTTGGTGGGACGAGCTGGGTTAGGAGACAAGGCTGAGGAAGGCGGAAGGAGGAATGCAGAGCAGAACCAGATGGGTGCAGACATCTGCCCTGAGATGCAGGTAGAGTTCAGAGGTGGGGAGCAAGTCACATGGAAAATGGGACTCACATGCACAGAGAAATTGGGACCAGAGTCAAGGAGAGTGAGGTGAAGGCAAACATGGGGAAGGAGAGACTACTCAGGTGGGAGGGGAGGAAACTGCTGGTTCAGCCTGACCATATACAAAGTAACACGAGAAGCATGAAGACAGCAGGACATAAGGGTACCAAGTTCCAGTAAGCCGCCTAGTTAGAAACGCCAGCAAGAGGCACCGTAACTCAAGAGTCATGTACACTTAGAGGTGTCCCACAGCAGCAGCTGGATGAAATTTATAGCTCTGTGGAAATGAGAGGTCACATTAAGTAATAACAGTTCTTTGGTTTTAAAACACGGAAAATGGAAGCCAGGCTATTCTCTGTGGTACATGGTAGGAGGATGACAGATAATTGTCATAAACTGAAAAGAGAGAAGTTCAGACTTGCAAGGAGAAACTTCCACTGCAAGGGCAGTCAAGCTGTGGCAAAGGTTGCCCAGAGAGGCTGCAGAGTCTCTGCCTTGGGCGTTTTCAAGACTCAAGTGGAGATAGCCCCGAGCAACCTGGTTTGACCACAGACGCTGTCTGAACACAGCTTTGGGAAGGGAATAGTTCCTGCTCTTTCACTAACCAACTGTTTAATTCCCAGGAGTTAAAAGCAAACAAGACGTTGGCATGGGAAAGCAATTCAAAAAACTCACCACAGCCAGGCATGAGACAACGGAGGGTTAAGTGGTAAACAATCTCCTCCAGCCTGGGGAACCAGCAGCTCGCTCCAAGGTCACCTATTTTCTTCAGAAAGTCTCTGTGAAGCCCACTTGCTATCTCATATGACTCATTTCTTTTCACACCAAACTGTTCAGAAGATAATCATCCAATCTCTTGCTCTGTTAGCTCAAACGCTAGTTTTTTCAGACAGATCCAAAGTTACCAGTCCTCCTAGATACTGATAAATTATCAGTGCAAGAAAACACCTCTGCTTCTCCCTGTTGCCTTTCATTAAAATCCAGAAAGCTACAAACAAGCCCCAGTGAACATTAGCACGTTTGTAAAGTCAAGCATGCAAAGGGTAGAAATGGGGGGAAGGCAGTCTTAAACCAGCCTCCCAGTGCACCGACAGAAACACCCAAATGCCTAGGCTGAAGCCACTGTACCTTGTCACAGCAGCCTCCAGACACGTTGCCTTAAACCCTTGTGACTGCCCCGTAGCCTTGTGGGCTAAGTGTTCCACTGGGTGGGATCTCCTCCACTGCAGCATTCATACAGCAAAGTTATGCTCAAGTCCTACAATCGGGGCTCTCCATAAACCTGTCCGGTGAGCTGGCAGGCAGGCAGGCAGGTTGCTCTCTTCACTCTGCATCCGTTTCACCACAAATTGGTGAATTATGTTCCCACAAACCATTTCAGTTTTCACAAATCGTTGATTTCTAACAAAATTATCTTTGCTGGAAAATTCTTACCCAGCTGTAGCTCTGAAGACACAAGTACACAAATACAGTGGGAGCTCACCCCCTTCAGAAAGCGCTGGACCCCACCAGTGGGTTTTACCCCGGCCATTGAGAGTCTGGTGATCTCCTTTCTGTCAACTCTAGTCAGAGGGAGAAGGATGGGATCCGAGGAAGTTGGGGCGCATCCCACTGGCACTCTGAAGACCATGAGTAGCACGATGGATCCCAGCCAGTACCTCACTGGAAGCTAGCGCAGGGCTCAGAGTGCCGGGGTGTTCTGTTTACTGTGACAGTGCTGCATGCTCAACCAGCTGGAACTCCTTCAGAGCTCCCTCCTGCACTCCTGTTGTTTACCCAAGCAAATTGCTGGATTTCATTTTGATATGGCAAGAGAGAAACATGTTTCAGCAGAACCAGATTCCCTTCTCCTCACAAAGCTGCTCTTGCAGCCCTGCTTTTAAAAGCGTGTATCACTGACACGAACGCAACTGCCTCTCCTCACAACAGCACTCTAAACCAAAAAATCCCTAAGAGACCATTAGTCATTGGTGAAATTCCTGATGACAACCAAATACTTAGCACATACCGCATGCGGCGTTGCCTTGGGAGGACTGGTTTAACGAGAGCGTTTGAATTCTGCGGCGGAGTGTAATGGTCTTCCTCCAACAAGACAGCCAGAGCCGTACCTGGCGCCCAGGTAACAGGCGTCCCGGCGTGACCGCTGGCTCCCTCCAGTCCCAGGGTCACCCTTCAACTGCTTTTTCATGAAACCACGAATTTGGATGAACGTGTTTCATAGCCACGGTGTTTCAGTTTGCCTTGCTCCTGAGTAATATGGGGCAACGCTAATCACAGTTTCTATGAAATGGAGTACGCACACTATGTACAGTGGCCAGTATTCCTCTTTGCTCACCAGTTCTCATCCAGCACCAGGAACGCCAGATTTAGTTTTTATTCTCAGGGCTCTTTGAAAAGAGCATAAGACAGGCGTCAGGGAAATGCCACTGTTTACATCTGCAACCACAGCCTGACTTACAAACCAAAAAAACCAAACCCTCCAGTTAGCTGGTCATTCTTCTGTAGCTCAGAACTGCACTTTATTAATCAACGTCATCATCAATGTTTATTTCACTATTTTATCAAATACATACACACTTTCACAGAATTATATGTATGTATTTATATAACTTTGCAATTTAGTTTATTGCATGTCATGGAAGGGTGCTTTTCTTCTCACATAGCATGTATGCCTATCAAAACAAAAAAAAAACTAAGGTCAACAGCATAAGAAAACAGAATAAGCACAGTTCTCCAAGCACTATTAATTTAGTTCTGAAGATTTAAAATTCTGTATGTAATGAGAGAGCTATTAGTGAGCTGCGAATGAACTAGTCATAACTATGTTTGACTGAATTCGTCAACTCAGTTTTAGTTTGAAACTCATTTATTTGAGTTTATAAAGGAATCCAAATTCATTGTGAATGTTTTCTGCAAGCCGCAAATGGTATCTGAAGGAAACCAGATTAAATTCTGGTGAAAGATTTGTGCAATTAACTGAGCACAGTACAGTTATAAGCAACGACTGTCTTCAAAAGGCTATTTAAAGAAGATAGAACTTCTCTCCCACACTGGGTATGTGAAAGCTCTTGCTGTTGATGTTAGTATTTTTGTATGAAGAGGATTAATCATCCATAAACACAAATCTGTGCTCACATAGGTTTGAATATGCTATGCTATTATACCACACTTAGAACATTCCTAACCCTTTGACCATTGCTATTACTAGCTCCAGTGATTTTAAGAAAACTAGGATTTAATAATGTAAAAATTTCTTTTCAATTATACAGAACCGTAGATTTTCACCACCACCCTTGAGATGAATTCTTCTATCAATAGACCAGGCCAAAATTGTCCAGTCTCTGTAAAAAGTTAGCCTTCCAACTCTGTATTAGGCATTTACATTAAAATGATCTTTCCAAAGACACTGAGATTTTGTAGCTCTTTTTCATTTCAGGGGACTTCTACTGTTAACACTGAAAAAATATTAATAGGTAGAATTTTAATTCATATTGAGACGATTAGCTTCCAGCACTTGCATTTTGAAAGTTTTTGTTTTTAAATACACAGCCTGTTTTCGAGTATAAAAGTAGCAGTTTGAAAACATCCATATTAGGTACTGCAGAGTTTAAGCATTTCTGTGCCTACATTCAGCTTGCATTTGTATGTCAAAATGTTTTTTAATTCCTCCTCGCACTTTAGGAGAAACATTCAAGACCTGACAGTTTTGTAGAAAAAAACCCTCAAGTTGGCCATTACCATGAGTCAGTGATTTATATATAATTGTCTCCACATCCACAACAGACAAATCTGCCAAATAAATGGAATGCTAATGTGACAGCTGACTTCTAACCTCCAGATCTTCCTACCATAATTAAAAAATAACAGTGGGAAACCAGCATTGATACAAGGAGACTTAGAACTTTGATTCACCAAACTTAATCATTTATGAGAAGTCAGTCAGTAAATTATTAATCACAAAACTTCAAACTAATTATCAGTGAAAATCATCTCCATCCTCAAAATTCATGTAGACCTTGTCTACAGAATGGGAAAAATGCTTCATTACTTTTCATTTCACCAGGAAAGGTAAGTCATTTGCACTGAATCAGCATCTCCAAGACGATGCTCGGGGAGCTGTTGCATTTTGGGGGTCCATATGTTCTTATGGAGCACTCGGAAGGTTTGTTCTCTCAGATATTCAAGACCACAAACTTTCAGCACTCCTTGCTTCCGCAGAAATTACTACAGCTTTTGCACTATACTATCTGTGGTCTTTAGCAAGAAAGGTATTTAAACTACGTAACTCCTATTAAATTTAATGGTTAATTGCATTTTTGTAATCTCCCTGCATGCTGACCCCTACAATCTTACCCAGCCCATGAAGGAACTGAACAGAAGTTGCACTGCTGCTCTTGGTAATTACGTAAATAGCCATGAAATATCACGGAGTGCTTTCTATTCCTGCCCTGCCAGCAATGGAAACTGGAGTCAGATCATGGTTTAATGAGGTAATCTTCATCAACAGATGCTAAATGTCCCTCAGTTAGAAACCACCGCACAAAGCAAGTCAGAACAAGGATGACTTGAATAGAGAAAAACACCAAGGATATGCCCAAGTCCTTGAAGCTGCTGTACCTGTTGCACACAAGCAGAGAAGCTGGCAACCAGCTTACATAGCCTTCTACCCAGTCTTGCCTCTAATATTGCAAGGAATGTTTTGCAAGATAGAATTTTTACGTGCGCTTCACGTAGGGGACACACTCTCACATTCCACAGCGGATGCAATGTTGGATTATAGGGGAGTAAGCGGCAGCAGGCAGGGGTCCTCCAGGGACGGTTTCTGGCAGCTCTTTGAAACACACACGTTTTCTTGAAACACCGAGGTGAGACTGGATTACTCAGGACTTTGGAGAATGACACTCGGCGTCCCCATAAACCAAAAGTTTCTCTTTTTCTGGGACACATGGCAGCTGCGATTTTCCATTATTCCTCCTCAGTTTCCGAAACTGAAGCTGACATTTGTGCGATTAAAGACAAATACTCATGTGCTGTAACAATTATTATGGGTACTTTCTTCAAGTCTTCTGATGTATGTGGATCTATCTGACATACAGCATAAACATAGGAGATGCCATTTTTTGGACACACAGTTTCATAGTGCAGGCTGACAATCTGTGTAACACAGAATGCCCCTACCAGCCTGCACAAACAGCTTTTTCTTTTTTTCTTCTTTTTTTTTTTGTTTGTTTTCGGCCCTCCAGTCTGGCAGGATGGTCATTGTTTCTGGAAGATTTCAAGGCTCGGAGGCTTCATCTCACTCTAATCCTCATTAATAAGCTTTCAGTATGCTAGTTTTATTTTTAAAATTCACCAAATTTGGTCAAAAGCAGTGTTTCACTGCTTTATATTCTTTAACAATTACTATTACTCACTGAAGCACAAAATTATCATGCATTCTATTTTTTTAAAATGCCTCTGTTCTTTTCTAACCTTTTTCCTTCCAAATATATATTCTCATGCACACAATCCCATAACACCTTTGGAACTATACTCACTTTTGTCTCATTTCTCCTCTGAATTTTTCTATATGCAATATATAGAAAAGAAGTGGCTAACTGGTGTGACGTGTGCGGAACATATTTCTTGATCTCAAGCTGTAGTCCCTCCCCCTAATACCGTGCAATTTGAAAAATGTCACTAGAATTTTATCACCAAAAAAAAAGAAAGAAAAGGTGAATACATAGCCTATACGTATCAAAATTCTATCTTCAAAATGGTCTCACTTTTATCCAAAAAAATGGAATGAAAAGGAGCAGTGGCCAGTCTTGGAGCCTTGCATATGCATAGCGAGTACAGTTCTGCCGAATACAGTTTTTCTCTAGATCTTCACTGAAGGTTCTTTCTGGCTGCTCTGCAAATACCACGGATGGAGATATTAGCAAAATTTGGGTCCTGCTAGAATACATTTGGATTAGCAAACACAGTGGTAACTCCTGGGTATCTAGCTCCTAAGGGGTCTTAGCATAACCTGCTACTCATTCTGATAGATCTGTGTAATATCACCATGCCACCAGACTGAACTCTAAGCAAACTCCAAACTAACCTGAAGAGTATTTTACATAAAACAAATGTTTCCTTTCCCAAATAAGTTTCTGGCTCTGTAACAGTCTTGGGGAAAAACACTGAATGCCTTTCAGAGCCTCCTTAAAAAGAGGAATAAATGCATAGATGAACGTTGTATTAGTCAATCCCATGACTCCAACAGAGGGTTTTGATATTGAAGAGTACTTTCACCAGAGAGGCATCAGAAGACAAAAACCTCCAGATATTTTCAGTGCAAAAATCTTAAACATTGATCTCATCTCTGAAATACAGCTCAGTCATTTAGCAAACACTGCCTGTAGCTGTGTAGCAGCAGTCTTCCTTGACATGAAAGCTGCAGAGAGAAGACTGACGTGACATAACATTAGGATAATCAGCTTCTAGAAACACAAATAAATGTGCACGCACAGAAGTATGTAACTCGAGCTGAATGTCGTTAGCACATCCCATGAGAGCTGATTAAAGCAGCCATTACAATAAAGCAACATTTAGTGAAACAGAATTGAAATAACGTACGACCACAGCTCAAAGCAGTTGATGTATACCAGCTTGCGTTATAACGTGATGACATTCAAATTCTGAACAGCTGATACTTGACAGCAGTGAGATTTTTAGGCATCTATGGATATTGAATCACTTAATAATATAGCATGTTAATAAAATATCTGGAGATCTTCAATTTTTTTCTAGCTTAAAATCAGCAACAGAAAATATAAAAATGAATCCTAGTGAATAGCTGACAATGTTTTGTAGATCAGGCCATTAAAAGATTATAGTCCGTTTGATTGACATACATACATAAATTGTTTCTGGAGGAGCGCTCATTAATACAATCATATCAACCTAACAAATCTGCGTACAGATGCAAATTTCCAATACAGGTTTAAATAGCAAATTAAACACACACACAAAGACATGACTCTTTAATAAGCAACAAAAGCTTACAATGGCAGGATGTTTGACGCACCCCTTGAATTCTCCAAACACCAGAAATCGGCATTAAATGTACTATTTTATCTTTTAGGAAATGCTGCTTTTACATCTAGCATGTTAGTAAATAATTGCACAGCTACTTCTCTGCATTCTCTGAGAGATCCTGCTGTGCCTTTTCTCTCCTGGATTACACAACCCGCGGAACGCAGATCAAGGACACAACTGACGATCCTTCTGTAATTAAAGCTCCCTAATGCTGCCAACATGAGTACTATACAAAGAGCTAGGTACTAAGTGCCTTGCCCTTTTCTGAGCCCTTAGAATCTCTTATGCATGCAGCAATCACAAGCCACTAGAGGGAAAGAAAGAATATAATTTACTTGTACTTTTGGGAAGAAACTGGAAGATTTTACTCAGTTCATTTCAAAACTGGCAATGTCTGCAAACAATTCTCCTTATGTACCCAACACATTCTTACACAATTTCTCCCAAAGGGATTCATCAACCAGAATAGCAGATTCTTAGATTTAGCCTAAAAATTAACTCACTTAAGAAAAAAAAGAAAAGGTAAGAGGCAGACCACACTGCAGACATGTTTGAATACAGACCAAAGAACATTTATTTCTGCCTCACCACACTGTATCATTAAAACTAGAAACAACAGAGTTCAGAGATCTCTGTATTTATGAGATGTGTTTGTTTTCATGGTAGTTGACCTATAGAGTTCACTTATAACAATCAATCAGTGGCAAAGCTGCTGCAAAATGAACAGCCCTTGAATACAGATTACGTAGAATATTAATTTCTGTAATAACTTGAGTACTTGGAGGTTTGCATGTAAAGACACTAATGTATTATACATCTCACGTTATGCTCTGAGAGGTTAGAGGACTTTGAAACCTTACAAGACAGAAACCATAAAATGTATATACATTGCATTATTGAGAGGGAAAACAAAGACTGAATTTCTAAGACACAAAAACTTAAGATCAACCCAGACAAACGTGGGGGGACAAGTGGACAGCTTACACTGTAAAGCAAATCTGAGAGCAAACAAACTGTATTTGCAATATTTAAAGCCTTTAAAAAAGTCACAAAAGTATCTGCAATGTAATACTGCAACCCACAGATTATTAACACTTACTGAAATTAAATTTTCTCCTCTTACAGATAAAGGGTATCTGATGAGAGACAGGTACTGCTGGTGTAACCTATTAATACATCTAAAGGGATGACAAGGTAGTTTCAAACAATTGCTTTTGGGCAACTTCAAAAAAACCCACCCAAAAATGAAAAAAAACCCAACCCAAACCCAACCCCAACCCTTTTTGGCATCTTCAGTTGTTGATGTATTTGCAACACTTTTTAAAAGTTCCCAGTGCCAGCCTTTCAGTCCAAGCTGAATTCTGTCATTGAATAAAGCAGTTGAACAGAAAAAAAGATTTCACCTCTTCACATGTATAGATAGACAAGGTTTTGTGTATAACTGAATTCATCCCTGTTCTTTTATAATCCATGTTGTGGAGGTACACTATGCTGAGGGACAATGACTAATTCTGAGTGAACAGTCAGGAAGAAAGTTAGGAGGAAAGTTATAAGGATCTGTTTATGACATTAACTGTACACAGTCAAGATTTTTCTGGTACGGGCAATTGGAAATTTCTGTACAAAAAGGCAGGAACAAACAAAGCTGAGTAAGTTCTGGTAAATGAAGACTGAGGATTTCACACATCAACATCTCTTTTTGTTACAAGGATGAGCTTCCTAAGTCCATGATCGTCTTAAACTTACAGCTGAGAGACCGGACCAAATAGCACAAGATGAAGTTCCTTTAATTTTAACTAGAGGCCTCAGATACTTCAGGTTTTAAACTTTACAAACATCACCAAAAAAAAGTAACAAAGCAATACAGACTTTCATCTGCATGTGCTCCAAACAAAGCATATGCAACAGTGCTTGTGGAAACACCGAGACAGAGACATGGGGAACAAGCCAGGATGTCCTGCCTGGCTTCAAGTTGCTGCTCCAGAAGGATGCAGATCTTCTGTGGATCTTGTGTTATACCCGCCAGCCCTATGCAGAGGTCGAAGGGTATGGCAGAAGATCTGAAGCAGCACCAAATCCCTATGTCCTAACATCTGAATGTCACCTAAAGATATGCCACCTGATTTATGACTAACTTCTGAAAGCACAATTCGATTTAACCATTCATAACAAGTACCCGAACACCTAAAATCACTATTTCCATGCAACAAAAAGGCTATGGATGTGGGCGTCACAACTAGAAATATCGCAGGGTATGAACTGTTTGAAAGACTATAAGCACATGTATTTATTACCAACAGTAGCGCGTACACTCCAAGAGAAGAATGACTTGGTACCAAATCACACATGGATATTGTAACCAGCTGCATCTTTTTCTTCTGATGCTGGTCTCCCCAGTCTCTCTCGTACATCAGTGCTGTAAACTCTACTATTTTTCTTTCCTTCTGTTTTCCCTCCCAGAAGGTGGCAATCCAAAAAACCCCTTGATAACTCAGTTGCATATTTTATAGCAAGGTACAGATTTTTTTGAGGAAATGGAAATCAAGAAAGAACAGTATTTCAAAACACTCCCTTCTCCTCTACTCAGAAACCAACAACTTAATTAAAAACTAATTCTAGAGAAGTACAGCACCAAAAACATAGCTGCCACTGAACTATTTTCATAATGATACATCTAGAAAGACATAGAATGCAGTGTATTTAAACACACTTCTCCCTCCATGGCTCAGGGCAGTTAGCTTAATACAGGAAATTCCAGATACTTTTTAGGTTTGAAAACACTGAAAAGCACGAAAGGCAGCTGACCAACCATTCGGGCTCCACAAAGGATACAGTACTTACCTTTAGAGAACATACTTTATTTAATAGAAGTTTTTTGCTCCAATATACAAAATAAGGGACTGTAGTCCCAATTAACATTTACATAGTTACACAGCAAATAATTTCCACCATTTACAACTGACAACTTTCCCACACTCCCCACTGTATTACAGCCAAGAAAAAATCTTATGTTTGACATACCAATCAGTTATATTTTGTACTTCCCTGCCTCTTTTCTTTTTTTTTAAGTTGCAGTTTCTGATATCAGTTTAATTAAGAGCTTACAATTATTCCAGCTGCACTAAAAGAAAAAACAAAATATGTAATTTGGAATACTATCTCAAAAACCCTATACAAAATAAAAGTCAGTATCTTATAAAAATACATTACAGGAGTAAAACCAGTGAAACAACAAAAAAGTTTTAAATTTTGTTAGGGTATAAAATATTTTGCAACTATCCTCAGCTTTTAACTACATCAAAAAAAAAAAAAGGAAAAAAAAAGACCAAACATTTTCAATTAGCAAAAAAGTAATGTGACAGTTCTTTTACAATACTGTACCTTTAGTATGCAAAGGACTTCATCCTTCTAACATACACCATTATCCAACTGATTCACCCCTTAACCCTTTTCCCACTGAACGCTAAAGGATTATTTGAATCCCTTAAGAAAAATCCAATCATATTTTCTGCATCTCCCACAGTGTTTAAGCTTTACTTTACAATGCTGGTAGCTTAATTGACACATAATTTTATATAAAAGAATTCTAGCCAAACCAAGGCTTTAGAAACTCTGCATTTTACAAAAGCAATTTGTTACAGTATGACAGCTGCTAAATAGCCCAATTTAGTGACCCTGTTAAAGATTTCTTCAACTGAGTGAATAGGTGAAGTCATTTCCTGAGCTGAAAGATACAGGTAAGTAAATAGTCAGTTATAGCAGCAGACAGGAGACATTCTTTTTAAAAGTTGTAACAGTTTCAATAAAATAACCTTAGAAAATTACAATAATGTAAAAATCACTAGCTGAAGAGGGAGTGACAAGGACATCCATGACTTGATTGCCATAATCTGGAATGCACACCCCATGACTTTCCAGACATTACATTCAGCTACTGTCAGACGACATACTGGTAAGTGGAAGAATGTCAAATCACAACAGTTCACATTTCTCACAGATCAGGTGTTTTGTCAAGATTTAATTCTTAATGCTGTTTCATAAACCTAAAGCAAGGCAAACTGCCTGCTTTCAGAAATTTTCATGCTACAGGACTCTAGCATTATTTTAAAGGAATGTGGTATCTTCAATCTCATGAAATTCCAAGCCTATTTCTTCTTCTTACTCAGACATAATTTATACTTGAGGCCTTGAGTGGTTTTTGAGAAAGTCACCCATTCCTATCAGGAACAGAAGTAGATCCATTTTTAGGAGAGGGAATAGTATTCTTAAAATGGTTCACTTTGATCCAAATGATTCTAATTTGCTTAGAGCATGAACCATTAACAAATTATTAAAGAACTACAAAGACCAGTATACCACCACTGCACCATCATTCTCTTACAATATGCATTCTTGAAGTCTTCTATGTAACAGTTTGATCACTTTTTTTTCACCCATTAATGAAAAGAGAATATTCTAATTTAATTAAATAAAGTACCTCACTTAGATACCAGTTCCTCCAGAAGGAAATCTCTCTTCTGTGTTATTAATTTTTTACAGATATTGTAGGCATTGTTTTTAGAATTTATATTGGCTCTTTTTTAACATTTAAACATACTTAGTTTTAATTCAAATTAATATATAAAATTTCCAATACTTGTTAGAATAAGGACAATACACAAGATCCTAAGTTACAATAATTTATAAATAAAAATAAACTATTACAAACCAAATCTTTCCCCATACGGAGATTAAAAGCCATAATCTTGGACTGATTGTTCCCGATCATACATTATAAATAATGTAAGCTTCTTCAGAGAAGCAAAACGTATCTGCCTCCCTGACACCAGTTTGTATCTTCAGTTAAACTACCACCATCAAGAAGGCAATTGTGTTGGGCCCAGATATATCTTGCTTACATGTTAACCCTCCCAACGTCATTCTTTTAAACTTAAGCACAGGAAACTAAGTTCACAAAGAGTCCTTTACCTTTTATACACAAAGTCTGTATAAAATACAGATTTCTAATGCTCCTATTGCACCAATCTGGCAGTGCAGTTAGAACCTGATTCAAATTCCACTGAAGTCCATGAAAAGGTCTCCAGTGACCTTAACGGGCTTTCAGTGATCTTAATGGGCTTTGAATTAGGACCGCAGAGATAGTATTACCTAACGGAAAGCTCCTGTAAGAGTGGCTGGTATCTCTTTTTTTGCTTATGGGATGCAGTGGAGATGTGTAATCGGCACGATACCTGAGCAAATAAAATGAAAATGATACAGAGGTTTTAAGAATCCCAAACTCTTTGCTTAGTTGTGTGCAAACTGTGCTACTGCCCCTGGAGCTCCCTGCTTTCCTTTTTTTCAGTGCTTGCTCCATTCCAAGATAGAGAAGATGCGAGACATCAAAATCTCTCTTCCCTACAGTTCCCCCTCAATCCCGAGACTGATAGAAGAGGATGTAACCGGACTCTGAGTTCTTTGAGATGTCTGACGTCAACCCGTAGAATTCTTCAATAGCTTGTGCATCAATTTTCTGTATGTAAAAACCCAAAAATTTAAAGTAAGAATGTCTTGCATAACATAGACATGACATTAAGTTCCACTCTAAAAACTATCTTCAAACAAGCATAACTTTCACATAATTACATAAAGTAATTAAATCCAAATAATTCTTAAACTTGTTATGCTCTGGTTTCCCCTCTGCTATCAACTGCACAGAGGATAGCGGCTACACATACTTTCTATATAAATTTTTAAGTATTAAGTGAACCTACTACGAATGCAATCTTATGTGCATTGCTTGCGCAAATTCCACACAGAAAAGCTTTAAAGACAACAATATCCCATTGAGACTTTATCTGAAGAATGCAAGTACAAACCTATCATTTCTACCTCCAAGCAGTGTAAGCCAATCAAGTGCAAAGGAGAATAAGGAGAAAGCAGCAAATTAAGTCTATCTTTCTCTATGTTTTTCACACAGAATGTTTGCTTGTGCTCTTGTTAGCTTAGAAAGCCTCTGATAACCAAGATTTTGGGGGAAACATTCAAAACTTCTGTTGAGAAGATGAAAAGAGTATTATCTGGTTTTCATGGTCATCATTTTTGGCTGCAGAAGAAACTGAAAGCAAGCTCTCTTGCCACATTTTAAATCAAAGGCAATTAGGCTACAAACAACAAAAAGTTGGAAAGATAAATTTTCCTTCATTTAGGCAGATTTTATTCAATCTCATTCCCATTATTTGGAATAAAACCTCTCTCAGGAAGGAGTGAGTCATGCCAGCCTGATGAACCATGGGCCTAAATGTCAATGAGATGTTTCAGATTTAAAAACAAAAAGATTCCTTCCTACCTCTTTAGAAGGGCTAAAAGAAGAAAAAAAATACAACAAGAAAACAAAACACCCAACCCCCAACATTACTGCCAGGTATTACTGCTTTGGAACTGGAGAGATGGTCCCTGATGTTTGTGAAATAATGTGAGATCTACTACAATGTGCTCTGTTTTCCCTGGAGGAAAGTGAACTTTTGACCTTATGGAGACATTTCAGTTTACTGTGTATCTTGATAAGACACAGAGGCCATCCTTTTACTTCCCCAGCAGCTCTGTGTATTTCCATTTTTGTCATTTGCTGTGTGAAAAACCGTACATGATGTGGCTTGGAGAGAAGAACACTTCAATGCCCTTGATATATCCTGCCAATTAACAATGTAAGTCCAATGCCAGTCTCACTAATTTTTTTTCTTTTTAATTATACAGTTCTTGTGTACTGAAAGGAAAATGTAAACTATTCTTTTTATAGATTTGATTAATTCAAATAAAGTCAGGAGAAGGACTGGGGCAGCACCATCATACTTTTGTTCTCTCAATAAAGAATAAAAGATAACTGATGAAACAGAAAGATGACAGTCAAAACCAGCAAAGGAAATTCTGCTGTTCCAAGAAATTAGTTAGAAACCTTTTTTTTTTTTTTAATGAAGAATAATTCATGGAAGCATGGCCAATATTAGCAAGAATACCACCAGAAGCAAAAGGCTCCTGTTTCAGAGATTAACTTTTAAATTTCAGGGCAAAATCTCAAAAATCTGAAGTCTCTGCCTATTGTGATATTTATTACACATTCATCTGAAACAATCCAGGACACTCGATAAAGTACACTACCAGACTGACCCATTCCATTATATCATAAGCTCCTAGAAAACATGAACAAATGGCTTGCTCCGATAAATTGCCCTCAGAAAAGAACTGCAGTAAACCCAATTTATCTGTATCTTTATTTGCCATGCCTTATGGCCAGAGAAATAGCTTATTAAACAAAGGTGAAAGACAGTGGCCATAAACAAAGAAGCTTCCTGTAAGATGTCTAAAAACCAAAATGTAATTCAAAGCATTGTACAGTCAATTTATAAGGTGCAGCTCTGCACTCACAGTTATTGCTCCTTTAGACTGGGGTTGAACTCTCTTTTCGTTAGCATACCAGTCTTTTTACTTTAAGTATTCATATAGACAAGGGAGGTACAAGTGCTCTGGTCACTATGAGAAAAAAGTGCAGGGTTACACAAAGCTTACCTCAACAATATCATCATCAAAAAGCAACCAAAAATCATGACTCTTCACTATTGCAATATAATGTCCTCTGTTAGGGCCACTGTAAAAAACAATTAGAAAAGAACACAAACAATAACACACATGTATGTAGAAATGCATTTCTTTAAATTGTTTTTTTATTGTAGAAAAGCAGTACTTAACAGTAATTTAAATGGCTACCACAACAATTTCTGTTTGGAAGTTTCTTTTCTTTTTTCCCCTCCAATTACATCATCTTCATAATAAGGTCTTACTTATCTCTACATTTAATACTGTGCTAAAAAAATATTATAATTTCAAACGAAGAATAAGCAGCACAGGCATTGAAAGTATAAATAAAATTAAAAACAAAAACATAGAAGTGAAATCAAGAAAACATTCTGATGTTCTATAGGGACAGACAAGATCCCAAATTATTCCTGATCAGGAAAAAAGAAAAAGCTGTAAAGCTGTAGAGCTGCTATTCATCTACAGTCTCAATCAGGAATCTCTTTGGTCGACTGTATGCAAAAACTGAATGAAACCGACAGTTTAGAAGCCTCAGGAATCCTCATAGCAATGAGAAGGGCTCCCAACTAAATCAAAACTGTCGCAATGCACAGCTCTTCAGTTTATGGCAGACAAGAAACTTCACTACAACTATGACAGAAAAAAAGAAACAACTTTAAAAGTGTCCTACTGCTCATCAGATTTCGAGTAAGGAAATAATAACATCTTCTGAAATAGCTGAACCTTACAACTGAAGGTGGACAACTAGTTAACGCAGTCCTGGAACTGCCTTAACCGGCTAACAGCACTCATATAATCTTTATGTCCAGATCAGGGAGGGAAGATTGCCATCTGTGAGGGACATGTCTGTGTTCCAAATCACATAACTCCACGAACACAGGGCTCATCTCCTGCCATGGCTCTGAGAATAGATGAGTTCCCAAGACTGCGGCTTGAATGAGGGAGACAGAAATGGTCAGAATGGTCAGAAATGGGCAGAATGGATTTTCCCTAAAATCCAGAACAAGAATGTCACAAAAAACTATGGCACAAAGGCTTATTTCCCAAAACTGTCCTGGCCAACCTGAGATCTAGTTGTACTAACTCTACTGTAATCCTAGGTCTATCTAGCGAGGAATGGGGGCATGGGCAGAACAAAAGGCAGAAACTTGCGACTAGCAGGCTGGCCTGCCATTTTGAGGGACATCAAAAAGTTGGAGGAACATGCTGATAAGAACCTCATGAAGTTTAACAAGTACAAATGCACAGTCTTGTGCCAGACTAGCTCCATCCAACAGCACCAGCTGCAAACAAACTGGCTAGGTGGGCCCAGGAGGTCAATGTGATGAGCTGTTGGCCAGCAGCGCACTGTGGTGGTGACAGGGCTGAGGGTATGCAGGGCTGTGCTGCAAGAGTAGAGCCAGCAGCGAAGTGATGAACCCTGCCACTCTGCATTCTGGGGCCCAGAACTGGACATGGGATTCCAGATGTGACCTTGTCAGTTTAAGGGAGAGGCTGATAAACTGGAGGGAGTCCAGTGGCAGGCCACTCCATTTGTCAGAGGGCTACAGCACCAGACGGACGAAAAGAGGCTGAGGGATCTGGCTTTGTTCAGCCTGGAGAAGACTAAACGAGGAATCCAACTGCTGTCTTCCACTATCCAAAAAGGGAAGAGTTACAAAGAAATCAGAGCCAGGTTCTACTCAGACATGCACAGTGAAAGGACAAGAGGCAGTGGTCACAAATGGCAGCAAGAGAAATTCTGACTGGATATAGGAAAAAAAAAATCATTGCGAGAACACTGATGGACTGGAACAAATTGCCCGAAGAGGCAATGAAATCAGCATTCCTAGCCACGAAACCGAGCCTGGTGCAACCTAATCTAACATCCAAGTTAGACCTGCTCTGAGCTTTAAGTAGTTGACCTCACAATGCAAATTAGTCTGATTCTAGACGCTAAATCATCATTTTCAACTTTGGGGCTTTAATCTACTGAATAAGCAGTCTGTAGAGCAGCCTTGATTTTAAGACTTGAAGCCACAAGAATGATTGTTGAATACAGCAAAATAAAATACAAATTTAACAGTCATATTTTGAAAGGAAGGACACAAGGACATATTTTGAAAGGAAGGACAATTCATAACATACAGATATATTTCAGAAAATATTGCTCAAGCCTTAAAAAAAAAAATACCCTCAAAGAAATTCTTTATAAAGGAATCTGTTCTACAACACTTTCCTTCCTAAGAAACTTTTTTTAAAACACCTTTAAATGTTACCAGAGTTACATGACATTGTGTGTTCTGTGGGTTTTTTTTAAACACAGCTCAGTTCATACAAAGATCTGTGATGTGAAAGACACTGTTACCACTTTTCACAATGAACTATTACAGCAACAAAGCCGTGTGTTCTGTGAGGACTGGTAGCATCTCCCCACAATGCTTTCTATCCTAAGAAACTTTTAAGAGGTCTTTAAATGCTATCAGAGTTATGAGATACAGGGTGCTTTGTTTCGTTTTTTAAACACAGTTACGCTTTTACAAAAATCCTTGAGTATAATAGAGTTATTACCTTCCACAATGAACTACCACAGCAACAAGGTCATACATTCTGTCAGGATTGGTGGCATCTCCTGAGGTGTTAAATAAACGAAGCTCTAAAGGAAAAACTACTCTATAAGAGAGTTTTGTGTATCGATGCAGCTGATCCATGTATTTAAATCTCTTCAAATGGAGAGCTAGAATCATAGGCAGCTTTTTTACTTTCATCCTAAAAAAAAAAACCCAAACAAAAAAACCCAACAGTTTTTCCAATATCCATCCAAAACATTCAGTTGATATCAACAAACAGGATATCTGTCTTACTGAAGTCTTTAAAAAATTTTGCAAGCACTAAAAGAAGCTCAAATAATCAGCTGTCTAACAAACATGTCCTGTGTTGCTAAAATAATGGTGGATTTTAACAATTGAGGGAATTACAAATGTATTTAAAATAATAAGCTATAACATATAATATTAATATGAACCCACGTAATAATTTAGGCATAATGACCGTATAGCACAGAATTCAATTTTTAAACATACCTACCCATAGCTTTCCCGAGTTCTCAAAAGCAAAACCCAGATCCCACTTGGTATACAGTGGAAGTATTGCAATAAAGTTGTTCCAGAGATCCTGTTCCAGTTGAATTTCTCACTAAACCAGCCAAGTCAAACAAGCCTTTTAAAATAAGCTTTGTTACACCACTTTGTTACATACATATTACTCAAATTTTTCACATCCAGCCATTCATTTAACAACACCAAGGGATACAAATAGCCCACTGTTATTCACCTTACCTCATGCTATTCAAACAAGATAATGCTGTGTTCTAGCACAGTATTTAGGACAAATATTGCAGCATTATTTTATGGAATTCAAAGCCAGAAAGTGATAATCTAGTTTTACTGAGGGCTCACTGGCCCCTTTCCCTATTTTGAGGTATTGAGACTTCGCATCAGCACCTCTAAGTCCTCACCAGCCAAGCCCAGCTGGCCTGGCAGCAAACACATACTTCCACTCTCTGGGCAATAAACTTGCCCATATGAACAGAGCAGCCAAGCTGGAGTGCTCTGCTTCTTGGCACAGCTAATTGCCTTAGATCAGCAATGTCCTGAACTTGTCAGATGGCCTTCAGCCCCGAAAGGTAGCTCAAAAGCCTCAACACCTCAGCCCAGGTTTCAGACGTGTCTACCAAGACTGGATTTTCAGAATGTTCGGAAATATGTTTCTACAAGACAATCCTTTTCCAAAAGATAGGGGGATGGGGACAAAACCCTTGAACACTCACCTTCCTTCCCTTTTTCTCACTAAACTTAGACTGACAGTAACCTGTAGCAAACCCTGCTAGACTCAAATGTTCTCCATGGCCCGCAAGGGAACTAGGAAATGAGAAAGCCGGGGAAGAGCAGAGGGATGACAAAAGCAACTGGTTTTAGGAAGAGTTACATTTTTATTATATTTCTGAGATATGGATATAATTTCTGCTCTATTTCTTTTTTCAGAATGAAAGTCCTCTTCTTATAATGCAACTGTGTTTGATAATAGGAGCTCTTTCACTGGTGAGGAAATTCAGTACACCACCTTTGCCAATTGAATACACACCATCACAGATCAGCTCCATGTAACAGAGATGGAAGAAAAGTATGACTGTAGTGAAACTGAACTGAAGCTCCACATAAAAACCAGAATATAAACAATAAAAGCTGTGTTTTGCCAGTACAGCAGTGCCTACAGTACAGGTTTATGTCAACACAGCTTTTATTGGTCAGGGATCATATTATTTCCCACACAGAAAAAGGGCTAATGCAACAGAAAACAGCAGGACAGACCTGGCTTCACAACCCTCTAATACACAACAATTAGCAGACTTAAGCAGCGTCTGAAGGCAGACTTTGCAGATGAGATATGCCAAAAGCTATGTGCTGAATCTATGGTAAACCAAATAACCAGAATCAGTGGTACAACCAGTAGAGCATGTCAGCGTTCCCACCCCTTTCTCAGATAATAAACACCACACAGTACGCAAAATCAGAGGGTTTTCAAAGGTGTAAACAAGACTAGAAGTATTATTAAGCAGACAAGAATTGTTTTTAAACATACTGAATTTCAGGCTTCCTCAGAGCTTCTGATGCTTTTCAGAAGCACTGTCAAGCAGAAGTTTAGCACAACTAACTACATGCTTTTAAGAAACCAGAAACTCATTTAACAGAAAACTTGACAAGCCACACTCTAACTGAATCTGAGAAAAGTGCTACTAAACTGATTCTTACAGCAATTTGAAAAATTATTATCGAAACAAAACCAAGTTTAAAAAGGTCACATGAAACCAGTGACTTTTCATCATTACCCATAATCTTTGACTAGTCACTGGTAGTTTGGTTTAACTTGTCTTTTTAACTTATTATTGGTCTTCAGACCGTTCTTTTTCTTGTTCATAAAATAAATAATGATGAAAGGAGTCCCAAAATGCTTTACATGGATTCTCATTACTCATGGAAGTAGGCTCATTGAACTCAAGCAAGAGGAATGCAACCAAGTTACTCTTCAGTGGCAGAAGAGTGAGAAAAATTAAGGGAAAAAGAACATTCTACCCCTGTCTCATACACACACACAAAGAAATACAAGAGTATTTTCATGAAATGCATGGGTTATTTTTTTCCCTCCCTGAGTCTGATGTACCTTTTATGTGCTTCTTGCTTACTGCGACATTCTTCACAGTAATATTTGTATTCACTGCACAGAGTTTCTGTATTGCTGAAACCCCTGAATTAAAAAAAAAAAGAAATACTATAGATACTAGTTTCTTATCTGAAATATACATATAAACATATAAAATATAAACATAATTTTATACTCTTATGTCTACATAAGCTAGAATTTGCTAAGCTTGTGAGCTTTTAGTTTTGCTTCCTGCTTTATAGGTAACAAAGACAACTTATGAAAATTCAGATTTTTGCATCTACCTTAAACAATGAGTGATTGAAGTATTCTGCTCCACATCAACTGAAAGGTCTAAGAAGTCTTCATCTTTGCTGCTTATCTGCACAAAAAAACCCCAATAGTTTATAGTTAAAACAAGTTACACTAATTTACCTCTGTTTTTCAGTTCCATTTTCTATTGACAGAATGCATCTTTTACCTTATGAGAGCCTTTTAAAAATTGTTACAAGTGGCCTTTCTATTTCAGAGATTTGCTAGATTTCTGTTTCTGGTTTTGTCCGGGAAGAGGGAAGTATATATGTGCCTGTGGGGGTATATAACGCCAATTGTCATTATGCTGTGGTTTCAGCTCAACAATATTAATGCGAAGTTCCTTCTACATCCCACTCTTTTCAAAATAATACAATCACTGGGATTCTTCTGTTTAGTGCTCTCACCTCTGTTCTTCCCCTATGATTCCCTCCAACTGGAGGTAATGTATTTGCATATCATAGTGTCCCTAATAAAGAGCACAAACATTTTGAAACCGCTTCCTGGCTACATTCATACTCTCAGATGAGCAGCAGATAGAAAATTTATTGGTAAATGAGAGCTTGGGGCTTGGTCTGATAGAGGCAGAAGAGCATATAGTCATTTCTTACAAAAATGCAAGAGTAACAATTAAAGCAAAAAAGAAATTCTTAGAAGCAGAGAATAAATTCCACCACAAATCCTGAAAAATGTTGATGGACAAAATCCACAGCTGCCCTGAAAATTAACTCGGTTGTTAAAAGGTTTAGGAAATTGCAATCTGCAGCCTTAACTTTTGTCTGCTAGCGTTGACTCTCTGTATCTAGGGAAACTCAGTGCCACTGATGAGAATGTCCTCTGCCTTTTATGACTCCTAGGTACAAAAGTAAATGCTTCTAGAAAAGATGCCTGGCTACAGTTTCTTGATTGACAGCAGGAAAAGTTAAACAGCTACAGGAGAACTAACGTTAAGTTGATCTTCAACACATATGAGATTTATGTTCCTGTTTCAAATCAGAATAAAAACAAATTCGTAAAGTTGTTCTCTGATTATCAAGAGATGAGAAGCACACATTTCCTAAGGACAGCACACATAAAGAATAAAAAGAAAAATACGTGTGGTCAAGACAACTGTTTTTGAGAATTAATACCATAGGGCAAATCCTAAACCTCACAAAATTAAGTTAAAAGCTTCTGTTAATATCTGTGAGATTACTGGGCAAGGATTCTTCCCACTCTTCTGTACGTAATCTTTCGGCGAGTAAGTGTACACGTACAAAAAATGTCACTATGCCAGTATACATCACATCTACTACAGCAATTCTATGCTGAAGTGTAATATTTACACTTTTAAAGAGATCACAGAACATGTATGGAAAACTCCCCATTACGCTTTTAGGATGGGGAAAAAAGCACCACCTGCACCTTCAGTGTGCTGCACATTTGTTGTCTTCAGGGATGTACTACGGTATAGTTGTGTGGACAATTCTTAAAAATACACCTTTGTAAACCATTTTTGGAATTATCAAACCTGAGTTTACAACACTAAGAACTCTGGTGGAAATCACCTTGGCCTAGGGATTAAAAACGGCTCAGGAAAAAAAAAAAAATCAGTTCTAGAGAATACTCTGCTGCAATCTTCAGCTAGGAAGCTGGCATTAGGGAGTCATGTGAGCGGTGTTCTTCACAAACACAATCAGGTAATTCTTCCTCTCTTGGCCCAATCAAAGAAAATTCCATGAAACAATAAAGATTTCACAGGCAGCTTTATCCCACGCAGAAGCTGTAAGGGCAGGGAGGAGATGGAGAAGAGGAAACGGATGTGTTGTACTTGGTTAAAAAGAGATTGGTACTGAAAACAAAAGTTCAGAAAAGGGATTCTTCCATTCTGAGTGATAATACTGGTAACATTGCCTCAAAGAACCTCTCTCAGGTTAACCAGTCCGTTGAGCACTTTAGATTATGAGGAATCTTTAAAGGCTTTATTGAAAGAACAGCCAAGTGGATTTTGTTGAGAGAACAGCTAAGTGGATTTTTTTCCATCTGTGTTGATAATACAGAAATTGCTATTTTTAATTTTTAGGATTTTTTGAACACTAGTATTTGAATGGTACTTTTTTTCCCCCAACATTAACTCATATAGTTCTAACTAAAAAAAAAAAAAAAAAATGATAAAAAAGTCACCCTCCACTCTAACCAGCCCCCATCCCACCTCTTCTGTAGGGGTACTGTTTCAAACAAGTATCACGCAGTTCCTTAGACTAAAGTCAACAATATGATATGTTTCAATCATTTATAGAATGAAAAAAAGATGGACACAGCCAGAAAACCTCATCACTTGCAGAATCAAGCCCTGATATGTTCAAAAAGCCACCTGAGTGCTCCTAACAAGAGCATCTGAACAACAATGAAAAATTTGAGTGCTCCAGCATTCTGGCTAAAGGTGATGATATGTTGTTCTCACATCGAGGACATCATCTGCACTCGAACCAACACCACACAGAACAGAAAACTCCGAAGGCTAACGCTCACAGAATCTGTATTTCTTTCAGTTTGGAATTTCACTAGCAATGTGAGTCAGCTGACTGACAAAAAGGCTTTTGCAACTGTAGGCTCCCATGTGTGCTAAAGCAGAAACTATTTTTAAATGAAGTTGAAACAAAGGGCATGACATATCTTGGTTTCTAGAAAAAAAAAAAAAAAA
>Ga0065711_1026675_pt1 | contig 62808 bp, 35 predicted proteins | sample Hoacrofraction12_FD_59098 | JGI IMG/M metagenome (GOLD analysis project Ga0065711, IMG submission 59098) | Hoatzin crop microbial communities from Cojedes, Venezuela - Epithelial fraction 12 v2 (version 2) | ecosystem: Host-associated > Birds > Digestive system > Esophagus > Crop | place... | reverse complement strand
TTTTTTTTTTTTTTTTTTTTTTTTTTACTGCTGCTATGTGTAGTTCTCCAACAAAGCCGTCTGCAAGATCTTGCAATACACTGGGTTGGTAACTAGGTTTTATCCCTTGGTAAACAACCAAAGTTATCTCTAAGAAAGAGGTTCCTCTGACTCTAATCATTTTAGACTACCCCATTAACTGCAAATGAAGTTTCATAGGTTGTTCTGCTGCTATCAGCATCTCCCTCCAGAAGCACAGAAGAGGGAAGGTGGTGGCGTGGAAATGCTGTGGGAGAAGGACAAAGCTGCGTGAGCAATGTCTGCCCTGCTGCCCCAACCTGGGTGTAGATTTTCTTACCTCAACTGGAGGTATGCAATATCTCAACAATACGGGCACCACAGAGGTGAGGGGCAGCAGGAGCTTGGCGGGTATCGATTGCTGCTGTAAAAGGTGGAGGCAGTAACTGGCCAGTGTGGCTGTAGGGCAGTCTGTGGGGAAGCTGCTGTTCACTTTTGTGTCTAAAGTTGTTTGCTCAGTTAAATCATTGCCACAGAATACACTGCTAGGAAGGAAAAATAACTGGTGATTGTAAAAAATAAATATATAAGAAATTGAAGGTGTTTCTGATTTGGGATGATATATTGAAAAGTAATCTCTAAAATGGTCTAGAGAATACTGTAGGGGAGTGAATTCATGTTTTCAAAAAATTAAGTACTGTAAAGAGAGAGCAAACTATGAGTAAGAAGCCTCAAAATTACCATTATAGCCATTTGGACCCTGACATATAATCAGAATGCATTAAAATAGTCTAATTTATAAAAGTTTGCACTTTGCATGCTAAAATCTAGGGGGATTAAACTGCAGACCAAATGTTCATTAATCTTCCCACTGAAGCATTGCTGTCTGGAGTGTAGCCACGTGGGTGATTATTAAATCTAAAGAAGGATTTAAGATTCAGAATGCATTTTGAAGCTTTTATGTGTGTTAGAACTTTTCTACTAACACCATGAATTGATCACCTTTGTGAGAAGTTAATCAAGGAAAAGATATTGTTGTGTTTTGACACACAAAGATTGTACTTTATAAGGGGGGAGAGAAGGTGCTGTATTTATCATAAAGGCTGACTTTTTAAGAAAGTTTTATTGGAATTAAAATATTTATAAGACTACAGTGAACAGCTGAATCCTACATGCCAATGGCTTGGTGTCTTACAGCTCTGTATAACCTTAGTACCACTTTCCAGAATACAAATGCATTATAATGAGTGATGAGATAGTATTGCTGTAACGGAAATGTCCAGACAAATAGTAACGCATTTTTAGTGTAAAAACAAAGCAAATAATTGCCCAAGCACTCCCATTTTCATGATACAGTGTCCCTGCCTGCATTTTCACTCATTTTCCATTATTACTGTCTTAAAACAGAAACACTTTGAGGGACAGATTGTCTTTTTGGGGGGGCAAGGAGACAATTTCTGTAACACCAAATGTGTTTTCATCACAAAGCAAGTATTATCTATCACATCAGCTTGCACTTAAACTTGACTGTGTTGTTCCATCCTTTTTCTCCCCAAATCATTTGAAGTCTTCTACTTGGCCAGTTTAGAAACGTTTGGGAAGTGTTCACAGCACTTGCCTTGAGGTGCTTTGTACAACGGTCTGGACGATGAATCTTTGTGAGCTTCTCTGTCCTCGTTGTAAAGGGAGGTTCCTCCAGGGAATGCTTCAGAGCAGAGCCTGCACTGAGGGCTCTGAGTTGTCCTCTGGATGAGTATGCCCTTTCCCAGCACGTGGAGAGGGGTCTAAAGCGGGTGAGTTGCACAGCTAAACGTGGGTTGTAGGACTGTTTGTCCTTATTCTCCTCTGAATAGTTCCTTTCTCTTAATGCGTAAATACAGGTGGAGACTCGATACTGAGACTTGTCATTTTTCTCTTTGCTGAGAGTTTAGACATTGCTAAGTTAAGAAATACATGGAATTTTACTCCTTTAGTCTTCTGGATTGCATTTCTTCTTTATTCACTTGTCTCCTGACATACAGTTCTTGATGTCTACAGCAGTTTTTACCTTGTTTTCTCCTGTTCAGCCTCTTTGTTGTTACTTCCATCATTTTAGTAATGATGGGATTATTTTTTAAAAAATTGTTGTGGATTATCCTAGCAGCTATTGGGTCACACAGGAGACGGCAGGTGCAGACAGCCTTTGGTTTTGGGATGGGAAATACACAGCTGTGGTTCTGTCTCGGGGACCCTTCTTTCTGCCACTTTTGCACACTACGGATTCTCAGAATCTCTAATCCTCAAAAATACTGTTAAAACAACGTCCCCCTTCATGGGATGCAAAAGAAGGTTTTTTTCCTTAGATGGGAAGGGACTGAGTTTTCCCATGTATGTATTGCTTCCTTAAATCCTGGGGAACATAGTAGGAGAAAGATGCTGTGTTAAAAGGTGAGACATCATCAGTAAGCCTTGCAAAGGCTTAAGAAGGTCTGCTCTTCTCTTTGTTAACCAGTGACTACCCACGTTCTGCAGTATTCATGGTGCCTTAGCTCTTTTCCAGTTTCCTTAGACCACAGAGTGAACTCAATGCTTTCATCTTTCTCTCCACCCAACAACACCCCTTCCACTCCACTGAAAAATAAACCACCAAACCTAAATAGTACAGGGAAAGAAAGTTCCAGGTTAATTGCTGAAGTTGTCAGTTTACTGACATGTTTCTGGTTGCTAAAAAAGAGACAGAAAAAAAATAATATTATGTGATGACATTTCAGGTGGCTTCAGCCCAATTTCTGTGTGCTGATGTGCTTTTTGAGCATTCATCTGCACTGGCAGAATATATAAATTTGAAATTAAAAAGTGGTCTCGGTGAGTAGAAAAATATATTCTGAATCGGTGTCCTTCTCATTTTAAATGAAAGTACTTTGGTGGTGGAGAATAGGGACCAAAAGGATCTCAGCAGAGCTGCTCTGACTGTAGGCTAAATAGAGATAGGGTAGTGTGTTTGTTCAAATTAAAAGCTATTAATCTATACTGACATGAAAATGGTTAATGTAGGAGAACATTAATGATAATAAGGAAGTGAAATAGCCAATTCTTCTTATCTCTGACGAAATGAGCCCCAGTGCAATATCAATGAAGAAAACTGTCACTTACATAACTTCCACTTCATGGTCAAGTGGAATAAAAATCAGAACCACAAGTGAATCTGGAGGAAAATTCAGTGAAGTGAAGGACTGTTTTCCATTTCTTGTTGTACTTGCCCATTTACTTCTCTTTTTCTCAAAGTTAGTGCAAGAAATTGCATCTTCTATTTAGAAAGATTGTATCCTAAGAGATAAATACTATCATAAGAGATAAAGTGCTGGGTTTTGTGTATTTTGTACAGCACTAAATAAACACCAAAAAGTCAGCAAATTGAGTTCCTTAGCAAGGCAGATGAAAATGTGGGCTGCTGATTTTGAGCAGCTGTGTGTTTTTCTCAAGTTTGCAGGTACCAAAGGAGGTAGTTATGCATAAACTAATAATCATCCGTGATTGTGAAATAAAAAAGTAGGCTAAGTAAATGATTTTTCTAGTCCTTTCCACATGGCTGTGTTTGCTACTCAAATATGTGTGTGTATATGCTTCCTTTTTGAAATCTATTACTTTCAGTCTGCAGTTTCCACTTTCTTTTTTCCGCTTTATTATTTTTAGTTGCTTTTGTTGTCCTTTACCTTTTTCCCTCAGTCAGGGCCAGACACCTTCCTGCAGGAATTTGTTTGCTGGAAAATGAACGGCCACCACAGTGTAGTGACAGTAAGCCTTTTTTCAGCGATACCTCCAAGACATGCTGTGTTACATGTTCAGCTTAACAGCCTTTTTCTGGCTTATGGTAACTAAAATAGACCCGTTGAAATTCTCGCGCCCGGAGCTTTCCATCGGTCTCCAAAGGGAGGAGTTCTGGTCAGGCAAGATCAGCATACTGAGGAGCAAGTTTTCAGCTCTTTCACAAAAGCGGGAAGAAACTCTGGAAGCAGGGTGTCAATGAGTTCCTCATGCTTGCTGAATTTCATTTTACTAACCAAGAAAGTGCACTTTGACAAAAAGAGGCTTTGCTAATTACTCCTTTGCCAAATAGACAGCGGTGGATATAATCAAGGTCAGTAAGCACATTGCAGCCTTACACAGTGGAGGAAGAAGTTCCTTACGCGGTTAAGGAAAACCTCTGCTTTGTATCTTCATGCTGAAATAGTTTCATGTCTTCTTTAATTACTGAGTCTTGAATAAACTGGGAAAATAGCATAAGAATAGGTTGTTGGTAACTAGTCTGGCTTGGTGACAAGGCAACCCCTGCATTTAACTTGGAAGCAAGCAAGTGTGTGCTTCAAAGCATAAAAGTCTTCTCCCTCGCTTTGGGGTTGTGTATTGTTCAGTATAAAATACTTTCACTTGTGCTTATGGTCTGCATCGGTCAATACATTAAAAAGACAGATGTTGAAAACATCTCATGTCTAGCATGGAGTTTAGGTTGCTCTTGCTATGACAGTAATTGACATCTTCCCCTGGGCAGGCTTGCAGCTGGAGTACCATTTCTGGTTTGGAACTACTGAACTTAGTTGTTCTAGGTACCGTCTGTGCAGTCTGTTCTTTCTCCTGTATCTGAAGGTTTTGAGAAGAATCTATGGAGATAACATGGCGTTTTTAGCAGGAGAGGTAGCTGTTGGATAGAAGAGCCTAGACCTGTACAGAAATTGTTCAACCCCCAGTGACATTTACGCAGTTATTTCCACAGTTACATAGGAGTGATGAAGGGACTGCATATTTGTGATTTCAGAAGTCATGGCATTGTCTACAACAGACTTAAAATATCGTAGCCAGGAGGAAAGGAATATGCAGAGGGAACAGTGCTTTCTCCTTAGCAGCACGTCAGATGTCCCAGTCCCATTACTGAACACAGAATTACAGAGACTTGTTTTAACAGCAGGCTGGTTTTATGTTTCAACAAATCAAGCATCACAACATTTTGAAATATGCAGATCTGTTTCTGCTGTCTTTTACCTGTTTATCAGCTAATTTCTCCCTCCTGTAGACAACTGGAAGAAGAGAAGTCATTTTTTTAGGTGTGTGCGTGTGAATACCCTCATGCAGGGTCTAGCATGAAGGTTGTCGAGCCTCATCTTTGGGAAAGAGGATTTGCCTCTCTGTGGCTGCCAGTGTTGAATATGTGGCTGTGGATGAGCCCACACAGATCTCGAACCACACGAGCATTCAGTGCCCGTGTGAGCAAAGTCACTTGGGAGGGCAGCTGGACCACTTTGGAGCTGTACATCCAGGTGATATTTGGAAAATAACCCCTCCAGAGTGCTGGTGCCACCTGAGGGTCAGTACCGTGGTGCACAAAGTCTCTCAGCACGCTTCAGCCAGCCAGTGGACTCTGGGGCTTCGTGGAAGGGGAGACTGTACTTGTAAAGAGAAGATAGCAGTGGCTGTGGCAAGTAGAGCTGTTGCTAAATTAATCCACAACTCTGCTCGTATAGGCGACAGTACATAACTTGTTATGTCTCACAAGGGTGCTGAAACTATTGTTCCTGTTGTCAGCCTTGAAAGGAGGATAAATATGCTTGTTCCAAAAGGGCATCTGGATAACTGTAATAAATGAATCCAGGAGAAAACATTGCTTCTGGGTGAAATAGTTTTGTGGATTTTTTATGGTGATTGTCGCTGTAGCTCTGTTTGTTCTTACGCCCAAGGCACGAACCTTGCAGTACATGAGTCTGTGAAATACGTAGCCATCAGGAACAGAAATTTGGGAAGGCTTTGGGCAATTGCTTGTGCCAAGTTGAAAAAAGAGGCAAAGAAACAAATCCTGGTGCACAGTGTTGTGTCGTATGCTTACAAGCATGTAAGCCTAGAGAAGTAGAATACATTTTAATCTGCAAGAGTTTGGGTTTTGGTGTTTCTTTGACAGATAGCTGGTTGCTAAGATGTGGGAAATGTCCAAAGTGCAGCTATGATATTGCCTAAAAGAGTTGAAGAAAACAAAGTAAATCTTCTAAAGGTTTCAACTTCTGATGGTTTCTGAACCATTACTCTTGATAAGAATAAATAATAGCTTAATATACTCCAGAAGGGTAGTAGACATGATTATGGCGCTTCAGATGATGATGGTTTATTGCTTTACATTTTAATGGTTTATTGCTTTACATTTTAATTCCTTAACTCACCTTAATGTAATGTGATATTTAAGGAGGCTTCAAAAGCAAACAACAAAACTTGCTGTTAATCAAAATTTAAGATTTTTTTGTTTCGGCATTTTTTTGCCCCCTGAATTAGGGAAAACCTTACAGTGTGGTATAAGTTTAGGAGAAGAAACCTGTGATTAACAAAATCATGACAGAAATATTTAAATAGAGAAACAGGAGTTTATTAGTGTGATCTCTTAAAATATGGGTATCTTCTGCTTTTACCTGAAGATAAGGACTCTGTTTGGAAGACTTACACAGGTAAAGAAAAATGGCCCTTTAACTCTGATAATTTTATTGGAGAAAAAAAAAAAAATCAACATAGTGCCTGGAGGATACTTCTAGGGGGTGAAAGGGAACAAGGGAGGAAGAAGACCTGCAAGCCAGTCTCATAAATATTTTTTTTTTCTAAAAATGTAAAAAGTACTTCTGATTTCAAAATACTGAGCAAATCTCAATAAGTAGCTCAATTTCCACTCATGTTCAGCAGCCGATAGTTATTAAAAGTAGTTATTAAAATACATTAGTATCTATTAGTCTCTTCTTAGAATATAAATGCTGTTTCAGTGGCTAATGTAGTAATTTTATTCAACTAGCATAAAAATAATTAATAAGTACTATTAGAAGTACAAAGCCACTGCATGAGCTATTTATTTTTGACCCAAAATAATCTTCTTGTAGTCTGATTAGTTGATCAGACTAAACCTAATCTAAATGTCAACTTCATTATTTTTGGAGTGGTTTTTTGTTTCTTTGCTGACTCTCATAAGTGCAGTGAGAATATCATATGTGAAACAGTGGTTTTTTCTGCAGTTCCAGGGTATAGCAGCAAATGTGGGTTATATGTTAATTCCTACTAGGCATAAGCCTTTATTACTAAAATATGTAGCTGTGGAAGCTGTTTTCCAAACTGTCAGAAGTTTTTTGCACCTTCATCAAACTAGCCCTAACTCTTGATATGATGCATTGTGCAGTTTCAGAATACAGTGCAACTGCTGAGGGCTGTGTGAGCTGGTCCCAGAGAACATTGCTCATGCTAATGACTAACATGGGGAATATTTTTACTCCTGTGGAACAAGAAGGACTTTAAGAAGTGGATGAGAGCTGTTGACTGCGATGAGAGTTGCTAATGAGCATTTGTATGAGAGGCTTTGAAGGGCTGCTAGAATAGCAGCAAAGGTGCTATTTAATAACACACAGCAAATGTCCTGTGCTTTGTTTTACATGAAGTAATGCTTCTAGCACAGTATCATGATGCATGTCACATCAAATTTTGAAGTAAGAAACTTAAATTCCTTTTAGTTCCTAGAAAGAGATTTACTGTATTTTGCAGAAATTTTAGAGCTCAATTTAGCCCCGAAAAATGTTGGCTATTTAAAAAAATGTATTCAGTGTGTCATAAACTCAAGAATTCTGGTAACCAGCTTGAGTGGAGAATGCATCGGAAAAGCATATCAGAAACCAGAAAAGCATTCACAAACTTGAGTGTTCCTTGGACTTCCGTCAAAGGCAAGAGACCAGTGTGACTGAATTGAGACCTGCTGGTCAAACTAAAGGGCAAGAGGGAAATGCACAGGCAGTGGAAGCAGGGACAGGTATCCTGAGAAGAGTAGAGGGATGCTGCCCAGTTGCATAGAGAAGGGGTCAGGAGGGCCGAGGCACAGCTGGAGCTGAACTTGGCAAGGGATGCAAAGAATAACAAGAAGGCCTTCTACAGGTTTGTCAGCCAGAAAAGAAGGGTCAGAGAAAGTGTACCCCATCTGATGAACAAGAATGGCAAACTGTTAACAACAGACAAGGAGAACACTGAGGTACTCAACAACTTTTTGCCTCTTTCTTCACTGGCAACCACTCTTCCCACACCTTTCAAGTGGATGGACCGCAAAACGGGGACTGGGGGAGCAAAGTCCATCCCACTGTAAGAGAAAATCAGGTTCGTGACTACCTGAGGAACCTGAATGTACATAAGTCCGTGGGACCTGATAAGATGTATCCCAGAGTCCTGAGGGAACTGACTGATGTAGTTGTTGAGCCACTGTCGATCATATTTGAAAAGTCATGGCAGTTAGGTGAAGTCTCTGGTGACTGGAAAAAGGGAAACATTGCACCCATTTTTAAAAAGAGTAGAAAGGAGGACCCTGGGAATTACCAATCTGTCAGCCTCACTTCTGTGCCTAGGAAGATCATGGAACAGATCCTCCTAGAAGCTGTGCTAAGGCACATGGAGGACAGGGAGGTGGTTTGAAACAGCCAGCATGGCTTCACCAAGGGCAAGTCCTGCCTGACCAACCTAGTAGCCTTCTACAATGGAGTAACTAGATCAGTGGACAAGGGAAAAGCAATAGATGTCGTCTCATCTGGCCTTTTGTAAGGCCTTTGACACAGTCCCCCACACCATTCTTCTCTCTAAATTGGCGCAATATGGATTTGATGGGTAGACTGTTTGGTGGTTGAGGAAATGTTTGGATGGTCACATCCAGAGAGTAGCGGTCAATGGCTCAATGTCCAGCTGGAGATCGGTGGCAAGTGGTGTCCCTCAGGGGTCCTTATTGGGACCAGTACTGTTTAATGTCTTTATCAATGACCTAGAGAGTGGAATAGAGTGCACCCTCAGCAAGTTTGCAGATGACACAAACTGAGTGGTGCAGTTGACACGCCTGAGGAACAGGATGCCTTGCAGAGGGACCCAGACAAGCTCGAGAAGTGGGACAATGTGAACATCGTGAGGTTCAACAAGGCAAAGTGCGGGGTCCTGCACATGGGTTGGCATAGCCCCCAGTATCAATACAGGCTGGGGGATTAAGGCACTGAGAGCAGCCCTGCTGAGAAAGACTTGGGGGTACTGGTGGATGAAAAGCTGGACATGAGCTGATAATGTCCACTTGTAGCCCAGAAGGCCAACCATATCCTGGGCTGCATCAAAGAAAGCATGGGCAGCAGGACGAGGGAGGGGATTCTGCCCCTCTGCTCTGCTCTGGTGAGACCCCACCTGGAGTCCTGTGTCCAGCTCTGGAGCCCTCAGCACAGGAAAGACATGGAGCTGTTGGAGCAGGTCCAGAGGAGGGCCACAAAAATGATCAGAGGGCTGAAGCACCTCTGCTATGAGGAAAGGGTGAGAGAGTTGATGTTGTTCAGCCTGGAGAAGAGAAGGCTGTGGGGAGACCTTATAGCAGCCTTTCAGTACCTGAAGGGGCCTGCAAGAAAGCTGGAGAGGGACTTTTTACAACGGCATGTAGTGATAGGACAAGGCATAGTGGTTTTGAACTGAAAGAGGGTAGATTCAGATTAGACATAAGAAAGAAATTCTTTACAGTGAGGGTGTTGAGGCACTGGAAGAGGTTGCCCAGAGAAGTTGGGGATGCCCTCTCCTTGGAGGTGTTCAGGGCCAGGTTGAATGAGGCTTAGAGCACCCTGATGTAGTGGATAGTGTCCCTGCCCATGGCTGGGTGGTTGGAGCTAGATGATCTATAAGGTCGCTTCCAACCCAAACCACTCTGTGATGCTATGATCAGTTGAAGTACATAATCATTAATAAATACATTGGAGATCTAGATAATGAACTATCTGGCTCATCGGTCTTTGTGAACCAGTGTAGAAGAGACAGTGTTTGGCCCTCTTACAGCAATACACTTACGATTTATGTGTGGAATATGATTTGAAAGTTTTGGAAGCACTTGAAGGAAGGGTGGAATGTCTGATGTTGTCAGAGGCTGAACTTTCCTTCCATGCCTTACAGTGAAATTTGTGCTTTTTTTTTGCCTGAAAGAGAGCCTAAACTAAACTTTAAATGTTTATATGGAGGCATTGATGTTCGATGAGTGTAGGATTAAAGTGTTGTATAATAAGTAACAGTGACAAGCAGATGAAATTGGGGCAGCTGTTGTCTTGGGGACAGTGGGTCTATCCCCAACGTCACTGAAATTTTTTGAGTCTTGGTGCTCTGCATTGAGCACAGGAGATTGACATGTCAGCACCACAAAACACGGGAATGGGAAGTGTATCCCATCTGACCAAGGAGGATCCAACCAGCTAAAAAGCAGTAGTGTCATCGTTGGTGCCAGTAATACCGTGAAGCAACACAACTCCAAGATGACTGAGCCTCTGTGGCAAGCTCTGGCTCCAGCTGGGAAAAAGCCCTTGAAGTGTATTGCTTCATGAACGGGATGTGACTGGGGCTTCGAGAAGAGAGGCCAAATCCTCCCAATGGTTATGCCTTGCAGCCTTGATGATGCCTTGTCTGCTTTGATCACGAACCCATGGATTGGGAGTTGCTTGCCTAAGTGTTTTGTTCCAGGCTGAGAAGAGGACCATGCGGGAGTCAGAACCCAGTGGATTCTCTGGAAGAGCTTCACCATTAAAGAATGTGTCTGGATTGGTGATACTACCCAAATGTCCACACTGCAGTGCTTGAAGCTTCTTAGCAAGCTTCAGAAGGCCAACAGAAACAGAGACCTGGATAGTTGTAATTAGGAGGAGACAGTGTACCTTCACCAGCAATATGAAGTGTGCAACATCAGTTGGAGCAATTGGTGCAATCACTTACAAATGTCCAGCTGTAGGGAATGAAACGTTTCCTATGGTCTACATCAGTGCAGCAGATACTGTTGCAGCTGTGGTTGGTAGTCTGGAAGACAAGGACATTTTATGCTCATTTTAGAATGGCAAAGAAGTAATCATAGCAATACAAGTAGGAAGCTACTACAACTCCTAGGTGAACTGTTATTTAGAGGCCCTCTCTGTGTGTAAGGGCTGTGGTGTTTTATTCCACCTATTACCATGATGGAGCATGCAGGATACCAAGAGCTTGGATGCAGTAATGCCAGAATTTAACAGCAGTGAAAAAAGCTGTTAAGCAGCTTAAACTACATGTTGTAAAGAAAGGTGATAAGGAAGCTGGTTCAGATGACTTCTAGTGTGTCTACAAGTTTACTGTCCCAGAGATGTAGTGTGTGTTTTAAGCTGCAACCATCCTTTCCATGGGACATGCGTTGAGCACTGGCTGTTAAGACATAGGATGTCTGGAGTTTACATGTGTTCTCCTCAAAGCTAGAGGAACAGCAATGACTGTCAAAAATGAAGAAAAATCTCTAGCTGATCTTGTGGCAAATGAAGTTCCCAGTGCTGCTTTGCTTAACGAAGAGGAGAATGTCGGCGCAATTGTACTAGCGGTACTAGAAGGTGTAGAGGGGCCAGATGAGTAAGGAGTTTCCTTTTCAGAGGCTGCAAAATCATTCTTGTTGTGATGGTCCTTCATGTCAATGGTCCTTCTGCCATTCTCAGTACCCTTTTGAATTTTAAAAGAGCAAACAAAGTTTTGCTTAAACAAAATCCATGTTACCACACATAACTACTCAAAACAGAAGAAGCAAACAGTCATAGCTGAATTCGGTTTGTCTTCAAAATGGATAATGGATGGACATGACTGACTGCAATGCCTTTCTCTCTGTGTGTGTGTGTGTGTGTGTGTATGCACACAAGCATTACATAGACACATATGTGTGTATATATATATATACACACTCACACACTTATATTCCCTGAAACTAAAATTTCACTTTTCACGTGGTTAATAAGAAAGCAATTTTATGTTGAAAAGTGTTCCATTATAGCTTATTACCTACAAAACCAAGGATTTTTGATTTTATAGCACTGGATATACTACAGATGTGAGTGGTGTTCTGCAAGAGGTTTCTACTGTAGACACAACATTTTTGCAGTTAAAAATGGGGGAGGTACTTTCTGTGTTTTACTTTGGAAGAGAATATTAGTATGAAAGTGAGATTTTGTTTAAAAATCCTCATGTATTTATATTTTTCTCTTTTGGGGTAATGTACTGTTTAGACCACATTTTTTTTGTTTGCTTGTTTTTGCAATCCTTTGTTTAAAAAGTGGGAGGGGCTGAGATCACAAATTTTCTCTTCATCAAACCCTTTTGCAAAGTTTTCTACCTGAGAGTAAAAGAGCTTGTAGAATAATTTGGTCAGTGGTGCTCTGCCTAGAGCTAAGGCAGGCTCTGCCAGAACAGATACGTAAGCAGATAGCTGAAAGGTCACGTTTTACTGGTATCTGTAGCAGAATTACATTTTTGTTGTTGTTGTTAATACCACTTATAAAAACTGGTAGAAACCTTATAGATATTTATAACTATTGTGTTGGGTTTTTTCTTCCAAACTGGCTAAAAAGGTGGCCTTGATAGAATACTCCATCAGTATGTGTCTTTCAAATGAAAGAAAGCGTATATAAAAATGCCATGTGTGGCTTAATGTGTCTCATATTTCATCTGTTTACAAAGAAAAGGCAAAGGTGATCTACAGCTGAGTTTAGGCAAACTCTTCAGCATATTGCCTATGTTTTATTCTAAGTTTTACAGTGGAGAATAAGATTATTTTTGTGTTGCCTGCATGTATTATTAGTTAAATTTTGTATGATGTTGGATAAATAGAAATGTTTTTCAGGGGGTGTGTGCTAGAAGATGTAACAGCAGTTCTTTGTTTAGTGTTTACAATATTTTCTCAAGTTGTAGGCACTGCTAAATGGTGCTTTTTCATCTTTAAACAGAAATGTAGTTTTAATGTAACTGTCTAGCGCTAAAGACTATTTTGAATTAATCTTTTTACTAGCATTTGCAACAGATGAAATTGCGTATGTGTAATGATTGAAAAAAGTGAATTTAAACCATACTTCAGTAGATAAATGCAAATGATAATTGTTACTGTAATTATAAGGGAAGAAGAAATTAAGGACTCTATTTCTTTTTTTTTTAAATTCCTTACTGATCATCTTTGAATGGTTATATGAGGAGAACTATATCCCTCAAAGACTATAGGAATGGCTCAGTCCAAGAATATTTAGAAGAGCTCTAAATGATGTGAATTGAAAAAGTTCCTCACAATAGATGCACTGGGCCCATCAAAACCTGTCTTTTAACTATTTTTTCCTGAATGCATTGTATGTGTTAATGGAGCATTTCTTTTTGGTGTGTGATCGTTTGTTAGCAGTGGGTAGCATAAAGAGTTGATGTTGACTAAGATTCAAGGAACCAGTAATGATACCAAAAGTTAAAAGGCTGACTGACAAAGAGTGCACTCCGGGATTTCTTTGAGGAAGCCCAGAAAATGTTGGTACAACAGAAAATACTTTGTTAAAAACTTTGACCCTAGTCGAATTATTTCCGAATGATATGAGAATTTCCCAATGGTCATGGCTGATCTGCCAAATCTAGTTCCCTGTAGAAACAGATTTATTTGTCACCACAATAACTTTTTCTGGTGTTTTATATTTTACATTCAAACCTCTATTTTTTTTTTCTCTCCAGTCCCCCCCCAGTGTTGAGAGACTTGAGATAACATTTTAACATTGGAGATTTTTGAATGATTATTCAAGTAGAACCAAGTCTAATGATGAGACAATCCAAATAGAGGAAAAAAGGGAAGAAGAGCCAATGATTTAGTGAATGTACTTACTTAGTATTTTGCTTTAAAGATAGATATCAACAAAAATATTTTCCCTAATGGGCATAATTGGGCTGCGCATCTAATCCACATGGAAGATAAAGTGGTGGACTACATTTAGACTACTACCAAAGCATATATATTTCATTGCAAAAATGAACACTGCCGAGAAGGTAACCCTGGTTTTGTAAAGCATGTATGTATCCCTAGACTCTAGACCCACAGATACTCAGCCAGGGGGGCTGTCTGGAACAATGGTTGAAAGAATAACTCCACCGACATGAAACTGGTGGCACACCACTCTCCATACAGTAGTGATTCCCATAAACTTCAATGCAGATTTATTTTTTTTTTTTAAAAAGCAGCTGTAAAACAGCTTGGAAAGCTTTGAAACTGAAGAGACAAATCTCAAGAAATATAACTGAAGCAGAGGATTTTGCATCTAACATGAAGTGTAACATATGTCTTTCAGGAGCAGGAATAATGAGACATTTAATTGCTTTTTAATGCATCTTACTGTGTCAAATTTGAGGCACGTATTGTACACTCCTAACTGAATTTCCATTCTCTTATGGTTTTCTGTTGCAAACAAAGTCTTGAAAATGGAGACTTTCTGTTCAAATGTTATTATTACTTTTTAATTACCTCAAATAGCAAGTAGTTCATTTTAAAGATGATGTTTTTTTTTTCCCCCACAGGAAAAATGTTCGTAAATTGCTGCTCAAAAAGGAGTAGTGGAGTAATAAAATAAGAGCTGTAGGTCCAATGGATTCCTTTTCAGAACCAACCAAGTATTTTTTGTAGTCTGTTATTCACACCTTGGCTTTATGTTTTAAGTAATTTCCTTTAATATCCACCATATCTTTTGCAAAGGAATTATCTTGGAATGATTTTTGAAAATTTAATAAAAATACAGTTTGTGACCCAAAACATTTCAGAAAGGAATGCTTTAAGGTCAGGGATACATGCAAATTGTATTTTGTATTTGCACCTCTCTCTTGTTTTGCCCAACATGAACTTGCCGTCATTTTGTCAATGCTGTGGGCACCAAGTGTTACCATAGTGCTCCCCTTCCACGGGTAAGTGTTGAAAAAAATGGAACAGATTTTTCCTGCAGTCTCCTAGAAAATCAACTTCAAAATCAGACATAAATTTTCAGTTAGTCTGGTTCACAAGTGAGGGGAAGCTCTAGCAGCTTTTCATCCCCTGCGTTGTGGATTAATGGTTTTGAATAATGTGACTGAAAGAAGGTGTGAAAGGTGAATTATATTCTGATGATCTTACAGTGTGTATTTTGCAGATTTTTTTAATTGTCGTTATTAGACTGATACAGTTACATTAGCAATACATAGGGTTGTGTAATCTTGAATAAACATGAGATTTGGGGAGGAAGAGCCTATAAGTATTCTTAATTTCACTCTTCCTTCTGCATCTGCTTTCTGTCATTGGGTATGCAAACTAATGTGGTGGAAGATTTAATGTTGTTTATGAAAAGTACAAAGTAGCTGAAGTTAATTTGAAGTAATCTTTTTAAGTTTTTTTTTCTATTTGCTTTCCAGTGAAGCTGTTGGAGGAATGAATCAATTGTAATTGCAGACTATTAAAACAAAGAAAGGCTTAATATGCTTGTACCTGTTTGTGTTGATATGTTTTATTGCTGAGTGGAATTTCTGATTACTGTTCGTTTTGAAAAAAGATTCAATATTTGTTTAGCATTTTGAGGAAGTTAATATCAGCATTAGTTGGCAGTAACCATGTTACATCGCTTCATGGATAAGAATTTAACCTTAGATTCTTATGTTTCAAAAAAAGGAAACCCATCATGGTACAGTTAGAGCATAAAATGTGATTAGTAGATATTGGTGATGGTTTTTTTGAATAATCTGTTTGGGCAAGTACTTTTAGGCTTAATCTGCAGCCTTCTGTACAATATTGGTTAGGATACCTGTTGAAAGATACATTTTGTAAGTAACTGCATTTTAAAATACGCTACAAGGAAACATGCATCAACAAGCACTGGAACTTTTAGAATAAGTTTTTTTTCATCTGTTTACACCTGCGTGCTCCTCTCTGCTCAGCTTTTTAGCTCCTCTGCTGTTCCTCTGTTTTGTGTTTTCCAGGTGAAGCACGGTAGTATTTTAGGTTGGTTGTTAGGTGCGCTGTCTTCCAACATGTGACAGCGTACGGAGTCAGAGCTCTGCTGTGCTGTCATCTCCGTTCATTGCATTTTCATAGCTCTTGGCGACTCAACTATCTGAAAATGCATAGTTAACTCGTCTTCCACTTCATAGCTTGTGAGTGAAGAGAACAAGCAGTCGGAAAGGTGATGGATGGGAAATTTGTTTTGACGACGTGTATCACATCTGTTCTTCGTATTTCAGCTGTGCTTGGGGTGCTGGTGTGGCACCCAAGCAGTCCCCCAGCAGCCAAGCCTTGCAGGGTGCAGAGCCTCAACCCATCTCCCTCTGCTGCAGGAAACAAGGTGGTTCTCCCCAAGTTGTCCCTTCAACGGCACGATGCAATTTATCCCTTGCCCAACGTATGCATCAGTTGTCTGCGTGGCTGATCATACTGCAGTGGTCATGTTTTGGTTGGTTGCATTTTGTAGAGGAACAGTTTCATGAGACTTGCTGAGAAATGAGCTGGCCACACACCATGGCTGGAATGATCAACTGTGTCAAGGCCCCTGTTAGAAGAAGAGATGGATGCAACCACCCCTGAACACTGAAAAAGTTCTTACAGAATGCTGATGCTGATTTAGTTAGTTTGTTGTTGTGATTTGCCTCATCATATCTTAGAGCATGTGCACCTGGGAGGGGTTTTTTGTATTGTTTTTTTGTTTGGGTTTTTTACACAGAGAATGCCATATTATGTCTCCAGTATTGTATCCACAGTATTAGAACCAGTTCTGTATCTTTGAGTCTTTCTTCTCTCTATTGTTAATATTGATTGTAGTATTTCTCTAGTATTTTTTTTTCCTGGATTTCTCTCTCATCTTCTGTGAGGTTCTTGGCTGGTTTAAAGATTGTGCTTTAACTCTTACTCCAGAGTTCCGAGGCAGTGTAGCTTCTCCATGAGTTAATTGCAAGTAACTTTAGACTTCTGTGGTTTTCGTGGAGAAAAGATTAATTAAATCTTGTAGGTAAGTTTTAAATTAGCTGCTGTTAGTTCAAACCTCATTCTAGCTTAGCTATTGTAAATTTATGCATAAATACTTTAAAAGATACTTAGATGAAGTACTTACTCAATGCAGAAACTTACTTTTTTAACATGATCACTTGTTTCTTTATGAAAAATATAGCAAGCTTGGCCTGTATAACTCTTGCTTATAAAGCCACCTTACGCAGAAGCAAATTATTAGCTTGTAATCCCTTTCTAAGGGATTGTTTTGTGTTTGTACCCATGCCTAACTTTTTCTGTTTCTTTTTTTTCTCTTCTTTTATTTCAAAAGGTATTTCTCAAGAGTGACCGGGTTGCAAGGATGGTCCACAGTGGAGGATGTTCTGCAAATGACTTTAGAGATGTTTTTAAGAAAAACATAGAAAAGAGAGTCCGAAGTTTGCCAGAAATCGACGGATTAAGCAAAGAGACAGTGTTAAGTTCTTGGCTAGCCAAATACGATGCCATATTCAGGGGAGAAGAGGACTTTTGCAAACAGCCGAATAGAATGGCCTTAAGTGCTGTATCGGAGCTGATTCTGAGCAAGGAACAGCTTTATGAAATGTTTCAGCAGATTCTAGGGATCAAAAAATTGGAACATCAGTTAATTTATAATGCCTGCCAAGTAAGTATTGGTGTCACTCGGTTCTATTGTGTCCAGAATATCTTCCCCATGCCAGCGGGTCAAGTGCTTCCTCCCTGTGTGTAGAAGCCTTCAGTTTTAAGTAAATTTCCACAGTCCGAGGAGACAAGACCCCTTTAAAAGGGATCCTTGCATCATTTGGTCTCTGGAGAGCACTTGGAAAAAGGGTGTGCCAGAATATACGGTGCTTATGCTACACGGATCTCCTGAGACCCTTTACAGTGTCACAGCTCTAGTGATTTGGGCGATTCTGCAGAATGTTCTATGGTCTATATACCTGCTTACCCTCATGTAAATTACGTATGTATGTACATACATTTGTGTGTATGTGTGTACATCTTTAAAAGAAATTTACTGCCAGAAATAGGTAGGTGACAGGTGATTGAATTCAGGATGCTCTTGGCCATCCAGTGTCTAGAAGGTCGATAGGTTAGAACTCAACGTGCTTCATTTCAAGCACCATCTACAAAGCTAATTTGCGTATTTTTACTTTCTTGTTTTGTTGGATAAAAGTGGCGTTCCCCATAAATTACCGAGGCCGAGACGAACAGTCTATTCAGTAATCGTATTTGGATTTCTATGTATAATGTGTTGCCAATCAGTAGTGTAAATGGTACATAGAAATATTTTGTCTGGCCAGTCTTCCTGGTGATGCAACTATGAATTAGCAGTTACTTAGGGAGGAAAAACCTGAAAAAAGCGAGGTATTTTTGAAAGTCTCACAACCGACCCATGTGGATGTAGCATTTAAACAGCTTTCTACACTGCCTATAAAATAGTACACCAGACTACAGCTATGGTGTTTTTTCATACATTATCCTGAAGGTTGGCTTGTAGTTATGGGCCATCTTAATATGGGAACAAATGAGGAATCTTGGACATTGTTGCCTACTTCATTTATGGATTAGTATGGCATGAAATCATGTAACTGTTCTACAGTTGAACATCTGTGGTGTTTAATGCTTCTCAGGGTTGTAGATTCAACTTTCATGATGAGAAAGTTTAATTTTTCATTCTGCATCAAATTATGAGGGCTTGGGTTTTCACTGTGAGCTGTTTACTGATAGGGTGGAAGGAGACTTCTGAATGAGCAATGTTTTGAATGGAAAGGGAAAATACTCCTTCATTTTTTTCCTGTTTGCCGCATCTTTTTCCATTTGCCTCTTAATTTACATACATGTAAATCACAAAGCTAACATCTGGGATCTGCAGGCTGGTACCAAGATGAAGAAGCACTGAAATCTTGGGGAATAATCCTGCTTTTTTGAGTTTATTTATACAACAGAACGTAGAGGCATGGGATAACTCAGTTTGGAAAAGACCTCAGGAGGTCATTCAGTCCAACCTCCTGCTCAAAGCAGAGTCAGCTGTGAGGACAGAACAGGTTATTGAAGGCGTTATATGAGTCAGGTCTTAAAACTTCCAGTGGAGATAGACTGCACAAACTCTCTGAGCAACCTGCTCCAATACCTGAAAACATGAAAAAATAACTATTTTTTTCCCCTACAGTAGATAACCTGTTACTTAACAGAGTTACATAAACTCTGTATGGATTCCTTCCTCCTCTGGTGTCTGATGATTGCTAAATCTTACTTTATACGTCACTGTGAATGGTCAAAATCTGCTGTTAGTCTGCATTGTGCTAGAAGAACACAAAAAAATGTGACTGTGGTGCTTTGAATATTTAAACAAATGAATTTGTCTAGAAGTGGTTCTGATGATACGGTCCACTAGGTTCTTTATTTTGGTTCTTAATTTTAGGAGTTTTGATGGAACAAGAATGGTTGGCAAATACCAACAATTTTCTGTCTGTTCTTGTTCCATAACCTATGGAAAGACTGGAGCATCGCAGTGACTCACTTTTGTCTTCCACCATAATAGAATTTGGAGCATGGGGATGATTGTCTTTTCTATGATTTGATTATAAAGTAAAGAGGAAATAATTTTGTGATAGGTAGGAAGGGAAAAAGACGGACTGATCATCCTGATGTGTGCGACAATAACTCAATGGGATTAAGAGAAGACTCTTCTTTTCCTGGTTTTGAGCACTTGACAGGTTGTAAAATCTCCTGTGCAGATCTCCAAAGTACACATTGTTTACCCTGGATTCATATAAGTGTTGAAGGACAGGAAGAAAGGGAGACTTACTTCTTTGGTAGCAGATACAGGAGCATCTATGTGTTTCAAGCTGGGAAGAATGGAGGGGGAAAGGCTTCAAGCCTATGCCCGTCTTGTTTGGGGTTCTAGTTCTCAGAAGATTTTAGTTTTCCAAGGGAGGGATGAGATTACTTTGCTAAAGCAAAAACGTTTATTATATTGTCTGACAGAGTTGCTACCAACCCTACATTTCGTATCCTGTTCCTGTGGTCCAGGCAAGCACGTAATACACCAAAGGCATGAGGAGAAGTCTGTTGCGAAGAAAAAGGCAATAATTATAGCCTTCCTAGGAAGTATATTGCAGACAGCAATCAGTCTCTAATAATGTAATGCCTTTTCTCCTTTGGCAAAATCCCTTATTTCTCATTATAGTTTTAATAAATATTTTAGTTTAGGCTGTATCTTATTCCTTTCTGTTGACAGTGTATTTATAGAAGATGAGATGAAGTTAAAGTCAGATTTCAGTCAGCACCAGCAATTTTCATTCTGCCCTAGAAGCCTCTATCTGTCTTTGTATGAAAATACTCACTTTTATTTCCCTTTGCTACTGTTTAGAATACTAGAGACTTCCAGATAATGATAATCAATAGTGTCTGGGAGCAGTGAGATAAGTGAAAGTCCAAACAGATGTTAAAATTGTATTTTTGATTGAGGTTTTGATGAGTTGATGTCTAGCCTGTGCTTCTAGCAGAGAATCAAATATATGAAATTTTGTATATTTTGCAGCTCTGAGAAACAGCTGCCCTTAACAGCAAACCTGTGCGGTTATAATTTGTGCAGAAAACTCTGTCTTTTTATTTCCCCCCTATTTTTGTTCTTCCAGTCCTTTGGAAATAGGAAATGGAAAAATGTCTTACAATGTCGACGATAACAGTAAATTATCCTGCACCTACAGGGCTGCTGAACAGACAAGGATGCTATTTGTAACAGTAGGAGGTGTTGTCTGCCAGCCTCCTCCTTGTGACTTCCTCTGCATTTAGAAACTTTGTGTTGGCTTTCAGCAGCTTTTGCTCCCCAGCCTATTCTAAATGGAGCGTTCCCTTGAACTCTTAAACCCTTGGTATCTTGCAGCAGCTCATCAGGCAGTTCTGCTAGGGTGTGGGTTGCTGCGGGTCCACACAGGTTGCCACTCACTATACTTTGTGTGACAGCAGTGCGAAACACTGTTAGTTCAATCAGCACAAGAACTTAATCAAAAATAAAATGAATAGTAATAGACCAGCTCTCTGACATTGTCAAACACAGTCCACATAGCTATGAGAATTTTGTGTGTTTTTCTTGTCACAATCTTGTAACATGTACTAAATGCCTAAGCTCTTCCTAAGATAGTGAACATTAACAGGTCGTTCACATTAGGACGTTGAAGACTTCTATGATCTTGTTTTCAACTTCTAAATTTACAGCAAGGCGAGCAACTGCTGCCAACCACCTATATCTCTTTGGGATTAAAAGATTCAATTTTCTAAGTGCTAACACTTTCACCTGATTTTTATTTACATTGTGTTGCCTTGAGCTGTGTTTTATGATAAAGAAATGATTGCCAGTTAGCCGGGACTTAATGAGCTGCTTGACTTGCATTTGAGATGCCTGGCCACAATATGTTGTTAAGGATTCTTTGATTTATAGAGATCAAACATGATATAGTCTATTTTTCTTTCTTTTTGTTTTTTTAATTATTCACTGATGTAGAGGATAACTTTCATGCGGAAAGTCAAACTGAAAGTCAAACTCAAACTAATGTGTGGTCATGCACTATTATTACACCACCTCACCAGTATAAGAATTTCTGTACCAGGTAAATTATAACTCCACACAGAGTTTACTTTATTTTGAAAGTACCTTTATAAGGTTGACTTTTTTGGCTTATCTAAACTCCTTGTCTTGGGTGCGGGGAGGTGAGAATAACACTGATTTTTGTAATGAAAGAATTCTTGCAAGTCATATTTTCTATTCTGACAGGTAATAAGTAATTTTGAGAATAATGATTCAGTTTTTAAGAAGAATTATTTTCCCAAGTCTTCTACTGTTGCCTTTTTGGGAATCAACCACAAACTGATTCTTCTGTAAGTAGCTTTAGATAGTGCTTTGCTGCAAGGTATAATTTTATGTTTAAAAGCCTTGTGTTGCATCTGGTTCGAATCCTTTATTACCTTCAGCTTTTGCAAGATGTAACTCTTTGTATAAGTGTCTAATATTGAAAATGATGGACTATATTGTATCTTCCATAATAAATTTTTGTATTTTTAATTATGAGAATATTTTCTGTCAAGAATTTCTCCTGAACTGAGGTCTGCTTATGGTGCTCAATACAATAGGGCTCTTTCACCCAGTGCTTCACTGAAGTCCAGTTAATTATGCAGTTTTGGAAAGAAGTCAAGTTAAGGCCAATTTAATTTGCAACAAGGCCTTCATGACTTTTGAATGTTCATAGTACTGACCGTTTCCTCAGTAAAATCATGAGAAGTAGTGCAGTTATGTCATGGATCACAGATTTTCCCATACTTCTGGATATTTTTCTTAGAAACTTTCATACCCTATCAAAGTTATGGGGACAAATGCAACTTTATGAAGCACAAAGAATGATGATATCTTTTTCCAGAAAGTTTCAGTGTAGAGATGATGATCTTCTTCTTGAAATGGTTAAACAAGTGTTAAGATTCCCTTTAGGCTATAGACAGAAACTTAAACAGATTCATTAATTCTTTAAGTGGAGGCAAGGTGCAGGAAAATTGGTTTGGGCTGTGTATTATAGAATACATACTGTTATGCAGTATGTCTATCTGAGTCTTTTTAGTCAAAACAGAACATACTGACTCCGTCAAATGTTATAATGTGACCAGGACTTCAGCTAAGCCAGTGTCTTTCTCATGGTCACCAGTGACTGTCTACAACCACCTTGTGCTGATCACCTGCTTTATACAGAAGATCTGCTGTCTTCAGGCCTTACCTGGTATGAGGTTACTGCTGGGTAGCCAGTGCAGGTCCCCAGCGCTGGGCAGGGTTTATTGGCTCTCTAGATAAAAGGCAGCTTTGCCAAGAGTGCAGAATAGGCGGCAGGCAGGGCAGGAGTGAGGGGGGAAGCTGTCCGGGCTTCCAGTGGGCAGGAAAGGACTGCAGGGCTGTGGGACATCTTTTGGGAGGAGAAAAGCAATGATTTTGTGGGACTGTGGGAGGCCATATAGTTACTATTCAGGTGTTGACCACATTTTTAGGTGATAAATGTGAGGCTAGAAAGTTTCTGCCCGCAGTCACGCTGCAGTAATGATATACTTCCTTACAGAACAGGTCAGTGCTTTGAAATTGTCATAAGTGTCTGTCAACCTGAAAAGTGTTTCATGCCTTTGATAACAGAAACTTTAAAATGTTCACACTTCAGGCTTGTTCACACATCAACTCTATTGGTTTCTACTACCTGTAAATACAGGAGTATCTCTTCTCGTCCTCACAAAAGTCCTACTTTCTGGTTGATTTTTCCCTGTTCTTCAAGGGGGAAAAAAGATCTGCCACCATCTGTTCTTGAACGAGAGCAGAATAATTCAAACCAAATATTTCAATGGAGAAATAAGTTGTCATTTCTCACAGGATTTTAGATTTCTCTTCTTCATGAAATGTATTGATTACATGCACATAGGAGTTCTTTTAAATGTTTTGGGGTTTATTTTCTGAAATACTTCATGTGTCTTTTACTTGCGTTTGAGCGGTCTGGAGAGGTCTTTCAAGACAAAATTTTCAGTGCTTTGGAAAGTGGTGCTGCAACCTCAGATAATCCTCCTAAGATTACTTCTGTAATGAGACTGTGAGAAATCTAGAGCTAAACATGAAGTTCCACCTGGAGTCCTGCGTCCAGCTCTGGAGCCCTCAGCACAGGAAAGTCGTGGACCTGTTGGAGCAGGGCCAGAGACGGCCATAGAAATGATCAGAGGGATGGAACACTTCTCTTGTGAGGACAGGCTGAGAGAGGTGGGGCTGTTCAGCCTGAAGAGAAGGCTCTGGCGAGACCTTATTGTGGCCTTCCAGTACTTAAAGGGGCTTATAAGAAAGGTGGGGACAAACTATTTAGCAGGGCCTGTTGCGATAGGACAAGGGGTAATGTTTTTAAACTAAAAGAGGGTATATTTTGACTGCATATAAGGAAGAAATTTTTTACAGTAAGGTGGGTGAAACACTGGCACGGGTTGCCCAGAGAAGTGGTAGATGCCCCATCACTGGAAACATTCAAAGTCAGGTTGGATGGGGCTCTCAGCAACCTGATGTAGTGGAAGATGTGCCTGCTCATTGCAGTGAGCTTGGGCTAGATGACCTTTAAATGCCCATTCCAACCCAAAGCATTCAATGATTCTATGTTTCTAAACAAGAACAGGGTATATCAGGCCAGTTTCGAGTTTCAGCTTAGTAATGTGGGTTCTGATGAACAAGTAACTCTTCGAAGCCCCAAGTGATTCAGATCTGTTAAGAAACACTGATGGTATTTAAGGGGGTTAAAGAAGGGAGTTTTAGCTCCTGTGAACAAGTGCTTTCTCTATAGTAGCAGAGTTTACTTCGGAAAAAGTTTCTGATTGCCCCAAGGGGTGTTGATTTGTTCTTATTTAATGATAGAAGAATGATGGAAAGAATACTAAAGCATCTTCAGAGAAGCAAGTTACTGTTTCAGCATGTTTAAATATCTGACTCTGAACAGTGTTTAAAAGCCTTGCAAGTTACATAAAGGACAAGTACTTTGAAATATTTATGTTTGTAGTTGAAGGAATACTGAGAAAATACCAGAAAAAAACGGTTTGTTGGCAACAGTAATGCATTTTCAGTATCTGAGGTACTGCAGTATCCTCCTTACATTCAGCTATTGAGTGAGAAAAATTGGCTTTGACATCTACATTTAAAAGGAAGACTTGAGTGGGACATTTGAAAACCATTAAAATATTCAAAGGTTTACTTGTTGAGTGTGTGAAGTGTTAAGAAAAAACACTGAGGGATAGTTTTTCACTTTTAATCACTTCAAAGACAAAATTTGCTTGTGGATTTTCCTGTCATAGAGCGCTCTCTGTGCATATGCGATTTCTGTTCTTGTGTTTTGTTTTCCACCTGTGTGAGGACATTGGACACATATGGTCTCTAGTAGCCTGAGAGGCTACCAGCACTGGTGGATTTACTTGTGTTTTCTAAGTTAGCATCCTTCTAGGCCTGTTCTCATGTGTATCACCTTTCTGCTCACAAGAGGTAAGCCAGGCTTGACTGAGAATCAGCAGAGAGAAGCTGAGAATTCCCCATCTCCCCTGCTCTGTCTTCTGCCTCCTCTGAGGATTGAAATCATCAGCGTTTGGATTTTGGCTGCAGATATTTCTTCCAAGCTGTTTTGTTTTCTGAGTCTGTCTTTGGCATTCAGTGAGTGCAGGAAAACAGCAGCAGAATGGGCATCGTAGCATAAAAAAATAAGGAAGGCTTTTTTTGGCTTTGTGAGAGCAGATCCTTTTAAGCTTCTATTTTTTACCTTTCCCTGTGTTTCTTCCCCTAAAGTATTCTTTTGGTGCTTTCATGAAGTAATTAATACTGTTCTGACATTCTCTTGACTTCCTGATCCAAGGGAGTTAAGCTGCCTCAACACTCGAAGCCAAATATATCCAGCATTTAACTTACACTTATATTATCATCACCAGTGCACTTGACTCGTCATGTTTAATATTACCAGCTGAGGATAAATTTCCTCTAGTTTGGTATTAAGCAATAAAAATAAATATTTTCTCCCAAAGGCTTTAGTATTATTTAAAAAAGAAAAAATCATTTTTATTTTTAAGGAAAGATTCTGTGTCTTCAGGTAAACAAATACAAAACAAATGGAAGATGGCCCTGCTCATGGCAGGGGGGTTGGAACCAGATGACCTTCAAGGTCCCTTCCAACCCAAACCACTCTATGATTCTATGATTTCCAGACTGATGATTAAGTTTATTAATGTGTCGGATTCCTAGCTTATATGTGCATTTGAATGAATGCTTGTGAGCAAGCTGAAGAAGTTAATGACCCTTAGCATGAATTTGTCACCTCTTCTGCTTAAGGCATGGTAGTATTCTGTATTCCCTCTTTATCATTTCAAAGTAATGCAGTTTTGCTTAGAACAGTCACTTCCATCCCAAGGATCAATTTGATTATTTAGATTTGTTCCTCTGCAGCATTTTTCGTCCTGTGAGGTATCTTCAGCAGCCAGTGTGAAGCCAGCAGAAGCAGCTGAACAAGCCACAGGAAAAGAATGAGCTTATGTTTCTGTATCTCTCTCACTCACTGGTACTGAATGTCTTGTTCTGAAGCTTACCTGCTTTTTTCCCCCATTTTTGAAATTTTTAAGGGAGACTCTCCTTAGCTCTCCCTTCTTGAGAGGAAGTTTCTTTGCAGCTGGCTGCCTGGACAAGGTTCTTATGGTTCCCACACCCCAATTGCTCCAATGGGAAGGCTGCAGGTAAATTTGGAAATAAGCCAGCTGATATATATGGTAGACACATATTTTAAATAGAAATATCAAAGCACAGCCACAATAGAGCTGTCCTAGACAAGAGTAATTGTGTTTGTAAAATGGCTGAGATCTACAGCTCTTTTTGAATAAGCTATAATTTTTGTGTCTATTTTTTTATCCTCTAGGAAGGTGTTTTTGTGGCCATCCTGAAAACGAGAGAGCTCTCGAGTCACCTTTCCAGCTGTCTCCTCTGCTGAGGCTGTCCTAACCTCTAGGCTGTTGTCCTTCCAGGCTGTCAACCTCAGACACCCTCTCACCCTAAAAGAGGATTTGTTCTCAACAGAAGAGCCATCATGCAGGGAGATGCTCCTTGGCCTATCATTCATTCCTGTATTTTATATTACAAGACTCAGAGACAGTTGTTCGTATCATCCAGATTCAGTCTGATGTCAGTGCTGATGCTGTCTGCTTTGTGGTTAGGTGTTCATCACGTCAGACTTCAGACATATTTACAAGAAAGTGCCTGTTTCTCTCTCTATAGGTCTCCTATAGGTAGGTGGATTATCTTCATTTTAGTTTTCTGCTACAGGCAGGAAAAATTCTCAGGCCAGCTGAAAATAACCCTTTTTTGGTCAGTAACATGAGTAGAGAGAATAAAAAGTAATTGCAACCCGCAGTCTAAAAGCTTAGAGCCTACTGGGAAGGAGAAGAGTAAGAGGAGAGTAAAAATAGGATTCATCTGTACTTTGTGTCCACTATGGGAATCTGTTTCTTGAGATAACAGATAAGTAAATTGTATTCCAGGCATTTTATCTATAAACAGGAGAAATCTGAAATAAAGTTGAGGCTGCTTATTTAGTTGTAATGTTGACTTCTGGCTGCTGGTGAAAGGAGCATTTGTATGGTAAGCACTGTGAGGCTATGATGGAAGAAATATCCCTTTGCAAATGAAGTAAGGGAAGAGTCAATCCCTCCGTCATCTCCAAATAAACAGTTTTCCTGACTGGTTATGCAGTGCCAAGCTTTTCTAATGCAGGAACACTAGAACTGCCCATATATGGCAAAATATAATACTGAGCCATGCCTCAGAGAGCCTCCAAAGGTGTACACACATTTTTCTGAGGTAGCCTTGTTTTATTTCTGGGAGTACTGTTAAATCATGCTCCAACCAATCTGGCACAGCCTTCTCCCTGTACTATGTCTTTCCTCAGGAGACTGGAGGCAGCAGGGATCTTTCCTGAAACACCTATCGCTCCTTACGAAAACTTATCTGATCGATATTCCAGTTTTACCATACTGGAGCAACTATTATGTTTTACAGATGGATAGCAGACTTTCTGTCACTGTAATTTTCCCACCTGTTCAATGTTAGTAGTTTCTTCCCATTCCCATGTTTCCAGGAGGGTGGAAGCTGGAAGCTCTTAACTTCTAACAGCAGGACAATGGCTCCCTGTGTCTCTGCAATTGTTTATCTAGAAAACTGGTTGAGGACCGTGGCAGCAGAGGAGGAGAGAAGTGAGTCCTGTCGTTGGAAGAATGCATGTTGGACACCGCAGGTCATGGGGTTGGGATCAAAGCATAAAGAGGAAGCAAGAAGCGTTACTGTTTGGTGACTCCAGGACAAAAGCACCCATTGGCTGGCCATACCTTTTTACCGGCTTCTGGGCTGGATCTGTGATGTTACAGAGAGATTGCAGAGGCCCATCTAGCCTTCCAGCCACTGCCCCTTGCTGCTTGTCTGCGTGAGCACCAGTGATGTGACCTTGAGAAGATCAACGGTGACTATAAGACTGAGAGCAAAGACGGCTCAGGGTGACAGATCCAACCTGCATAAATGATGTCGTCAGTGAGGCTTTGACCTTTGGTTGTGGCACCTTGTTTTGAGAAGAACTGGTAAGAAGCAGTAGAATGAACCTGACGAGAAAGAATCATAGAATCATTAAGGTTGGAAAAGACCTCTAAGATCATAGAGTCCGACTGTCAAGCACGGACATGTTTGTGGACAGGATTGCTAACCTAACATGGAGGATTTTAAACTAGGTTTTCAGAAGACAGGGAGCTAATCTCAGGGTTAAATGAGAAAGCAATGCATGTGGAGAAGATGTGTGTGGTAGAAGGCTACAAGGGAGACAGTAACATTCCTTCTTAGAAAGGAGAGTGTTAATAAATGTGTCTACACTACTGCCTACACTGTAGTGTCTACACTACTTGGGCAACAAACAAGAAGTCCAGTCTCTGGGTCAATATCAGAAGGGAAATTAATATTGGTAGTTCTCTGGTGAGGGTCAGTTACTGACCACCTGAACAAGAGGATGAGGCTATCTACAAACAATAGAAGTCTCCCAATGCCAGGCCTTGATCCTCATGGTGGATCTCAGACACCAGCCACCAGATTGCTGGGAGGATAACAAGGCATTGTGCAAGCAGTCGAGAAAATTTCTAGACTTTGTTGGTGATTATTTCTGAACACAAATGCAAAGGAGCAATTGAGATCAGTGCTCTGTTTGACCTGCTGCTCACAAACAGGGAAGAGTTGGGGGTGGACATGACCACAGGTAGCAGCTGGGCTGCAGAAATCACCAGCTGACAGACAGTTCAGGAATTTGAGGAAGGCTGAGAAGGTAAGCTGTGAACTTACTCCCTGTTGAAAGAATTGCTATGCAGAGACGCTTGAGAAGCTGCCATGTGGGGAAAAGGAGAACCCAGGAGCTGGCTGGTTTCTTTAGAGAACATGAAGAGCTCAGGAGCAAACCATCCAGTTGTACAGAAAGTTTGAGTATTACAGGGGCTACCGTAGTCCCTGGAAGGACCATGGAGCACAACCTCTTGCAATCCATTTTCACATGCGTAAAGGTAATCATTGTTAGTTTATATGGATACCAAGAGCAAATCATATCTGACCAGCCTCACTGCTTGCTTTCATGAAATGCCTAACTGTGAATAAGGAGAGCAGTGGACGGTAATATACCTTGACTTCAGTAGGGCTTTTGACATCATCGTCTGCCCCGTTCACATTTGTAAGTGGAGGAGGTATGGTCTGGACCAGTTAGTTGTCTGTTAGAGGCCTTGAGCTGGCGTGCTGAATGATTAACGGTGATCTTGAGCATTAAGCTAACAGAAACTTCATGGAGTTCATTAAGGAGAAGCAGAAAATTTTGCACCTTGGGCAGGATGATTTGGCCTGATTATGGGCTAAAAACCAACAGCTGAGTTGAAGTCCTGCTGAAAAACATGGCCTGGCATGGGGGGTCAGGGGAGTGCAGCATGGATTCCAGATTGAGTAAGAGCCAACAATGTCCTTTAATTGCAGATGGGATGATGCTGGGCTACATTAGAAGAAGCGTGGGTAGGATAGCGAAGGAGTTGATTTTCCCCTCTGCCTGGCAGTGGTGAGGCCTGGCAAAGAGGAGTCTAACGGGTGGTCTAGTATCAGTGTACCACAAGCAACCTGGAGTGAAGTTTGGAAGACAAAAATGATGGAGGTATTACCGTGTACTAGCAGATGGTATAACAAGAGTTAACTGTCGCAAGCTGTGACTTAGGAGATCCAGAATGATCATTAGAGAAAAAAATCAGTATGGAAGTAATGGGCTAAAGGAACAGATCAGCCAGAGAAGCTGTGGAACCTCCATCTTGGAGGTTTTCAGAACTTTGCTTGGTACAGCCACAGCTGACTCACGTGCTGGTACCAAGTAGGTGGCTGGACTTAATAACCTCAAAATTGCCTATCTGACCAATGTTTCTATAGTGCTGTGTCTTGTAGTTAAAACAAAAAAGAAAAGAATGTTGATAGGAGGTGCGAGCAACAGTGCACAGTTCTTTGTGCAAACACCTAAATATTACTGTTTATATGTTTGCTAGATATCAAAGCCTTGTTATAGTCAGTGGAGATCTAGCCAAGCAGTGGAACCCTGAGAGTACCATCAAATAGACCCTTCCTTGCTGGTCAGCTGAACTCCGTATAAAGCTTCTTAAATACTGTACTAGTGTTTAACTGGAGTTGGCTGCTTAGATGGAATATGGAGTCTTTATCACTAAAGGTGTTTTCTAGTAAGTTAGAGAAGTATTTCTAGGCTGGGCTAAATAGAATTCATCCTTGTTTTGGGATAAGTGATGTACAAGGTGTTCTCTGACCTATTTTGTAACATATGTGTTACCAGTGAAGTTTTTGATAAACATGGAAATTTTCTGATTACAAGGTCTTATTCCAGAAGAGTAAGAGTTGATTTTAAATGTAAAACAGATGCTGGTTCTTTTCTTGCATCACACAAAAAAATAGTTGTTCCCTGTGTTAAGGACTTACTAGCTCTTACGCAGTATTTTTTCATTTTCTGTGTTAAGATCTTTTTCCTGATCATTAAGTAAACAGAATATAGACTGAAGATCTATAATATGTTTTCTTTTGGACCTCACTCCAAGCATTAGCTCTTTCTTACTCTCAACTTGCAGCCAAGAATCCCGTTGTGCTTATTATTAATCCTGAGCTTGAAGAACAGTAAGAAAATTAAAACAATTAGATTAATGCAGTCTACAGAACTCCTCACTTCTTGGGAATGAGTGGAATAGAGAGTTGGTGAAGGTCTGGCTGTGGTCAAATTAGCAATTTTTTAACCTATCTGCTGATTTGAAAGAAATTTGGTGTAAGAAAAGAACTTAGAAACTTAGTACTTGGACTCCTGTGAAAACAGGTTGCTTGATCGCAATAGCAGGTTACAGTTCTCCATCAAGGAGAACAGCAGGTCGTATCTTATTGTGTATCTAGAGGATACAAGTGGAAAGAGCTTTCTGCATGCCCTGACCATGGGAGGGTTTTGAAACAGAACCTTCGAAGATCTAGAAGTCAGTTTTTCATCATGCTGCACAAATCTGTAGATGAAGCTTGCCTTCTTATACATTAACCTCTAGATTACATCTATTTTTTTAGTCATTACTCAACTGTGTGGGATTTCTATTTTCATGGATAGGTAGGTACACATCCCTAATACACTGGTTTCTAGAAAAAGAGAGCAATCCAGATCTGCCTCCAGCTGATGCTATGGAATTGAACAGAAAGGGGAAAAATGGGATTCCATTTCTGTCAGCTTCTAGCTTCTCTCCATCATACTTACAAACAGTTTCAGGAGTATATCTTTCTATCCAGTGATTTTCTTAAATAGTTTTTCCTGAAGAAATTATTAGCTGTTTTGAAAAAATATTTTTATTAAAATGCTCAAATATTGTATATATTTAAATATGAATGCAGACTTTAATCTAAATATATCTTACCTGTTTGAAAGAACTGTTTATATGCAACTGATTGTTTTGGTCTGGGGTGGGGTTTTTTATGGTGCATTTTGAAAGCAACATCATGTATAGTTTTCTGAAAATCTGTGATAAATCAGTGCTTCAAATGTGAGTTGTCAGCCTGAATTTTAAGTTTTCTACCTAGTTAAGTCAGCCACGTATAATTATTTGGGGAAAAATATTGGCATGACATTCAAGGTGTTTTTGCTTACTTAATAAAATGCTCATTAAAGCCCTAATTGCATATATTCCCTTCAGTTTCAACACTCCAAAGAAAATCTAATCAGTGATTAATACGGCAGGAAAACATTCTGCATGATATTTTTGGAGAGTGAGGAGGCTAAGTAAGAAGAGAGAGCATTTCCTTCTGAAGCATGCATAATTTTAGGAAAACGTAAACCACTGTGAACCCATTTAGTATTATAGGACATAAATATGCATATACCAACAAGGTTTGCATGCTCATCTTTGGGTTGTCAAGATATGGTAATCTCTGTGCAGGTGGTGGGAGAGGAGGAGGGTGGAAGGGTTTTTCTGAGGAGGCTCAGGATGTGAGTCAGAGCTCTTTTAAGGCCCATCCCTTCCTGATGAGGGTGGGTGTGGGAGGGTATTCCCTCGCCAGAGCCTGAAAGCAAGTGGCATTGAAGGTGACAGCCAGTATCTATTTCAGAAGGATCTGGGGGAAGGTGAGAGGGAGAACAAGAACACCCAATTTCTTTGATCATCTTACTCACCAGTGCAGTGGGGACCTCCACAGTATTTATGGTAGGCGTGTAGATAACTGCTTGTGTGCTTTTAATAACTCTCTGGAGGCTTCTCAGTCTCTGCATTGATTACCTAGGGACCTTAGTTTCTGACTTAAAAGATACTTTATCTGGGTGGTACAATAGACTCTATGCATAGCTCTGGAGCTTTTTTCACTGCCTAGATGTAGGAAGAACACCCATACAAATGACAAGGCAAAGACTTCAGTAGAAAATAAATAAAAGTTAAAAGTCTTTTGTGTGTGGATATTTATAATTTTGTGGTTGCAAAGTTGGGGTGGAAGGCATTTTGCATAGTTAGCAACAACTCAAGAGTTTGACTTTTACACTGTGGAAGACACAGTGCTGTGATGGGTATGTAGAGTCTGTCTTGACAGCATCCCTGAACTCCAATATCTGGATGTGAAAAACAAGATACAGTTGGATAAAATATGTTTCCAGTATGACATATAACAGATCTTATTTTTTCCATTCCTGTTGATAAAAGAATGATGCTTTGCATTCATGTCCTTGATTTATCTTCTTAATATTTAGAGTGATTAGATGTGTAAGTAATAAGAACCTGCCATTATTCTCCTTCCTTCTAGCTCAGCACAACATGCTTTCCTCGGGTTTTTGTCCTGTCCGACAGAGGTGGTTGAATGTTGTAGTCTTGACCAGTAAGAAGGGCAACCTGGGTTTGGGCTGTTCATCTGTGCAGTTATGACAAATGCCAGGAGAATGAGAGGCAGAAATTTCCATTGCTTGCAGTAACACTTTTGAGCACTTCTCTTCTGTAGTCCGCTACTAAGCCACTAATGTGGATCCTAATGTGATTCTAATCATCCAAATGTGGCTTCTGGAGTTCACTGTTAATACTTGTTGATTTACAGAGTGCTGTTCTTAAACAGCCCGTGGGCTGGCTTGTCATTATCCCATGACACTTTTTTCTGAAGGGCCAGTTCTGTAGTAAATATCCAAGGCCTGATGGTAGTGTTTTTATGGTGCACTCTTGATATTTTAGAAGGAAAATTGGAGGGAAGGTTTCTTTTATTTTGGCTTGCATTGAGTAAATAGATTGTTCTTGTACTTCTTTTTTTATTAACAATTTATAAATGCATTATAGTTAAAAAATTATCTGCTGCACTGTTAGAGATAAACTAAATGAATTGGGTTTTGCTTTATTTAAATCTTGATGGTTTACCTAGGGGAATGCTTATGAAAGCAACAGCTGTATTACTTTTAAGCATGTGTCAGAAGTAGTGCTGTGGGAAATAAGCCACTCTTTGACAACACACACGCAAGAATCCCACAGTGGTTACGTATGTACTATTTTCACTGTCCATAGTAGCCACTAGATATGTACAACTAGAGGGATACTTGAATTTCCTGCTTTTTTTATCTAGTCTGTTTGAGTATGGGCAACCATTTGTGTAACAAGTGGGTTCTAGTTGAATTACAAAGATAAGTGGAGCTATAGCCAGAACCAAAACTTTACTGGAGAAAGAGGCATGGTTTGCAGTTCTGGGACTCCACTTTATATAGAGTAGAGCCTGTGCTACAAAAATAATTTGAAGTGAATGTTCAGGGAAACTAAGCGATTTAAAAGTCTGTTGTTGCAGAAAAGGACATCAATGTAGTGAAACTGTTCTTGGTTAGCATTTTAATCGGTGTACGTGTATATCTGTGTTTACACAATTCATAAAACTGAGATGTCTTTACTGGATTCTCTTCACTGCAGAGAAAGTAAGAAGAGCACCAAAATCGTGGTATTTATGGACAAGCTGTGACAGTATCAACACTGATGTGAAATGAAAAGCCATTTATATAGCGAATAAAATTCTGGTGGTTTTTAATGCTGGAGTTTTCTTTTTTAATTTTATTTTTAATGAGGTTTTTTTCCTCTTGGAATCTGCTGGTAGTAATGTCCAAGTAATATAATAATTCTAAGGCTATGCAAAGAGTCTCTAATACTTACAGAGAATTGCTATCCTGAAAATACAATCCAAGAAAGGCTAGCTAAAGACAAATACTTAACTGTCTAACTACTTGCTGTCTGATTTTTCTCTCCTTGATGCCTAAACAAGCTGCTGTGCATAAATATTTAAAACAGTTGTATTGAGGTCAGTGTATCTTTTTCACTAAAACCCCACATTGCATAATTAACAGCCTCTGTGAACCAAATGAAGCTTGAACTTTTATCTTTGTGTTAAAACAGGGGAAAAACTAGTAGCAGACTCCGTGTGTGGCAGAGTGATTTCCCCTGTAAATATGAGGGCTTAGCAGACTTTCTTCCCATTTTATCATCCAAATACCTAGACAAAAAGGTGATTTGTGTCCATTATTGAATTTTATTTATTTATTTACAAACCATATGTCAAGATTTGGCCAAGAAGAGAAAGACATCTCTTAACTCTTGGAATTTAGGTTAGCAGAGCACCATTTTTTAATTTCAGTGATATAAAATAAAATGGAAATGATGTTTCATCTGGGCAGTTGCAGAGCACTAATATGAGAGTGTGTTGTGGAAAAGACCATGTGTATAAATTAGTGAACATTACAGTTGGGAAGCTCTACTCTCTTCTCAGCACATGTAGACAAAGAGAGTGCTGGGTCTGTTCAAGTTTGAATAGACAAACATAGAAAACTCTCTTTATTGTGCAAAGGTGTTTGCATTACTTTTCCAAATGTCCTGTTCATAAAATGTCAGTTCAAGTCAGCAGATGAAAATATGCAATAAAATACTGAAGACTACATTTTAATCTGGGTTGGGACACATTTTGAACCGTTAATTTCTTTTTCAATTGTCTTCACTAAAGGCAATATTAAATAGAAGATATATGTTGCATTTAAAGAATCCTTTGAAGCTCTTTTTAAAGACTGGACTATTCTTTGCCATTTGAGACATATCATTTTGGCTAAGGTTTTCTGGCGAGTGATCAAGTTAGCTGTTAATAAAAGGTATTTCACTTGTTACAGTTTCCCTAAAAGGTTTATAGCAGTCAATTAGCAAATAACAGAAATGTGATTGTTAGGGAAACAGTTGTTGAATAAAGTTTTGTTGTACATCTGCACATTGCATTGTAAAGGAAAGTGCTTGTTTGCCTTTCTCGTTAATACATGATGTGTATTTAATTCTCTAAATGTCTTACCACTTAAGGTGTTGGCTAAGTGAAAGTATGAACTGTGTGCATGTGCTTTATGCTAAGTTTTGAGTGGAGTGGACTTCATATAAATTTTTAACTATTCCCATTACATATATTGTGGGCGGCTTGAATATAGTATGTGCTTCCTTTCCTGTTTCTTTTCAAGTCTCACTGAAGGTTTTCCTATGGGTTTTTAGTATTGGTAGTCCCCGAACAAACTCAAATCTAATAGCAAGAGACGGCTTTTCAGCCGGCACTAAAACTCTCAAAACTGCCCTTCATATATTTTCAAAACTTGAATGTAAGGAGATGCTGTATCAAAGTCTCAGCTTTGGTTATGCTGGAAACTGCCAAAGTGTCCCTCCAATGGCTGAAAAAAACAACAAAAACAAAGAGTCCAAGATTTTAAAAATGTATGGTTTGCAGTTTTATTTTTGAGAACATTGAAGTTTTTTTATTTCATTGAATTAATGTAATCTTGAATTTAGATTTTATTTTGCTTTTAATATTTTTATAACTGTTTTTTACAAATCATTATATAATCAGTATAATTAATGAGTACAAACAATTAGTATAAATTGTATCTTCTGCCACCACAGTCATACATATACCAATCAACATTGAAATCACATAAGCAGATCCAGAACTTTATAAAAATTTTTCAGAGACCAAAACCTCTCACCATATCAGATTGTGCATTAATTTTTTGAGCTTCTGGAGTTGTTACAGGGCTTGTAAGAAAATTTTGAGTGAGGTGTTATATCTCATGGACTAATTGAAGGTACTCAGACACAGCTTTTGAAAACGTTGATTTGATTGGATTTTATTTTTTTGTCTAACTGAAGCCACTGTAGAGTATTTGACTGTTGACTTGCCTTGCTCTTTATCTGCATTATTACTTGTTGTTAAGAATATTGCCTACAGAGAAAGTGGTATGTTAGTTGCTTGCTCTGTCCATCTATACCCCCTCCATCCTAATGTCAATATTTGTGTTATTGTAAAACTGCTGCTTCCCTTGCAAAAAATGATAAAAAAATAATAGCAGTCAGTAAGAATTTGTATTAAATTAATTCAAACTGCTGTTTGGGCTTTTTGCTTGCACTAATGTTGCAGGAAAACTGAGTGATCAGCTCAGTGAGCTGTCTGAAAGGCAATCTGCTTGTGCTCTATTAGAGCAAAATCGGTAAGAAAAGGCTGTGAGGCTCAATGGTGCATTGTGAAAGGTTGTTAGAACACCTGATACGGGCTTTGGACCTGCAAGCTGTTGAGTCTGCTTGCTGCAGACACATTGAAAGTAGAAATGCTTTCAGCGGTTGCTGAGTTAATGAGCTGAAAATATGTACACTGGTATTCCACAAAAGAAATAATTTCAAAAATAGTTGCTTTCCTCCCCTCCTCCCCATTTTGTTTTAACCATTAACAGATTTTCTCTCTCCGACATCCTTCCTCTTACGTTTCACTTCGATTCTGTGTTGCACATATTCTAAAACCCATCTCTGAATTTATTTGCCAAATGTAGCAGTTTGTTGTTTTTTGTGTATGTTGACTGAGAAAGGGAGCGAGTTGGGAAGAGGAGGAGTTAGGAACTGAGTTTTTAAAAGTTTTTCTGTTGCAGAGTTCTGTGGGAAATTTGCAGGATTTCACTGTCACAGAGGCAGGGCCAGTCATCAGCACAGCTGTTTGCGTGATACATGAGAAGGATTATGCAGGGTGCAGACAACATGAAAGAGTCTGAAAATACCGTTTTATTTATCTGTTTTGTGAACCTGAGTTAATCTACTATATAATCTATACACAAGGATGAGAAAAGATTTTAAAACTGAAACTAAACACCATAGACCCCTGAAATAGAGGAGTGACTACATTTTCCTCCCTTGTACAACTGTTTCTTTCTTCCTGCAAAACAGGAGGCAGAAGGTTTAGGAAAAGGTCCAGTAGAAAGCTTCACACATCCTGCACTTAATTAAATTTGTTTCTTTCCCTCCTATAGGAAGTGAAAGCAATTTACTTCTGTCGTGATTTTGTTCTTTGGAAGTCCTGTTGAGTTTGTGTCCAAAAGTGCCTGCTGTCGTAGACTGGAGTTGGGCACTCTGTTTTCGGCCTGACATGGAAGTTGTTGATCCTTCTGCTTTTCCAAATGTAGCTGCTAATCTTGGTTAACAAGCCAGGGAAACTTTGGGAATCTTCACAGACTTCTCATGTTCAGTGCATGGCAGCCCTTTCACACTGCAAGATGCCTTTAACCTCTTCCCAGTCTGTTCCTTTAGAGCAATACCGCCTGTGTGAAGATAGCAACAGGAATAAATCCTCTGCGTCTTAGAGGCAGCAGGTCTGTCTGAAGCAAAACTCCTTTTTTTTTTTTTTTCTGGAGTCTAGAGATAAGAGTAGCGAGGACAACAGTCTTTAAAATGTCGGTATTTGTATCTGCTACACCTACTGCCTGCTTGCTGCTTGCTTGATTGACAACCAGAAATGAGCACTAGCACTTTTCTGGCCTTCCTTTCCCTTCCAGCCTTGCTGCTGGATGCTGTCAGTTACTTCCAGAAATTCCTTTTTATCAGCGTTATATAATCGCAGCACTTTCAATCCAAGCCCTTTCCTCCATTTGGTGTATGTTGAGTGCTTTTGCCTTGGCTGTCAGACAGTAGTCAGGAATGGACCCTGCAGCTTCCCTCTTGTGGGCATCCACAAATAACCTGTCAGCTCAGCAGGGCCCAGGCTTGGGAACCTGTGGCAAAAAGTGCCTGTAAAGGAAAAAGGACCATTACTGTCACACAGAGTGAAAAGACTTTGGGTTTTGTGCTGCAGAAATAAGAGCAAGTCCTAAGATATGTCTACTGTCTATTTAGTCATTAAATGTAGAGAAATTTATATCGCTATGGGCAGGTAAATGTAATTTCACGTTGATGTTACTGTGAATTAGAAAGCTGCAGGGAAGCTAACCAAACATTAAATAAAATAGCCACTCGGAGGAACTATCAGGTTGAGCACTTGTGAATGCAAAGAACCAGCAATAACTTGCAGCAGGTCAGTACTCGCCCATACTCAAACTGGCCTTGTTTCTTGGGTGAAGGAGATCTGATGTACTGTGTATGTAGAGGAGTGCAGATGAGTGCCATGGGCTTTAGTGCAGTACCTCTTGGCAGCATTAGTACCTTTTTTACTTTAAGTTGCTCTTGCACATTAACCAGATTTTTTTGCCAGTGTACCATTTTTCTTTTGCACCAAAATACACAAATATTTTACAGCCTTTTAGGTACCATTTTTTTTAAAAAGTTATTATTTAAATAGGAATCAAAAAGTATGCAGTCTTTTCCAACCTTTTAAAATATATAAACATATAATTCATTCAGATGTATTTCTGTTCTGTGCTGTATAAGCACACAAATTAAATGACAGTTTGTCAAGAAAGATATCATGCCATTGATCCAAATAGAGGTTTTTAACTCTGAGAAGCTTACAGTCCTTCTTAAATGAGCAGATAATCTGAGGAGCGTAGACTCCATGCGTATTCAGGGGAGAGAGAGCAGTACGACCTGAAGAGGAGTCTGAATGCTGAATGTGGTTTAGCCACTGGTAGTGGCTGTTGGCAGCCTGGCTGCTGCAGCCTTCATTTTTCAAAGGGTCGTAAGTAACCTGGCCAGAGTTGAGCTGATTTTTACAGGTGGGGCCCTGCTGAATTTCAGATCCTTACTTCAAAGCAAGATGGTGCTACAGCTCTTCGACAAGATGGTCACCATTTTTCTTGTTGTGGAAAAAGCAGTGTATTGGCTTCCCTGGCCTCTTCAATAGCAGTTTCTGAGAAGCAGAAATTTGAAGCAGAAAGCTTGAGTCTGTCTTTTAGAAGCTGACACACAAGCAACTGATAACATCCTTTAAGAAGAATTGTTGGGCAACTTGCATATTGAGGATGTTCCCACTCCATCTCTACTAATAAAGAAGTTTGTAATAAAAAGTGGTTGCCCTTTTCAGAGTGAGAAAAAATAAAGGCAACTTCAAGCATTAATGAATAAAAACACATTTGAATGAATAGCTTGATGTCTACCGGTGGCAGGTTTATTTTAGAAAGCTGTTTTTATATAACACCACTGGGGAATAAAAGATTGAGCTATCACTTTTTTTTTTTTAATAAAAAGTAGCTTCTTATTCACCCAAGCATAATCATTCATATCTACTGATTTTTCTGAAGAAGCTTTTAAAATCCAAATTATCATCTTTGCAAAAAGAAAAGGCACAAGTGGCACAGCTGTCTTTTTCATACTCTTGCTCAGTTGGGAGTTTTCGTACTGAAGTAACTGGCCTCAAAAGGGGAGTCAGTCTCTTTGCCTAGATTTTACAGGTTTTGGGGGCCAGATATATGTCCTTTAGGGGAAGCATTGGTTTGTTTGGTCAGGATTTCTGATATATTTTATACTGAAAACAGGTCTCTGGTGTCTGTAGAGTCTTCTGTAGTGAGGTCCCCTGCTGCTAAAATAGTGACTAATTGGATATGTGAGGTTTCAGTGACATGAGGTGTGTCTGTCTGTAGTGTTGGTGCAGTCATTAAATAGCTACGGTGTGTAATTACTACCATTGCAGAAAGCTTAAATGGTTTTATTAAATGGAATTTATGTGTACCCTCTTTTAAAGTAATCTCTAAGGCTGTAACTTTTTTTAAAAAACATGCCTTCATATTTAAGGGTGGGAAGCATTATATGATGCCATGTAAGTGTCAATTCTCTTTTAAAACAAAAGCAAAAACTCTTTGCTTAAGCGATTACCAGTTAGTGGGGTTTTTAACCAAATTTCAGTTGCAATGCTGAGAAGAATCTGAGTTGCTATTCTGCAATGTTACATTGCTATTAACTTCAGTGCATAGTGTCATATGCTTTTCTAGGTTTTATTTACAGTTTACTACAATGGTTGTCAGAACTGCGTGTTCCACAGATGTCTTGGATACATGTTTGATCCACAAAGAAGGAATTAAGGAAAAGGGTACACTTAATGTTAACCCTTGTCTCTGCTTGCCACCCGTACAGCGGGTTGTATCAAGTGTCTTCCCTATGTAAAAAAGTGGACACAATTCACAAATTCCAAGTGCCACCTGCATTTTCGGAGTCTACTCAGTCTTCCTGTTGTCACTTCAGATTCAGTAGATGTATAAAGTATGATTGATTACACATTCATGATCACTGACTGCTTTGTTTACAAAGTTGTTTTTCAAGCCTCTTATTTAATTTAGAATAAAGTAGAATCACCTTGCGTGGAGCTTGATATAAAAGTTACTGTTTTTCTCATTGTCACTTCATTTTGCATACTGCAAAAATACTAATACCAACAACTTTATTTCTTCCTAGAATGACCTGCTAGTCATTCTTGCCTTGCCTCTTTTCTGTAAGTAAAGCAGTGTTCTTCGGTGTTTTGCCTCTTCCACTTCTTTCCATACCTTACAAAATATTACATGCGTTCATTAACAAAATCATTCAATTGCAGAAGTATTTCAGGAGGAAGACTGAAGTTTAAAAATAAGTCAGTAGGGAAATGACATTTTTAAGTAGTCAAGTACAAACAGATAACAGGAAGCAACATATAGTTAAGGAAAAAATGCTAAGATTTACAAAACCAGGTTACACCTTCATTAACTGAAATTATCATTTCATGTGTTTTTCAAATGGAAAAATAACTCAATGTCAGTCTTTAAACAAAAGCTTTTATCTCTTCAAATGTGTTAAGAACAGAGGCAGTCATTTAAGTTGTGCCTTGACACGGGAAAAAGTTTTAGTTTTGTTCTGTTCTCCCACACCCTCCTTTTTGCAGAGATCAAAATTCACTCATCAAAATTACCTTCAAGCAGTTATTTTTCAAGCAATTGTCTGTCGTGGGATATATTGTGAAAATAACGTTAACCTTTCAGCTCAAAAAGGAAAACAAAACAATTTTTCATATCAGACTGACTTTCGTAAGTTAAACAAAAATAATTGCAGAAATTATGTGGTTATAATACAAAGGAAAATGGAAGTTAGAAATACGCTTGGTGACAAGTTCAATAAGCAGTCTCTTAACTCCGTTAAGAAATGGAAGAATACAAATTTGGGAGTTTATTTGAAATACTGTAACTCTATTCTGAAAACCTAAGATACTTGCTTATGTCAAGAATGCTCTTGCCGTTTATGCTCACAGTCAAACTGGGAGCAGATATGCAGCCATCCTTAGTGGGAGGACCCTTCCAGCCTGAAACATGATCCGTCTTCTACTCTCTAGTTAAAGCTTGAGCCTCTTTTGGGGATGCCATCAGGTTTTGTTCTCTTGCTTTCTGGTAGCCTGGATCGGTTCCTGCAAGGATCTTGTGAGATGCCAGATTGCACAGGTGGCAGATTGTGTGTTCTGTCATCACTTCCGTACTAGCAGTAGAAAACTTTTCATCCTGTTGCTGAATGTGGTCAGATTTGCATTATACATAATGCTGTAATTGACCTGTAAGCACTGATAGTGTATTTTTAATTATTCCTTTTTTAAAATTGGATTTTGAAAGAAAAAATGCCTAATTTTCAAGAGCGCCTTGGTTCAATAAGATCGACTGGATTTAGCTGAGCAGTGTTGCAAAGGAGATGGTGTTATGTATTTGGCCGGATGCACTGAACAGCGGTCTTACTTAAAAAGCTTAGTTTAATGTAATCAATCATTTACCAAACTAATTGTGTATTCTTTAACTGAAGAGCTCATTTAATTAGAGAACCACTTTTTGCCAGTTTACATCCCTAATCAATTTAATTTTTTTTTTTTTAGTGAACAGCAACTCAGGTATCCTTAAACCTTAGCTGCATACTAAAAGCACTAGGGTCATATCCACTTCGCATCGCGTCTGTGGTTAGTCCTAGGGACAGAGAGCGTCCTCCATTGGGACTCCATCTTTGTCCTTGTTTGGCATTTATTCAGGCAAGAAGGCAAGTCGTGCCTGATCTGTTCCAGATGCATCATGTGTCTTCCTCGTAACCAGCTGTGCAGCTTATTGCAGTGAGGTGAAGCCCCACTTCATCTGCACTCCCCCCCTGCACCGACCTTCACAGGTAAACAGGTGAAAAATGAGTGGAGGAGTCTCTTTGCTGTTGAGACCTGGCTGTTCTGTGGAGGTGAAGAGGTGTGTCCTTCCCCTTTACCTCCCTGAGTGAAGTCAAACCTGTAGTCATGACTATTCCCTAGGTATGAAAATACTGGAGGCTCAAAAATTTGGTGTACCTGCATGTGAGCAGTTAGCCAATATTTGGGGAAAAGAGTTATGTGAGTGAAATAATACCATACTTACAAGGCATAGCCACACAGTTTTCTTTCCCTATACCTATAAATTCCTATACAGGAACTCATGGCGCAAAAGAGCAAATTTCCTTGCAAACGTTTTCTAAGCCGGTCTGTCAGTCCAGTTTTCTGCTTCATGGAGAAATGTTTTCAACTGCTGTTTTCGTAAGGAAGTAATGCTTCTTCTGAGAAGAGAAGCATCGATGCTTCTCATGCTGAGAGTATTAATGTGAGTGCTCATGCCTGAGTATTAGAAACTCAAGAGAATGCTGGCTACCCTTCAGAGACCCTGACTGCCATGGGTAACGAGTCATCATTGCATTTCTTTCATCTTGGTAAGACTCAAAGCCATGTGTTTTCTTAGTGTTTCACTGATTTTAAGACAAAAAGGATGCAATTAATTTCTTTTTTTAGCTATATTATTTGCTATAAAGTTAAAATATAGTGTGTGTTTCTCACAGTTAACTTTATTTCTGTTCTCTATCCAAGCTGGATAATGGAGATGAGCAAGCAGCCCAGATCAGACGTGAACTAGATGGACAACTGCAATTGGCAGAACAAATGGCAAGGGTAAGTGGTTGCTTTCGTGTACCAAAAATATATCTTCATATGAGGTGGAATGGGACGATACATAGTGTGTGTTTTCAGTTTCTGAATCTAAAATTAAGCAGAAGATCATCTGAAAACAGTCTGGCAGATGCATTTTTTTCTGCTCTAGAGTATCTGTGTCAACAGGGGTAGGGAGAAAGCAAAACTTTTGTTTGTAAAGTCATATGCTGTGTGATCCTATCTGTCCTTCATCAGCAAGTCCAGTGGTGAAACAAAGGGTACATTATTTGCACATATGAGATTATGTATTTTGGATCTAAAATAAGTCATCTTTTACATGCAGAAGTGCATTCCGCTGTGCTTAGGGTATAACCATAATGTTTGTGTCTGATTACAGGTTATACGTGATACACTTTTTAAGTATATATAATTGTTGTGGTTTAGCCCCAGCTGGTGACAAAGAATCACCCAGCTGCTCGGTCGTTCCTCCAACCCGCTGGGATGGGGAGGAGAATCAGAAAAAAAAAAGGCAAAACTCATGGGTTGGGATAGAGAAAGTTTAACAGAACAGCAAAGGAAGTGTACGGTATCAATAATACTGAGAAAAAGAATATACAAAGCAAGGAGTACACAGCGCAATTTGCTCACCACCCAGTGCCCAGCTTGCTCCCGAGCAGCATTTACCCTATCCCAGCCAGCTCCCCCACTTAAAAACCGAGCACATGGTATCGAATACCCCATTTATTTGGCTTGTTTGGGTCAGTCCAACTGGCCGTGTCCCCTCCCAGCTTCTGGTGAAAATTAACCCTATCCCAGCTGAACCCAGGATAATAATATAGTTTACATTTATAGGTTCAGTCTAAGTTCATAATGGTTATATTAGTATTGCAAGTAACAAAACTATGAGTGAGTCTTATAGGTCAAATTAGTGGTGACTGGGTAAATTACTGATTCTTTTTGTGTATTTTAGAAAGGCAAGCCTATTTTTCTCCCCTACAGCTTGTATTTTATTTCCGTGGACAGGATTATGCCCCTCTATATTAAATATCACAGGTGGGATTGGTATAGTCCCTGGCCATATCTTATTAAATTTTGGAGAGACTCCTTTTTCACAGAAAGGCAATCTCAAGTCTCTTCAGTCTTCTGTGAGGCCTGGGCTTATAATCAAAGTTGTCCAATAATCCTATTTGCTCTGTTGCTTTCTTACCTTTAGCTGCAAAAGCTGCAAAATATTGGAAGCGTGTATGTTGTACTGTGTGCATGTGCGGAAGAAAGCATGTTATATTAATGTGATATTTATTGTAAAGCAGGTAAGATTTGCTGGTTTCTTTAAAAGGAAAAAATTATCATTTAAGTCTATAAAGTTCATAAATAACATCTTGGAGGTGTAATCTTCCTCAAAAACAAAATGCTGTCAATCGAAGTTTCAATTACATCTTAAAGCAAGAGAAAATTATGAGCACCATTTAAACTGCATAGATCTTGTTTATTCTGTCTCTAATGTGCATGCACTGCACAGCTGTAGGTTTTTTTAAAGAAAAAAGTATTTATCTATTTTTTACCTGAACCATTACTTGAAAATTCTCTTGGTTGCCACACTGTCCACTGCATGGTTTTGCACAGAATAAGGAACTGCATGTCCTACATGGTTCATCCAAGTCAGAAATCAGAGTTCTCATACATCTCTTTTAAAAACTACTTAAAATGCGGAATTTTTTGTTGGGGATTTTGAGAGCTAGTCCTAATTCTAGCAGCTGTGAGAATTATTAAGATCATATAAGCCTAAGCAATCAAATGCTGCAAAATATGAACTTTATTCTCAGAGCTCACAGCCAAGCTTTTTCATACTGGATTATGTATTCTAGCATCTTTGTTGGTAAAGAAAAGGGTTTTCAGTGATTACCTGTCTGTAAGATAATTATTAAACTGCACCCTGAAAAGATTAGCACAGCTCAAGAGAAATCTCTGCATATAGCTTTTTTGTTGTTGTTGAGGTCTCATTACTAGTTCTTATAATACATTACTTGCTGATTTTACAAGTTGTTGATTGTAAATGAGAAGTTTATTTTAGCATAAAACATAACAGCCTATTTAATGGAGGCAAGAACCTTAGAAATGTGTTCATCTATAACAAAATAAAGTCAGGGGGGAATTTCTGGATCCATTTGCCCACATCTGTTTCTTCATATGGCTAAATTTGAGGTAGTTAAAATCAAAACGTGCATGACCTAATGAGATTTTGTACATACTATAACTGGTGCTATGCTTTTCTAAGATAAACTTTTACATGTGCCCATAAAGAGACTACCCAGTGTCTTTTCTCCTTGAGAAATGCATCCTGAAAAGCCATTTTAGCACTCTCAGAATCCAGACCTAAAGGCTAGTGTGTACATCAGCCTGGTGAGCATCTCACATCTGTCCCCAGGGTATTTGTTTCAGGGTATATTCTGGTATGTTGCAATCAGAGTTCCCAAAATTCCAGTGCTCTGCCGAGGGATGTGTTCTTCAGACAATCTGGGCTTTTCAAATCAACTTAATAACCTTACTGTAATATTAGTGTGCACTAAAAAATAGTGGAAATTCCCCACTGTTCTTGTTGTGTCTCTAAATTGTTTTAAATATTGTGTGCTATAGCCATTCAGTACAAATTCACCATCTTAAAAAGCAAATAAAAGGAGGGGGGTGTGGCGGAGTCAGAGGGGTGACATTCGTAGACCTCAGCTGTGAGGGAGAGAAGTGGCTACAAACATTCAGGTTTTACAGAAATAGAGGCCTCCATGTATTCTGATAGTGCTGTCTTAAATCATGGGAGATTATAGTCATGAAAAATATACAGCAATAAGCATTGTGAAAAGTTTCCTCAATTTTTCCATTGGGGTGGAAAAAGCATGTGAACAAGAGGAAAGATCTTTTAACAACATGATCATACTCTGTCTTTTCTGTCTTCTGTGTTGGCATGTTATTATTTGAATGATCCTGACAGGATAAGGTACAGTTTGAAAAACACTCTGAAGTGGGATTTTTATGGGTAGAGCACCCTGAACCTTACTCTGTGGTTTTAGTTTCCAACTATAAATAACTTTTTTTTTTTTTCCACTGTAATGAGCCAGACCACTGGACTTGCTGCAGGTCTTTTGGGTCACAGTCAGCTTGCTTGGTCTTCGTTATCGAGACAAAATATGCCATAAAGGTTTTCATGTAAAATATGCTATGATATTGCTTATAACACCTAAAGATAAAAATTGTCTAGTTTAGGAGCAAGGTGCCTACCTTTGTAGACAATACATGGGGAGAAGTGTTTATGTTTCATTTATGCACAAAACATGTATTTTAGTATAATTTAGGTTTTTGTTTAATCTTGAGTGACATATTCTCTCAAGCTGTCCTATATTCAGTATCAGGGGAGAAACTGTGCATAAATTTGGCTCTGTCAGTGTTCATATATGCATTGTATGTGTTTGTATGTTCCTTCTTTGTTATAAACACAGTACTTAAATGCTATTATCTCACTCCTGCAGAGGAAAAAAAGTGATTTTTAAGTTCTGTCCAACACTTACGTTTAAAATAATCCTTTGTGTAATAGTTCAGCATTACTTTCAAAATGAATGACCTATTATTGAAAGTAGAAATAAACAATGATAGGAATTTCATGTCATGGTTGTAGTTTAATAGAATTATGTTAGAAGCATGAACGTGTTTGACTTATTTTTGGTAGCACGGGAAATGGATAGAGTAATAAAATTATTAGTGGACAGTTCATTTTGTCAATATATAAAATATTTGAAGGTAACATTAAAGGCATATGGTCAATTGATATGCTTAAAACACTCATATTAGAAATATCTAATGTGTACATATTCAACCTGTGCTTATGGTTATATGATTTGGGGGGAAGAGGTTCCGTATTTACAAATACCCATTACTTTATTTTTTTGACATGTTAAATAGATATTTTGTCTGCTATATTTGAGGAATATGATGGAATTCTCAATTCAGATTAAACTTCTTCTCAAATTTAACTGTATTTATGGGATGGGATTAGCCTTCCTATTACTGTTTTGACAGTATTAAAATAGATAAACGCTGGAATTAAGACTTTTATTTTTATTAAGTATCTCTTAACTGAGAGCAAATCAGTAGATTAATATGTCATATAATGTGGGATGATATTTTTTTTCCTCCCTAACTTTAAAAATGTATCTTCCAAGGAAAGAAAATTCCCAAAATTCATAACAAGAGAAATGGAGAACATGTACATAGAAGAGCTGCGGTCTTCGGTGAATTTACTGATGGCAAATTTGGAAAGTCTTCCAGTGTCTAAAGGTGGTCCGGAATTTAAACTGCAGAAGTTAAAGCGATCACAGAATTCTGCATTCTTGGACATAGGAGATGAAAATGAGGTTCAGCTGTCAAAGTCTGATGTGGTCCTCTCCTTCACATTAGAGGTAATCACGTATTTCACAGAAAACTTGTTGACAGTTTAAATTACTAGAATATATATGTCTTAATACTTTCTTGTTATTAGTCTTTGCTTGGTAATTTTAAAATTTTGTGTTAAAGAAGGAAATTATTCGTTGTCTCTTTGGTAACTTTGAGTTAGAATAGAGCTATATGATGAATTTTTCTCTTGGAGCAGTAGTTGCATTTGGGCCCACACAGCAATGTGGGCAGTTGAATCTCCCACATGTAGGTAACTTTAAATGAATTCCAGTACGTTAAATACCTAAGTATACTTTTGAGTGTAATAACAAAACACAGTTTTTATCATGAGCTCATTCATAGATTTTTACAAACAAGTTATGTTTTCTCACGGAAAGCATTTAGAGAATAAGCAAAAAAAAAAAAAAATTTTTGCTGATGGTTGTAGCAGATTTCTGTGTTTTCCTCCAGAAACTAGCTCATGCTTACTGAGACTTTGCAGGAAGTCTGGTCTATAAGGGGTGATGTCCTAGTCTGTGTAGAGCTCAACTGACTTCAGCAGGAAGCCACAAATGCAGTTAGTTACTTAAACACACCTAATGACAGTGTCATAGCTCAGGTCCGGTTCCACAAATGTGCGTGTCAGGAAATGCTGATCTCTCAATAATAATAAATCAAAACATTCTGAGAGTGTATATTGTGTGCTTGTTGGTCAGAAGGTGCCACGCTTGTGTTATGCACTTGAAATGGCTTTAGTTTGTTTAAAACAACAGATAATGTTACAGAATAAATATTTCAATTGTTAAATGGTTTAAAACAAACAAAAAAAATTGTTTATCTTTTAAACAATGTTTTTTCTTAAGTGAAACGAGCATCTGCTTTCTCATGTAATGTTGACAATTCAGATGAATTTTTTTTCACGTCATCAATATACACACAGAACTAAAAAAATGTCAAAAATAGACAGATGAAAAGTTTAAATTCTTTGTATAACTTATCCCACTGCATGCAATTTTAATATTACTAGCTAAGAATGTAAAAGCCCAACGTCAACTTTCAAAGAGTAGTAAGAGCCATCGGTCTATATGCCAAAAAGTATTAGTTCTTCAAGCATGTAAAACTGGAGTGCCGGCCTTAGTACCGAAGTATATGAAATGATAAAGTAGTTTTACAGCTCCTGTGCATCTCCATCACGTGTGCTTCTGTGTCTGCCTCAAGTGGAATACCAAGCCTGGAATGGTCCAGAAGTAGCAATAACAAAGAGTAGTTCTGAAGCATCTAAAAAGTGACTGAAAAAGTCTGTTGATAAAGTTTTCTATCTTCAAGAAAGTTTTCTTGGTGAGGGAGGTAAGAAGAAAAGCTTTCGCTGTGTCTGTAGAGAGAAATATTAAGTGTGTACTAAAAATGATAATGATATTTGGGGGAAAAGTGCAGTGAAAAATTGAAACAATCATGAAATGAAAAATGACAGGAGATATAATTTCTGGTACATTTGGAACTGTTTTGCTTTGTTTACAACCCTTCCCCTCTCACGCCAGCAGTGTCGACTGTTAGGTCTGGTGAACTTGGCTTTTCTTTTTTTTTTTTTTTCCCATCACTGATAAAGAAAACACACAGATGTTCTGCAAGGTAGGTAATCTACAGTTCTTCCAGTGCAAGGCAAGGAATTAAAGTCTTACTCTACATGTAGCAGTTTTTAGTAGACCCAATTTTTGTTTTAAACATGGTGTTAACCACAAAAGTTGAGTTGCTTGCTGGACAAGCATGTATATATCTTACTCTCGGGAAGCTAAATCTCAGAGGATGTGACGGCAAAAGGAAACAGCTGAACTGATATTCATTTAGACTGAAACACAGGAGATCTGCTCTTTTCCTATGCAAATGGGCAAATAAGAAAAGCTGATTGCATTTCCTCGGAGACTGTTGTGGTTTAACCCCAGCCGGCAGCTAAGCACCAGACAGCCGATTACTCCCTCCCCCCTGGTGGGATGGGGGAGAGAATCAGAAGGGTGAAAGTGAGAAAACTGATGGGTTGAGCCAAAGATAGTTCAGTAGGTAAAGCAAAAGCCACGTGCACCAGCAAAGCAAAGCAAGGAATTCACTCACCACTCCCCATTGGCAGGCAGCTGTTCAGCCATCTCCAGAGAGGCAGGACTCCATCACATGTAACAGTTACTTGGCAAGACAAAATGCTGTAACTCCGAACATCCCCTCCCTTCCTCCTTCTTCCTCCCAGCTTGACACACTGAGCGTGATGTTATACGGTATGGGTTATCCCTTTGGTCAGCTGGGGTCAGCTGTCCCGGCTGTGCCCCCTCCTAGCTTCTTGTGCACCCCCAGCCCGCTCACCAGTGGGGGCAACATGAGAAGCAGAAAAGGCCATGACTTAGCGAGAACTAAAACATCCCTGTGTTATCAACACTGTTTTCAGCACAAATCCAAAACATAGCCTGATACTAGCTTCTGTGAAGAAAATCAACTCTATCTGAGCCAAAACCAGCACAGAGACAGAATACTCTGGGTTTGGAAAATGTGTGGTCATATGTGTACAGTTGCACATTTCTTGAATAACATGTGAACATAGTCATGCCACGTCTTCTGTGGGGTGACTGAACTGAGTTGTAGGGTAACCAGCAGAATCCCCACTGAGGGCTGCGGCACAGGCACACAAACAAACATTTCCTGCAACATATCTAAACATTAAAATAAAGTTTAAGAACTTGACAAGTTTCTTGGCAGGGGGAAAAGTGTCTGAGGTTCATGCTGCTGCTGCATGTTGTTATTAAGGCAGAACAGCAAAAGATGTTAGTAACATTTTTAATGTTCTGGTGGGAATAGACCTTGCTGGCTATGATAAGAGACATCCCTGTGCATCGCTGCAAGCAATGCTGACTGTTTTTGCAAGTCGGATGTTTCCTCAAACAGCCTGTTGGCAGGAATTCGTAAAATAAATAAATAATAAAATATCAAAGTAGTAGGAGAAGACTTAGGTTCTTCAGCTGTTGGACAATTTCAGAAATAGACAAGCAGTATTTAGGAAGCTGTTTATCAGCTAATGAGCTAGTAAATCAGCTAGTGACAGTTTCTTTCCTAATGAAGTGCAACTTTTTTTCCATTGCCGGAGTCCAGAATTGCTGCCAAAGACAAAAGTACTGTACAATTAAATTGGAAACTCAAGGAAAAGAAGTAGCAACACAAAAACGAAGGAGCATGAAGTCTGTGTTCAACAAGGACGTATGTTTGGCGATGTGGAAAGGTCATATGGGCAGTTTTAGCTAGAAGGTTCTCCAATGCAGTCTCCCAGTGATGGCTGATCACTTTGATAACTACTTGAATTCTTGGACCACAAAAGATGGAAAAGAGAGATGATTATGTCATTCTTCCTGAATTGCTGTTATTATTTATAAAGCATAATGGGCGGAGTTGATAATTTATGAGTAAGGTAAAAATTTTCTAAATGATCAATGACTGTCATCTGACTGTATATTATGGAACTGGCAATTTTACGAGACATCTAACTTACTAAGGTTCTGGCAGTTTTAAAGTACAAAGAATTTTACAGCTAGGGGTGAAGTCTGACTTAACGTGCTTGAATTGAAACAAGTTGGCAAATATGCAGACAGTTTAATAGCAAAATGTTTTTGTAGTTGATTGCTGACCTAAGAACCCAATTGCCTCTAATGAGACCAAAAGTAGTCATTACTTTTGTCACCTTTAAAACGATCTAATAAATACTGCTTTTTGCGTATAGTTCAGTTGAGGACAGCTTCTCTGCTGATTGAATGGACTACATTTTTCCCCAGTTTCTTCTCAGAGGCCCAAATGGAGCTGGAAAGGAAAGCAGCTTTTCCAAAGCAAGCAGGGAAACCTGACTTTATTCTCAAATCTTCTCTGATTCCGAAACATCTGAAGTGTAAAAATTCCAATAATTTCACACAGTGACAAACCGTAAGGTTTATAAAAGGCAGAGAGAGTTTGAAGCAGGGACTGTATTTGGCTCTTCGAGGCTATAACTGAGTAGTTAGGAGGAGCTGAAAAACGATGGGATCTGCCAAGCTCAGAATTTCCCTGGTGAGGAAATTTCTCAGAGTGCAGCTGGTAGAGGTGGCTTTTTCCCTTTCTCTTCCCCCTGCCCTGGGCCCATATGCATGCTCAACCTGGCTCCCAGTACTGAGCTGGGAGAAGGAAAAGGGGTAGGTAGCAGGGGAAAAAAAATGACAGCTGCTGATGGTGATACTCTGACGTGCTTCCCGCTCCGCACACCACCAGGTCATTTCTGAGTGGCAAGGGTTGCAACTCCCACTGTCACAGCACCACGATCAGCCTTTCAAGATGTGACCAGTGTACTTACTTGTTTACAGCGTGACTTAGTAACCTATTCATTCTGTAAACACTTATTTAGATGGCTGCTTAAAAGATACATTTCCTCATGTATTAAGATTTAGAATTATATTTAGACATTAGTCTCATCCAACTAGTAGCATTTAAATTATGGTTGGAGTGAGTTTTTGGTCGTTGTCCAAGTACAAACAGAGTGAAAATTTCAATTCCTACTATATATTGTTGAAAGTGGAAAAAGAAGGCGGAATTAAAAATCTTCTGTCTGTTGAGATTTGAGTGAGTGGGGTTTGGGGATTTTTTTTCTTTTTTGTTTCACCGGCATGGAGGTTGGTACTGCGGTAGCTGTGCTATGTAGTGTTTTCTGAAGCATAAACTATTTGCTTTCTTTTCCTCAGATTGTTATAATGGAGGTGCAGGGTTTAAAGTCAGTCGCTCCCAATCGAATTGTCTACTGCACCATGGAGGTGGAAGGGGGTGAGAAGCTTCAGACGGACCAAGCAGAAGCTTCCAGACCACAGTAAGCCACTTTGCTGTTGCTGCATCCAGCATCTCTGTCCTCCGTATCATGGGAGAACCTAACTGAGTATCTTTACAGTTTTTAGAATTAATTAGCATGAGGTTATGTGAAGTTTTTTTCCTGGGTAGCTATCTTAAATTCATTCTGAAAAATGAAAATACAAATAATAGTTATTTATGGTGAAATAAGTACAAAGTGTGAGTGCTGTCCAAATAAACACCATTGAATGTGTGTTTGAGGGAAAGAGCTAGGGACCGCAGCGTTGTGTTCTTACCTGCATCCTCTGAAAATACAAACCTCCTGATAGATGTTAGCCTGAGGTGATTTTCTGTGTTGTAGGTTAATGTGCAGGTGGCCTTGTGGAGTGTAACTTGTACAATTGGTGGGAAATCAATACTCGGTAATCAGTCTTGACAAAGCTTATGCACCTGCTGAGCCTATTTCATTTTAAATTATAGGATCCACTTCGTTCAATTAATTTTTGAGGGAGGCAGTCAGCAAACTGACTTGGAGGGGGATAACATCATGCCATCTGTAGTTGAACCAGTCAGAGTGGCAGAGAGGAAGAAAATGAAGTATGTTTTTTGGTTGATTTGTTTGACCGTGCACACTGACTTCAGACACTTTTCTCTCCGTTAAAGTGTCATTTGGAATCTTTTGTAGATAACTTTCCAGACAGCGTGTTGGGTTTTACTGGCACCATAGTGTGCCTTGTGAAGAACAATTTAAAAATTGTAGTTGTTACAGTATGTGAGAAAACATCTTGAACGGAGTTGGGATGGTGGTTTCTGTTCCGTTCAGACCACAAATACGGACTTCTGTTAGGCAAAATTATAAGCACAGGGTTTTGTCTGCCTCTTCTGGTGCTGAGAGGAGGAGGAGATCTGATTTGGTAGATTTTTCTCTTAGTGGCAGCAAATTTCATGGGCAAGTAAGCCAGCAGCCTACTCCAGTAACATGTTCAGACAGCTTTGCAGAACTGTAAGTATGTGGGACAAGATGTAAAACACACTCCAGGGCGTAGGAATGCTCAGTCTTACCATTTATGTGTGGTACGTGAGGGACTTCTAAAAGCAACGGTAGCGTAAAAGATGCACACATACACGCATTGAAGCAAGGTCGTAAGTGAGTATACAACATCCCCTGCTCATTTGTGAACCCGTTGGGCTGTTCTCTGGTGGCTTAGGGTCCCAGGAGAGTTGCAAGGCTTTCTCATGGAGGACACATCTCCAAGCCAAGCTTTCTCTTCAAACTCAGAAGTTGCTCTCATATTGCTCCCTGCACTGAGTGCCGCCAACCTTTGCCTACTGTCACAGTCAAGGTTCCCGTTTCTTCTGATGGTGTGCCCCACTTTTTCCTCACCCTTGAGCTTGTTGACTTCTATTTGAAGTTCTCAGTTAACCCCTGATGTCGTTGGTAAGTGTCTTCAAATCTCCCTAAAGCAGCTAGAATACACAAACTCTTGAATCTTGGGCACAGTCATTCTCCTTCCAGAAAACAGTTTGTAAATGTTAAGTGTTCTTTCTCTGTAGCTGTTTCCAGATATGGTGGACAAAACATGGTGGGGATGGTTCATGGACAGTTCATGGTTTACTCAGAACATACTGAGGGCTGCAGTTAAGGTTGTAAAACCAATCAGAAGATATACATTGTGTATAGATACATCTGGTAAAGGTTAATATCAGTTTAGTTGAATTTCCTACCTGTCAAAGTAGAAGCTTTGTGAAAAGAAATTTTTAGAATAGATAGGGTCAACAGGAGAACAACTGGAGTGTTTCTAGGAAAAGGGGTAGTGTAAGGACCTGCTCTGAGCATGTGAACTGATTAAGCAGATTTCAAGCTCAATAGATATGAGTTGATTGAATATGGGAGAAAGACAGGTTATGGGCTATTCCATATAAATGAAGTTGTATGAACCAAATTCATATGGATTTATATGGAAAAAATTATGCATTTTTAGGAAGTGAATGATTGAGAGATACCCTGAACCGTACACTGGAGGGACAGGAATGGGAGTTACTGGTGCTATTGACCTGCTGTCCTACAAAACAGTGTAACTTGAAGGGGCACGGCTGACAGAATTCTGAAATCTATCTAGTTCTTATGCTTTTCTGAGTTGTACTGTTTTCCATTTCTGGCAAGAGTAGTAGTTATGAGACATTGGCGTACAGTATGATTATGAGCATATAGAGACATGTAGTTTGTGAGCATATATAGAGATGTAGTTGGAGGCAACAGAGGAGGATATTAAATTAGACAAGCATGAATTTAGCAAATTATGGGCAAACAGTAAAGAAGATGGAGGAAGCTGCCTATAGAATGGGAGATTCTTTATTCCACAGTTTGATTTTTCTGTTAGAGCCAAATCAGGTTTTCTTGACACTAGCGATATTGCCTTTTTTGGTTGATGGCAGAGGGAAGCAAGAGGGCTTGGCAGAGTTTAAACAGAAAATTGCTCTGATGAAGAGAGCCCAGGAAATACTGTTACAGACAGGGAGGATTCCCCAGGTTTCAGAAGACTTACGGTGTGTCTCTTCTATCCCAGCCTGTGCCCAGTCCTTCTAACATCTTTCTTACTTTTATGACCAATGCATCCCTTGCCCCATGCAGTCACCTGCCTCCTCTTGCCCCCCTGCTTCTACCAGCTCTCATCACTATTGTCTGATGGGGACCTGCCAGGGTGATGGGGAGGGGGGGATCAGTCACGGGGTGGAGGGCTGGATGTTCTCCTGCAATGAGGAGTGGAAACAGAAACAGAAGTGACTTTCCGCTGCTGTTGATGTTAGTAGTGGTACTACTGCTGGGAAGGGAGATGCCTCCTTTCCGTCTCAGTCCTTTGGCAGCAGTGGGCAAAGCCATGTGAGCAGAGGCCAGTGACCAGCTGGGCAAGCACAAACAGTCCGTCTCTTTCCCAACGCAGAAAAAACAAACTGTCGGCTGCCCTAGGCTACTGCCTGCTTTGCCTGCTGCTGGAGCTGGCTCCTTGCTGGAATAATTTTCCATACTGTTATTCTGATGTGAGGCTGGAGGAGAAAACCCAAAACTCATCGGGGAAGAAAAAAAAAAGGAATTGAGAACTGTAGTTCAGCTCAACTCTTCAAATCACTAGCAGTAACATATTTGCACTGACAAATCCCAGATAAATGAGAACATAACTTCAGATTTTATATAGGACGTGCAGCTAGAAAAGGGTAGCAAAGCTCTCATCCTAAGCGTAGAATGAGACAGTGATGAAAAGTGAATGATTACCACCAGCCTGCTGTGGGAGCCTGCTGGCAAGAGCTCCAAATCATGTGCTTGTCACACACGTTTTCTGAAGTTGGTTTATCGTCTTGAACTGGTAGCTACATTTGTGAAAAGAAGCAGTATAAAGAATTATTTATGCCTATTTTTTTCGTCTGTGAAACAGCAGTGTACGCAGTGCGATGCTACTACTCAGTCAGAAATTTCCAAAGCTTTGACAGTGAAAAGGAGAAAACGAGATACTCAGACGAATGCTTCAAAATGGAGTGCACGCCTGTGTGACCTTAGAATGGAGATTAATGGAAGCAGGAGTCAAGTGGAAACTTGATACAGGATTTATCTACTATTCCAGTGCTGAAGGTTTTCTCAATTATTTTTATGAATATGTATTTAAGTATTCCTCTGAATCCCTGGATGCTTCTGTAAGAGTAATAAGGAAATTAGGAACAATGTTCTTTCTTTCTTAAAGGGGAAAGACCTAGAAGTCTGAGAGAGGAGAGCACAGTTTTATCCTGACAGTTTGTCAGTAAGAAGTATTTTCTGTTTTCTTATTACTTTTAACCACTGTCTGCTTTCTCTCTCTTTGAATACTAATTTAGTGAGTTTATACTGAAGTGCTTCATTTCCTTCTTTAAGAAGCTAAAGAAAGCACTGTTTATAGGTATGTTACTGAATAGCTAATGGTCATTCTAAAATGCAAATGCTGTAGAACAGTATACTTTGACTGAGCTTAAGTCTTGGACAATTTTGCAAGCAGATCAGTTATACAGCTTCACATGCAAACCCTATGAATTTTTTATTACTGCTTGTGAAATATTTCTTTATTCCTTCCAACTGTTTCCTGCCTTTTAGCCCTGCTGAAAATCCCTCCAACATAGCCGGTGACCTTTTCTGCCAGATATCAGTAAGCAGCGCCTTCAGAGGACCCCTTCAGTTATGTGAAGCTTTGCATAACTTTGTTGCTGTGACGCCACAGTGGGTCATCTTGCAAAATCCAGTGCTAATTTCAGTTTTCAGATGTTACTGGTGTGGCTTAGTTTTTATTCTTGTGGAGTCTGTGTCCACGTGTTTTCTTATCATTGATTTTTATTCATTCTAAATATTAAATAATGTGATTTCCTGAAAGTGTCATCTTTTGGGTATGTATATTCATGCCTAAAGATAAAAGATGGCAATATGCTGTCTTTTATCACTACAAGTGACATTCTGTTGTCACATATTTATGCAATAGAAAAAGATCGTATCTTGCGTGATGAGAAAATTTTAATGGAGCCATTAAATTTAATTAAGCCATTTAATTCTTCATACAAACAAGACAAATAAGGTGATCATATTTTGATGCCAGTGAATGCATAACCTTATAAAAAGAGCTATTATATATTAGAAGGATGTGAAGGATGCATGATTAAATATCTGATCAAAGGAGGCAGGGAACCTTCATCAACACTGCACAAATAGTTAATGCTGCTTATGTTATTTTTATGCAGTATTCCACCATCGTTAATTTCACAAAGTATTTGAAGTATAAGTGCTTGTGGATGCATAATTAAATATTGCTCAGCGAAACTTTCATATAACAGTTTGAAAAAAAAAAAAAAGACTTAATTTCTAAAATTTAGAACTTTCTTAAACAACATGGACTCATGAAAAAAATACTTTTTTTAATAGAATGTTTTGAGGATATGGCCTAAGATGACATTTCTGAAGGGAAAAAGGATAGACAACACTTATAAGCTGTGACAGTCATGTTCCAAGTATAATCTAGTTTTATTTCTTCATCATAGTCCCTGCAACTTTCCAATTTTTGTTTTTGATTAAGGGAAACAAGGAGATGAACATACTTACAACTGTCACCAACTTGTGGTTGCACGACATGGATGTACCGTGTGTAAGGAAAGAGAAGGCACACCTACTCTTTTTTTTTGTTCACCTGCTACTGCTCTGTATGTGATACACCTGCATAAATGAGGTTAATTTTGATCAGTAATACTTTACTTACACTTTTAGTTTTCAGTAATCATTCCTTATATTGTTTACATGTGTAGGAATCGGTGTTCTTGCTCTTGCACAGGAGAAAAAGTAGAATTAAGAAATTGTCCCTGCCTCATATTGCTTCGAGTCTTTAGTATAAAACTAGAGACTACACATAGGAAGAAGCGAGGGACAGAAGCACAAGTGCTTGCTGATCAGATCGGCAGTAATCAAACCAGTCTGTTGCTGGCAAGCCACACAACTCTCCTGAGGGGGTGAGGCTTTTCCATTGTTTGTCTGGGTGCTTTTTTGTTGAAATGAATGTATTTGCACATGGGCTTTTTACAGAGGGATAATGAGATTGCAGTTTCATAGTGTCTGATCTAACCGTGCTTATCTTGATGTTCGTGTGCTTTCTATTGTATCTTCTGAGGATAAATCCCCTTTAGGATTTGTCTTCTTAAAGAGAGTCTTTTACGTGATGGATTTCACCTGTTTTTTTGACTATTGCCACTGGAAGTTTTTTACTTACAGGTAAGCGCAGTGAAATCCAGCGTTGATCTTACAAAGGATAACAAATCTTCAGTGTACTTTTGTCATTCAGACTTACTTTCTTTAAAACATAAATACATTGCATGCAACATTTACGAAAGCGAGGTTGTATGTTAGAGAACATCTGTGTATTATTAGCAAAATCATTTCAAAGGCTAAAGCCTGAGAGACATAATTACATTGATGTGGACAATGTTGAAAACTTGGTGAAGGGGAGCGTGATCCTTTAATAAGTATTTTGGAATTTCAGAGATGCCAGTGGGGTAAGGATCATGACAGGAAACAAAGTGCTGCTTTCATAAACTAGGTTTGATTGAGTTGCATAAGGATTATTATTATTATTATCGTTTGCTCAAAGATTCAACTCTATCTCTTTAAAGGATAAATTCTATCACGGCTTTCATCTTGTCATATGTCAGTAAGTCTTTCTTTTTTGGATTGTCATGACTGGAGCATTTAACAAGATAGGGTGGAAGAAATTACCTTGCAAAAAATTGGATGCTATGAGCAAATACCATATATGTCAGTCAAATATCCAGCTGTGAAGAGGAAAAAAGAAACTGCCAGTAGGAAATTGTCTTATGTTTTCTTGGTTCTGCAAAGAAAAAGACGGAGAAGAAAAAGAACACATTTATCACAGCCTGTGTTCTGGGTTAATGATGGAAGAGTTTCACAAAAGGAGTATGGATTCAGCTGAAAATTTACATGACAATTTTATTCAGTTATTCTTGATGCCAGATCAATTGCTTCTTTAAAGAAAGGACATAATACCTAATCCCCTCAAATAAGCGCAATATGAGATCCACAAGAAAAAGGTATGGGATTTCTAAAATAAGTAAGTTTCTATGCTATGTTCCATCATTGATTTCTATTTTGTGTTGTCTAAGAGATTTTTCACCTCTCTTATTGCAGAGAAATATGAATTACATGCAGGCTCTTAATATTAAAAGACATTTGAAACTCAACTGGATAATAACCCGAGCAACCTCATTTTAACTGGCCTTGCTCTGAGCAGGGTTTGAACTAGATGACCTCCAGAGGTTTCTTCCAGCCTAAATTTTACAGTGATTCTATGATTAACTCCCAAAATATTCTCATGTAAGTCCATCTACCTCAGGGACTTGTGAAAACCACCGCTTTTAGAAGGGAATATTCACTTGTCAGGTCAAGACAAGAGTGACACGGAAGAAACTGGGATGAGAGGAGGGAGGAGATAAAGTTGGTTGTGATCTCTACTCTATTTGAATAGTTAGCAATAAACATAATCCTTCTGCTACCAGAACATATCTTTTTTTTTAATTTTCTTCATCTTAATCTTTTTGATTGTTCTGGCTAAATCCTGGTTGTTCCTCTTGCTCGTGTGTGCTCAGCATGCTAATAACTGACTGAAAGCAACAGGATTTCTGCCCTGGTGTGATTGCACTTCTGAAGACTGCGGCTTTGGTGCACTGCCTTCTGCTGCAGCGCTTTGACCCCAGACAGAAAGCCAGTGGGATGAAGGCTTTATGATTAGTAGGTTCTCTGTTCAGAGTCAGGATATTAACCCTCCTCATCTAGTGTCCCTGCTTGAAAGAATAGCTGTTTGGGGGTGATGGTCATCTTCTAAAATGTATAACGACGTGTCTCTTGCAAGACTAATACCAGTTTAGTTTCAAATCTTGGAAACCTTGGGGCTTAAAGATGCATGTCTCGCTGTTATCCCTTTCTCTGTAACAGTCAGGGCTTGGAGAAGGACTGTTTACGTGCTGCTTAATGTACATGGTATAGCTGTTTCCATTCTCATTCCCACCTGATCTACACCAAATGTGTCATATTTTGCAGACAGACATAAGCGTTCTCTAACATTGCACTAAAGCATCTATAGACGTGTCATCCAGCTTCAAACTGGAAGGCATTTGGCTATGAATAGTGTGATGTTGAGCCAAAGCCAATTAAATCCTGCTCAGAAGAAAAATATTTTGGATCAGGCTAAGCCTCATACTAATATAGCTACATGATCTCTGGCTGGGTCAAAGTGAAGGCAAAGGCAGCCTGTGAAGTATCATGTAGAGGGATGATGGTCTGTCAAAAAAGAAGTCGGGGCTGGGAAAGATTACGTCAAATTTTACCTCCAGTCTCCTTCTGGCATACTCTGTCAGAGTGGATTTGAAATTTGTCATGCAGAGTGGTCTGCCCTGCCTTATCTTTGGAAAATTGAATTATTTTTTGTGAGCAATAGTTGATGTGAAAATAATTCCTTTGGATTTCTCTTAAATTTTGATATGATCAGGAAGTCCCATTTCACGTTTTCAAAATATACCGTTCTTGTCTTTTGGTTTGAAGACACCTTTCAAAAATTTGCTTATATTTGTTGTAAGCAATATAATACAGGTACATTCAGAATAACTGCTAAATGTTTGACTAGATGCAGTGTTTGAATTGGAACAAGTTTTAGGGTTTTATTTAGTTTTGGTTTGTTCTTCTGGGTGAAGAGAAAGATTGAGGCAAAGGGTTTAAAAGAAAAAAATTTATGCTTTTGAGCCCTATTCAGGCTAAGAATACTTTGTACATTTCAAATGTTCATGACACTCAGAAAACTGTTTTTCACCCTACCATGGGCAGACTCTTTGCTGTCACTATCTCAGTATATGCATTGATCCTCAGAGATGTCAAGAGGTCCAATACTTTTAGAATGCAGAATTATCCACTGAACAGATGAAGAGAAAAATGTATAGATCTTGAAAATTCTTAATAACTACTTAGCATATAAGGTATGAATCTACAGGTTAATGTGCCTACTTGAGAGCCATACCAGCAGAATGAGTGTAGGAGGACAGCAGAAACAAAGGCAGAGTAATGTGGACAGCTGATAAGAACAGTAGGAGTCAGAAAGAGGAGTAAAAGGGGTTTCAGAATAAAAGAGAAGTGGTGTGATGCCAGATGGAACACTGAAATTTTCTGATTTGATTCCTGAGTCTTCCCTGATAAACTGTGAAGGCTCAGATAGATCAGTCTATTTTGTGATTTGTTTTCCCACATCTTTAGACTGAGATGACAACATCTATCTGCTTCAACAAAGTACTGTCAGTTTAACATTTATACAACATTTTGAAGGTTTATAGTGTTACACAAATACTAAGTAACATGAAATAAGTAGGATTTGCAACTTCTAACACTGTTGTGATGGATTTATGATTGTCTTTCTCGGGGCAAAAGTGAGGTAAATATGCATATAGAAACTTTGAGAGCATAGATCACTGTGTCTTGCCTTTGTGTCCATCAGCAGCCCCTAGTTGGGTTTGAAGCTCGGTAGAAAGCAGGGGTTAATGCCTGTCATGAATTCTTCATACAGTATGTTCAGCAGTGGTTCCCAGTGCCTGGCAGCGTGTCAGTCTCGTTGCATACCCTTGAAAATCTCCACACTGACTTGATTCGGTTATCTACATTGAAAAAAGAGATGGGAAGGAAAGACTAAGTAATAATTTATTTGTACTGTTTTATGTTTGTGTTGACAATACTTGTCATAATAGCATTCTGTGGTGTTAGTATGCACTGTTTTCGTTTTCGGTGTAGAAAGCCTAAATGAGTGTTTTTACTTAGTTGCTTGTTATGCGTTGAACCCCTTTCCTGGTTTCCTTTCAGGTTTGTATTGGACACTTTTTTGCTTTAAAGGAAAACTATGAACAGTTTTGTCTTTTTTTTACAAGTAATTTTTTTCAGATGTTGTTAACCTTTTATGTTTAAAAAGAAATACATGATTGTATCTAGCTCATTATTAGCTCTGTGATAAATGATTAGTGATTTTGAGCTCTGTTAATTCCTTTATTTAAAACAGTTATTATTTTTGCTAAAAGCAAACCCTGATCAAACCACCATGTCATCAGATTATTCTTTATTCCCTTTACTATTAATCTAGTTGTGTAAAGGGGCTTTACAATATAGCATAACCATCAAAACACTGTATCCTTGCTGTTGATGGAGTAAAGATCTGATTCGGAGCTTTCAGTTCTTCAGAGCAGAGTTCCAAGAAGCGATTGCCCATGCTTTGTAACAACCAGCCTAAAAAACTTTTAATTTTGCTGCGGAATTCACAGGAAATGAAAAGCATCCACTCTTCTGAGCGATTATACTAGGTGGTGACTCGACAGTGCATTCAGAAGTTGACTGCTGGGCTGTTTAGGGTATGCAGCTACAGGTGCAGAACACCTGACTTTCCTGTAAGGGAAGCGCTGAAGAGATGGGCTTGTTAGTCTGCATTTCAAACCACTAGGGTGCCGAGTCAAAGTTTCCCATATAGATGGAAATAAATCAAAAATGATAAAAGAAAAAATAAAAAGAGAAAAAGTAAAAGTAAGGGACAATAGTGTAGACACTGCTTAGGTGGAATCAAAGGTGACGCTTACAGGCAATTGTATCACTTTCCATCCTGTAGTGGAGTCACAGTAGCACGGGGAAGAACAGATTCAAGGCATGTAAAAGATTAGATTACTTCAGTGATCAAGGGCCAAGACACTTGGCCAAGCTCACGATTTAATTTTCCTGAGTGCAGGGCTTGTCTGTGTTTCTGCTGTAAAAGGACATTATGATTTGTTTAGAACCTTCTTTATGCATTGCTTTTCAGCTGCAGTTTAATGTGCTTGCTCTGGTGGAGGAAATTATGCTCCTTGCGCTTTCATCAAAATAAATGAGTAGTTTTGAAGTAGTGAAATAAGAAAATGTAGACTCTTCCACACACACGCTCCCCCC
>Ga0065711_1026674_pt1 | contig 62828 bp, 32 predicted proteins | sample Hoacrofraction12_FD_59098 | JGI IMG/M metagenome (GOLD analysis project Ga0065711, IMG submission 59098) | Hoatzin crop microbial communities from Cojedes, Venezuela - Epithelial fraction 12 v2 (version 2) | ecosystem: Host-associated > Birds > Digestive system > Esophagus > Crop | place... | reverse complement strand
TTCCCTCAGCTGCTCCTCATAAGACTTGTTCTCTAGACCCTTCACCAGCCTCGTTGCTCTTCTCTGGACATGCTCCAGCAACTCAATGTCCTTCTTGTAGGGAGGGGCCCAAAACTGAACACAGTACTTGAGGTGTGGCCTCACCAGTGCCGAGCACAGGGGCACAACCACCTCCCTATTCCTGCTGGCCACACTATTCCTGATACAAGCCAAGATGCTGTAGGCCTTCTTGGCCACCTGGGCACACTGCTGGCTCATGTTAAGCTGGCTGTCAACCAACACCCCAAGGTCCTTTTCTGCCAGGCAGCTTTCCAGCCACTCTGAAGCTGAGTTTTCTCTAAAGGCAAAATATTACAATGGTGAAAATCATACAATTTAATTTGTGTAAAATTGGTCCCTTTAAAAAGTATTCTGTAATAATATTTACAGTTTTTCAGATGGTATGTGCGTTAACTACATCTTCTTATTGAATCAGTTAATCAGTTAACAGAATAAAAAAGCAGCTAGAGGATAGCCTGGATCTGCCATACAGCTAATAGTTCTGTGCATATTTGGTTGTTGCTGACAGAAAGAATGTGTCGTGTAACTAACAAACCTCCTGCAGCCTATTGCCCATGGTAGTGCTTTTGTTCTGTCATTAATACCAAAGCAGGCTTTCTTTTATCAGTTTTCTCTTTATTGACGACTGCTAGTGTTCTGTCCCCTAGAGAATAATATCTGAAAGTTAGCTAAAGGTTTTAAAACATCTAGAAAAATTCATACCAGCTTTTTGTACTATCTGTTTTTAAAGGTTTTTTTTGTCATCATTCAGAATTTTTTGCATTGCTTTATCCCAATTGTCTCCTTTAGAATTTACTTGGGGTTTTTTTTTTTGAGGACTACCTATGAAATGTATTTTATGTTAATGATACTGGATATGACTAAGTAGCATTGTGTTTCCTGCAGATGTCATTATATTTATGTATGGCATGTGGGCTGTTCATGCATTTCTATGTAAAGATCAAACTTTCTGCAGTGGTTTTCCTTACCTATGCTGCAAGTAATGAGGTTTTCTCAAGGCTTGTACTAAAAGGACTTATACTAAAAATCCTGATTGCACTTCTTACAAGAAGCCTTTTATAGATACAGTTGTAAGATTAATAAATGATGGAGAAATTCTTTAATAATTGTTCATCGATCCCAGGATCAGAAAGGAACATGTCTGTGCTTATAAGATATCCCAGGTAACAGCATCTCACTGTGCGGTTGGGCCAAGAGCCTGGGTTAGGACACCCTAGAGGAATATCCAGGAAAGGTAGTGGAGGAGGTTTATTTCCTTGCTTGATTTCAGAATGCAGCAGTAGAGATCATGTGGGTACGTGAATATGCCACTCCCCTTGTGTTTTGAGAAGGCAAGTGTCCAGCTGGCAGTAGTTTAAAGCCACAGTGTTAGCCTGGTTACTACACCTTTTCAGAGTGCTCCAGTGTGTACATGGAGCAGCATCATAGATCTCTTCAAGTCTGTCCATATCTGGATACTTCCTAGCAATGAAGAAAGTTCATTTGTCCTGTTCTACACTTTTTTTGTTGTTCTAAAGGAAATCTAGTTGATATATTCAGAGGGCTACTATTTCTACGATAAATTTTCTTAGGTGGGAGCTGGCATTACCAATCTCATGATTGACTTTAGCTTTATAAACAATGAAATAAATAAAAATATCCTTAGCTACTCTTCCAACTTATCCAATCTTCTGAGTAAAATATTAGTAGAATAAAAATTTTACATATTTGTTCCTCCTATTTCCTCCTGGACCTCAAAAGATCTAAGAAGTCATCTGATTATTTTATGCAAACCTGTTTATAAAAGTATACACTATACTGTTAAATAAACCTAAAAAAAATAATTTTTCCTGTTAGCAGGCACTGTAGGGTTGACTGTCCATATAAATCTGGAGCTATCTGATTGTAGCTCAATGTTTTCCTCCAGGACTCTTCCTTGCCAAGTGTTTAAAGATAACTATATCTATACTATCTTTCCTATTTTTGCCCACATGGACAGTCCGGTTTGCTGCACTTCATGACTTGAGATGGTCATATTTATACTGTATGAAGAGGATAGTCAATGTGTCTGAATCAACCTTACCCTAAGCCTAAGAGCCCCACCTGGCAAGCAAACAGGACAGCAATGACAATTGAGTAGCTGGGGCTAGAATATAAACTTGAGCATGGAGCTAATATGGTTGTGAAGATGTGAAAATGCAGCAAATGTTTATGGTCTTGTCCCTAGTGGTGAACTCTATGTTTTCAATGGCTACTGTACAAAAAGTAGTGAAAAAAATTGCAGAAATACTGCTAAGAGGTTCAAGTCTGCAGCCTCCCAGCCTTTAGGATAACTGTCACATTGGGTTTTGGTAGAAATACCTTCTGTGAATAAGTTACTCAGGTGTGTTTCCAGGACTACCCCTCAGACTACTCTACCTTCCTCCTCGCTACCTCATTCCCATATTGTCAATATATTGTGTTCTGGGTCAAATTGGAGAGGTGCTGGTTGCTTTTACTTGTTCTCTAACTTTATGATTGTTTAGGTAAAAACAGGTGAATGTCTTGGATTGTCCTGTGTAATAAGAATAAAATGCTAGATATTAATTTTCTTTTTTGTGTCCATGCACACTTGTATAGAAAACTTTCTGTGATAATGATCCATGATCAGACTGGGAGATGATTCTATACAAGAACAAATTAATGCTGTGAAAAATGAGGAAAAGTACTGAGGCTGAGACATTTTTTGTCAGTAGTGTACAACCTTCTGGCCAGAGCAGGTTAGCTTATTGTGGTATTTGGGAAGTGACGCATTTCATGGTCTCTCTCATGCCACAGCTTGTCTGTTACAGAGTGAGCATAATGCTTCTGGGTCATGTCAGAGTTACTCAGTGTAGACAGCATGAGTCCACTATACAAGAAGATTATGATGGTTCTGCTTATATGTGATGGATTTACTTTCCAAGGAAGCTCCTATAGCTGTGCAATTATAGCCAAGCATGGGGCTGGACACCCAGGACGAGCAGGCTGGTGTTCAGATGCAGCCTGCTTGTGCCTATGGAAGATTTTGTGGGCCATGAGCTGGTTCCTGTCGCCCTCTCAGCCGTCCTGAGAAGGAAGATCCCCAGGAACAGACAGGCTGCGATGGGCTCTCTTTGGCTGTGTGTTGAGCACTCCTCCTGTAGGTCCGGCTAGAAGAGATGGAGTTACAGACAGCTTTCAGGTCAGTTTTCAGCATGTAAGAAAAAGGCAAATCTGAAGTTAGGAGTTACTAAAAAAAAATTGAAGGATTGATTACACCATGGTATCGAGCAGTTGTATATCCACTTCTTAAAGGTTGCATCTTATTCTGAAAAAAAGGAGCTGCTAAAAGGATATCTCTTAAAAGACACAGGAGATTTAGGAGAGGTAGAGAAGGCCTTCAAGGTTGACCAGAGGCAGACAGCTCCAATTCCACACAGGAAGAGCCTTGTATTTCTGGTGATGCACTCAAAAAAATTCCACCTGAAGACACCATGCCTGCTTTCTGCAACACAGTTCAGTGTGGGTCTCGCAGCACTTCACATCACCGAGGCTGTTCTATCTACCACCTTCCTGAATGGGCTATCTTGTGCTTTGGAGGCTAAAGACATGGAGAGATACCAGATATGAGACCTCACGAGGACAAAGCCTTTAGCTAACAAGTCCTGAAAGCATTGCTGGCCAGAAACTTGGGAAAGATATTTGCTCACTTTCTCAGCCTGCCTCATAGCAGATCTGAGGCATATTTTCTTGACTACTTTGGAAGGAAATAAACTGAATGGTCTCATCCGATACAGCAGTTTAGATTAAGAAAGGGAAGAAAGAGAGGCCTGTAAATAGTTTTAAAGAGAAATTCAAAGTTGTATGACAAAGACTGCTACAGCAGAGACCCAGTTCAATAGAGTTAAATTCATTTTTGTTCAGAGAAACAGATAAACATTTTTCTCTCAACCAGAATTTAAGAATACTTTTTAAATTGAGTTTGAGTTTTAAATGGTTTGATAATTGAGAGATGAAAATTTGAAAAATGCATGAATTTAGTTTTTTCTGAGATAGTCCTTTTGTTTTACCTTTCTTCATTGTAGCTGACACCTGTATGTGTTGTAGCTCTTCAAACCACCTGCAGGCACCCAAGCTGGAGATGTGGAAGTATGGAGCTTCTCCATCTGCCTCCTCCAGCTTTTGAGTAGCTATTTGATTTTGCAGTGTAACCTTATTTCCTTCCTATTTTTTTTCTTTTTTGTTTTTTTTTTTCCCTTCTCCTCCTTACTGACATGTAAAAAACTCTCAACTGGAGAGCGCTCTTGCATGAATTACATAAAATATTCTTCACTGAGAAGTTTGGAAAGTTTAGATTCCTAGGCTCTTTATTATGTATGGTTTCGTGTTGTGGAGCTAAAAATACACCAGTCCTGTATAATTCGAAGCTTTCTTGCTTTTCTAGGCAGGTTTCAAGATGTAGCTATTTTTCTTCTTGCTAATTTCTAGCTCTGCTAATTGGTTTGGGGGTTTTTTTTCCCCTTAATTTGTATGCATTGAATTGACTTTAATTAAACCTGTTTGACAGACAGCTTCTTCCTTTATTCCCATAATTCCTTTTTTCTTAATCCTGACACATCACAAAATGTCCGCTTTCATTTACTCTGGCATCAATTCACTGTAATTCCATCAGAGTCACTGGAGTTATTCTGAATGTACTGCTGTATAGGCAAGAACAAAATCTGATCCCATGATTGACAATTACAGACATCTGAATGGAGGGAAAAAACACAAACCTTTCCAAAACAGTGTTCAGTCTTTACGCTTAATGGATTTCATGTCATCAAGGAATGCATCAAGTGATTACGCCAGTGACCATGTGGTGGGAAATCTAAATGTGTGAATGTAAGAAATGGATATTACTAATGAGCAGTCTTGCAAATTAGCATATTCTGACATAATGGAAGCCTAGTACAAGTCAGATTCTTTGTTTTTATAAAGTACACCACAAGAGATACTTTTTTTTCTTTCCCTGAAATAAAAGTGAAAGTAGGAACACCTTAAGGGCACTTTAAGTGGTTACTCCTAACGATGCTTACCTCTGCTCAGTAATTACCATTTCATTTTCTGAAAGACTACATTTTTATTTTCTACGAAATCATATGTTGCAATTAATTGTTTCTGAGTTTTGTGAAGGCACTTGACAATTAAAACTTTACAATTATTTTTATTTGCCCTTCAGGAGAGGGATTTTGTTTTCTCAACTGCAAAAGATTAAGCAAAACTAAGAAAAGATGTATATAATCTTTACATCTAGCCTTCTTTCCACCAAAGTCTAGAATATCGGTATTTCGGCTCCCAAAGGCTGAAGTGCCATTTCCTGATGCTTAATGGACTCTCACTTCTGTTCTGCAGAAAAATGGAAAGGAAGAGGAAGAGCAGGGTCACATTTTGAGTCAGCGCGAAGACGGAGTAGAGCTGTCCTTTATCATATTTCTGGACATCTACAAAGAAGAGAGAAGAACAAATTAAAAATTAATAACGTAGGTGTAATTCTACTCTTTTTAAAAAATGTACTCTTCATACTGTATTTTTTTTTAAAGTGCTGTAAAAGTTCAATGGATACATGAGAAATGTCCTAGTTACAATTTTATGGTAACAAAAGGAGTAAAGTGCAGTTCATTTAAGTGTAGTTATGCCCACTATGGTATTTATTGCACTTCATATAACAAGACAGTGCATTTAGCCATACTGTAAACAGACATTCATTTACTCCCAGGAAAGACACTTTTTAAAATTTCTCAGAACTTAATTTTAGATTCAAATTACCTTACCGTCCCAGGTACTTCAGTTCCACAATTACTATTTGCCAAAAAAATAATGAAGAAATTCAAGGTATTGCTCTAGCTGAAAACCTCCATGCTGTGTAAGCTCCAGAAGGTCACACTTCATTTAGACAACTTATCCTGTGAAAGTCTCCAACTTTGTGCAGAGTAAATTTATCTTTCATTTCCTAATTGAAGCGGTAATATTTCTTTCTTTATATTACTTCTGTGTTTCCCTAGTAACTATAACTACTAAGTTCATAACTACTAAGTTCATAAAACACCCTGTGAATTTTGCAAAAACCAAATCATGCAACAGACAAAACCAGAAGTATAGCAGCAGGAAGACTTCTAAAGAAATATGCTTAGGAGAAAGAATAACTCTCCTGCTTGACGGAACTATGTTTCAGGAGAAAATTTAATGCAGAGGAAAACTAGCAATGCATATGAAGTCAGTCTGTACGCATAAAAATTTGCTACAATAATACATCAGAACCTGTTCCAACAGCAAGAGCCTGTAGTTATTAGAAGCTGGGGTAGCAAAAATCCCCCTGTTTTTCTTAAAGTCTCAAAACACTATTTAGTTTCTTGTTTATATATCATTAACATATAAAAGCTAGAATCTTTGACAGAGCCACAACAAGAAAATGGTCTGTATTTTTTTTCTTTTACGGTGAGAAGGAGGATGGAAGACAGACAGTGGAAAAAGTAGCCAAAGGACAAAGATCATGAATGTCCTGAAAAGATGATCTTCCAATGGGCGTGTTCCTTTTATTGCTTACTAAAATTAAGCAACAGTGCAGATACATCCTCCTAGACATTATTACATTAGAAATTTAAGTCAGAAAAAACTTGGTACAGATTAAAGACATGAAAATGTACAGCTGGTATATACCTCAAAGGACATAAAGTCACTTCCATTGAATGTAAATGTTAAATGTTAAAAAACATTAAATGCTGAAAAGAAAAATGTTAAAAAGCTAAAAATATCAAAATATGCTAAATCTTGAAAAAGTGTACAAATTTTTTAAAAAATGATATCTGCAAAATATGACCAGATCTTCCAGTGATATTTACATAGCACAGTAATATTTTTTAGGAACATGACTTTTAAATAGCTTTCAGTGACTTTCCTGTACTGTCAAAATCCTAGTGCAGATGGTACTATACTGGTTTAAAACATTTGTCATCAGACTACATTGCTACCTTTAGTGCATAGATTTTTAGAGCTAAGAATTGGAAGTTATAAGAAAAGCAATTTCTTCTGTGTGATAAAAAATGGGCTGACACTAACATCAGTGAAAATTCAGCCCCTAAAATTTATGAATGAGAACCAGAAATGGAGAAAGCAAGGTCATCAGTACTTCAAAAGGAATACACAGAGAGAAAGTCTGTGACAGGCAAGGCAAATGTAATTAAGTCTACAGTCATGCAGTTGTTGTCTTGTTGTCTTTTTATATTAAGAGTGAATAACTTCAAGGTCAGAAGTAATCTTAGCTTGCTGAACACACAATATTGTTTTGTGAGGCTCTTCATTACCGGAACAGAATTAACTAGGGGCACAATGACACTGAACAGGAATTTTGTTAGTAAATAACACAAGACAACTCATGTAGCACATGCTGCTTTTCAGGAGGGTACGTGTTTTTATTAAAACTCTGAAGGATGAAAGCTAAGAATTTATGAAACTGGTGCGTGAGACTGAAGTCTTTGTTGCAAAGGCCTCTGCTGGTTAGATGAGAAACACTCAAGACACATGACAAAGTTAGGCATAGTCTACTGGTGAAGGTAGTCTGTTCTGGAGATGTTTTATGGTGGGTCTACATTAGTGCTTTGGTTTAGGTCAGGAGTGCAACTTTAAAGAGAATCAGGAAGTTATTCCTATTAATTGTGCTTTGGTTTGTAGCAGTCTCGGGCACATGAACTGAATTCCCTCAGATGAAACTGAACCAGGAGAGGTGCTCCAACTACTTATAGCTGTTCAGTCCACCGGGTCATGTCTGAAACAACATGCTCACATTTCTAAAATATGTATAGGAAAGATGTCTTGTCTTCAGCACCATCTATTCCTTTCTATATGTTTATTCTTATATGCAGTACTATGTCCTCATGTATACAAAACTTTACCCTATCTATCCAGCAGAAAAGCATTGCTCTTCTGTCAGAATTCACAGATTAAGAAATAGTTTGTCAGACTCAGTCCCCTCCTCATTCTATTTAATCTGTTCCTGATTAATCCTTTTCCTGCCCCAACATTCACAAAGGTTATTCCGTCAACAGAGCCATCTGTCTAAATAAGTGTGAGGACCACATTAGAATAAAATCAGCATTGGTCCTTCCCTGCATATGAATATGTCATATTTCTTTATGCTTTTTAAAAAAACAAATGGCTGCATTGGAAGAAACGTGTCTGTATGATCAAATTATTGTTTTGTCTCATTTCATTCTTCTCTCTCTTTTTCAGAATGTTTTTGTAGATAAACCAGCATTTCCAGAATATAAAGTTTCAGATGCAAAAAAATCCAAATTCATACTGTTGCATTTTAGCACTTTTAAAGCTGGCTGGGACTGGCTTATTTTACTGGCAACGTTTTATGTTGCTGTGACTGTACCTTACAATGTTTGCTTTATTGGCCATGATGAGCTGTCTACAACTCGAAGCACAACTGTCAGTGACATTGCAGTGGAAATTCTTTTTATCATTGGTAAGATATATTTGGGGTTTGTTTGGGATCTCTATTTTGACATTTAATGTTTTCACAGAATGTATAATGTAGAAGAGAAAATAATTATCGTTTTCATGATTTTAAAGAAAATCAATTTTAGCTGTATAATTGGAGATTTTATCTGAACTTTGAATCAACAAGTTTTTGTATTTTTTTTCACTTTCAGTTGATTCAGGTAGTCCTGCTGTTACTCAGAATGTACCTGTTACCTTAAGAAAGGATGAAAATCATTGTTTTGTCCTGTGGATGCCTAAAACTTTCCCAGTATAGGGGTGTGCCTTGGATCTACTGTAGTGCTGTTCACAATGTACTTATTTTTTTTATTTACCTTTCACAGACACTTAGAAGAACCATGGATCATGAGTTGAAAATCACTAGATTTTAAAAAGTAATGACATAAGATTACAACACCTACTGCAGTAATGAAAATGTAAAATATCAATATGCTATACTGACAGCTGGGACAGAGTTTAAAAGGTTGCATTTTGTCATCTGGTCTGTTCTCTAAACTTGTTATTTCAATGATCCATTTAATCCATATACCTTTAAATAATTAAAAAGAAGACAAGGACATGTCTTATAGAGGCCTTGTAGCAAAGGAATTTCTTTTTTTGTATGATCTTATCCATTTCTTTGTGAATATAGAAACGAATCCCTGACTAGGGTCACACAGATTTTTCCCCAAATTTTTATTGTTACATCACCACTCAGTGCTGTCACACTGACAGACTATAGCTCAGATCTGTTGACAACATGCAGGTGGAGAAGCTACTGGTTTAGAGAAACAAGCAAAGTTGAGTATGTCTTTCTTGAATATTAAAAGGCTTAGGATGAGTTCTAAGAGTAGAATAAAATAGAAGAATATAATCATCCTCACATTTGAAACTTATTTTCTACTTTAATTTTCTCTAGTTTTTCAGGAAAAAGTGTAGCTTAACTCTTATATTAAAAGCAGTGTTATGATCATCTCTAGGAGAACTAGAGAAGACTGAAACTCAGAAAGTCTTCGGTTTAACAGACAGTTTATTTCATTTCTCTGACAGCTTACCTGTAGACAGTAAGGTTAGTAGGTGATAGGCAGTGTAACACCTAGGTTACCAATGTAACGCTCGTCTACAAGAAAGGCCAGAAGGAGGATTCTGGGAACTACAGGCCTGTCAGCATGACCTTGGTGCCAGGAAATATTATGGAGTGGCTCATCCTGAGTGCGCTCACTGTTCAGGTGCAGGACAACCAGGTGATCTGGCCCAGCCATCATGGGTTCATGAAAGGCAGGTCCTGCTTGACCAACCTGATCTCCTTCTATGACCAGGTGACCCATCTAGTGGACAAAGGAAAGGATGTGGATATCATCTACCTGGACTTTAGCAGGACCTTTGACACTGTTCCCCACAGCATCCTCCTGGAGAAACTAGCTGACCATGGTTTGAATGGGTGCACTCTTCGCAAGATAAAAAACTGGGTGGATGGCCAAGCGCAGAGAGTGGTGGTGAATGGAGTTAAATCCAGTCACAGGTGGTGTTCCCCAGGGCTCAGTTTTGGGTCCAGTCTTGTTTAACATCTTTATTAATGATCTGGATGAGGGGATTGAGTGCTCCCTTGGTAAGTTTGCAGATGACACCAAGCTGGGTGAGAGTTTCGATCTGCTTGAGGGCAGAAAGGCTCTGCAGAGGGATCTGGACAGGCTGGATCAATGGGCCAAGCCCATTTGTATGAGTTTCAACAAAGCCAAGTGCCGGGTCCTGCACTTCGGTCACAACAACCCCATGCAACGCTACAGGCTTGGGGAAGAGTGACTGGAGAGCTGCCCGGCGGAAAAGGATCTTGAGGTGCTGGTTGACAGCCAGCTTAACATGAGCCAGCAGTGTGTACAGGTGGCCAAGAAGGCCTACAGCATCTTGGCTTGTATCAGGAATAGTGTGGCCAGCAGGAGTAGGGAGGTGATCGTGCCCCTGTGCTCGGCACTGGTGAGGCCGCACCTCGAGTACTGTGCCCCTCCCTACAAGAAGGACATTGAGTTGCTGGAGCATGTCCAGAGAAGAGCAACGAGGCTGGTGAAGGGTCTAGAGAACAAGTCTTATGAGGAGCGGCTGAGGGAACTGGGGCTGTTTAGTCTGGAAAAGAGGACGCTGAGGGGGGACCTTATTGCTGTCTACAACGACCTGAAAGGAAGTTGTAGTGAGCCGAGTGTTGGTGTCTTCTCCCAATTAACTAGGGATAGGACAAGAGGCAATGGCCTCAAGTTGTGTTAGGGGAGGTTTAAATTGCATATAAGGAAAAATTTCTTTACTGAAAGAGTGGTCAAGCATAGGAACAGGCTGTCCAGGGAGCTGGTGGAGTCATCATCCCTGGAGGTGTTTAAAAAATGTGTGGATGTGGCACTTCGGGATAAGGTTTAGCAGGCATGGTGATGCTGGGTTGACAGTTGGACTTGATAATATTAGAGGATTTTTCCAACCTATGCTTCTGTGATTATGATGCGGCTGGTGGAAGAATCAGATGTCATGATGGAAAAATATATTTGCTTTTCCTTCTTTGGACATTTATTTGACATTAGATTTAAGGTCTGTTTTTCGCCTTTTATGTTCACTGTTAGATCTTAGTGGACTCTTTCATGCTAATGCAAACAATTTACACTGAATAATATTCAAGTACTGCACTAAGAAACCTATGTTCTGCAATGCAGATCATGGAAGATCGTCTTTTGTCTTGTGTAAAAAGAGCAAGTCTAAGACTCTAGACTGTCATTAATGACTACACGTTCCATTTTAAGGAATAGAAAAGTAAATAATTCCACTTATCTAGCTGAACATCTTTATAAAAACAGGAACTGTAGGTTAAGACATTTTGATAACAGTTGTATCCTACACCCCACACTGGTCTAGATAACTGTTTTGTGTTATGAATGTGTTTATTAGAACCTGAGCACAGGAGAGTATAATCTGTATCTAACTGATTTATGTGCTGTAGTATTCACTTGAAGCAAGACAGATGGGGTACTGCTCAGTGCTACTTCTCTATTTATATTATTTGCTGGTAAAATAGACATCCTATATCAGTAAATCAAAAGCAATGGTATCTCTATGATGAGTAGAGTAGTTGGGAAAAAAAAATAAATGAGAGAAGATTTTCTGTAAGTTTTGCTTCCTGTTTTCTGGTTAGACTTTTAAGGTTTATCATCCAGGAAATAAAACTGTGGTTGTAAGTAAATAACTTCAAAGAGAATTGTGTAAAGTACTAGAAAAGACTTCTTTGCATAGTTATGTTACTGGTAACTACAAACACTGTACTGTAGCATACCAATATTCCTCCCCCACAGTTTCGATAGTGGCTTCATTTTCCCCAAAATAATTATTTCTGGAGTTATTAACTGTTTTTAAATTAGTGGCTCTGGGCAAAGATTTATGGAGTATTTTCAGGACCTTCTCATGCTGCATCTCTGCAGTGAATTTAAAAGTAATCTGTTTACAGTCACCTCTCAATGGTCCATTGCCCATTAAAATATTGAATGAATGTGTCTCAGAATATGTGTAAGATTGACAGCATACAGAAATTTAAGCACAAGTTTCAGGGTATTGTTGCACTGTGGCTCTGACAAGTATATCTTTGACAGATGATCTATGTGCTTTGAGAAAAGTCAATGAGAAACGTTGAGTAAAATTCTTTTTATGCTGCTGCTGCCTCACAAAGTCAGTAGGCAGATCTGTCCACGATGGAGCCTTCAGCTATATTACTGCTCTGTAATCATGGATTGAGGTATTACAACTCTGTAATCATGGACTGGAGAAAAATCGTCTATCTACTTTGATTTTATTCAGATTTCTCAGAACATGGAATAATTTTCCTTTTACCCACGTAACTTGCTTAAACTCTTATTTAGACTGAACAAGGTCTTCATTTTTATCTGTGTTATCAAAGAGAGTGGAGACATCACCATAAAAGGGAGAAATGTCTGCTCATCGGTTCAAGGGAAACAATAGAGTTTAAATAAATCTAGCGGCTAAAACCGATCTTTTAGGCTTATCCAATTTGTGGTTCAGCATATGCTTGAACAAGATAAAAATACACATGGAAGTGTTCTCCTGACCTGGGGTGCTTATAAGTAGGAGTGTTGATCTGAGTTAAATTACTTATGAGAAAAGAGCACATCTAGCTAGAGGTTTAACTGCTTTAGCAATTAAAGTTTTCTAAACCATAAACAGAAGATAAACAATAATCATTTGTGATGTCTTTGGGGAAGAGGTTGGAGACGGAACATAATCAAGGCTTCTCTAATTAAGTTAAAATTATTTTTCACTTGATGTTTCTTGTACATGCTAGTGCTTTGAGAACTTGTGTGATGTGATGTTTGAGTGTACTTGCAGATGTCTTTTCTTCTGTAATGTGTGCAAACTTTCTCTTTCTCCTGTAAGTAAATATTTTCCTTCCTCTATCAAATGATCATTTAAAAATAGTTTAGTTTTAGAATTTTTTGACTGCTGTATGTGTCTTAAAATCATAAAGAGGTGGAAAGAAAACATTAACATTAGTGTATATCAGCAAACACATAAAAAAATATCTTAGAAAACATTTCTTGTGGTGAGTGAGATTACTTGCTTTATTGCACTATTTACATCATAGTTTATGCCCTTAATTTGCATAGGCAGTAGCTGGGTCCTTAATTTCTAGATAAGTATATCTGGTAGGCTCAAGTTTCAATGTTTCTAAGAAGTGTAATCAATCTTGGTTACTTTTTAATAATACTTGTAAAGCTTTCTCTCTTTTGGAGGAAAAAGCTGGAAGCCCAGTTCATTCCATTTTATTAGTAATAACCTCCTAATTGCATAACTTTTACTCTTCCGTGACTATCCAGTGTCATGCTTTTCTTTCTGTAACTGTTTCATTCTAATTTTCAAATATTGTCTTTGTTTGTTTTTTTTTTTTTTACATTTTTAAAACACTATTGAATGCCTTAATTGAAGAAAGTAACATTGCCAGAAAAGTTATCCACACTTTATTGCTAAATGCTCAGATTCGCTCACAGGATTATTTGAATAGGATGTCTTCAACAGGAGGTGAGATCAATTCGATGATTCAGAAATAGTATGTATAGGCTTTCAGGGTAATGGCAATACATTATTTGCTGCTTAAGATCAAAGGGGTCTGAGTATTTTGTCTCCTAAGATGGCCAGGAACAACTACAGAGAGAAGAGCTATAAAAAGAAGTGACCTTAAACTTTTAATTTTAGATTTGTATTTGTGGATCTTCCAGTTTCTAGTGGAAGATAGAGAACCCTGGATACTAATTATAGAAGCAAAATTATACCATTTATAAAAGTACTGGCAACTGTAATTTAAAGTGATTTTTCCAGAATGTACTGCTTTACCTACCTGTGGAAAAAAAAAAACCAACACACCCATCCCTTCCCCACTCTCCCCAAAAACATGTTTGTCTGAAGACTTTATCTATGGCTTGCACATTCAAGAGAGAAAATTAATCACAGTTACTAAGATTGCTTCTATTTGTATGTGTATTTCCCTCTCTTTCAATACTATTTAACAAAGTGTTTTATCAGCAACTTAAGTTTTTAAAAGAAGTATGCCCAGAAGCCCTAAAGCTGTGATTTGTGTTGCGCTGTACTGTAAAGAGACTTGTTGGCCTATTAGTGTCTATCACAAAAGCAAATGACTCAAACTCTTTCCAAAACTGCCTTAAATCATATGAAGCCCTTGAGTCTCAGGTCTTTAATATGTACAGATTTAAAAATACGGTATAAACCAAGTAGAAATTCATATCATCGTTTGTGACGTACACAGTCATTGAAGTGTACATACTATTGTATTGAAAATAACGCGTTAAACAAATTTTGTTGGAATCAGATGAGACAATATTAAATGCTACAGATTTTATTAGGTTGCTTCAACTTAGAAGGTGTTTTTCTTTTTTCTTTTATGTTCTTTTTTCTTGTTATAATGATTATTATTTCACATCTTTTCAAGTGCACAGAAGGTCATGTAAAACATCTGTGCTTAGAAGACCTCACATCTAAAGAGGACTTGTGCATTTTGAAAGGAAATGGCAGTGTTTTGAACCGTATTTTAAGACGTATGCTTTCAGACCCCAATATGCTAGAATTCAGGTGGACACCAAGGGAGTGGTGAAGCTGGATTGAGTGGCATTGTTGATACACCTAATATAAGGAGGGAAGGCCATAATAAATTGTTCATGGACTATGAATGGAATGGACCTAGTAATGGGAATAAACAATACAAAATATTTATGTTGAAAAGCAGCAATAAATTTCCTAAAGATCCTCACTCAAAGCATCAAACTGAAGTTGGCAAGACCACTATATTGTTAGAACTTTTTCCAATAGCTTTCCTTGTATATCCTTGTAAGGAGGACAGATGTTAGTCTGCACACAAGATGCTGTTTCCATGCACAAAAACAAGTACCTGGACTTAAAAGGAGACAAGCATAAATCACTCATTGTTAGCCAGTTTCTCACAGAAAGAATAAATGTATGCTTGTAGATCTAACTAAAGCTTTAAGAAATCACTTGCCCAAAATGTAGCTTACTACTCCTGAAGTTGGGAGATACCTTACAGTCAAAACAACAAAACTGCTCATCTGAGTATTCCATATTTTCCTGAGGCAGAATGAATGACATATTGGCTTAAACTACTGGTGAACTGGTTACAAGAAGGGTTCCTTATATATTGTGCCAGGTAACATCACAGTTAAAGATAAAATTCAAGAAAGTACTTAAAGAAGTACTGAAGAGGCTGCATTCTGAAATCTGATTTTGTGAAGAATTATCTAAAACTAAGCAAGTGGATTATGCAGGATAAAGGCCTTTTAAAAGCACGTGTAAGATGATGGGAACCTCAAGAGTATAGGCTGAAACACACTGCATTTAGCATAAGTAATTCCTTACTATTCTGGGGAGAGCTCTGTAGGCAGGTTATAGCTGGGTCAAGATATTCTGCATCTGTGCTTCTGGCAAATATAATCACTGTTCCACTTCTCAGCTGTCCTAAATGAATCTCTTCAGACACTATTTTTCTTTCCTACTCCCTGTTTCACAATGAGACCTGTAATGTCAGAGTGACAGGCTTATGAGCACTTAAGAGTGCTAAGATCATTTAAGAAATGACTCTTTATCTTTTCTTTTGTCTAAACTGTGGTGCTACCACAAAAAAAAAGAAAGAAAAAAAACCCCAGCAGTGTGACAAATAATTTATTTCACGTATAGTCAATGTACACACTGGGAAATGCTGTAGTAAGTTTTGTAAGTAATTTCAACTCTGCTATGTTTCCTTTCAAAAGGTATACAAAATTAAAACTACCCTGCTACACAGAGTATGACTAACTTGCATTATCACTATAACCAGATGATGTTTGTATTTACGTTCACTATCCTATAACACAACGGTAAAACAGGACTGTATCTTTCACTAAGATTAAAGTCTTCTAATTAACCTTTCTAGATCATTTCCAAGGAAATCTCTAGATGCTGAACAGTTTACCTTATATTTTGTGCATGTGGTCTTTTTCATATATTTTTGTGATTTATGGATAACGCCCTACATACATGAATTGTTGTCAAGCTGCATGAAGTAATTTCTGAGAAAAATATTTCGCGTTTCCCGCTTGGAATTGGTCAAAAAATTTTAAGTGAACGAACTAGTTGCCCTGTTGCCCACTGAATGTTTTACTTGTTTGATCTTTTCATTGTTATCTCCAGCACTTGCATAAAGTGCACTGTGTTCTTGAAATACCTAACTACATTTGCTTCATACACATTTAATTGAGTGAAAAGTTAAGTCAGGATTGACGTTTCTTCATTCTGGAATTGCTTCTTTCTGCCATATTTTTGCAGGTTCTATTAAGAAAATTACCCATAAGGAAGCTTTCACACGTTTGCAGTCACAAATACTGGCTTCTTTTAAAAGCAGAGCTGGCAGTTCATTTCTCAGAAGTATTTTCAGTTCTTTGCTTTTCTTTCAAGACTTCAAAGTCTGTATCTTCCTTTCTAAAAAAAGTCAATACAATATACTTTAGTTACTCCATATGTTCATGGCTAGAGTCTGTTTTTAAAAGGTAGAGCATAGTTTATAAAAAAGAAAGTCTTTCCAGTGTTTAGTATGTTATTGTAAAGGTCACGATACGTGATGCTTTTCTGGTGTATCAGCTACTGTAGAACTGAGATTAGCTAATCTCTGTTTAACACTCTCATAGTTAAGGCACGCAACTTGAAAAGGTGAATCCAAAAGGCTGAAAATCAAGGAAGCAGGCAAAAGAATGTAACTTTTTGTTTTTTAAGTTTGTGGTCCTTTGTTCAGTTTCATGATATTGGGATTTGAATTGGCTCTCAGCACAGCTGCAATTAAAACCCCTGTTCAAACACTGGTGTGCTGGTTATTCTGTGTGTCCCAGCATGGCCACAGTAGAGGGTACAGCGGCGTAAGTATGGTGTTTGGTAGAGCATACCATGCTAGTGCATTAACACTGACCATACTGTACTCCTGGAGGGAGTGCTTCTTGTTACCGCAATAGCTATTCGGATCGATAATGTCTTCAGATTTCAGGGTTTTATACTGATGGATAATTTACCCAAGTAAAACAGTATTTCCACTTGGGTATGACTTCAATATAACCTTACCTTCCACTGTAAGAACAAATAGTAAGGAAGAGCAAATCAGTCTGTCAGTTAGACATGGATTTTGGGAATGAGGTCTGCTGTGATCTGTCATACCTGAGAATAGATTTTGCTCCATTACAGTCACTAAAAATGCCGATTTGCCAAACTGTAATGGAGCAAGGCTGAGAACATACGCCAGAGAGCTGCCTTAGAAGAGGCACCATGCCACTCCTCATACACTGCACAGAGACAGGCATCGTGCTGTCGATCATATATAAACTCTTCTCATTGGAGAAATTTGACTGGTAAAACAGCTTAGTGTATTCGGTGGTGGCATTACAGAACAAAGCCTATGAATTATATTCATTCCACATTAGCTGAAGCTTTTTTTCAGAGGTCTGTTATATTACATGAATCCTTGTGCCGAGGATTTTAAGGAGCTGTATCTTTAAACTATGTTTCCATTATTCATCTGAATGCTAGTCACCCAACTAAAGCCACAAGACACCTAAAAAAGTGCTTCTTTGAATGCAGGAGTCTCTGAAGTGAGATTCCAAACCTCTGTGACTGCCTGCACAAACAAAATGGGGTTGTTTCCACAGTATTCTGGGGTGCTAATGGCCAGGAGAAAATGTGACTGGGGGGTAGTAACCAAGGAAAAATAGGAAGGAGAGGTATACTTGATAGACAGATTTTCCATTTTAAATGTATATTTAATCCAAATACTAATATTAATTCCAATATAGTATGTTTGGCTAAAGCATGTTTCCCTGAAGGGCATCAGCTCTTGTTCAAAGACCTCAGAGAAAGCAGAATCCACAGCTCCCCTCATCTATGGCTTAGAAATGACATTTCTTTTTTATGTTTTCTTTCATCCACCTGCAAAAGTGACATCTTGTTGAGCTTTTAGTACTACTGGTTTAAAACATCACTACCTGATAATTCTCAGTTAGGATACGCTGGATAGTAATTTATCATCTGATATGATACATCCTTACTCAGCTGCTCCTTTCCAAGATTAGATAAGGAGTAGTCATTGAACACATCTTTTTTTCTACAAGATTATTAATAGTTTATCTCAAAATGAGATGCCTCTAGCACAAACGAACTGAAGTTGCAGATTAGTGTTTCTTTCCTAATATATCTAAAACCGTAATTTTCCTTAATCCTGCCTACCGGTGGTTTCTTTCTCTTTCCCAAACAGGTCTAGATTTTCATGTCAAATGATCTGTAGTTTATATTGATGGTTACTTACTATCTGTTCAGCATTTGTTATATCTTTCTTAAAACAATATTGCTTTTCCTTCAGCAGCTGCTTCAGGCTGTTAGAAACACATTATTTTGTTATATATTATTATTTATATACTATATGTCTTATAATTCATTACCTATTTATCATATTAAAAGCCTACTTTTAAGGTTTTCATTACTTAATCCCTTGGGTTTTTTTTCTGTAAACTTTATTTGACTTCACAGTAGCCCAGATTCCTAAGAAATAGGTGTAAAATAAGCCTTGCTTTCCTTTCCTGTTTTAAACCAATATCATCTCCCTCATCTTCTCATGTCAGCACCTAAAAGAAATCAACAAACTAATTGTGGTAATAGACCTTTTGAGTGGATATGCTGAGTTGAAAAATCACACTTCCGTTTGAAGAAATTGTGCCCAGGAGATTTATTAGGAACATCTAGGTTTACAGCAGCAGTAGAATAGAAAAAATTAGGACTTTATATAGAGACATATAAATTGTTCTTCAAGCAATGTAACACTAATATTACCTGAAATAATTCCTAAAAGGTCTCTGGCCAGATTCTAATAACATTATTCATATGTAAATGAATAACATCAGCTCAAATAATCAGATAGGTCAAAAAGCTTGGATTTTGGGGAAAGTATTGCTAGTTGAAGACAATCAATGTACAATCACACAAAGAATGATGAAAAAAAGAAACGAAATAGGAGAAGAGCCAGTTGTAACACCTAGGAGAGGGAGGTGGTATAGGAAGCTGCTCTGAAAATCAATCGGGTTAGTATACCTAAATCATCTATGTCTTAAGCACAGGATTGAATTACTGTAGTGCAATAAGAAATCATGCATCACCCAATCCCCTGGTTACTGCTCGTATGTATAGTACTTGCACTAAAAGTACAGGATTTTTCCACTTCGCTTAGTTCACAGTAAAAAGAGAGGTAAACTGAGTTATATTACCCAGCATTTGCCACAATGTGAAAGTGTGCCATGGGCAGTTACTGAATCATCTCACTAGTCCTAAATGGTTATTCTGCTGTATCTTGATCATATGTCTAATCCCAGCAGGATTTATTTAAAAAAAAATCAAGCCAAAAGAGAAAAAAGAAATTAGCACCAGAAAATTGACTGCTTCAGGTAAAATAATCCTGTTTATGGGTAAAGAGGTTCATCTGGCTAGCAGATAAATTATTACCTTTGGATTATCTTTTTTTTCCTTTTTTTTTTTTGACAGGGATTAGATATTGAGATTATACAAAATATGTATTGTGAGTTCAAAATTGGAAAAGGAGTATTATTCTGGGAAAAAAAAACTTTAGGATTAATAGGATAGTTTGACAAATCTCAGTTTGTGATTTTCACTCTTCTTATATGACTTAGGATTGCAACATGCATTATGCACCAAGTAGAATCTCCATTTTTTAATGTAATCTTTTTTCTCCCTTTGTTGAGCACCAGTTTACATTGATATTTTCTTACCATTCACTGAGTGGATGTGTCTATGTGTGACTGTGAGCATAGCAGATACCTAGAAAGAGATGGCTCGTGAAGGATGTGGTATGTCCTACAGAGCTTTAATTCAAGAGAAGTCATCAAATGGTTCCAAAACCCTACAGATTTGCTCAGGATTCCCAGATGATTTATGCCTAACTATGAAATGAATTGTCTACTCATAGGGACTGAGCATAGCTAGGGCACAAATTTTCACGCTGGAAGCTTGTGAAAAGGAAAAAGGTCACCAACGGGTGAGTAAAAGCCATCAGCTCACTCAAATAAAGAAAGGAATAAGTTAGAGCTTTCAGTTAGATCACGGTATTATCTTCAGAAATTTTGAAAGAAAATATCACAAAATCATGTAGCCATGGTAACTGCAAACTTGGAAGATATTAAGGTAATGTTGGTCCCAGCCTTCTGATGTTTACTGCTGTGGATACTGTGTAAGAGTTTAATTGGAGCAAAATATTTAAATAAACTGGGAACTGCAACTGCATGTAGATGAACATCTTTTAATGTAGACATTTTCATAGCTGAAAGAACTGGGTTTTGATCTGGTACAAATTCATTTTCTCTAATCTTTCAGTAACTTCATAAGGGTTTTAGAGAAATCACATTTCTTACAAGGATTTATTGTTTTAAAAAAAGAATGTGTGCCCATATCTTATCAGTAGTGGAAATAACGAGAGATACTGTGTAGATTGAGCTAGTTAGCCGAGGGATCCAACTAGAAGATAAATCAAAGTCAAGGCTGAAGTTTGAGGTTGATGGTACCAAAGGGTTTTATGAGATTTGTCAGTCACTGTTTATTTCTCTGTATGCATCTTACGGACTTAGTGCCTAACAGGTCTTCTCTTTACCTTCTGTGGGGTTGGTAGGGGAAGGTGATCAGTCTGCAGGCTAGGGAAAAGGAGGAGCAGCACTGCAAAAGCAGAAAGGAACTGCATCAACAGGCAAATGTGGTCAGAGTGTGTGAGGAGCAGAAGCCCATGTTCAGACACAATAGTGCAGCAGCGCTGGTGGGTGTGGAGTGAAAGCAGCAGGCATGTAAAAGAGAAAGAGAGACGATAGGGAGGTAAGAGATTTGCCTAGGGAGATGAAGCAGAGCAGTCTTTCCGAGGGTGATTGGCCACTGATTTGCTGTTGAATTTTCCTTAATATGAAGTGGTTCTGCATGACTTTGGTGTGGAAATTAGAGCTGAAATAACTGAAAAAAATGTTCTATTTATATCTTTGGAGGGGAGGGGAGGGGGGAGGGATGCGTAGGTGATATGATTGCTTCTTCTCGACCTGTTGAAATTGGAGATCTTGGGTTCACCACACTGAGCTCTGTCAGGTCCATTTCAACTTTGTGTTTGACAATAGCAAAATCACTTGCTGCTTTGCGGACTGACACACTTTCCTTCTGTTAATCTCACAGGCTCACTTGCACAGCAACAAGTGGGGAAGGAGCAAAAGGCTGGAACACAGGTGTTTGTTAACTAAACAGGTATACATACACTAGAACAGGGCAAAAATCTGCAGAATAAAGGCTCCTTGTAGTTTATACATGAAAATGGCCTTTCTTAAAGTCAATAGGATAGTCTAGACTTTATGTTGATCTTTAATTTGGTTGAACTCTTACATTTTACTGTCTAATTTTAACTGAAATTCAATTATCTAACTTGAAATAAGAACCCAGCTTTTTTCATAGTGAAGACAAGAATACACAGGCTTCTTTCCTTCCTCTCTACATCAGCTACAAAGATGGTATTTTAGAATCATAGAATCATAGAATAGTTTGGGTTGGAAGGGACTTCAAATATCATGTAGTTCCAGCCACCCCTGCCATGGGCAGGGGCACCTTGCACTGGACGAGGCTGCTCAAAGCCCTTTCCAGCCTGGCCTTGAACACTGCCAGGGAGGGGGTACCTACAGGTTTTCTGGGCAACCCATTCCAGTGCCTCACCACCCTCATAGTAAAGAATTTCTGTCTTATCTCTAATCTAAATCTACCTACTTTTAGTTTAAAGCCATTATCCTGTGTCCTGTCACTACATGCCCTAATATAAAGTCCCTCTCCAGCTTTCTCACAGGCCCCCTTCAGGTACTGGAAGGCTATTCTAAGGTCTCCCTGGAGCCTTCTCTTCTCCAGGCTGAACAACTCTCTCAGCCTTTCCTCATAGGAGAAGTGTTTCAGCCCTCTCATCATCTTCATGCCCCTCCTCTGGACTTGCTCCAACATGCCCATGTCCTTCTTGTGTTGAGCGCCTCAGAGCTGGATGCAGTAGTCCAAGTGGGGTCTCACCAGTGCAGAGCAGAGAGGTAGAATCACCTCCCTCTTCTTGCCGGTCATGCTTCTTTTGATGCAGCCCAGCGTACAGTTGGCCTTCTAGGTTGCAAGAGCACATCGCCGGGTCATGTTGATCTTCTCATCAACCAACACCCCCAAGTCCTTCTCCACGGGGCTGCTCTCAATCCATTCTCTGCCCAGCTTGTATTTGTGCTTGGGATTGCCCTGACCCACGTGCAGGACCTTGAACTTGGCCTTGTTGATCTTCCTGAAGTTCTCATGGGCCTGCCTCTCAAGATTGTCAAGGTCCTCTGGATGGTATCCTGTCCCTCCAGTGTGTTAACCTCACAACACAGCTTCGTGTCATTTGCAAACTTGCTGAGGGTGCACTCAAACTCATTGTCCACATTGACGGCAAACATGTTAAACAGCACTGGTCCCAGTACCGACCCCTGAGGAACACCACTTGTCACTGGTCTCCATTAGGGCATTGAGCTATTGACAGAGATTCTTTGAGTGTCATCCTCCAGCCAAATCCTTATCCACTGAGTGATCCATCTGTCAAATCCATGTTTCTCCAATTGTACCAAATGCTTTGCACGCATCTGGGTGCATGACATCTGTTGCTCTTCCGTTACACACCAACACTGTAGCCCTGTCTTAGAAGGCCACCAGATTTGTCAGGCACAATTTTCTCTTAGTGAAGCCATATTGGATGTCACCAGCCACCTCCTTGTTTTCCCTGTGCACCAGCATAGTTTCCAGGAGGTTCAGGACTGCCATGACTTTTCAAATATGATGGATAGTGGCTTAGCAACTTCATCCGCTAGTTCCCTCAGGATCCATGGAAGTATCTCATTAGGTCCCATAGACTTGTGCACCTTCAGGTTCCTCGGATGGTCTCGAACTCGATCTTCTCCTACATGGGGCGGTTCTTCATTTTCCCGGTCCCTGCCTTTGCCATCTGTGATGGGTGGTGTGACTGGAGCCCTTCCCGGTGAAGACTGAGGCAAAAAAAATCACCCTTCTCCATATTCCAAGTAACCAGGTCTCCCATATCCTTCCAGAGAGGGCCTGCATTTTCCCTAGTCTTCCTTTTATCACTGACTTATCTATACAAGCTTTTCTTGTTGTCCTTGATGTCCCTGGCCAGATTTAATTCTATCAGGGCTTTAGTTTTCCTAACCTGATCCCTGGCTGCTTGGACTGTTTCTCTGTATTCCTCCCAAGATACCTGTCCTTGCTTCTACCCTTTCTAGGCTTCCATCTTGTGTTTGAGTTTGTCCAGGAGCTCCTTGTTCGTCCATGCAGGCCTCCTGGCATTTTTGCTTCACTTCCTCTTTGTTGGGATGCACCAGCCCTGAGCTTGGAGGAGGTGATCCTTGAATATTAGCCAATTTTCTTAGGCCCCTCTTCCCTCCAGGGCTTTATCCCATAGTACACGCAATTGCACAGAGACCTTTAAGTTGGGCCCCTGGTGGAGTTGATACACTGTCTGGAGTGGCTCAGATTCCTTTGTGCTGCTCTTCAGGTGTTCTCCTGCTGACCTGTGATCCTTCTCCAGGCTCTGGGCATCTGTTGCTCGCACTGGCATAAAACTAGTAGGAGCTGGATGGACTGAGGTTCCTCTCCCCCAGCAACTTTAGTCTAAAGCCTTCTTCACTAGCTTGGCAAGCCTATGACCAAATATGTTCTTCCTCTTCTCTACCAGATGGACCTTATCAACCCTCAGTAGATCAGGCTTCTCAAAGCTAGTCCCACGGTCTCAGCAGCTGAATGTGTGGTTGTGCCACCAGTCCTGTAATGATCTGACGATTTGCCAGATTTGACTGGCTCTTTCAAATGCCTTCCCTTTGACCAGGGGGATTGATGAAAAAACTTAGACATGTGTGTGCTGTGTTTCAGCACAGAATGTAGTGAGTCAACAAATTTAATATTATCTACTGTTACTCCTGCTTTAATTTTAGGTAACTATTTAATGACATTGCTAGTGTCAGAGACATTATTTATGTTTCCTGTTCTGCTTTCCTGAGCAAATATGTATGTAGCTTGAAAGGCCATTTTAAATTATGCTTTTCCAGGTTATATGGAATAAATTTACAGTGAGGCAACTTCAGAATCTTTTTCTGTAGTAATAAAGAATATGATTAATGATTTGTGTATGCTTGCTGTAGAAAATGCTTAAAGCCCACCTCATCTCCGTGCATCTGGAACACAAATTCAGCACTAAAAAAACAATAGTTCTGATGCTGTGCAGTGGTCAGGAATCTCCAAAGCTTTATAATATTTATGCTTGCATTGAATTTTCAGTGTCATTAGTAGGTAGAAGGTAGTGCACAGTAAGATTCACATACAATTTATGTGAAATATGAAATGCTTAAATATTCCATGATGTGCCCAATATGTTAAATATTCCATGAGTACTTTCAGAATGTAATATTGTACAGGTTTTTGATGTTCATCTACTCTTTGTTGCTTCAATTTGCTTAACATTCTAGTTGCTCAGTCTTAATGATAAGAAAATACTTATTTAAAAAATAAAAAAAAAATTAATCTTCACTTTTTAAACTGCAGTTCCAAAACACCATGGAACATGTAATTCCCAAAGAAAATAAACTCTCTTAGGACAATTGGTCATTTCTCAATTTGTGTTAAAGATTTTGTTGTGCTTTTAGAAGTTTTTTGGATCAGGAGCTCTGTTTCAGTTTTTTTCCTTTACATCTTTCTCATTAAGTACTTCAGCACAGCAGTTCAGCTGTAAATAAGGGTGTCCAGATGAAGAAACTGTTTACACACAAGCATGGCTCAGAAAGCTGTCAAGAAATAAAAGATGGATCACACTGACCTACCTCCCTCTGTATTTTTATTTAATGAGTTGGATACAGAAAGAAGCACTTATCATTTCCTATTCAATTTTATATATAAATGTTATCTGGGGCTGTTGTCCTAAATTGCTTTGATAAGAAGGCAGAAAGGAGTGCTGTGCAGAAAAACCTCTAATCTCTTCAATCTTGAACAGTGAATTCCATGTGTACATTGATAAGCCTTTGGTGCACTGGATGGCTTAGGGGAATTTAAAGCAAGCATTCATCTCCTTCTCTGTTAAAGCTTTAGTTGTTTCACAAATGCTAATGTGCAAAAAATGAGCAAATCCTTTTTCTGGCTTCTGTAACTACACACTGGAGGTTTCTGAGACAAATGTGAATGAGAAGTTTCCCAATAGTAGTGATGCAAGTATCGTTACCTTTCTTTCTTACCTATATCAAGCAACTCTGCATGAAGTAGTTATATATGTGGCTGGTGCTACCATACTCATCTGTAAATGTGAATAGTAACCACTTAAATCTACTTGGCACCCGTGGAGTTGAGCTGACCCCCTTGCTCATTAAGAACCATATGAAATCATGCAAATTTCACATCTGGGTTGTATTATTGAAAATTTCAGAATATTTTTGTAGCTTTAAGAATGCAGGGACAGCTGAGACTGCTTGGTGATACAATTTAAAATTTTTAGATCTCCAATTTTACTTCTGTGTTCTGTGTTTACTTCTCTTCAGCCTGAGGATTTTGTTGAATGAAAATAGTAGTCCTTCAAGCATGAACCAATTATAAACTGCAAAACCTCTGTCCATGGAACCAGATAGCCTCAGATATGTGTCTAGGTCATTTTGTGTTAAGGCTGTTTCATTAAATCTTGAAAAATTTTGAGGATCAACACTGTGTCAGAACAACGAGTACTCCCCCAAAGATTTCATTAATTCAGGATACTCAGTTCTAATGGGTAAAAGGGAGGGAATGGCAGAGATCAGACTGTCAGAAATGCCATAGATCCACTACTGACAAAGTATAGATTAACTAGCATATATCAAATGATCATAGCAGACTGTCTAGCTTCAGACTGCAGAAGACAGCGTAAAATGTTTCTGCCAGTGAAAACTGGGAAGTCATTCTTTTCCGGACCCAGATCTGGGACTAGAATTGGGCAGTTGATAAAAACACATCCTAAAGAAATCTTTTCGATACCTCAAAGGAATGATCCAGCATTATTCTCTCTCTGTGCTGAGTCTCTCTCTGCCTCTTCTCTTTACCCTCAGTAGCCTATCAGTGGGGGACTAAATTGCTTCCTGGTTTCTTGGGTATAATGGCTAACAGGATTGAAGATAAGGTCTTACTTCATACAGTTTTAATGTACCCTACCTAAAGAACATGTACAGATAAATGCAAATCAATCTTTTTTCCCCCTGAAGCTATGAAATTGAGGATCATGACAGTCAAACTTGCCTTTCTTCTTCCTAGCACATCTACATGTATGTATTCACCTCATGTACTTGTTACATGAGTCCACATATGTGTTGTGTGCTTGAATGTAACTTAGATGTCTTTCTTATGACATTGTGTTATACAGTATAAGAATGTTTAACGTGAATCCAAATGATGCAAGTTCATCACCTCATTTCCTAAGTCACACCTGATTTCCAAAATGAATTTACCTAAACGCAATATCTGCCCAGTGTAGCCTATTTTGCCTAATTAGCCTAGCAGTGGAGAAAACAAGTTAAGTCAATTCTCCTGCTAGTATGCTGCAGCTGAGTAAATCCAGAAAGCTGAATTATAACATATACAAAGTGAAGTCCAGGTACTTTTTCATAATTTATCTCTATGTTTTTTCATTTGTCTCGAGCTGAGAATGCTAGAGTTGTGTGGTTGTAGTTGTTTCACCAAAGGCATGAACTGTTTTCTGTTCACAGGTGACATTCTTGGTTTTGCCACAGATTTGTACTAAGGCCATACTGACACTCTTAAATATTATAAAGTTTTTTTGGTGTCATTGTTTTCAAAGCCAGAACTTCTTGCGTGTTTTGCCTATTAGATGGAGATATTTGACTCATTTTGGATTTGGATTTGGATTGGCCACAGTCATCCATCTTCTTTCTTAAAAGCTACTGTATCACTGTGAATTTGATCAGCCACAATGAATTCTCTAGAAACAGTTTTACATATATAAACAAACCCATAGCAACAACATTTTGAAACTGAGCAGAAAGCCAAGTTCAGATTTTGTTTTCTGTGTCTCATTCTGGTTAGTGCAGACCCTCAGGTTACAATGATACAGAGTGAAAAAACTTGAGCACATCTAAGTATTCTGCAGCAATCAGCTAGTTCGATAGCTGTATCTGACATAATTTTCTTAGTGAAAGACAGTGGGTTGATTTCATGCCCTCCATGAGCTTATGGCATTAGTTATACTCTAACATGTATTGTGATTACTACACATTTAACCTAAGCAAAAATGATCTGTTTTTCTTGTGATTAGCAAATCTATTATTTTCTGGATTATCACTTTTAATGTGGGGCTTTTTTTTTCCCTGAATATTAAAATTATCACGGCAAAGTCCATTTCCTTGGCATTTCTCCAATTTTCTGAGATTTTATTAGGAGTTAATACTGGTGATTCAGAAAGTGGCTTTCAACAAGTTCCACTTAGAATGTTAGGTGGAATTGTCTTCAAAAATCTCCTTGAAATGTCTAATATCTCTTCTGTTATACAATAATCTTCTGTACCATCTGCAGCATCATTTAGAATGATAAATCTTCCTGCTTCATTCCAAAACCAGAATTTTAGTTTTCAACTTTTTAGAACATAAGAAACAAATGGACTATAATATGCTATACACTTCTTCAGTTTTGTTAGTTGTTTAAACTGAACTATGTTTTGTTCTTGACTTCAAAGTTGTAAATTTGATAGTCACTGATGTTGTCTGCATTTCAGTTGAATTATCTGGGTTATTTTGTACCTTACAATTTTGTGAGGTTTTTGTTCATTTGGCTTGTTGTTTTTTTTTTTTAACTAGTAAGGCTTACTTTACTTCCTTAATGTCCTGAATGTTAATTCATGCTTAAAATTTGTTCTAAACATATATATTGATAAAGAACTTGAGGTCGCCAAGAAAGATTCTTTACACTTCCAAGTGCACATCTTAGATTATGTCATGTTTTCAATGTCAGCATATGATAAGATCATGTTTTCCAGATCCAAACCGTAACGGATTTTTTGTCAAAAATAACTTTTTTTCACCCTTTATCCCAAATTGCCACAGAATGTCTAATCCCATGTTAGGTAGTTATTATTTTTTAGAAACTCTTAGGAATTTTTATTACTAAGCTCATAGAACAACCAGTAAATATCTGAAACTGAAGGCAACTACGATGCTGTGTTTATCATCCTACATAGTATGAATCAATGATATTTGTCAGTCCTGCCTCTGTTTTTGTGAGCATAAGCTGTCCTTGAAAAAAAGCATACGTTTATTGTTTGTGCCTCTGTTTCACTGCTAAAGCAGAACAGCCATAAAAGTGAAAGATAGTATGAAATATGGCTGAAAAAATATTTCTACTATCCACGCTGAAGGACTTGAGAATAGTGCAGAAAATACCAAAATGTTTTAGAAATAGAGCTATTATCACTTGTTTGTTATAAAACTCTAAAAATATGCAACAGAATTATCATTTCTTTCAGGGTGAAGAATATGTATATGAAAAATATGCATATGACAGTGAAATTGATTAAATGTGTTATACTACAAGCTAAATAAAAGTCTAATTAATATTTTATAGAAGCAGATCTATTGTAGCAGTGCTTCTCTGATTATGTTACAAAAACTGTAAGAAAAACTCTAGGGAGATGGAACTTTGAAACCTGGTTGGGTTTTTTCTCAGTTGAGGGGAAATAATCAAGTGTGTATAATGAAACATGACTGTTGTACAGCAGCTGTGAATTTCGTCACATCATTTTGTGGTTCCGAGCATCATCAGAGATCATCAGAGCGTTTTCTAGCATAATCTAAATTCACAAAACGGATATCTCAGTACAAATCTGAGTAGAATTAAACAAGATGGTAATGTTGACACTTCTGTAACACATTATACCCATGTTTGGCAGTGCTTTAGGCAAACATTCTTACACTTTGTGTGTCAGAAATGTAAAGGTCTTTAGCTTCGATTCTTCGTAGCTTCCGTCATCACAATCTCCAGACAGCACACCACAGCAAACATGGAGGAAAGGATCTCTACAAATATACTAAAGGATAGAAAGCTTGATATCGCTGCTTATAATGGAAATGCTGTCATAGATACTGCGTGATTGAAACAGATCTCCTGCTCAAACCTGGATAAGACTAATATGAGTGTCCGCTACTCCATTAGATTTAAAATTAAGTGTAAGCAACTGGGTAAACCTAGTAGGTGGACGGATTTAATTTTCAAACTCCTTTGCAAGAACAATAGTGTAAACTCTATTGTAGGACTTCAACAGTAATTTCTGCATGGAATCTGTGCCTGCTCTATTTGAGTATCTGTGTTCATCAGACATGAAAAAAAATTGTTATAAAGTAGTGGATCTGCCTAGTCCAAATGTAGACAGCACCACCCTAGCATTTGAGTCCTGTAGGTACCACTCTGCAATGCTGTCCTGGTAGAGTGAGGGTCAAACAATTTCCATTTTTAATGTTCTTCTCATACAAAAAAATTCTAAAACAAATTTCTGGCAATTAAAATTTGCTTTAATATACACTAGTGGCAATCCACGCCCTCTCAATGAAGCAGCATGTTCCATTGAGCTTTTATGTGTCAGATTGTTTTACATCAAGTTGATTTACTCAGTTAAGATGAACTTGTTCAGATACTTTTTCTCTTACTCTGCTTTACAGTGCTCTCCTTTACTGTAAGTCCAGGTGTTGGATCTCATTATATTAACAACATTGTTGAAAAGTGTCATTTCCAAAGCCTTTTTGACTCAGAAATAATGGCACAGAAAACAAAAACTACAATAAAAAAAGAGACAAAGCATGGGGAAAAGTGAAATACAATGTCCCTCATAAACAGGAAAAATCAGGAAAGGGGAAAAATACCTAACAAGCATAAGCTAATAAACTCTGACGCATTTAAAGACAGCTGCATAAATGTTTATTTTTTTCCATTTTCACTGTACATGTTCTTTACAAGCATTAAGTTTTGTTTCTAATATTATTTTTTTTCAAATAAGTCATAGGGAAAAAAAAATTAATGCTCATTTTTGCATTTTGTTGTCTCAGTTGTACAAGAGCTTGCAAATGGGACAAAGCTCACCTGCTACTTTTTTATGGCTCTAGTGGTAGCAACGCTTTGTGTGTCATATTCTGAAAAATTTAGCCTTCGATTTTCCTCTCTGAGGGGCGTCTGTTTATTCATGCATACTGCTCTTTGCAGACATTTCTCATACACTGAATGAAAAATGCAGGATAAAAGTTATATCAGATATTAGGCATTCATTCTCATGTGCGTATAGCAGGAAGAAAAGTTCTCAGGCCCCAGAAACTGCCTAGAAAACCAAGAGTAGATGAATCTACTACTCTTACTAGTAATCCTACTACTACCCACTTTTAGTTCTAAATTGATTTGCATTAAATCTAAGTTATAATACTAGTACTGTTAGTATTCATAATGTTTTAATTATGAAGAGACAGAAATTGAGGTAAGCTTAATTTTTAGGACTTCATATCTTTCTTTTTTTCCAGGAATGTGCTGAATTGCAGCAGGTTTACACAGCACATGAGAATATAGCTCTGAGGAAAGGAAATATCTGCATCTAAAGAGAAATCAAATCCCTTGAATGGACTGAAACTCTGAAATACTTACATTCTGTGTTTGCTTCCATTTGCAAGGCAGACAGAATTTTCCTATACCTTCTGCCTACTGGTGGGCAAAAGGCTGGATTTCACTTGTAGATGATTCCATTTGGCATTTCTACCTCCTCTTCCTCAGAGGCTGTAAGAAATATCTGTTTGGGCAGCAAACACTTCCCAAACATCTGTATACTCCTTGCTGTATGTGGTGCAGAGCCAGCCCTTGGCAGCTGGTCCTGCCACCTCCCTACAAGAGCAAGGTGCAGAAAAGGCAACTGAAGGTGTATCTTCTTGTGCATCACCTAGCAGATAGAAAGGAGTCAGTGCTGCCGTTGCTGCATAGACAGAGGCAGAGGGCACAGGGAATGCACTTCCCTCCTTGTAACACTTCATAACAGGCTACCTAGATTACAAAATAACACAGCTGCCAAACCTATTACACACTAGACTAAAATCTACAAAGCTGCCTCTCATAGCTTGAATATTGAAGAAAGTCCACTGGTTTTCAGGATGCCAAGACCACCACTCTGCAGTTGTTATTTTTTAATGAGCAAAAAGTCAATCATACTTTGAATGTCTTCCTAATACTTGGGATCACTTCTTTCTCTTTTATGAGATGGTCTTCAACAGGAAGCATTAGAATTTGCAAGGCAGCAGGCTAATTATCTTGCTGTAAAACACCAGCCCTGATGGTCAGCTGCATTCTTTCCTGACATTGTAAAAGTTATACAAGTGGTTCTTACTAATGTTTGTAGAAACTGGGTCCATAGCTTGAGGACAGATTATAGTCTGTGTCTTGCAGGACATGAAAATAATTGAGATTCTGTTGTCAAGACCTGAGCTTTTATTTGAATGATAATGTGTTTTGGCAAGACATGTCAAAACTATATCTCATATTGAAAGACACTCATCCTGGAATGTTAGATAGGAACATGCAAACTGCACAAGCCACCAAGCAATTCACATCTCCACCGTAGCCCAAAAGACTTTTTTTTCAAGTGAGTTCAGCACTTCTCTGTTGATAAACAAGTGGTTATCCTTGAGGATGACATTTGTTCTCTGTGCTGGACAGTTACCACTAAAAGAAAGCTTCAGCTGCACCTTTTAAAAAAGTTGTTAATAATTTTTTTATCTCAGAAGAACAGTAAATAGGTTTTATGCATAACAAACACATCTTCACATTCCATTAAGAAAAATACTGTACCAATATTTGGTACCATTTAAAGAGCAATGTGAGTGGGTTTTATTTTGATTCAAGCTCCCTTAGAAATCAGTGAGTTTTAAATGTTTTAAACCTTCTTTTTACTCCTTACAAAGAGCAACTTTGTGCATGAATTACTTTAATTCTATATAATTGAATCTCTTAGCACTATATTTTATTTGTTTCTGTGTTAGATTATGCATCTGCTTTTTGCCATGCATAATAAAAACAATCAATGTTATGGTGGATTCCTGGTGTTATCCCCAGGAATCAAGAAATCACTGTCTCTGATTTTGTTCATTCTTTGTCAAGCAGATATTATTTTAAATTTCCGAACAACATATGTCAGCAAGTCTGGCCAAGTCATATTTGAAGCAAGATCTATTTGTATCCACTACGTGACTACCTGGTTTATCATTGATTTAATAGCTGCACTTCCTTTTGATCTTCTTTATGCTTTCAACGTCACTGTGGTAAGTACTAATGTGTCTTTTTTATAGTTATTTTTTTCAAGAGGGGTTTGTTGGTTTGTTTTTTTTTTCAGGTCTGGAAGCCAAAACTGAATTAACTAAAATACCGTGATGTCTTTTTCAACTTTGGAATGTATTTTCACATTGGATGTTAAAGGAAGGAATACAATCTAATTGTACATGTTGATTAAAAGTATTACAAGATGGGGTGTCAAAGTGGACGTTCATTATCACGAAAGACGCATATGTATTATCTTTTTTTAATTCATTTATCCTTACTTTGTAAACAGTTGCACCTGTGCTAGCTTCATTGTTACTTATGGTACTCAGATACGTGTCTCTGTGTCTTTTGCTCCTTTATGCTGCGTAAGTTCAACTAATTTTTCAAGACTCATAAATTGTTACTGTGGTAAAGCAAATCATTGCTATGGTCCATACGGTCAGCTTTCTTCACTTGGCCAGGAATCTTCTTTCTCTTTATGTCTATATTCTAGTGCAAAAAACTACAGCATGATTACCAATTTTTGTGTGTTCTAATATATATTACTCGTAATTGTCATTAATTTTGGCTTTGGTTTCAACTCATCATTTTTAGCAATATCGTGACAAAATGCTTAAGTTGCTTTGAAAACTGTGTGTGTTTAATATTCGATGATGTCACAGTCATGATGGGTTACATACTAAGACAAAGGTTTTTCTACTGATAGTCCTATTAGATTTAATAGAGCAAGAATCTACTAAGCAAAAAAAACCAAACCACAACCAGCCAAACAAAAAAAATGAAAGACTCAAACACCCCCTTCCCCTCCAAATCAGAAAGTTTAATTTTGCAAAAAATTGTTGGCAGAGGTTTTTCCATTTTGTGGATTTTTCATGTAAGAGACTTAGGCTTTTAAGCTGTCCACTTTCTAATTCTCAGAATTTTGATCTTTTGTGGACAGATGCACTCAATCTCATTTTCATTAAATGTGAGTTACAGATAAGCACACAGAGGATAGGATAGACACATATCAGAAAAAAACATAGAAAAACACTAGTCAGGAAACCTCCCGTGTAATGTATCCTCTTTGATATTCTCATTTAGTTTCATTTCCTTTGATGATCTCTCTTTTCACTCCATTTGATACATGAAGAACTGTCAATCTGATGCTAGTGCTGTGGCTTTTAAAACCAGACTGTTAATAGTTCCACATTCTTCAGTCACTGTTTTTTTTATAAACAATGGGTAATCTATTTAAATAAACTACTATCTCATTTTATCCCCTACATTAAAACCAAACATCCAGCACAACTATGTTGCTTTAATTTCCATTAAGAATGTTTTACTGAGTGAACAAAGTCTGATCTTTTTCTTCAAGAAGAAAGCTAAAAAACAAAGTTGATCTTTTTTTCTTTTATTTTTCTTCATTGGGTAGACTGATTTGCTTTCCGTACTGAATTCTGGAAAAGAAAGTACTATCCAATAATTATTTTTACAGTTAAAATTTCACAATATTAAAAATTCTGCTATAGTATGATTAACACACATCTCTTGTCTGTTATACCTTTAAACTTTCTTTACCTACTAAGATCGCTAATATGGTGACTAAGAACATCCAGGGACACTGAAATGTCCTTCTGTTAGTAATGGATCCTTAATGAGATAATTAATGATAGATTAAGTCCTAACACTGAGCCCCAGGAAATAAAGCATATATAGCCATGTTGATCTCATAATTAACATTAACTGATATGCATAGCTGCCTGAATGCTCCAAGAGTTGAATACCTTGTCAAAAATTTCTGCAAGGTCCAATCTCCTTCCTTCATTCGCTTTGGCCTGACTTTGGTAGCTAGCTGCTATATGGTAGAGACCACTACACAGTAGAGAGTAGAGGGCCAGCCCTCTCTTTCCCTTGGTAACCGAGAGCAAATCCAGAATTTGGGAATTTGCACCCTGCATTCATCCCAGCAAACTTGGTCGTTTAGTTCTCTATATGATTTCTTGATGCAAACACAGTGCCTTACTATACCGTATTTCCCATCGTGGCAAGACAAGGCAACTGCTAATATAATCCTCAAGATACCAATGACTATCAACTGTTTCAAGAGCGGGGGGAGGTGTTAATCACATTCCATTGTTTCCGACTTTATTGATTTAATAAGCCATTTCCTCATGTCTGTTCTCAGATTTTCACTCCATCGACTCTCAGATGTTGCCTCAACAGAACGGTGAGAAGGGGCATCAGGGAGCATCTCACTCCTTTGCTGTGCAGGCCCCGGCACAAACGCCAGCCCTTTAGGGATGCTCTAAATTCTGCAAGCTATAGGTATAGTGCCATACATACCTATGTATGTATGGCACACAAATGTCATCCTCCAGTTGGAGATTTGTGGAGTTAGAGTGCATGCAAAAACTGTGGAGTCTCTCGCCATCCTTGGAAATATTTCCAAAGAAAAAAAGTGAAATTGTATGAGTTGGCTCTACCACCTCTACACCTTGCAGGGATTCTGCCCTGCCACTAAGTGGTTGACTCTTTGGAGGTCTGAGACCTCAGGCACTTTCCTGCCTAACCTTAGTGCCTGCTGAGACCCCAGCTCCCTCCATCCTTGTATTCATCTGACTTAAAGGACACTTTAATCTCTGGAAATGTGGTGTTAAATTCTGCCAAAGTAAAAAAAACAGTCATTAAGCATAATTACGTAATTTGCTCTTCTCTAACTATTGGTGGTTATAGAGTAAGAGTGCCATTTTTTAAAGAAAACCAACTAACCAAGAAGACAAAAAAAGATTAAAGGTCCCTGCCACTAGACATTACTTAAAATGTGTCATGTTTTCTTATTGGTTCCTTTTTGTTGTAGGAGATGATTCTTCCAAGCAGAGGATTTCGTCACTAGTTCGCAGCAACTTTATTTCTCAGTAATTCTCAGCACTATGCCGTGATTGAGTTTGTGTCAATTTTAGACAAAATCCTGTCTCTGCCATTTTGAGAGAAAAAGGTTAATGCAGCCAGTCTAAAATGATCAACCAAATGGAAAATTTAGATGGTTTTATATCTGTGGGCAAAGCAAAATCTACACAAGCACGAGTGCTGACTCCTCATTTTGTCTTTCTAAATTTGTGACATAGAAAAGGAAGCTGGCTGATGGCATTGCAGGTCTTCCAATGACAGATTGAACACAATACAAGAAGAGTGTTTGTCATAACTAATGAGAAAATTCAGTGCAATTACATATGATTAATTACTTCTGTGTTCAAATTTATGCAGAAATTATTTTGAAACGAGGCGATCTTTAAGCCTTAAAAAGAAACACATCTCCACATGAAAAATAATATTATGATATGTGATTCACTGTTTTTATATCTATCAGTGTTCTGTAACTTAATAAAAGTAGACAGAATTTAGTCACAAGTGATAACTAGCAAAGTACACCTTTTATCATAACAGCCCTTTTGAAATTTCTTACATGTAAGAATCTAAAAAAAATTTCACTGAAGTTATCATTATTTGGTTGTGATGTGGTAGAACAAAGGCACCCATGTAAAGATGAAGGCTCCAATGTGAAGAGCATACCACTTCTACAATCAAAATATATATGTTTATATACTACCACAACACCTTGGAGAGATAGTCGTGAATAGGGATCCCTTTACATTAAGAGAGCAACAGAACCATGTTTGGTTCAAACAAGCTGACGAGAAGAAAAGGAGACTTCTGGAAATTAATTACAAAAGAAAAAGAGGCAGTTGGTATAGTGGCATGGCATACAATTAGAACAATTATATTTTAATAGTTATATGACTGTATTAATACAAACATTGCAGTTCCATCAAATATTTTACAGCCTTCTGCCTCAGACTTGCAGATATTCTTCTTTAGGGCCACAGATATAACTAATTTCACTGACTTACTGTGGGTGACATAAGATGGATAAAATAAATGCAGGAAGAGAAGATCCTGTAACTATTTATATGCTCTAATGTCAGACCTTATTCCTGACAGCAGAGAACTTCAAAGTATTTTAAATGTGTCATGTTTTTGTTGATTTTCTCTTTTCCCCTGCTATGTACATGAGAAAAACTGTAAAGTTTCTTGAGAAAAAAAAAATAAATAATGGGCTGTAAATGCTACATGAAGAAGCTCGTGGGAGAATTACTTCTGCACTATCGAAAGCATAGTATCAAGAAAAAAGAATGTTTGTAGATCTTTTATCTTCTTTTTTACAGGTTTCCCTCCTAATTAATTCCTGAGATAGGAATAAAATCAATGAATCATTAAGTCTTCATGAATAAATCTAAAATACCCCATGTTACAGATTTTGTCAATCAACTGGACCTAGATGTTACTGAATGTACATCTATAAAATTATGATTTCAGATTACTGGTTTTGGTAACAGAAAGAGAAAGAGTTAGCTGCAGGTTGTTCTGGATTAACAGGTGCTAAAGGATGTTGATCCAGCTATGCTTTTAGACTTTCTTTTCAGAGAACTCATTACTGTGCTCTGGGAAGGCTGTGGGAAGACATGTCAAATTTGATGTTATTTTTCTAGCTGATGCATGTATCTGTATCGGTCGGGTACCTAGTAGGCATTAATCCTAATGCCTCATTAATGAACAGGAAAACCAAGCTTACTGTTAATGAAAACTATGCCTATTTAATCTTCAGACAACTAAATTAAAAATATTTGGGATTCTAATCTGCATATTGTTTGCTAACTCTATCCAACAGCTGAAACATGAGCCAAGTATATTCCATGCAAAACTGCGAGCTATTCATGCTTTGGTGTGGATGTAGGCTGGAGGATGCTCTGGAGGGGATGGGGTCATCCAGTGACTGCTCACTTTGTGCATTGCTGCGTCTTCTCTGAGGCCAGAGCCCACATACCTTATAAACTTATGTACACTTAGGGTGCTGAGCAGAATATGTGCTGCTTTTGCCACATACAATTGAAAGGCAATAACCTTTTAGGTAAGGAGTTTAAGATGTAGTATTAGAAGTTTTAACACAAGATCTTCTGGAGTCCAAATTAGTACAGAGCAGTAAAATGTGCCCAGGCCCCTGAACACAGGCTTAAATCTGAAGAATAAATCGCAGTCTCCATTCACTTCTGTTCTTCCTTTTTCTGCAAAATACCTACTATATGTTATTGCCTCTTCCAGGCTTAATTATCAATTATTAAAGCTGGTTTTATCTCATATATAGTTGAGTTATGCCTACTGTTTAGCTGTTAGCAGAAACTGAAAATTATGGTGTGCTTGAAAATGTTTATTTTGCGGTTTCATATTGGAATCAAATGAACCTTGGTCAGTTTGGGAATTACATTTCTTTTCTAGAGCAGGGAAGGATCCATCTTTGCACATACACAAATTTTGAAGTTCAATGCAAAAGAAGATTTTGCATCAATGAAAAGACAAAATAAAAGATCTCTCTATATTTCAAGTTTGTTTGGTTTAAATTAGAAATAGTAAATATGTATGCATGCAGCAAAAGTAAACACTTCTTTTTTAACCATCTCCTTTGCTGTTCTCTGCTGTGTTAAGATTTAAGCTAAGCATAAGTGAAGAGTGGTCAAAAATTCATAGAGCTTTAAATGCTAGAGTTTCCTTTCATTGAAACAAGCGAGTTTTGTGTCAGAAGCAAACTGCTGAGAAGTTGTTTTCTCTCTCTGTTCTCCTAGGTTTCCCTTGTCCACCTCCTAAAGACAGTGCGGTTGCTACGCCTCTTGCGGCTCCTTCAGAAGCTGGATCGTTACTCCCAACACAGCACAATTGTTCTCACGCTTCTCATGTCCATGTTTGCCTTGCTTGCTCACTGGATGGCCTGCATTTGGTATGTAATTGGGAAAAGGGAGATGGAACAGAATAACCCCCTTACTTGGGACATAGGTAAGTTCTTCTTTCAGCCATACACATATATACGTACAGATGTGCATATGCATCTATATAAGTCCAAATATAGAAATATATAAATATATAAAAACACTTGTATGAGCTATCATTATTTCCTTTTTTCATTTAATCTTACACAATTATTTAATGCTGTTTGTAGACAAAAGGAATTGCTTGAATTCCATATTTTTGTATCTCAGGATTTTGAAAATTTTTTTCCTAAGAAGTCTTGTCGAAGTTTGTAAATTGAAAAGTACATTTCTGTCTACTTAGACAAAAAAAAAGAGTTCTCCCATAATCTTTAAATACTGTCTGTTTGAGCTTTGACTGGTGTCTTTCATTTGTATACCTCTAAATGATTGATTTTAAGTGGGGGCGAATGATGGGAGGTGGGAGATTTTCTTCTTTTTTTTCTGTTTTCATGGTCACTGGCTATTTAAAACCTTTACAGAAGGAGTTGCCCAAACTGCATGTGGCTAGTGTGCTAACAAAGTTATTCAATTAGAGATAAGGATCAGTTTGCGGGCAATCTCGGACTAAAGAGGTTGGTGCTATGAATTTCAGGTCAATCTGAAAAAGAGGGTTAAAATTAAAAGAAAATGGAAAAAAATGAAAATAATGAGATTTTTAAGAGTGAGTCAATGTTTGGGAAATTCAGGATCTAGATAGGAAAAGGCTAGACAGACTGCGTAGAAGAGCTGCTGAGAAAGTTCATCCTGTTTTTGCAAATTAGGCAAATTCTTCAACAGAGACATTCCCTCGAGTGTGCTGATTATTCCTTACTGTACATTGAAACAGATAGGCCCTGAAATGCCTTCAAGTTAAAAAATCCCTTTGGAAATATTGCCTAGCTGGTTTGCAGGCTTGCTGTTCTGCACAGCAGACCAGGTGTTTATCAGCAGAGAGATGTTTTTAAACTGCTCAGTTTTGATCCAAAGTTTAGTTTCCCCCCCCAGCCTTCGTTCTGATTTTGAGTGTTCCAGATTGAATATTCAGATTTTAAGCTCTTCCTTTTTTAAGGCTTATTATTATTTCCAAGTGTTGTATCTATGTGTAATGGTACAGTGGGGAAGCAACATACCTTTTATAGGGGCCTGGCATCACCAGGTACTTGTAGACTGTTGACGGTGTGTTACCCGCTAGTGCAACAGCTAGTACTCCACATCTTCCCATGTGGGTCATTCTGGCTTTACTGTAGAGGTGCATATCTTTTGCCTTGTTTCTTTGCTTTTCTTAGATTCTATGTCAACATCAAGCATCCCTTTTTCTCCCTTTTCTTTCTGCTCCAGCTGTTTAATTCTACTTGTACTTACCTTTAGCCTAAATCTATTATGTGTTCGCTGAAGCAGAAGAGGAAACAAGGCCAGCAATAATATTAACTGGAAGGATGAAGTCCTGCTAGTTTTCTTTATGCTGTTAGATACTAAAGACACATTGAAAAAGCATATGAATAATTTAGACTACCTAAGTTATCTGTGAGAAGAAAAGAATGCACACATATCTCTCATAAACAAAGAGGATCAAATGGTGAGACAGAATTTCCCAATGGAAAAAATATTTAGTGGGGGGAATGGTGCAAACGCTTGTGACTAATTACGTGCATTCAAACTGCAGTATGTCTGATTCTCATCTCCTTTAATTTCTTCCCTCTCTCTTAACCCCATTAAATATCATCTAATAATGATAAGTCTGAAGGAAAAATGGCAAGAATGTTAAAGATGCCTTACCTCAGATGACGTGAGGATGCTGGGTCAGGAAAAAAAAAAGAAGAAAGTCAGTCCAATGAATACACCTTTCCAGTTTGTCCATAGGTTACTGAAAGCTTTGTGGAGTCTTTTTATTCTTCTAGTTGGTTGTTTATTTCTCCTTCCCTTTGTAAAACAGGTCTGTGACCTGCTGCTGAACTCCCCATAGAGTGCAAACCTCTCAAAGAAAAGACTGCAGCTGTAGGGGAGAATGTACAAAGAAAGGCCACTGTGCAGAAATTGGTCAAATACTGCCAACAGAAAAACAAATTCAGATAATAATGATAATAATAACAACAACAGCAATAATAATAATAATAAAAGGGTCTCTCTGGTGGGAAGTAACTATGAAGACACATTGTCAGCTTATGCAGGCCACAAACAATAGCTGATTTCAAAGCATTCATTGCAGTCCCAATGGTGAGGATGGGCTGCATCCTTGCTCCCGTGGTGGGGATGCTGGCAGCGCTCCCCATGCAGCCTGTCCCTCTCCCTTTTCTCTGAGCTGAGGCGGCTTTCAGGAAATTCTCCTCATGTTCCCTGGGCATCTTGGTATTTATTGCTACAAAAATATTAACTTTCATCTCTCGGTTTTGTCCTCTCTTGGGCAATGGCAGTAATAAGCAAATGTCCCAACAACCTCATTAGAACCAATCCTAGTTTGACTGGAAACAGAGCCATTCCACAGAAGTACCATTTGCATCTCAGCGAAGAGTGTTGTATCTGGGTTATCACGCACTGATCATCTTCTAGAAGGCTTCCTAGGTAGGAACTGCTCCTTAACAGCCGCTCACTACTGGACTGCTGCAGGAAACGTACCTCCTCGTTGGATGGGTCAAGGTGTTTCCTAGTGGTGTATACCCTTAGCCTTTAGCCTCCTGACTGGCAAAAGGGCTTCATTGCTGAGCTTACAGCCTGATTTTATTTTAGTTTTCTTTCCAAAAGTGTGTTGTCTGGAAAGATGTTATACCACTTCCATAAATAGTCTAAAATATTTAGATGTTATAAATGTATAATAAATATTGGGGGGGGATTGTTTGCTTTTTTTAAGGAAAACAGTTTTAAAATGTTAAAGTATCAGAAACTGGTTTTGAAAAAAAAAGCTCAGAAAACTCCAGATACCTGGCATGAAGTCATTGTTTTGCAAAGACCACTTCAGCACTGATAAAATTTCTGTTTAAACTCAGGTGTCACACATATAAGCAGAAAAATTAGATTATGTAATTTCTTCAATCAGTGCAAATTCTGTTGCTCTCCACATGCAAACTACTTGTTGGTGAAACACAATGAAGTCTTGGCCCCTGTGTACACTATATTTTTTGCTACTCTGGTGATACACAGCTGGTTATGTTTAGCTAGCCTTTCATTTCACCTTAAGCAAATTTCAAATGACCAGTCCCTTATATCTCACAACATCCATGTAGGAGATATACTGAGAGGAAAATGGTAGGCGTAATTCAGGATATGAGTGATTAAGCGATGTAAAATGCAATTTGGAGATCATAATAAATCACAAGCAAATAATGCACACAGGAGAAATCTTGCTTTGGGGTATAATAAAGGTAGTGTTATTGTAAGACATTAAGGATATTCTGTTCTTGTGTATGAAGACCTCAGCTGGAAATTTTTGAGCAGTTTTGGAGAGATGTAAAAGAGATTTCTTGCTGCAGGCAAAGCAGTAAAGCATGATCCTTAGTCTTCTGTTTACAGGCTTTAATTTTTAAACTTTTAATTTCATTGCATTAATACCAAAACTGGAGACTCAAGTTTCCATCAATACATCTCATACAAAGCTTATTCCAGGCATTAGGAGGCTTTCTAATCAGCAGCATTAAAGAGATACAATGCAAAAATATGATTTCCTATACTTTTTATTAAATTTAATGTGTCTCACCCTTGGAAAGTATTCTTCTTATTCTTCACTGGAGTGTCTCAGGTGGTGTCTGCCTGAAGAACTAGTACTCTGGGTGTGGAAGCTGCAATGCACACAACAGCTGAAATATAAGGATGGATTTGCTCTAAGAGAGGAAAACCATGCCAAGAATGAAAAGATTCCTTTGCTTTTTACGTTTGCTTGTATTTGGGAGGGGAGAGGCAGAGGGAGAAAAAAATCTTTTAGCAACCTCCTTACTCAATTTAATGTTTCTTCAGAAAGCCTGCAGCACAGACATCAAGACCGAGGTTTTGCTAACACTGCAGGCAAACAATTTAAAGTACTCAACTGCAGTACTGTTAACATAATACTTTGGACGTAGCTGTGCTATCAGATATGCACCATAGCCCAGATCTCACAACACTGACATTAGTGGGAGTAGCATTTACTTCTGTGTATCTATTTCTCTGGCTAATTTGAATAAATGAGGTGCTTAATTTACATTTTGATTGGGGCAATGGGAGTGATAAAGTTCTCCCCATGAAAATACCCAGAATCGAAAAGTGTATTTGCTTTGTTCTTTCTGGGCCTAATTGTAAGCCTTTATTTCATTTTTTATCCTTATTCAGACAATGTTCTCATTGCAAATAGTTTAAAAACATGGCTAAATTCACAAATTTAGTCTTGCAATTGCAAAATGAGAAAGATGTCGTATCTGAGAATACTCTTCATGAACTGTCGTGAGGTGGTGGCATTGGGACATTTATCTGTGTAGTATAATGTTAAAATATGGATACCTTGCTTAGCTCTAGTATTGATATTTTAACTGATTACATGAGGTATTTGGAAGACATGCAGTATGGGCACTGTTTTCAGGTGCTAGAAACCTTTACCTCAGCAAGTTCTCCCATCTCAGGAAACAGTTGTTCCATGTGCAGCAGCTGGACTCTAACGTGTGATAAAAACATGACTCCTGGACTGGCCATTCCCACCCCCCTGAGACAGCGTTACGCTCCTTGGCCTGCTTTTCCCTTCTAGCTTTTTCATGTTCTTCTTGTTTGTTCTCAATGGTGAAACAGAGGTTTCTCTCAGACATGGCATTATTTTTAGCAACCTGTAAGAATAAGATTAACTTTCTGTTAGCTGACACGGAGTAGAGGCTAGACTGTACCGTCGTTTCTGGCTGATCCTGCCATTCAAACTCCATTGACTTCAATATATTGGCTCTCACTTCTATAGGTTTAACTGGCATTTGATTTAGGCATAGGTTCTTTACTCGCCGTCTGCTGTTTCGAATGAGCATATACCGAGCTATTCTCCTTCAAGTTCCTATCAAATATGAGAAATGACTTTTCGATCTCTCTCTATGGGAAACAGATAAACCAAAAATGTTTCCTGTTGCTAAAGGCATTCATTCTCTGAGAACCATATGAGCTGTTGAAACTCAACTGTCTTGAGTGCAGTGAGGAGAATAGCAGAAGGCCAAGAGTCAGGATGCTGGTTCCCTTAGATAGTCAAAACTGTCAGGTATAATTTCTGTAAATGTCTTGAAAAAAAATTCCTTCCTGCCCACCAGAAATTCAGCTGCAACTTTTTATTAGTCTACCCACATCATTCTAAGGGGGAGTCCTTATCAAAGCAAAGTTTAAAAAAAAAAACAACAAACCCCCCCCCCACCCCCCCAAAACCCTCCAAAAAAACCCTGTGCTTTTAGAGAAAATAAAGCGTATGTGCTTATTTTGGGAGAAGCTTTAAAATCAGGTCTGTCAAGGGTATTCTGCAGTTATTTAAATTTTAATTTCAATAAAATACCTCTACTCTCACTTGAGGTTTTTACTCATTTTCTATAGTTTTGTAATTTACAGCACTTCTGAAAACAAGAACTCAGTCATGACTGAACTACTGTACTTTCACATACTCTGCAATAGAAAACTTCCCCCCACACACTTTGTTTATCACACAGTTGCAGACATTGCCTTTAAAGGGACTTAGATGCCTGGCTCCTGGTGAAGCATTTATACCCTGAATTAGCTCTCAGGGCAACCGGTGGCAGATTTAGGTGCAGAATGAGGTGTGCAGCACCTGAGTGGAACCAGTAGGAAATACTGAAAATAGGGTTGTACCTTCAGTCGCTTTCACTTCAGATTTATATACCTCACTTCGGGCCGCAGAAAAGTTATAAGCCATTTTCACAAGTGCTGAAGGACACGTATGTACCACGTAATGGAATTTAACATTGGTCAGCTAACAAAAGACATGGAGTAAAACTATAGTGCTAAGGATGATCAACTTTTGGACCCAGGTGATGTAAGTGTTTGCTGCATGCAGGTACATTCATGCAGATCTGTGTTCCAGACCTACCTTCTGCAGCTTGAGTCTGGACCTATGACAAAACAGCTTCTAGTTATTTCAACAAATGTTTATCTCTTTAAGAGCTAGTAATAATGAACTACAACAGGAGTCTGGGGAAAGACTGCAGCTGGCATCTGCTCTCACACTGTCAGGCAGGTGGCAAGGTTCAGCCCAGGTCCCCAGCACGCCCTGGCCCCATTTTGATCACATCTGTCGAGGGTGGGAACATCAGTTCAGTTTGTTTTGTTGCCTTGATAGAACTAAGTAGATCCACTTCACTGCCAGAAAGAGTAATTGTAAAATTCCAAGGCTCTTGGCCAAGAAATCTGTATTCTACCATAAAATATTGGTCTAATTTCACTGCTCCAAACACACAAATCCATCAGGTTAGAAATGACATGTGTAGATTTATGAATCTTTGCGGGGGAGGAAACTGCTTCAACCTAACTAAATTGCACAGGATATCATTCACTAGTTGTGATCAGTTGTTCATTTCAATCTGTCATCTCTGTACCTGAATGTTTGATTTTAATCTCTCTTTTAGTCTGCTTGATTGTATTTTTGGTTCTTGGTATTCTGAATTTTTTGTATTTGGTAGTAACAGAGCCTGATACTTTGGAACCATGACCCTTTCTAATTTTTTAACAGGTGACTTTAAGAAAAAGAATATAAAAATATAGTTGTTTCTTGCACAAGTGCTGATATCTTCAATTTAGTCATATGAACGATAATGCTCTGTTGACCTGGGGTATCTACATTGAATGACCACTGTTTTTTGTGGAACATACGAAACTGTATACTCATCTGCCTATTTTGTATGTTGGGACGGGGGGAAGAGAATTAACCTGCCTGAAAATTCTCTTCTAATTAATATATGAAGGAAATGGTTGATGGTTGCCACTCTTGTGAAGTATTTTGGGGCATCAGTATCTAAGAGACTCAGCCAATTAGTTTGGGTCATTTCTTGCAGCACTTACAAGAAATAATTAATGTCTGGACTGTCATACATGAATAATAAATAGGAATAAACTAGATGACCAAAACAAGACGACTACTTTGAAGCTAAGAAATTTTTCAAAGCACTCATCTCACAAATAATTACAAACAGCACTTATTATATTCTACATCCTTTGAAAATACAAGGATGCACCACACTACTGAAGCATTTCACAGTGACGAAGTATTCTAAGGCAGTTGAAACAGAAATATTAAACCCCGGGAGAATACCTTACACTGCAAAGCTTTCAAATATTTGCAGTGCTTTTTGAACCCTTTTGAATTTTGCTCCTCAGTAAAAATAGCGCTGTTGTTGTATGCATGATGTGTACATTTTCCAAGAATTAATGTTTGAGATTCACAATTTCTAGCCTTGTAAGAACTAAAATACATTAATTCTTTAAAATCATGAAGAAATCTTAGTGAATAAATACACTTATTTGTTTCAAAAGAACTACAAAATATTTCTTTAAAGTCTGCTGGGTACCTTACCTGAATGGTTGAAACAATTCTGGTGTAGAATACTATATATGAGGCGAAATTTGGAGAAGCTTACAGTGTGAAATATTTATGAAAGAAAATTTTTCTTTTAGCTGATTGGGTTACACTTTTGAATAAGTATAATTAGGGAGGGAAAGTTCATCTAGTTTTTGAAGAGGAAATCCTATTTGCAGATAATCGTAGTGATGCACAAATTTTGGTACAACGCAACCAGAAACACAGTTTTTTCACTCCTATGTCAGTCTTAGAATAGGCACAGAGTTTAACTGCTACAAGGGGATTTTATATGCACAACTGTAATCACCTGGACATGTCCTGTGCAGCCTGCTGTAGGTGATCCTTCTTTGGCAGGAGGGTTGGACTAGATGACCCACAGAGGTCCCTTCCAACCCCTACCTACCATTCTATGTGCTGGAAGTGTGTGTGGAAACCTATACTTACAAAAGAAGTTCTCATAACGGCTTATCTGCAAACCTAGCCTTACTTTTCTGCCTGTTTTATATGTAAAATGTACTTTCTCGGAAAGGTTTTCTTTATTAACATCCCTCATTTCAGACCTGTGTATACCAGACCTTATCAGGATTAAAAATATACATTTAAATTTTAAAATAGCCATAGACATCAGTTTTGTGGAAATCATTCAGTTCCACATTTGAAAACCCAAAACAGTATTTTTATGATGGAGCTGTGCCAAACCAAAGTGTCGTTTGTTAAACTGAACTGAATCATTTCCTTTGCGTTTAGTTTAACATTTATTTGTATTTCAGCTGCTTTGGATAGTACTTTTTATTCTGTCATTCTTCCCTGCTGTTCTTTTCTACAGGCTCAGTTCCTTGATTAAACTATATTTTCCTTTATGCACCATACTTTGCCTTCTGATTGAACCATTTTAGCAATCACAAAATACCCCAGGACTCAGATACCCCATTGCATTTGCAGCCCAGAAAATAATAGGGATGAAAGTACCTAATTAAAGGGAGTGTGACTTTTTTATATAGTTATTAATACATTTTCAAGGTTTTGTACCTAGGACAAAAAATTTGGACAGTTTTTAGGTGAAAAGTGAAAACCTGGTCTGTGGATGAAGCCCCTAAGATTTGACAAAGTCGAAAGTGTCGTGCTGTGTCTAACTGGAGATTACCTACATATCGTTCATTAATTCCAGAAAGCAGTTTTTATCTCAGCGGAAAAGCTGTATCTGGGCCAATTTCTGCAAGTGTAATAGAAATCTGAGTCTCACACGTTTGGGGAAAATCTGCTCAGTGTACACCCCATAAGAGGGAATACTCCCAAGAGGTAAAATAACCTTGTGATGTCTCCATGTGGTTTCTGTAATAGAAATACCGTAAAGTATAATTGATTGAAAGTTGAAAATATTGTGCGTAAAAACCTTGCTCAGTCAATTAGAAATTACATCAGACCCCTTAACTCTTAACTGCTGTACTTTGAATTATAAAAATGTTGGCTGGAGAGAACCTCTGGAGTTTATTTAGTCCAGCCAGCTAGCTGAAGCAGGATTATTGCCAGCACTAAATTGGGTCTGAAATATCTTGTTTCATCCAAGTCCTGGAGAGGTCTCCATCTCTTTGGGTAGCTTGTTCTAGGGTTACACTACCCTCTTTGGAGAGCTTTGTACCAGTTTGCTAAAGCTTTAGCATATATTACACATTGAAGTAATAGGATGTTTTGTTAGGATTTCTCAGAAATCTCTACTTCTGGTTTCAAAGCTCATAGCTTAGCTGTTCAAATTACAACATCTCTATCCAGTTTAAACCCACAACGCCTTTACTATGTATTTTGAAATCTTTTCAGCAGCTACTTCAATATCTGATTGCTCTGCCTCTTTCAGCCCCATCACGTAGGTAGAGATCCTAGGGTGTTAGAATGCCATATTGCAGTCCATAGACATCCCATAATAACTATAATTGTTTTTTCTTTTATTCTATAGCACGAGTATGCCTTACATTTTTAATCTAGAAATGTCCTTGTGTATATTCTTATTTTCTATTTATTTATACTTTTTCCTGCCTTTTAACAGCGCAGGCGCTTGATAAAAGAAGGGCTTTCCTGCTATCAGAACAGAAAGTAATTTCCATATAAAAATGAAGAAATTATTCAAGACTCATTTCTTTCTAAACTTTCTTCCATTTTCGCATACCCCAGAAAATATTCATGCTTCTTTCGTACTTCCAAGGGATAGTGCTTAAAGTTAACTTGTGACTGCTTTCAGCAAAAGAAATCAGCATGGAGTTGTGAGAGTATGTCATGGCATTCTACAGTCTATAAAGTTTTACACAAGCCAGATGCTGTAAAAATAATTATGCCTTATTGTTATAAATAATTTTTCATTGTCAGATCTAAGATAGCTATAGATAAAAATGTTAATACTTGGGATTTCCTTATATTATGTACTTAAAAAAGACCTGTCAGGTCTGCAGACACAGATGTTTTATTTCAGAACTGCTGTACCTTTAATCACACACTAGCTTTCTTCGTTCCTTTTTATTCCTTTTTTCACATCAAGCCTTCATTATATCGCAAATTCTTGTTTTGCTCTTATGTTAAAATATAATCTGGAGTAAAATAACCCCTGTTGTTGATTTTCCCCTAACAAAAGAAAAAAGTTTGGATCTCAGCTTCCTTGATTCAAATGACACACAGAAAACATCATACTGAAAAATATTATTTAGGTTGTCATCCAAGGATCAGAAAACTAAGACTAGGCAAGAGCAGATCAAGTGTTAATACTGTTTATTGTACAGCTGCCTGACCAGGGCAGGGTCCTGGTCCAGAAAGAAACACAGTGGCTCCTTATGTAAGAATGCAGAGCAAAAGACTTAGATGACGTTGCGACATCTATGGAGCAAGCAAGGACAAGATTGTAGTGAGGGTTATCATACTTACCTGTTATCTAACTAGCATGGATGTTATTAGTGCAGAAGACAAGGAGAGATGGATGTCATGTAGACCGCAACAGTCTATACTGACCTGAATTGAACTCCATACTGTCGTATCGTATCATCCCCTGTCTGATTATGCAGGCTGGTCAGATGAAAACAAGCACGGTTTCGTTGCAATTCTGCAATTACCCTTTCATATGTAACTAGACCTACTAAAGGAAATTGCTTATGTGCTGAGGCATCTGCTCCTGTTTTACCAAGCAGAGAGACTGCATTTGAACAGGTAGAAGCCGCTGAAAATTGTCTTGATTGCTGGAGTGGGGGAGACGGAAGCAGTGGGGAAGGTATCGACTGTCAGGGATCACCTATTGCATTACTCAGCTTGGAGAAGCAGAGAGGACTCTTAAAAGAGTCCAGAAGGAAACAGGCTCACTCTCGCAGATTGCTCGTGGTTAAACAGGCAGTATGAAAATACGTGTAGCATACTTCACTTCTTTTATAAAAAATACAGTCCTTTTGATATCTTGCTGTTGCAAATAAATAATACTTTCTTTTACAGAGATTTTCAGGTATTGATTGCCAATGTCATTGCCCCCAGGAGAATCTATTTGCAGATTCTGAGTCCGGACTGTTAATACACTCACTGTTAGGACCAAGAAATTGCAATGTAAATAAAGTACCGAAAGACTTTAGCCTGAGTTTCTCTGATGGTGAGACCTGAGCAGGTGAGAACATCAGGGCAGAGGTGAGATTAATTTACCAGCTATGATAGAAGTTAGGCAATTAAATTATGCCACGCTGCATCCATACGGACCCAAGTTTTTCTAGCAACCTTAAAACTACTAATGTTCTTCAAGGTCTTGTTTTGTGCAATTTTTTTGCATATTTTTATAAAAAATATTTTGTTTTAAAGTAACTATATTGCTATATAGAGGACAGTACTTATTTCTTAAAAAAGACCGCAATGTATCCTAGCTCAAACCCTTTTTGTCATGATTTGGACTCCAAACACATAAAACTGCAAAGCAAGTTTCTAACCCTTTAGCTGAGAGCATAAAGAAAATGTCATTACCATTCATTTTATTGCAACAGCACCTGGGATCCTAGTTATGCATCAAGACCCTCTCGTCTCCATTGTTGAATTAACACAAGATTAAAAGGCTGCTCTTGCCCCAAAAGGTATTACACTCTAAATATAAGAAAAGCTCTAACAGATGGGTACAGACTGACAGAGCACAGGGAAGCAAAGAGGGCATGGATAGACATGCTCTTTGCACTGAATGGACTAGAAGCACTAACATTTCTAATTCCAAGGTTAGCTGCAAGGCATTTGCTAGCCTGGAAAAGGACAGTAACAACCAGTTTGCCTAGGGAACAGTAACGTTAAATGCTGAGACTCTTTGTGAAGTGACAGTGTGACCGTCTTCTTAAAGGAGATGATTTGCAAATGATTTACATACTTCTAATTATATGCTTTCAATTTTATTTCTTGAATTAGATACATGTTCAGACTTGGATGTTTGACCTGTAATCTAAAAATTCAATGAACATTATACAGTATTACAAAAAAGCAGTTAATTTACTTATGTTATTAATTTATTTTAGATTAAGAACCCTAAAAAGAATCTTGGGGTTTTTTGGGGGGAGGACAAACCAGGATAATTAAAAAAAATTAGAAGGCATTTGTCTACAGTAGAAATAAAATAACGACATTAGACCTGTTTGTGAACTCTTCTTAGTAAAAAGAAAAGGTTTAATTAAAATAATTAGCTATATATAGTGCTTTGTATGTATTGACTGTAACAGTCATGGAAAGTTGATATTGAAAATATCCCTATCTTGTCCTTTCAATTAAGTGAGGAATAGAAAAAACTGCTGACTTGCAAAAGCAAGAAGGGTTTAAATCCCACGTATCCAAATATAACCATCTGACATATTACTTTTGAGAAGAGCTGTACAAGCTTACCACAGAGAAGAAGATTTTCCATTACATTTCTTTTCTAAATTTACTCACCCCTTGATGAATGTGACTGAAGGAATTTATGACCTAGTTCTGCAGGAACGCAGGTGCACTTACGACGTACATTAGACTTCAATGCAACAGTAAGTACAAATGTTTAGAGAATTATCATAAAATGCCATGAAGAATGTTCCTTGCAGATATGTTGAGTTAGCTCTTAAAACTCTTCTACATAACTCTTATATATAGTATAGTCAGGTCTCTACCTTGGAATAAGATTTCTCTGCCGCAAGGGAAATCTTTATTTTGTTATACTGTGAGACTATTGCAAAGGTATATTGGAGGCTTCCTCATCAATATGAACAAAAGAGCTGTGTAGCTGTCTGATTTGTTTAGACACCTACAGAATACAAGTTGCGTGTCCCAGAGATGCGGTCTGCAACCTTGTGTGGCAGCAAGGCAGTAATGCAGCGTAGGGGTGAGAGAGAGAAGCCACCCAAAGCCTTCCCAGTCACGCTGCACAGTTGGCCCACAAAACAGGACAAGCTCAGCCATCCAGTTCCCATTCCACATGGCAAATTGTCCTGGAAGAAAAGTCCTCCAGTAATAACCTCGATGGTCATGCAGAACACCAGCTAGCTTTCTGGAGACTGTCTTGGAGCTCCACTCAAAGGGGCATGTACAGAATAAACTGTAGTTGTAGGCATAAAAAAACTTCTCTGGAAAAAGAGAGTCTTTTGCCACACGGTGAAGGAGAAATATAAGTAGCGAATTCACATAACTATCTACCATCTTAAGAAATACCTGGGGCTTTGACTGTGGAACTGTGTCAGGGCGTGTGCTCAGGTACTTGTCCTGCCCAGCAGAAGAAAACGTAAAAGAGTAAAACCTTACTTTACAAACAAAAGCAGATAGGACTTGATCTAGAAATGTTAATGTTTAATGCATGAATATAGTTAGGTTCTGGCTAGAACCCTGGGCTTGAAATATGTGAAGCTGTTAGTAATTCATGTACACTGTGTTTTGTGGAGTTTTGCATTAGGTGGAAGAGCTGCAGAACTCCACTCTGTTCTTACTTGTGATTAACCAAATATTTTTTAAAAGATATCTTTCCAAGATTGTTTTCCAATAAAATGTTAGCATTACAAGTATTTCATATCAGACCTAGTGCTTTACCACTTGCCATGAACTTGTCTAGGAGTGATCAACCAGAGAGAATTCAGAAATTGCATTATAATCCATGCACCTACAGTGCCTTCACTGGGGTGGATTACAAGCTTCCCATAGGATAAAAAGTATCTCTCCTTGCACTTATGGCCTTCCAAACTGAAAATATAAATTATGTAATAGACCACACCTTGCTGATGACAAGAAATTAAATGCTCCCCACAAAGCAATTGTGTCAGTATCTCCAAGGGGGGCAAAAATTTTGCCATAAGAATACAGAAATTTCACTTTCTTACTCTAAGCAGCGATACTTGCAATTCAGACTTGAGTTTTGTCAGACAATTAATGCCTAATTGTCATGCTTTCAGCACTTCTCTGGGCTCAGTTGTGTTTTTGTTGTTATCAGCAACATTACCACCAGATCTTAGATTTTTTTTCTTTTTTTAATCCCTGGATTGACACCTCTTCTTCCTGAAAATACTTAGTTCATTGGATGTTTATTGCACCATGAAAATTTAATTTTCACTGAGTGCAATGGGGTCAATGTCTTGTTTTGACTTTGTCAAGTTACATGAGTTAAAGCTTTACAAAATTATTTAATGATAGCTTCTGAGTATATATACAATTGGAAATACAACAGCTAATTTATCTACAAAGGGTATTAGTCAGCCTTATGAAAGAATTTCATAGGATGTCACCTTTCAGATTAAATCAGTTTTTGGTAGACCTGGCAATAGTTAAGCTTATATCTAAAAATATTCTAACAAAAGGGAGTACACATGTAGTTCGGAAAACAACATGGGTTTCAAAAGACTCTAAAACATCTGTCTCACTGTATGTCTGTAGATAGTTAAAGATTTTTCCTAAGGATCTAGGGAGCTAGAGGTGAATTTGGCAAGGGATGCAAAGAATAACAACGACCTCTACAGGTATGTCAACCAGAAAAGGAAAGTTAAAGAAAGCGTACCCCGTGATGAACAAGAATGGTGACCTAGTATCAACAGATGAGGAGAAGGCTGAGGTCCTTACAAAATTTTTTGCCTCAGTCTTCACTGGCAACCTCTCTCCTCACCCCTCCTGAGTCAATGGACTGCAAGATAGGGACCAGAGGGGTAAAGCCCCTCCCACTCTATGGGAAGATCAGGCTTGGGATCACCTGGGGAACCTGAACGTACATAAGCCTATGAGACCTGACGAGATGCATCCCAGAGTCCTGAGGGAATTGGTGATGTAGTTGCCAAGCCACTCTCCATGATATTTGAAAGGTCATGGCAGTCAGGCGAAGTCCCTGGTGACTAGATGACCCACAGAGGTCCCTTCCAAACCCTAACATTCTGTGATTCTGTGACTAGAAGAAGGGAAACATTGTGCCCATTTTTAAAAAGGGTAGCAAGGATGACCCTGGGAACTACTGACCTGTCAGCCTCACCTCTATGCCTAGGAAGATCATAGAACAGATCCTCCTGGAAGCTATGCTAAGGCACATGGAGGACAGGGAGGTGATTTGAGACAGCCAGCATGGCTTCACCACAGGCAAGTGCTGCCTGACCAACCTAGCAGCTTTCTATGATGGCGTGACTAGATCAGTGGACAGGGGAAGAGCTATGGATGTGATCTGTCTGAACTTCTGTAAGACCTTCAACACAGTCCCTCACAACATCCTTCTCTCTAAATTGGGGAGATATGGATTTGATGGGTGGACTGTTCGGTGGCCAAGGAATTGGTTGGAAGGTCACAGCCAGAGGGTAACGGTCAACCACTCGATGTCCAAATGGATGCTGGTGACAAGTGGTGTCCCTCAAGGGTCTGTACTGGGGCCGATGCTGTTTAACATTTTCGTCAATGACATAGACAGAGAGACCGAGTGCACCCTCAGCAAGTTTGCAGATGACACCAAGCTGAGTAGTGCAGTTGACATGCCTGAGGGATGGGATGCCATCCACAGGGACCTGGACAAGCTCTAGAAGTAGGCCCGTGTGAACTTCATGAGGTTCAACAAGGCCAAGTGCAAGGTTCTGCACTTGGCTTGGGGCAATCCCAAGCACAAATACAGGCTGGGCAGAGAATGGATTGACAGCAGCCCTGCGGAGAAGTATTTGGGGTTACTGGTGGATGAAAAGTTTGACATGCGCCACCAATGTGTGCTCGCAGCCCAGAAGGCCAACCGTATCCTGCGCTGCATCAAAAGAAAAGTGACAGCAGGTCGAGGGAGGTGATCCTGACACTCTACTCTGCTCCTGTGAGACCCCATCTGGAGTCCTGCATCCAGCTCTGGAACCCTCAGCACAAGAAGGACATGGACCTGTTGGAGTGGGTCCAGAGGAGGGCCTCAAAAAGGATCCGAGGGTTGGAACACCTCTGCTGTGAGGAAAGGCTGAGAGAGTTGGGGTTGTTCAGCCTGGAGAAGAGAAGGCTACGGAGAGACCTTATAGAAGCCTTTCATTACCTGAAGGGGTCCTGTAGGAAAGATGGGGAAAATTATTTTAGGAAGGTCTGTTGTGATAAGACAAGGAGTAATGGTTTTAAACTAAGGGAGGATAGATTTAGACTGGATATAAGGAAGAAATTTTCTGTGATGAGGGTGGTGAAACACTGGAGTGGGTTCCCCAGAGAGGGTGTAGATGCCCCCTCCCTGGAAACATTCAAGCCCAGGTTGGACGGGGCTCTGAGCAGCCTGGTGTAGTTGAAGATGTCCTTGCTCACTGCAGGGTGGTTGGGCTAGATGACCTCTAAAGGTCCCTTCCAACCCAAAGCATTCTATGATTCTATGATCAGTAGCTAAGAAGAAAATCTGTCAATGTATCTCCAATGGGTACTTCATCATTTAAGGCAGGCATTCAAAATGAACCAGATATTAAGGTAATCATTTCATCTGTATGCCTTTGACTACAGAGGTTGGCTTCTTTTGAGTGTGCAAACCTCGTGGAGCAGTAAGTCATAGAAGGACCTTCAATTTTTTTCTTTGTTTTTCTTTTCTGACTGCATTATGTCTAAGTTCGAACTTTCTCTGAATGATTTTACAGATGCTCAAAAATCAGTGGTAGAACTCCCAAGGTCTGGCAGAGGATTACAACTTCATCTGACACATGTTCAAATGCTGATTTTTGTATTTGATCCATACTAAATAAATTAACTAGATGCAAAGATATGTCCCAGATCTCAGCCTTATTAGGAGCAAGTTTGTGCCATGGATTTTGGCCCATGTCCATCTCTTACCTCACTCGTTAATTTGGGAAGAGGTGTAATAAAAACGCTATCCAGTTTCTCTTCAATGGAAGTCCAATGGCATTTTTATTGAGTCTATCCATTCCTAGTGTCCACTTAACTTCTAGTATGACAACGATCCTAAAATTTGTTGCTCATGAATCCTCATGTGTAATTTTGTAGAGAAGATATCTCATCAAGGTTTGTTTCTGAGAAAAGCATGGTTTTGAAACCCTCAACTGGTTTTTTTTTCATTTTAAAATATTGCAATTCTTGTCATTGTCATTATTTGCAGGCTCCCCAAAATATGCTATTAAAGATTTCACGTTGAGGTTTAAGTGATATATGTAGCACTCCCACGAATGAAGGCTTTATTTGGGTTTATGCATTAGGCTTTCAAGAGATGAACTTCTCAGATCTGAAGCATGAAATCTTCTTATAAAATTTGTCCTCCCCCCTCTAAAGATTTTGTCTACTTAATAGAAAGAGGCATAGAGTACTTGATAGAAAAGGGGTCATTTTTTTCCTCTTTGATTACATATTAAAGGGATTTCTTGGTGTGTTTTAGTGTCATAATGTGGGCGGTCATCAAGCAAAGGTGTATAAATTTTTATATATATCTGTAGAAAAAGTTCTGTAGTTTCTGCCATGGTAACATGCACATGCCTCACTTCTGTGGGCACTTAAAAGTCCACTGAGCCCAAAGGTTAACTATAATCTGCTTGTACAAGGTTAACCCTTCATTATCTGGATGAGCTGGTGCAATGAATGCACCAGAATGGTACCAAGGATTATGATTCAGACAAAAGAAAAATGGGGGGAAATATTAAAATAGACATAAATTATATTTAAAAATATACAGTTAGTGTGCCACAAAGGAAAGAGAAAGGTGATGTTATGAACAGTGGAGGGTAGATACCTCTGCCATGCATTGATCTGAAGCACTAATCCCAATATTTGCTGCAGGCATGACAGTTCCCAGGCACCATGGCTGGTGCCTGGGCTCTGGTCCGGGGTTACAGAGGGCTACAGAGGGCCTTCAGTGGCTTTTGGGGCCCCTACCACAAGGACTCCAGCCACAGGAAGTTGAGATAAAACTATGTTTCATACAGTCTGAGTTAAATCTATTTCTTTTCTATGTCACGTCAAGAATTTCCCTACACAAAATTTGACTATGTGGATTTGACTGCGGTAAATGTTCCTCTAGTTCTGTCGCACTGTCAGTCTCATTCATACTTATGTTATGTGTCTTTCTAGTTTAAAAAAATATAATTAAAACCATCACAATAAAGAATATACTGTGTTAAAGACCGTATTGTACAATGTGAAAGTAAGAGAACATATTTTTAGAATAAATTATTTTGGGAATGACTCTAATATTTTCCAGCAGAGTTTCAGTGCTTCAGAAAAATATTAATGCCTTTCCTCTTTCATATTTGTTTTCTTTGTCATTTTAGGTGTCTACTGTTTGTGGGAAAGTGTGCAAGCAAAATAAAGACCAAGGGGAGTAGGTTAATGCTAATGGTTCCACATTGTTATGCAGCCCTTAAGCTTATGTTTGTTGTACTAATATTGAATTCTTTCTAGTCTAAATTTCATGCACTGCCACTTAACTTTTACTTAGTTTGAAAGCCAGCTAATTATTCTGTTCAAACACAGCCTCTAGACCGGAGCTGTTCCTTTATAGCCTGTACTTGTTGACGTGCCGTATAGCTGCACCTCAGGTTTCATCTTACACATATAACATTTATTTATTTCTTTCATCTTGAAACGAGCACAAACTTATGTCCTGTATTTTACTATTGTGCAGTTATGTCACTTGGGCACACGATAGAGCTGTGTTTTCACACTCCTACAACCTGCAGCTGTATAACACCTTCAGGTTTATGGGTTTTTCTATTTTTAGTACATATTTTATCTAATCTGTGTGAAAGAAAAGCCTGGTTCGTGGTTTATTTGTGACCTGGTGCCGTAAGGTCTGCCTCCCAGAAGCAGCGGTTAAAACTATGGCTGGTCCTGTCACCTCTGGGGGTTTTTAATCCTTAAACCATCTGCTCTGGTACTTGGGACCCTCTTCTCATACGACAGGCTAAATTCCATCATAGATCAAACCTGTAAACAAAAGATAAGGTTTTGTAACGATGAAAGGGTAACAGTGACGTTCCACGGGATTAAGTGGTAGGAATGGTGCTGTTTAGCGTATCAGTAGTCTGGGGGAAAAATGCAAAGGTTTTAGCAGGAAAAAATTGCAGATGTTAAAAACATTGTGGCTAGACAGGGATTAAACTGGCTTTGAGGATCTTGAGAAGAACTTGAATATCTTAAATAAGTAATCACCATGAGAACAGAGGCAATGATTATTCAGTAACATAGAGACATGCACACTAGAAGAAATAAAATGATTTGGTCTTCTTATATACCTCTAAATTCTGAATGCATTGTGTCAGCCAGAATCATAGAATCATTAAGGCTGGAAAATATCTCTAAGATCATCAAGTCCAACCATCAACACAACCATGCCTGCTAAACCACGTCCTGAAGTGCCATATCTACACGTTTTTTGAACACCTCCAGGGATGGTCACTCAACCACCTCCCTGGACAGCCTGTTCCAATGCCTGACCACTTTTTCAGTAAAGAAATTTTTCCTGATATCCAAACTAAACCTCCCCTGATGCAACTTGAGGCATTGCCTCTCATCCTATCCCTAGTTAGCTGGGAGGAATCACCGACACCTGCCTCACTACAACCTCCTTTCAGGTAGTTGTAGACAGCAATAAGGCTGCCCCTCAGCCTCCTCTTCTCCAGACTAAACAGCTCCAGTTCCCTCAGCTGTCCCCCATAAGACTTGTTCTCTAGACCCTTCATCAGCCTCATTGCCCTTCTCTGGACAAGCTCCAGCACCTGAATGTCCTTCTTGTACGGAGGGGCCCAAAACTGAACAAGGTACCTGAGGTGTGGCCTCACCAGTGCTAAGTACAGGGGCACGATCACCTCCCTACTCCTGCTGGGCCCATTATTGCTGATACAAGCCAGGATGCTGTTGGCCTTCTTGACCACCTGTACACACTGCTGGCTCATGTTAAACTGGCTGTCAACTAACATTAATTACTGTAGGTAATTAATCCATTAGAAAATGCAATTATTTTCCAAGTTGTACCAGATAGGATTTTGTTAAGTGTCTGGCATATAAGGAAAATCTAAGTGATAGTACAGAACGAATTTGCAAATTATAGGGAGTGAAGTACCTGCTCAATGCAGTGGAAGCACCAAACTGAGAGAAGACTGAGTTTCTAGATGTTCAGTAAATGAGATAACGTGTTTTACATCCGGTTATGAAGTATATCATCTACAGATGCTTAAATGTTTGTTTATGTTTCTGCTGGTACTTGAGCACTTCCCAGATACAGGTAAATGAAACTCAGTACAGATTCTTCCAACAATTTTCAGAGTAGCCTAATGAGGCTAGCTATCCAGTTCCTACTGACTTCTCCAATGAGACTTGATTACTTAAGTGCTCTTTTCCCCTTTGAAATATCTTCTTCTTAATTATGTTAATCGGTGCTTTAAAATGTTTTTAAAGTCACAGAGGTATATCTAGATAATGCTAATTCAGAACCAGACAAGATTCATAATGCTAAATTCTAGGAAGTTCCCTCTGACTACAAGGTATATTTATTTTTCTCTTCTTCCCTGAGGGCAGAAATTAATTACTCGAGTTCAGCAGAGAATCTGCTGAGAGATGTTACCAACAGGAACCGAAAAAGTAAAAGGCATCAGTCAGTGGTGCTATCTCATGACTATTTCCATTGGCTAAGGAAAGTATTTACATCCTACAGTGTTTTGTCTCCACCCCCAAATGGAAAAAATTGTAGTGCTATCAACAAAAATCTGAGAAGTATAGCTGATCTGGAAAATCTTGCAGTGTTTTATGTACTTTGCCTAAAACCTCATCCTGTATAATTTCTTCAAAAGGTGCTGATTAGGATCATCTCCAACAGCCAAAGTAGAAATGAGAAGCTGTAAACATGTCCTTATCTACAAATCAGAGGAATATATTTATTGGATTTTCACTTTCAGATACGCACTTTCTGTTCCAAATCCCATGGTCCATCTCTGAAGAAAGTTACCTAATACCTATCCTTCACATAGTGGGCTTTTTTTTAGCAGTTGTTAACAATTGCTAATAATTGCTAATTGCTACTGTTGTAGCTCAGTGATAAGCCATTCATCTTACTGATTAAGATAATTTGTCTGACCCTCAGTTATGCCACAGAACCGGGCACAGAGTGCTGAAATCATCTCAAAGACCAGTGTCCTGGCCAGAAGTTCTTGTTAGCAATTGTAAAATGCTTATACAGTATTTGGTACTTTGGTAGTAGAATTATATTAGAAATATTATAGGGACTTCTTCGGTTTGATACAATCCCTTCCTAGCAGTAAGATACCTGTACTGGCAGTAATGCATCCTTTAAGAACAATGATGTTTCAGTAGGATTGGGATTTTCTCTTGATAACTATGAACATAAAGTGTGCTGTAAGGGAAAAAACAGTTTGCATATATCTATCAATTAAAGAATGCAGTCATCCACCTTTTCTGGATAACAAAGAAAATATATGTCAGAAAGGGAGTCCCATAATGTTTTGTACAAAGTTACAATAAGTACACTCAATTTTTTTTTGTTTGATAGCTGAAACCGGAGTGAAGAAACTTGCAATCAGATGTAATATTGTCACCAGAAACAATGAATGTGAAATTCATTCAGATAACAAAAGGCAGGAAAATGGGAATACAGGTGCCAAGAATTAGTGCCTTTTAGAACACTCCCAGGAAAGAGATTTTCTCCTAAGAGGCATTATTTCAGTATACACACATCAGTTATGTTTATTTAAAATAACTTTTCTGTTTCAGTTTTGCAGTTCTTCATATGCACTATAATACTTTCAAAACCTGATGTTGAACTTTATGATTGTATTTCTTCACCTTAAGTTTAGATAGAATTTATTTAACTCTGTTCACTCTCTGCCAGGGATTTTCTGCGGTTTTTATTCTGTATTCTCCAATGTGTGGGATTACAATCCCTAGCACGAGCATAGGAATTAAATCTTCTGTACAAAGGGCCATATTATTGATGGAAAAATGTTGTGTAATCTCAGAAAAACAGCTGTGCACAGAGAGAGCCTCATGTGACTAATACTTTCTATCAAGGTAAAATCAAGGAGGTTTTCACTTGCTTTCTTGTCTGTTGGCAAGGTAAACCAGCCCATTGAGTACTGACATCTTATGACAGTGCAGAGCGCTTTCATTTCTACTTTTGATTAATTTCACTGGCCTGGATTGGCAGGGTCATGGCTAGACCTTACACTGTCACTACCCAGCCCTTCTGGTTTAGCATTCTCTAAAGGAGTGTGTGCAAGAGGGCATAGAGGGTGGCCCTCTGTGGTGGCAGCCACGGCTTGACAAATCTGTGGTAGGTCGCAAATTCTTACAGTTTTTTTTCCCAATTTAATTGGAACTGCTGGGACAGATACTTTAAATCTGCCCACTACTGTTGCAGATATTCTGTACAAGGAGATTTTCCCCCAGTTTGCACTTGAGTTCATTCAAAATGAAGAAAAGGATCCTGACTGAAGTAGGCGGAGATTAAGCTTCAGGAAGTGACTCAGTCTGTCAGGTCTCAGCTTACAACAGGGAGACCCCCAACCAATTTTTCTAAAATAAAACTTTGCCTGCCAGTAATACTTTGTTTTGGTGGTTCTCCCTGAATATCCAGGAAAGCTTCCTCCTCTGTCAAGCAAACTGCTTAATAGGCAAAAAGGGCACAGATATTGATTTTTATCTTTTTTTTTCCTATCTTGATTTTTGTGAAGCATTGTGTTTATGCAATTCATTCAGGTTCTTTGTTCTCCTTTTCCAAGAGAGGAACTGCACACTTTTTCCTGGTTTGTTGCTTTGGAGTTTTTTTGTTTGTTTGTTGTTTTTTAAATATCTATGAGGCAGTAGCTAATTCTACTATCTCTAGCAGACATAGACTCATTTACAAAACGAAATATTAAATGAACAATTTAGAAAATACTTACCGAAGCATCTTTTGAAAATTAATTCTGATTTGTAAGTTGTGTTTAGTTGTTTGAATCTTTTCTACCGTAAAAAGAAACATGTAAAAAAGCTCTAAATATGTAATCATTATTATAACAATTTAGTCTTGGAACCTAAAAATCTTTCCAAGCATTACTAAATAAAAAGAATCAAATCAATGTTGCATACTTCATGCAGTGTTCTTACGTGATGATTTTTTTTTTCTTTTCAGTGCCTTAATGGATTTTGTGAATTATCTAATTAGACCTGTAATACGCAATTCAAAAACACTTGATTTCCACACAGAAATACACTTCTTATCTTAAACAATCATGCATAAAAATAAATACTCCAGAGGCACAATCCCTTACATGCTGTATAAATTCCTATAGTTATTAAACTATATATTCTATTTATTCTTGGAATTGTGTGAAGAATGCAGTGTCTTCAAAATAATTTTTTTTAACAATTATTTTGTTCTACAGAACGTGTAGTTTTCATGGTGCCAGTATTCCTTAATAGCACTTTTTATGCTTTGTTTTTCAGGTTGGCTTCACGAGCTAGGAAAACGTATTGAGTCTCCTTACTATGAGAATAATACCCTAGGAGGCCCATCAATCAGAAGTGCCTATATAGCTGCCCTCTATTTCACCCTCAGCAGCCTCACCAGTGTTGGGTTTGGAAATGTTTCAGCCAATACTGATGCTGAAAAGATCTTCTCCATTTGCACAATGCTGATTGGGGGTAGGTACAAATACTAAGCATCATGTAAAACATTTTGAGGGGGTAGGGACAAGTAAAATACGAGCTGAAATTTTGCTAAGTTTCTTTAAAAAAATACAATAGAAAGTTTAACTTAAAAAGGTAAAAGAAAGAGATAGCTTTGTTGGTTTTACACTAGATAAACTCTCTTAAGAAGACAACTTTCTAACCTTGTGATCACTTATGGCGACAAAAGACAGTTGTCATGCAGTAAAATGCAAACACATTATTGTCAGTGAGTGTGGCCCAGCCATGTGCCAGGGGAGTACCTGCATTTTGGTTACACGCCAGGCACTTCTCCAGTCAGCCAGGTAATAGGTGCACGTTCACCTCCAGTTCAGTTCCCACAGCAGCCCTGGGAATGATGGCAAGCGGAGGTGGGCAGCCCAGTGGTGAATCTGGCTGTGAGCTGGTGCGTATCCACATCTGAAGGACCAGCCCAGAGGGAAGGCAACCGAGACAGGACAGAGCCAGGAGGGCCATTTGGTGAGCCATAGGTGACTTTATCATAAACAAAAAGCAGTTTAATTATCACTAAGTAAGTTTTACCACATCACTGCTTCAGATTAGAATCAAAATGCAATGTTTATGTCATATTTGGAGCTCTTCGTAGTATTTTATTTATGTTAGTTACCTAGTCGTGCTGTCGGGGAAAGCCATGTGCTCACTTTCTTTCTGCTGAGGCACCTGGGCACCACCAGTGAGCTGGGGAACCTGCAGAGCTTGGTAAAGCCCGGGGCAGTGGAGAAAGTACCTGCAGCTCTCTCTTTACATTCACCCTCCCTCAAAAAAATTAGCTGTGCTATTTCATAGTGTTACATCATACAACTCAAGGAGATCACAGTGGATGTGAGGGGTAAAAGCAAAGCACTGCTAGAGTGCTG
>Ga0065711_1000538_pt1 | contig 62832 bp, 41 predicted proteins | sample Hoacrofraction12_FD_59098 | JGI IMG/M metagenome (GOLD analysis project Ga0065711, IMG submission 59098) | Hoatzin crop microbial communities from Cojedes, Venezuela - Epithelial fraction 12 v2 (version 2) | ecosystem: Host-associated > Birds > Digestive system > Esophagus > Crop | place... | reverse complement strand
TCCCACAGCTCCAGCTCTGTCCTGTGCTGAGGGCTCCAGAGCTGGACGCAGGACTCCCGGGGGGTCTCAGCAGAGCGGGGCAGAGGGGCAGAATCCCCTCCCTCGCCCTGTGCCCACACTGCTGGGGATGTAGCCCAGGGGATGGTTAACCTTCCGGGCTGCAAGCGCACACTGCTGGGTCATGTTGAGCTTCTCGTCAATAGGCACCCCCAAGTCCTTCCTGGCAGGGCTGCTCCTAATCCCTTCACCTCGCACCCTGTATTTGTGCTTGGGATTTCCCTGACCCAGGTGCAGGATCTTGCACTTGGCCTTGTTGAAATTCATGAGGTTCACACGGGCCCACCTCTCAATCCTGTCCAGGTCCCTCTGGATCGCATTCCTTTCCTCCAGCGTGTCAACTGCACCACTCAGCTTGATGTTGCTAGGAAACATGCTGAGGGTGTATTTGATCCCACTGTCCGTGTCACCTACAAAGGTGTTAAACAGTGCCGGTCCCACTATCAACCCCTGAAGAACGCTGCTAGTCATTGGTCTCCACTTGGGCATTGAGCTGTTGACCGTAAACCTTTGAGTGAGACCGTCCAGCCAATTCCTTATCCACCAAGTGGTTCATCCATCAAATCCATGCCTCTCCAATTTAGAGACCAGAATGTCACGCTTTGCACAAGTCCGGGTAGATGACATCTGTTGCTCTGCCCTTATCCACCAATGCAGTAACCTTGTCATAGAAGGCCACCAAATTTGTCAGGCACTAGTGAGATTAGCAGACTTGAGTCCTAGAGGGTTTTAAAAACTGTCTCCTGTTTTCAGAGTTTGTTGGGAGACAGTGTCAAAGTACACTTAAGAAATTATACTTCACACATCCCCTGTCCTAAGTGAAGATAACAGGTACCCACAGAAAACATAGCACATATATTTAGAAATGCCTGCCAAAGTTTTCTGAGTTTTCTGCTTGTGTGTTTTGGCCTAGGCTTCTCAGTCACTCTAATTTCATCTGTCACAGGACGATCCATATGTAAACCTTATTAGAATAAAACTAACATAAGACAGATGAGGTCAGAAAACTGTATTTCTGCTTCCTCAGGTCATATATAAAAGAAGAGCAGTGTGGGTTTTCTAAAGCAAATTTTCTTAATTGGCAACAAAAGCACAGAGCAAAAGATACCAGAACTTCTTATGGATTGGGACAGCATGCAGTGGCCTCCTATCCTGGCTGAGCTGCTCTGAGGACCTCCTTAAAAGCCGATGCTGAGCCCCCAGCACTTCTAGCACTCTCAGAAGCAACCTCACCAGCTGGGGTCCCATATGTCCAGGCAGGTCCATGGCTGTGGCTGAGCTGGAGAACAGCACTCCTACAGTGTAGATCAGGCCAGAACTGAAGGTCCATTGCTGAGGTGAAACTGGCCCCTGAACCCCATGGTCAGGGGCGTAGGTGGGGACTTCAGGATGGTCAAGGCCGTTAAGGCCAAGTAGTGTCCTCAGGGCCCTGACAATCTGGCTACTCAGCAAGACCCTGAACACTTTTTGATTGCTGGAAATCATGGTGCACTCTTCACAGGGGGTGTTTTATATGTGCAATACAACATTCAGTCTTCCTTTAAATTCTCCCTGCATCCACCTTTTGCAGACAGTCCTCCTTGCCTCCTTGTCATCAGCCGGTGCATGACACGTCCAGCTGTGACTGACGGCAGCACTGGGGAGATCAGCTTTTAGGGTGCTGGCTGGTTTGCTGTAGGTGGTCACCACTGACACCTCTTGTTGGACAGTGATGAGCTGATGAGCTCCCTGGGGACATCAGAGGCCTTCTGGGGCCAGCACTATCTGCCAGAAAGTGTTGCAAAGCAAGGGATGTTGACAGGCTAGACCAGGTCTCATTTGAATGTCGGCTAGGGGAGCGTTTGGGGCATCTTTGGTACTAATAGCTTTCAATGTTTTTGTGTATGTGCAGCAGCAGGCACTGTATTATCTTTGTGAATGCTGGCCAACACAAGCGTGAGTGAGTAATGCTCCTACACATAGGATAACGTCAATTTGCCAAGACAAAAGACCCTAGAGAGAAGAGAGACACTCCATCTTGGAGCACCTCCCCTTTGTAGTAGACATGACCTTTTAGGCCCTGGATTTCCCTAAAAAATTTGAAATAGCACAAGGAGAGTAAGAAACGACCTGGCAGAGCACTGTCCCCTAAATGGCAGCAGGTTTACTTGGTTAAGCACAGAGTCGTTGACCCTGAGAAAGGCAATTGGAATGCTAGAGGGGATGGAAAAGCTGCCCTAGGAGGAGAGGTGTACTTCAGTCTGAACTCTGTGAGACAGAGACCTGCGATTCATGGTCCATCGCTCTGACCCAAAAGAACTTGGTTTGGGTTTTGGGTTTACATCTAAAATACTTGTCATCTCTGTATATCCCCATTCCCAAAGACTTTTACTCATGTGGCAGACTCCAGTGCAGGGCAGAACCTAAAGTGAGCTAACTACAGCACAGCAAATGTTTTGGCTATGGAGTCCCAGCTGACAATGTGGGCTAATTCATCTGACCACAGGGCAGAATAACAGACCTTGGGCTCCAAATGCTTGCATGATGTTGCTCCTACTACCTCAGTTTGTTCTTTTTAAGTTAGTTCAAGTGTCTCCACCAACTCTACAGCTGGTAGAGTGGATGGGGTCAGAAGGTCTTCAGATGTTAAACATGGGATTATTTCGGCATTTCCTATGCTGGGTTCACAGGAATGCAAAGCAAATTGAGCGGTACCTTTTAGATACCATGCAAACCCTTTGAACTCCGTAGCAATAGAAAAGATACTAAATTACTTCCTTCATTTTTCTCATATTTATCAGGTCTCAAGAGAGATAGCTTATCTGAGAACCTAGTTGAAACAAAATAGGCACACTTCAGCTCACCACCCAGCAAGTCACAGTTAGTAGGGAACAGGTCTATTTGTATCACCTCCAGCCATGCCTTGGGATGGGCATAGAGAGAGCTCAGCATGAAAGACGTGGTTCAATGGTACTATGTAATGACAACTTCCATCAAGATAGTGGTCTACTACCAACTTACTAACATTTCATGGAATCATAGAAAGATTTATATGATCTGAAGAGAAACCAGAGTATATTTGCAGCACTGTCAAGGTCTTTCCGTCTTCAGTTTGGTATCTAAAAGCTGCAGAGATTTTAAAAATGTATGCTGTCCTTCAATGGCTAAAACATTTATCTTGAGGAGGGATGGAACAGCATGACTTTGGACCTGCAGAGAACAGTGTGTGGGGACTGTGTGCTTGTGGACTCTGAGACCCAACTTGCTAGAGCAACCTCTAAAATACTGAAATACTTTGCCCAGCATTTGTCAGAAGTATTTTAACTTCAGTATTTCATTTTAGACTGGCATATTTTGCCACACAACGGACCTCCATTTCTCTCTGAAGGGATGAAAAAAAGGTTGACCTGAAGCACCTGAGACAGAGACCCCAGCAGGGGACACTGAGATGGAGGTCTGCTATGCAGATCTGAGCCTGGACATCAGCAGTGCTTCAGGGAAGGTGCAATGGGGCTGAGGAGAACAGAAGCTCTCAACACCCTTGTTGGGTGAGGAACGAAGAACAATAACACGCCTTTTCCAGTGAAAATGAAGAGAAGGAGAGAGACAAAGAGCACAGGCTCATTATCAGGGAGTAAGCAGGGGTGTGAACAGAGGGCATAACAGCCACTCTGGCAGCTGCTAATAAGCACAGTCTTATCTAGTGTGAAATGCGAGCTCAGCCCCTCCTGCCGAGGAGAAAGCTGCCCTGGTGGGGTGTTCCCCGTATTCCCTCTCCTCTTGCACTGTGTGGGTGCATGCACACAGTTACTCCAGGGCAGTCTCTCTGCCCTCCCTGCCCCACAGGATGTTGACATGTTCATTCCGAACTACTCACAGGAGATCCCCAAATGCAAGCTCTGGGCATCTTCATTTCAGCTACCAAGTCACTTAGACAACTCAGCATTCCTCTCAGGCACCTAAACGCTCTGTGCAATCTATAGGGAGTGAGGCATCCACCATGGTATTACTTTAGGGCTGCAGGACCACATTTCCATCACTAGCAGTTGTTCAGGAGGTTCCTACACAAGGTGGGGGTGGACTCTGCAGGTCTCCCTGTGGCAGTGCACACCGCTGTCTCACCCTGGCTCAGACCCTGGTGACAATGCCAGCCAGCACATGGAACACCATGCACAGCACTGCACCTACCAGCACTAATAGTGTTGGATATTCAAAAGCAAGACAACCTGACCAGCCTAGTGTCAAGAAAGCTCCTGTACCAGCAAACAATACAGATGACAAAGATACATCTATGCACGAGTCCCTGTGTACCTGCAACTACTCTCCTCTGGTGCACCAGTTCATGACAAGAGTCTGCTCGGAAGTATGGTGAGTCCATGTTAATGTCTGTGTGCCCAGGCTTATTTTGGGCATGGGCACGCAGACATGAGCTATGTGGAGTATCATACGTGTCTTCTTATGTGGAAGATAATGTCCATACATGTTCAGCTGTGCATGGAGTAAGTGGATGGTTATTTGGTGAGATCCTTGAACGACATTTTCTATCTGTTTAATTCATGTAAATATATATCTATTTAAATTAAACTGGAGACTAAATGTAATTCACGCATTGAAAACAACATTCAGCATGTCTGTGCTTCAGAACAAGCCTTGGAAAATATGGAGTTTCATCTACAGGTGGGATTCTCGTTGGAAAGGCATTTTGAAGTGGTTTTTGTCTTCCCTGTGGTCTGTGGGAGTTCAGGCAGCAGACTCCAGTCCCTTCTATCCTGATGGCAAATGTCTATCTTTCAGTAATATTGGCTTCAGTTTTTAAAATACCAATTAGATATACCTTATGAAATTATCTCACATTTGAATATATTGGTATTTTTAGTTACTCATTCACATATGTGGCATCCAAAATTATGCTGGGACCTGCTCAAAGTGTTATCTAAGGAGCACACAGTGCAGAGTCCAGCCTCGGCGGGGTGTTGCGTCACACAAGCTGCAAAGTCATGCACCTCGTCCTGTGCCTGCTGCTGCAGTCTGCAGAGAGACCATCATGAATGGAGGCAGTCCGGAACAGAAGACGTGCTCACGTCTTGGACAACCCTCCAGAAGAATCACATTTTCTCCCACAGAGTGCAAAAGGAGCAAGTGCTAAGCTGGGTGGCTGGGATGGGAGAGAATGGGCATGGCAAATCTCCCAGAGAGATGCAAGTGAAAGAGGACATAGAGGGAGGCAATTTAGACTGGACATCCCTGTGTTGATCCTGGCTGTCCACTCACAATCTTTCTGAGTTGACAAGAGGGGTCTTCTGAGGATGTAGGGAGAGTGCAGACAATATATTAATTTCTTCTCTCCTTAACGTCTCTCAACATGATTCTTCTGTCTGTTTGCATCCAGAAAAGGCTGCAGCACTGGGACAGGATACATTTAGAGTTCACCTTCTATTGCTTTGGCTTTGATTTTCCAAATCCTTTCTATGAATGTCCTCTCCAGCAAAGGGATTATAACAACATGTGAGGCATGTTAGCCTCCAGACATAGTCCTGAAAGATACGACTCTTGGGTCCTCATCTTGCCTCAGCCAAAGTTTTCCTTTATAACCTGACCTTTGAGCTCCCCTCTACAATTACCTGATTTGAACCATTCAGCTGTTACCGAACAGAAGGCTGGATCGTGCCTAACACTGCTGAAATTCATTTCTGCAGAGACCCAGTGTTAGCCCAGCACTCCTGAAAGACTGGGCAGGACTTGCAGATATTTGCCACAGTGATATCTGGGGACTGGTGCAAGACTAATGACGTTGACACTGACACAGCTGGGTTGAGTCAGAAGGGGGAAGGTATGGTGCTTGTGCTTGGGCCAGGCAGAGGTATTTTTAAAGCATTTGTAAGAACCAGTAACAGCTAACCAAACATACTGCCTCCCAGCTACATGCTGTCACCAGAGACCCCTTCTCATGCAGTCCTCCCACAGCTCTGACCTCCTGCAGCCCGGTTTACCACCTCCATGGCTTCCACCCCAAACTCCCAACGACAGGTTAGCCCGAGGGTGACAGCAGTCGGCCAAGCAGCCCATGGAGGATATGTGCTTCCTGTACACCTCCTTCTCCCATGGAAAGCTGAAAATGAAATTCTTTCAGATCCTGAGAGAATCTCAGATGAAATACAAATAGGGAAACTAGCCCAGAGGCTTGGGACAGCATGCACAGAAATAATTTGGTTTTGAACTACATTTCACTTACGTTTATAGTCTTTAGCAGTGCTCCAAGACCCGGGTGTGGAGGCAGAATTCCAAGCAACAGACAGAGTTTGAAACAAATCTTTGAGGGCTGCCTTTAAAGATGAGCCCTCCAGGTCTCTATTCCCCCCAGAGTGGGAGAAGTGACTTGAATTACATCTCCTGGCACTAGCTGTGTACATACCTGTATGTTTATAATCATAGACTTCGAGCAAAATACAGTATTATATCATTCTCTGTGTACTCACATTGCAGAGCTGTCAGTATTACTCGGTCTTGACTCTGTACACTGGGCAAATGGGCAAGAAAATTTTGGCTCTTTTTATTTCTTTCTTCCTGAATGACAAGAAAAGTGCTCATAGCCTGATCATTGCCTGATATATAGTAGCTCACTTCCCAGGTGACAAATTCTTATACACTGGAACCTCTTCACTATCAGAGACAAGAGACCTCCCTGTGGCTGTAAAACATGTCTACACCGCCCAGGACTTTAGGACCAGAACTGGTGAATGAGATCAACATGATCTTATTCATCAGCCAGGCAGAGTTGGCACAGCCTGGAGCATTGTCCTCTCCTTGGGTCACACTGCTGGACTGCTGAGCTGTCACCATGCTACCTGTTGTGCTGTCCCTCTGTAAAATGGCAGTAGAAATGTTTCCAGAAGGTCCATGTGAAGCCAGGAAGTATTTTCAGTCAGCTGAAAAAAAGCACCTCTACTTTGCTTGCACAGAGCAGTGGCAGCCTCTGGTCTGGTGCTGTGGCCTGTCTATTTTCCACAATGCTCATGGCACTGCTGAGGTTTCACTGATTTCAGAGCACTTACTCCTGATACGTATTGGTGCATGAGAAACCCAAAAGTTTCACCAGCTTATGATAAGCGAAAGTCATACAAGGTGATGAAGGAGCCACCTACCATCCTGTTGTGCCACAAGGATGGAATGAAAGGACATTTTAGAAAGCCTTTTCAATGGCATAGATACTGGGGCATCCTCTCATATGGGCATTTGCAAATCTCTCCCTGACAAAGTCACTGCTCCCTTCCTCTTTATTATGCTTCAGCCAGAAATCTCATGTGCCAGGGAGTACATAACCTTAACAAGACATTAAGCCAGCCAACTTCGCCTGCTCTCAAATTTAGGAGGGCAACACCCATTCAACCATCTGTAGATCTGGTTTATATTTTATCAAAACTGTGCTGGAGAATAGGACACGAGAGAGGATTTCTCTGAGGGAGAGACATTTGTGGGCCAGGAAAGCTGATATGAAGGGAAATGTCCGTGAGTGGTAGAAGTAGGTGTGGGCAGGATGCGCTCTTGGGTGGACTCCTCCAACACAACGTGGGCTCACAGCTGAGCAGAAGTGTGAATACATGTGACGGTGTTGTACATGGGAACTGAAGCATGGTCAGCATCTGACAGTTCGGAAGATGTTCAGCTGCCTTGTTATGAGATGCTCTGAAATAAGGAAAACTTCATGCTAGAAGTTTTAATAATTGTCTGGAAACAAGGACTAAGATGAAAGGGGAAGTTATTTTGGCTTGTGCCTAAATTAACTATTTTCTTTGACTGCAAGCACAAGACTCATGGCCGATGCATGAAATGCGACAGGTATGTAATAGGTCTGCCCGTATTGATTCAGCACTGGTAAGGACAGGCAGAGGTCTCATGACCTCACAGGTGTTTTCCATCTCTCATTTCTCTGATAGAATGAGACAGGAGGCATTAAAAAGACATCTGAAGAGAAAAAGCTTTCCCATTACATCAATAAAAAATACTAGCCCCAGCGGGAGGAGGCTGACAAAGACGCCCAGGCTGAAAGCCTTAATAAAACCTGTCTTCTGAGCAGCTGATATTCCTCTCCCTACAACATGTAAAGCTGCGAAAGCTGACAGCCAAGGCAGCAATTGGAGCCTTTGGCTTTGAAAACAGAGGCTGTTTTGCTGTCGGCTGCAAGAGTTTCTAAGGAACTTGAGCTTCTTGAACACTTCCCATTCAAACGAAAAGTGCTGACATGCCCTGGGTGAAAGGAGTATTTTTTTTTCCCCTTTGCTCTGCCAGGTCTCCTCCAGCTTGCCTTAGTGAAAGGAAACATCCTACCCATGGCCAAACTATTCATCAACTGGAACCTACAAGCCAAAATGCTTTTACTCATTGTCCTTCCTTCAGCACCTGCTCTTGCTGTCTCACAGATACCACCTGGCCCCAGTCATTATTTCTTCATTACAGTAGAGCTTCACACTTGCCTCACAACTTCAGGCAGGTTAACCACTGCCCACAGAAAATAGTTACAACACCAGCAGTGTGAGGCCACCATGGTTGCAACGTGCATCCCAGGCTGGCAGTTCAGGGACAGTCAATGCAGTTCACGGGAACAAAGGATAGTTCAGGTGGGAAAGGACCTCAGGACATCTCCAGACCAACCTCCTGTTCAGTTGTTACATGCCATCATGTAGTCCATTGTTTCTGGCCATCTGTCTTGTGGTCAAAGATCTCCAGATGCCTGGCATGGAAGTATTTTTCTTGGAAGAGGGGAGCCATCATGTTTGCAGTTCCCAGCAACTTCCGATTTGGTAAATTAGCAACAACCCTGCTAGACTTCACCTCTGTTTTCCACGATATGACCCTTTCTCCTCAACAGTTTCCACCTTTCAAATGATTCTCCTTTTGCATCAGCCCTAGGCACTTATCATTTGTATCTCCCATCCTTGTGATCCTGGTCATCTGGTCTCCCTTATTCCCACAAGAAAATATAGGTGAAGGGATTACAGCAGAGACAAGGGCCTCCTGCTACAGGAATTGCCTCTCTTGATGGCATATGGGTAAGAACCTCCTTCATCTCCAAAACAACCTCCCCACATCCCACAATAGATGATATCCCCCCACATCCCTGCTCCCATTTCACAGGAAAATTCGGAAGTGACAAATCTCTGCTGTTCCATGAGAGGGCAGTGTCGTCTGGAAGCAAAGCCTCCAGTGGAAATTGTAGAGATGTCTGGGCAGGAGGAGGCCGGGGCTGATGGCGAACGTGTCCCAGAGACTTTAATAAGGACGAAGTCAGTCATGTTCTTGGGGACTTAAGAAGACTCGGCAGACTCCCAGGATTTACTAGAGATGAGATCCTCTCTGTTTTTTTAAAGTCTGGAATCAAGCTAGAAATCTCTTTGAAACACTGGTGAAGAAAGAAAATTAAAGAAAGGAGGTTACTGTCTATACTATCTATAGTGTGGGATGTTTTTGTCCAGAATAGGTTCTGAAGGACTCTACTAGGTTATGTTTAGAAATCCTGCCTCTTGCTGAACTGCCTTAGCTTTTTAATGCTGGAGTTTAATCAGAGGGGACACTCTGCTTATTATGTTTTTCATAGAAGCACACTGAGATTCCTGGCACATCATCACATCTTCAGAAGACACCTCGATACACTGCCTGCTGGGAGCTGAAAGTGTAAATGAAAATCTAGGCCAGGCACTCTGGGAGTATTTCATCCTTGAGTACCTGAAATAGAAAATTACCTGCTAACTAGCTAACTTTGTGTGGAGCTCCAAGGAGGGTCATGCGGCTTCTCAGCAGTTCACCTACAAAGGTCTCATCCCATGTCCTCTCTCCTACAAACATTTTCCACTATATCAATAGGCCACAAGTCAAGAAGTTGCTTCTCAAAGAGGCTACATCTCATGTAGCAGCTGTTCTTCATCAGAGCTGGGGCTCATCCTGAGTTTCTCTGCTTTCTCTCCTCCACCAAGAAGCTGTGGGACATGTAAGGCATGGCTAAAAAAGCCAGACACTCTGACACTTTGGTATCTGCCTTCAGAAACAATCCCATATGTAGGAGAAGAAGGGAGGCTGTCTTCACTGACTTCATCTTTGCTCCACTGACTTCATCATGCAAGAAAAGAGGATTCCCCTCTCTCCTGCAAGCAGTCTCTCTGGAAAGGGGAGATATCCTCTTCCGTGGGAGGGAGGAAACTTCCTACTCCCTCTCCCATCATGACAGAGCAAAGGGAAAACCATGAACCCTCTCTCCTTAACCATACACAGCCACAAGAAAGACAAAAAGATCTCTGCTCCTTTGAGCTTCTCTGTGGTGTGGCCCCAGGCAGCTGCAGCTCACATTACTGGAGACCCTCTAGTATATCCTGCTGGCATCTGCCTCATCAGGTGACTTCACATAAGTTGCTGGCTCAGGATCAGTGTCTTTAAAAAGGAACATTGCTACCACCTCACACCTTAAAAAAAGCAGTGAGACCGAGAGGGAAGAGGCACAGAAGGGGTAGATGTTATCACTGTGCCTACAAAGTGAGTGCTTCCCATTTAATCACCTAGTAGACATGCCATGGGGATGCCTTTGGAGATGCCTCTAAAGGTTTCTGCTGACTATATCCCATCCAGTGTGGTTATGTAACTTATTTGCCTCTCTTTTTTTAAGAGGCCCTGAAGGCACCAGTGCTAATGGAAAAACAGAACAAGCAGGAGGGCAGGGAGGGGCAGACAGATGGTCATCTCTCCAGCAGTGAGGTTTTTATTTGTCAAACTGCTATGAGATCATTGTAGGAAAAATAATATCAACAAAAAAGGGAACAACCTCAAGTTTCTCCAACGCTAGAGAACTTGTTTTCAGTGGATTGCTCTCCTTTATTTTTTTTTTCTTCTGCAAAGCTACTATACATGCCCTGCTGTACAAATTCACTTGACCTTCAGGTCTTTGGAGTGTCTTTCATATAGCACCATTCCTCTGTGCTGTGATTCTGCTGTCTTTGTGGCCCCTGAGCTCTGGTAGGAACCGCATCTGCCAAGGGCGCAGTGTGGCCATGTGATACTCACACATAAGCATACGCTAGTTTTTATAAGATTATGCTGAATCAGTTGCCCAACAATGCTGGAGGGATCCCAAGGCTATTAAGATTGTGTCATGAATCTTTGAAACTGCAATCAACATCAGTTGTTTCAAATCAGCACTGCCTGGGTGGATTTTCAAAAGACTTTTTGAAGATTTAGTTTTTTAATAACTATGAGGCACTTTCCAGTGACATCTTCCATGTGAGGAGGTTCAGCTGCCAGAAAACCCCAGAACTTGGTCGTTGTAAGATGTTGATTGGTGTGGGTGGTGACGCATTAGAGCAGATGACTGTACAGTTCACATTTCCAGTGGCTGGAAACTAAAAATCAAAGCTAGGAAACACTGGAAAAGAGTGAACAGTAAGGCTGATCAAGCATTGTCAGAAACCCCTAGCTTTTACACAAAAAATGGCTGATCATCCAAAATTAACTACTACACAGTGTCACAGGTGACCCCATCTCTTCTGGCTGAGTAAGACTATTTTGTAGAAACACCTCCTAATCTTAGTTTGAAGTTAAGTAATAGGTTCCCAGCATTTTGCCCACAAGATCCTCTGCCATTACTCATAACCACAGGATTATGAACACACCGGATTTGCCACCACTTGAAACCCAGATTGGCAACAAAAGCCAAATACAGCAGGTTACTTGCCCAGTACTCTAACCTACGGGCCAGAGAAGGCTAAGACTCTGCATTAAATGATGGAAGCTGGCCACTCCTCTGGCTCGCTAGTTAATCACCACAGCCATAACCACAAAAATAATGGTGTCAGTATGGCAGCATCATACAGCTCATGAGTACAGTGCAATGTCTCTTCAGTACCTGAAGAAAGGACAGCTTGGAGCTTTAAGCCATTCGTGAGCCGCCCTTGCCAGTTATTGAATGGACTATGAAACCCTTTTCTATTTTTCCATGTGGTTGCTGAAGAAGAGAGCCAGTAGCCTGTCTGGAGTTAACGTTAACATCATTGCTGAGCTCAGGTATTTTCTCAAAGCTATTGATCTCTTGATATCTGAGCTTCAGTTCACTCTTCTCTCAAGTAATAATCTGCCAGAGACCTGGGCTCCCAAGGCAGCAACTTGCCGTCTCTCACTCAGTTCAGATGCATTTCATTTGCAGTCATGACTCACTCCTCAAGGCTGTCTTCGTTTCTCATAAAGCTAAGTGACTTAATCATACCTTCTCACTGAACTAATGCTACTGCGCCTTACCTCCTGGCTACACCAGCCACCATACCTGGGTAATAATGCCGCTTCCAGCAACCTTCTGACTTGTGGGCATAATTATCTGACTGCAGCAAGATGCTGAGCTGGGCCACTTGGTGCTACTGTAGTAACATGTGTGCCTGGAGCTCCACACACCTCTGCTCCCAGGAGGTGCCTCTGCTTGCTCTATGGGGGAGTTGTCCCTAACAGATGGGCAGCAGGCCTGGAGATCCCAAACACTGCTCCCTACAGAGTTATTCTTACATACCAGGCTCCCTCCTGAACTCAGATCTGTATGTCTTACCAAGATATTACTTGGTAGCTCAGCAAAAGGTGCCTCAAGAAGTTGGCTCCAGTCTGGTGGCAGTCCAGCCTGCCCCAGACAGCAGCCCCCAAGTGCCTTGTCACCTGGAAGGAAGTGCCAAGGCTCATCCTGCTCCAGCCTCTCTTTCTCAGCTCTTCCATCCTCCACAGCTGCGGCAGAAGGGGAGAATGGGATGGGGTTCTGCTGGCTCTGTGCTTGCTCAGAAGAGAAAAGGAATTCTCCAGCATGAGAATGTGCTTTTCAAATAGGATCAAGAAAGCTGAGCTAAAAGGTTGGAGCATTTAATAACTGAAAAAAACTACTCTCAGGAAAACAAGAATGAGAACAGTATCTTGTTCACTGGGTGTAACAGCCTCCTTTGAATGCTCTGGGATGCTTTAAAAGGGAGGTAGTTAGTGGATATGAGACACTGCCTTGCCTGCCTCCACTGGCTCTACCAGTTTCAAACCCTTTCTTCATCAGTCACTGCTCTGCTCACATGTATCTCCTTTTATCGCACAATCTATTTATATTTTTGATGTACATAATGCTACAACAAAAAACACGAAGCAAATATACACATACTTAAGTTATAAATATTGCTGGAAAATAATGACATCGTGCAGACAAAAGGAATTGTTCTGATAATAAATTATTTTTTTTCCCTTATTATGCACCGAAAATCAGTGGTGACTCACTGACAAGTGCATTGTTTGCCTAGAGAGCAATTATTGGACCAGGGGAGGTTTTTGCCTAAGTTCCCCCCCAGATCTCCTACTGAGCTACTAGGCAGTCGAGGATGTGGGAGTCAGGGAGTCAGAAAGCCTCTAACAGGCATCTTGTCAGAGCAGGACCATGGGGACTGAGGAGAAGCACGTCCTGCTCCTCAGCTTCTCCCTGGTGTTTTATTGGATCACGGAGAGACTAGGGACAAAATGATGCAGCCGATTAAAAATGTGCCCATGACTCAACTAAAGACATATATAGCTGATGTTTACAAAACTCCAGAGTTAGGTGCCTGCTGCTGACAGTGCCAGCCCTAAAACCAGAGTCATTTTGACTTTTTTTTCAGACTAGTGCAAAATGACAACATGAACATGATCACTAAATGCCACCTCTCTCAGAAGTTTTCCCTATAAATATTCCTGTAATGCCAGAGACAAACTCTATTCTGTATTGAAAATAAATCTGTTTATTTCCCCAGCTGCCTCCCCAAACAGGACACTTTGAGGACTGACGTCTTTTCTTTCCCACTTGACTCACACACAAGCACTCACACCCACACCCCTACCTCTTAGTACTCAGCTCTCCAAGGCAAAAGTATTTAAACACAGCAGTCATCAGATGAAGAGTATGACTTCTCTAACTTGACAATGAAGTTTGTCGATAGATGGGAAATTAAATGGGACGCACTTAGAGGACCCTAAATGTAACAAAACTGATTCAGACCTACATGATACATGTTGCCCTGCCCAGTGAAGGGGGAAGGTCACGCAGCTTCCCATACCTTCAGCTTTCAGTGATGCTGTGCATTATCATACGACATGCATCACGTTGTGATGTGTCTCCATGAACGAGTCTGCCCAGTTGTCCTAAAAATTTACTTCCTCCCCCACCCCACACACATTCTTTTCTTTTTGTGTGGTATGCGTTTGCAAATGTATTACATTTATTTGCACTTCAGGTATCTTTACATTGCCTTTATTGGAATTGCTTTCTACTGGAATTGTCTAAACCAAATGCACACAACAATTCATTAAAATTTCTGCCTCCTCCTCATTTGAGCTTCTCTTATTTCAACTTTCAGACATGATTCCTCTCTTGAAAAGTAGTTTCTTCACAGTACTTCTTGCTAGTGTATCCGTCCTTTGTGATCAAATCAATCTAAATTTATGAGAACCTAAATAAATGAGCTTTCTCAAGACTCTCCCTAGAATGGACACATTTACTCTAATGCTAAAGTCTTTTTTTCTAGCTCTCTGTGTGCAGTCCATCTTCTAGCATCCTTTGGAGCCGTGGACACCAGCAGTAGAGGCAGTAAGGCAGCAGCAGCAGCAGCATCTCTCTTAAATTCCCATCCACCCGAGGTGTCTCTGTAGGCACTGGGGGTCTTTGCTCCCAGTCCACAGTTTGCTCATCCCCCATGCAGGGCTGATTTCTCCAGGCTGTGTGGTCCAGTGGGAAATTCACTTAGAGCAGGTAAGAGTCTGCTTCAGAAAGAGATGAGTTACCCTCTGGACTCTACCAAGAATGTTGACCAGATCACCATTGACTTTAAGGGGAGCTCAGCACGGAGACACCTACTCTGCAGACACCTCTCATAACAGGAGGGGAACCTCACCCCAGTTTTCCATACTGGTCACACCTGTGCCGTGCATGAAGTTAAAATCTCCCCACTACATTCTTCTGGTTCATCACTGCAGGAGCAACTTATTACCTGTAATTTTATCAACCATAGATAGCAGTCCCTTTCTCCTGGAGCACACTTGACTGCATTGGAAATGGGCTGAGTGTATTCCTTTTATGCAGCAGGAGGAATTTAAGAGCTTGATTATTTTTTTTCACAAAACACAAAGGGATGGCCTAATGACGAAGGGGGACACTTGGCTTTTTCTGGGACTTTCTCTTGGCCTCATGTGTCCTAGATAAATAGCTCTCCTGGAGTATCTCTTGCATTATTAGATCAAAAATTGCACCTGAACACTTTGATATATTTTCTCAAAAAAATAAAATAAATTGTAATTGCAATTGGTTTACTTCCTAAAAGTTGTTTCAACAATGTAATGCCTTTTCAACTCTTTGATTCTGAAGGTGTTTTCAAAACCTGAACAAATTTCTGTCTTCTGTCCCAAGCACTGCTTCATTTCCCACTATCTTTAACTTCCTTTGGCATTTTTTTAAAATAAGGAGATCATGCAAAGGATATTCATCACTATTTCTCCTTTATTCATCGGTAATATAGTACTTGATTTCTAGCTGCAGGCTTCTCCATGCCAAGGAGAAAAGGGGTGTTTCTGCAAAAAGTGGCCTCCCTCTTCATTGAAAATTTGTGGCTTTTAGGGATTTTAATGAACTCTTACAGAACTTCCTAATTTCATTCTCATCTTTCTGTATCTATTTATCTTTCCCAATCAATCGCCCCCAGTTTGGGGGGAGCATTTGCTAGGTCACTGTCTTGTTGTTTAGGGTACCCCCAAGCCTCTGTAAAGGGCCAGCCCGTATTGTAGCATGCAGCATTCAAAAAAGGACAAAAAAATGCCAGTGCCTTCCTTCACTGTGAGTTTATAGACTATTACTGGACCCTAGTCAACTGCCAGCTGGTGATTACTGTTTCTTTATGCATCTGATGGCCATCCAGGGCTGTTACATATTCTTCACAACAATCTCTTTTGTATTAGTACTTTATCATGTATTATTTTAAAAACTAATGATATTTTGCAACCAGTTATGAGACGTCCAATGTAAGTCATTGCTTTGGAGTCCAATCTGTAGCAAGTGCCTGTAGCATACTACATTTGTGCAGAAAAGCATGTCTCATTCAAAAAGATTGCTAGTACTGAGGTTTAAAAATATTCATGCCTATATTGAATCTTTTGGTACTGCTGAGAGCTGCCATAACGGCTGATGTGCTGAATGTAAGTGTTTAGCTCTGGTACGGGGAAAAATCTTCCCATATCTATAATGTGAGATGCAGTGTGATGCATTGCCCATAATTTTTCAGTGTTAATCATGAAATCATCAGGACTTGGGTTAATGGCTTTATCTTTCAAGTGCAGATTGCAAAATACTTACAAACATGACAGCAAAGAGGCCTGAGCCTTCAGTTCAGGAAATAACATATGAAGATCAGGTCGGCTGTTAAAAATAGGGTGAAGACAGATAATGCCTGAAGCTAAGGTTACATTATGTAATACATCAATAAAATGAATACTAGTGTATCTGAAGGACAATAAAGTGGAGAAGAGAATAAACTATGCACATGAAACCAGCCCTTCCTCCCATTTGTATGGCCATGAGTGAGGAGCACCACCGAGAACGGAGCTAAAGCTTGTTTTGCACACAGAGACTCGGCCCCAACATTTTGGAGAAAATGTAGTTTTAAGCATTACATGGATCTGATGAAAACACCCGTGAGTGTGCATGAGTGAACATGTCTGTGCACCCCTGAGGTTGCCAGGACTCCATGCTGGTGCGTAGAGCTGGGTGTTCATTCACAAGCAAGCTCAAGCTTCAAGGTGTGCGGGAGCGGCAGGAAGGCTGTACCTCATGAAACGTGCACCAACGCTGTTGGAGGTTTGGCCCGAGGTATTTCACAGTGTCTCCTCTTCATGTATGTGAAACAGGCTAAAGCTGCAGATGAGCTGAAACTGGAACTTGTCTTTCCCCACGCAGGTGAAGATTTCTCTGATTTAATGAGCAGGCTCTGCCCTGATTCATGCAGACTCTGATCCTTACTGCATTTCTTATTGCTGTGATATTTCCAGGCACGATGGGAAACAGAAGCAACATTAATCACATTAAAAAGCTAGTCTGAGCAATTTCTGTGACACAAAAAAGATCAGATAATTCAAATCATCTCTGAAGCGTGTTGTGCATGCGCAGCTGGCTCTGTTGGGTTAGCATGGTGCTCTGCCCTGGATGACTAACCTAGTTAAAAAAGGACTAACCAGGCTACAGAGCTGTGCCAACGCAGTCACATTGTGTGGGAAGCTCACACCCTGCAGGACTGTGCTCTGCTGTGTTGGTACACTGCTAAGGGACTGGGGAAGGCAGGACTTGCTTCAGCTTGGTTCAAGAGGATCCAAGTGTTCCTTTCTGAAATGTTTTTCTCTAGTGGCTCAGCGTTAGTAGTATTCCTCTCTTCAGTCAGTCATTCTTTCTGCAGATCTATCTCTGCTCCCAAGCTTTGGCCCCAGGAGTTACTGGAGTTTCTTCACTGTTAACCTCTCGAATAAACTGACCTCTCCACTGATCCCAGTGACTAGTGCCCTGACTCTCAGGCATATGATCTGTCTGGATCCAGGACTGAAACTTCCTAAGGTGCAAGGGTGTTTGGACATTTGGGACAGCTGAATTCCCATTGTCTGCAGGATGCAAGCTGAGATGTAGAGAGCATACACAAACTGCCAGCCCCCTCAGGGGAACATGATGGGTGACAAATCCTATGTAACTCTCAGGGGGATGGTGAAGTCCTTATTCATATTCTGGGCCAACACCTGGTGTTTGACATGGGTCTTTGTTTGAATAGGTCACCATTTCTCACAGCCCTGAAAAGGCAGCATCATACATCATTCTCACCTGCAGTCACATTGTATCAAACTTATCTGCAGATAAAGAGCAGTGGTATTTAAAGCCAGCAGTCCTGTTTTCTCTTGCACCTGTTTGATGGGAACAAGAACTAATGGTTAAAAGCTGCTTCCTTCTGGTAAATTTTATCAAGCAAATGTCCAATGTCTGAAGATTCATGAAGAAAATTCTCTGTCTTGGGTCCACCATGTGCAAGTTGGCAGGCACTATTCACAGAATATTGTTTTAAGTGCATTTTTATGCAAACCGCAAAGGCCCCACACCGCATAAAGTAATTCAGGCCCATTTCTTTTTAGCACAGATACATTTATTGATTAAAAAAAACAAAAGATCCTGACTTACAGGCTTCTAAATGTAAAGATAAAATTAAATTCCTCAACAGAGAGGAGAAAATCACTCTCAAAACTGAACCTTTCTTTTTTCTTGTTTTTTTCTCCACACTTATTACTTAATGCCAAAAGGCTCTCTTCGAATTGTCCAACGTGTTTCAAGGAGTTCTTCTTGCTCCCATCCAGGGAAATGACTTATTCATCGTGTTGGGTCTCAGAATAAATTGGATTCTTCCTTCCAGTTAACTGACTAGATTGACACTATGTGCAAAGCTATTCCAGCCTTGTGAGCATTTTCAGCAGCAGAGCCTCAGCCTCTTATTTCCTCCAATTTCTAATCTGTCAGTTTATTAACATCAGTCGCATGATTCCTTTTACAGTCCCAGAGAATGTTGTTCTCACTAAAGAAACTTCACACTGAGTGAATACCTTGTATGTCTGCGGCACTGTGTCAGTACTTTAAGGGCACGTGGGAATTTATATCCTGTACAAGACTGGAAGACATTTTGTGTTGGAAATGCATTGCCTGAAAGGAATTTGCATCAAACTTCTCTATATGAGCTGAGCTATTCTGAAGACCCTGCTTATGCACCACTGCATCAGCGGACAGCATCTTGGAAAATGCTGGGTAGCAACAACCAGAGCTTAGCTAAGATTTATGTGAATGGCTAGAAGATCCATTTTTGGTTATCTAACCTGAGATTTTGGAGTGAAAAAAAATTTCCCATGGACAGATGAGCTGCACTTCCCAGAAACAAGGCATCTCAAGCCCCTCATGGCTGAAAAACTTGGCTGTAGACATGGGTGGCTGGAGAAAAGCCTTTTCAGCAGGGGCAGCAGCTGTGGCATTCACTTCCTCCATCAGGCAGATGTGAAATTCAGACAGGAATGTGTTGGCTTTAAGGACACATTACAAGCCTATCTGTTCACTCAGGTTTCTGCTTAAGGTGTGGTTTGGGCGCAGTGACTGAGTTTATGACACATCATTTTTCAGTGGGCAGGAGAACCCCAATTTAAAGATTTCAGGAAACTGATGGTGAAAATCCTGAACTGTTCATACAGATTGGCAGTGCTATCCCAGAGACATTAAAATTTTAAATGGTTAGATCTATCAGGAGGTCCCTGCTGGCCAGTAAGACTGGTTCAAAGCGGGCAGCCAGGTCAGTGATGAACAACAGAAAATTGTAAGCAAAGAAGTCACCCCTGATAAAAGAAGATCGGAGCAAAAGTTAGAGACACAGACAGCTATTACTGACTGCTCTCAGTAGTCTCCGGTGGTCCAACTTGTCCTGGAAATTTTCAGAGCTTGAGCTATTTACTCAGCTGAAGGTTCAGTCGCCACAGCTGGTGTCCTGCCACCATGACCAGATCTCTGCCCGGGTCATGTTATGGTTTGCTAGCTGCAGGCCGCAGTCACCGAGCTCCCATGTTGGATACTTGATGTTAGACAGGCAACAGTGGGCTTGCCAAAGCCCTTTCTTTTGCCACCCCTCACCAACAGACATAGCAGTCTGCACTGAGGCAACAATTCTTATTAAATGAAGGGCAGTATTAATATCACAGCTACCCATGTGTCTGAGAAACAAGATCTAGTCAGTATGGTGGATGAATGGGCGAGTACCAGAGATGGGAAACATGATGTGTACTATGGGCAAAAAATGGAGTGTAAATATGATAAAAATGCAATCAAAGATTGGAAAGCATGGTAAGTACAGCAGGACTAGAAAACCTCTTGAATATTCTCCTCCACATGAGTCATATTTTGCACATGAAACTGGGAATAAGGTCTGTAAAAAACTGAATATCAGCATCAATTCCACTTTCCAGGAACAGCAATTTACTGCCAGTTTAGCTGCTGCACTCTTTCACCATCAGAAGAACTAGAGAATTCTTTGGTACTTCAGCCAGAGAACATCAAGGCTGGCCTCGTAACTGGAGAGAGCACCTCATCTGGCCTGCACACCATCTACCTATTTTATCTCTGCCGCTGGGACATTGCTCAGCTGAAGGGTCACCATTGTACCTGGAGTACCTGGAGCTGTATGTACAAACAGCAAAGAAGCATCTGTACAAGACAGGGACAGAAAGCAAGAGTATGATTTAAGGAAGAGGAGCAGCCATGAAACAATTGAGGGTTGGTTTCAATAGGTATTTAGTATAATTAAGATCCCTGGAAATGTTTTCGGGACAAACACAAGTCCTTTCCAGAATAGCCCTGTGGTTAGGATGTTCATCAGGCGTGTGGGAGATCAAATTCCAGTTCCTGCTTCAAATGAAGCTCAGCTGTGACCTGAAACTGATGTGCCTCAGTCTTTGCAAATGCCCTAACCTCTGGGTTATTTTGGGGTGACTAATCCCCTCCACACCCTACCAGAGACACCATCCTGGATCTAAGAAACCTTTTTTGACAAGCAAACACTTTTCACAGCAACAGTTTCTCCTCTGAAGAATCCCAGTTGCTTTTAGTCCACACCCAAATGACTAGACAGACAAAGGAAATGCCATCTCATTCGACTGAGGACAAATAGATGTGTGCAGAGTTGAAGTGGGCGTCCTGGGCTCCAGATGCTTGACCAGTTGCTCAACCACAGGGCAACCATTCATGCAGAACACGGGTAGGCTTCAAAGGGCAACTGCTGATGCTGAGCATTCATGAGATGCTTAGACACCCACTTTTCTAATGATATAATAAATACTTAGGCTTTGGAAGAATCCTTATATTTTTCTGCCTTTCTTGACTCCATAACTCAGAGAACACCATTGTCTGTAACCCAGCGATCCTGCCATGGCTGCAGGTTGCTGGGTATTGTTATGTGAGCCCCAGGGCTTAGAAGATAGCCGTAATAAAAAGATGCAGGTCGGGAACATGCACTAGTCTGTCCTGCTCCTTTCTTGCTCCAAAGCTGCTTTCCTTGCAGTGCTTATGTGCAGGGAGGTGAGGTGGAGAGGACAATGTGTTTTCTCCCCTTGGAACAGGGGACATCCCACAGGGCTGTCGGGACTCCTGCTGCCAGGCAACAGGAGGACTCGGTTACTGTGGGATTTGAACACAATGATCCTCAGCAGAGTCTTGGCCTTGAACTCCATGTGTCTCCTCTTTTCATTGTGCAGCAGTTCCCCAGGGCTTTCTCTGCCCTCGTCAGGCTGTCAGACACTGCCAGAAAGCACCATCCCCATGGCTGCCGACCAATTCTTCCAGACACTTATCTGATACTGAGAGACGGATAATGAACGCATTTGGCATCAATAAATTACCCAAACAGTGTCCTCTTTGTCTGAAGTCCCACTGATCCTGGCAGGGTGCACAGAGGTGACTCCTCCAAGGCAGCTGTTGAGTGACTTTTACTAATTCTTTTGGGCAGATGCCACAGGCAAGTGAGAGCTCCAGTGCTCCTGGTCACTGTGTCACCCTCCCCAGCCAGCCTGTCTGGCAGGGTAGAGGAACTGGGGACCTGAAGGCTGGTGGAAGCAATCTCCAGCCAGCGATCAGCTGCTCGCTGCCCTTCTGCCACTGGCAGTCCTGTTTTGCTAGCTCATGGGATGCTGCTCCAAGAAGTTCACACTGGTGGATGAAGTTGCTGCAGGCAGAAGAATACTCTGTTATTTCAACTCTGCACACCTACAGGCACATTGGTTTAAAACAAAGGTGAAAAGAGCACGGAGGTGAAAAGTGTAGATCAAGAGTCTGGGCCACTGCAGCTACTGCAGACACATTCCAGGCTGTCCCGTTGGCCCGTTTGGACTCCAGTCGCCCCAGGGACAGATGAAGAAGAATAAAGTCACCTTTGCTTCCAATTTTGACCCTGCTGAGGACAACTAGATATTACATCATGGTCACTCACTGAGCAGCTCCCAGCATACCCCAAATCGGTGTCTGGGACACGCTTTCAAACAGCCTGAGAAAAAATGGGAGAAGTGTAGAGCAGGCAATGTAAATCCTTTCCTGTTATAAAGCAATTGCTTCTTCATTCATTAAATCAACACGTCCCAGACTGCAGCCTCCACACTCCACTTCCCTGCAGGAGCTGATCACTCACCTCATCTCCAGACCTTATCCTGGCAACAGCTCGTGCTTGTGAGCTGGAACTGAATGGTGTGCTGTATTTTATCCCAGTCAAGAGCTTGACCCCAGATTTGCTTTTCACCCCTGAGGAGTTCAGGTCTCACCTTTATCACAGGAGCAGTAGTAACTGGCCAAATCCTACAGTGCTGTGAGTAACACCATGAGCCGTGTTGCTGGTGAAAATTGTTTTTCTTGTTCCTGCGATGCATCTGTCGATCCAGAACTGCTCCAAGGCATGGTAGAGCACTCTGTACATAGAGAGAAGAGGTGTTTGAGTGACCAGATCTCCTTACAGCTGAGATCTGTGTTTGCATAGAATGCAGCCTTTCACACAGATGGACTACAGATGTCCAGGTAATGGCAGGAAACTGGACCAAATGACAAGAATATGCCAAGTCCTGTTTTCTCCCTCATGGTTAAAACCCAGAGAACTCATGCCCAGAATTTTCATCATTGGCAAAGTGAAATTTGCAGATCGGGAAGTAAAGCCCAGCCTCACCACAGGAATGTCTTTGAACATTTTGTGCAACAGACTCAAATCAGTCTGGACAACCTCTATTCCAGATTATTAGAAGAACCAACAAACTACAGGAACTAGGGAACAAACTTTGCAAACATCCTCTAATCACTTCTAGGAAGATATGGAGAATTAGGTGGGTGCCCAATATTATCTGGGGTTGTAGGATCTTCAGCAGGAGATGAAGCGCTCCAGCATACCAGAGAACTAGGTTAGGTCACTGTGGAGTCCCATGTCTACAGCCTTCAAAAACAGGAAATAAAATATGCCATTAAAAATGAGGAGATGGTGGACTCCCAAGGGGTGTGTGGCAGAAGCGGAGCTCATCAACACCAGTTTGAGATCCAGCCTCTTGAAACAAATGACTCAAGTGGTGTTACAGATGCAGTCAAGGAGTCCCCAGGCCACAAGAGAATTGTTGTTATACTACCAGCACAAGAAGCCTATGAGCTCACTTCAATTTTTCTTTCAAAACAGAGTTTAAATGAAAAATCTTCCAGTTAGAGAAAAACGTTAGTTGTAAAATGCCAGGTTTGACTCTATATTACCTCAACACAAAAGTTTAATAAAGTATTTTTTTCCAGAAATATGTACTTTTATTGAAAAAAAAAAGTTGGATGTCATTATTAACAGATTTTTGAAACTAAAATAGACTTTTAGAATCCAGATTTTGTCAGGTTCCATATGTTTTCCAGATTCCGTTTTCAAATATATATAAAGAATAAAATAATTTAAACTTCCCCTAAATTATTTCTCACCATTCACCTTAACTGAGTTGCTGTGCTATAAGCCATGTTACCAAAGAACATCAAGCTGTGTTCCAGAGCTTAAAGACCAAAATGCACACCAAAAGGAGCAGAAAAAGACAAAATCAGCAACTATAAAAGATTACAACAGCTAAATGACATTCAGAAGATGAAACTCTATAAAACAATTTTAGTTCCCATGGGAAGGATAAGAAACTGGTGTGGGATAGAGAAAGGACAGCTCCAGACATCCTCCTAGAATACAATCTACCTCTCCTGGGAACAGAGATGATCTGTGGTTTCTCTGGGTTTAGCTCATTTTTCTTTGTCTGTGAGAAAATTTCTACCATTTCTTTTGAACCTAGAAGAATGCCAGGGCCTGACCTTGGAGACAGAAACAGGCAGCTCAAGTTTTGTAGGACACCATCCCACCTCCCTCACTCCAGAGGTGAAGGCAGCGTTTACAGGGTTACTTCTCTCAAGCAAGGCTGCATCCGTATTAACCATGACCAAGTAAGCTTGCAGGGAGTCAAGTGTGACCGAGTCAGTTTGCCTGACCCACTGCGGATGCAGAGCTTGGAGATGTGATTTCTCATTAGCTCCTAATATCTGTAGTTCAGAGGAGACACCTCATCCCATCCACAGCAAGCAGGCTGGATGTACTCCCCCAGGCTGGAATTGCTGGTGCGATGGACCCCACTGGCATTTACAAAGTACCTTGGGCTAAGCTGTCACTGAACAGGAGACCTGGTGTCAGAGCCCAGAGCTTACAGCTACGACCAATTAATAGCCAGATTGGTTTCTGAAACCAAACTATGCAACTCCAGGTTGGTTCTGCCCAGGAGTCTGCAGTCTGCAGAGACAGCTTTAAGATCATGGGCTCTGCTGGCTTCAAGCAGAAACAAAAGTCTTGGCATGACAGTTTCTTTAATTGCCAACACTTGCTGAAGTATTTCAATCCTAATGCTAGCACCTCTAAGAGCCTACATCACACATCCTTCCATTCCCTGCTGTGCTGGCTGTCCACAAATTGGTGTTATTGATCCTCTTTGCACCAGCTTCAGTGACAAGACACTGTTTCTTTGCAGTGTTTGAATACTACAGAGGTCTGGAGTTATGGTGTTTGTGTTTTAACATCCTTGGTAATGGCTTGAGAAGGGGTAGAAAATCTTATGGAAGAAATAAGGGGAGCTGAGAAAGATCAAGTGCTCCTCCCCATAACAAAAAAAGCCTGGCTCCTGAGTTCTGCTGGCCCTGGTCTGACCCCTCAGAGAAGAGTTTCATGTGTGAGCTGGTGGCTGCCAAGCCCATGAAGTGGTAATAAAGCCACATACGTGCAAATGAGTCAGGCTCGACCCATGGAGGTAAATCACCGGGAAAGATGATAGCAAAGAGTCACTGGACCAGCTCTAGGTCCAGTGCCATGATTTCCACTTAGCTATGGGAGAGGAATAAAGTGTTCTGTCACTCTTCCCATCAACCCCAACTATTCTATGAATCTATGATTCTATGATTCTGTGACCCTGCATGGGAAATGGATGTAGGAAAGACAACCTCACTTGAGGAGGCGATGATTTATTCACCCAACATCCTCTCGTGACGACAGAAACAACGTCTGCTGAGTAGGATATTTGAAGGTTAGGTAGTGACTAAAACTTTTTGAAATCTTTCAAAAAAACATTTTTTCTCTCCCAAACAAGGAGTATTTTGCAGAAACGATGGGTATCTCATTCTTGTGCTTTCTGCCAAAATTCACAAAGGTCTTACTTTGTTTCCTGGAAAATTTAAAACCCCAGCATTCTATGGAAACAAGACTCATGTTTTCCAGCTCTGTAGTCTCAGCCCTTGCTTTCATCATGGCAATGAACTACTTGGTTTTCTGGTCCTCTCAGACTGTGACCTGCCCTGCCCGACAACTCTTTCAAAACCTTTGCTGGCCTGACAACATCCCTCTGCATCCTTGCCTCCAAGTATCTGTTCAGGGAGTGGATCCCCAGTGGATTTGCTTTCTTAATTTTTGGACCTTTTACTACACTGCAGAGTCTTCTCCCTAATGTCTTTCTAGAGTTCACAGTTCTCATGGAAGAAGAGACTTGGGACATGCCGGAGCTTTGAAAATGGACCTGTCCTCAACACAAGGTTAATCCATGGGAATTGACATGGCTCACTATATTTCTCAGAAGATTTATTAGTCATCCACACAGCCTCTTTGGTTACTGCTTTCCGTGTGATTTGTCTCTCCATTTGTAGTTTGAAACGTGTCATAATAGTTGTGGTCTCATTTAATTACACTTTTATTTTTCTTATCTTCTCCAAGTCTCTTTAAGCTGTTGGCTCATTTGTATTCCATACACTTTACGTTTACAGCAAAGGCCAGCTCTTGCCAAGCCTGTAGTTACTTCCCATGTTCAGTAACCCAGACTTAACAAGGCTGCCATGTGCTATATAGTTAATACTTGCAACTAAGAAAAATCTCTTTTAAAAAGTGAAGCATAGGAGCTATTTTTTGGGCCAGAAATCAGTGAAGCAATACTAATTCACAAAGGGTGAGTTTCTGACTGGTCCACATTGCCACAGATGTAAAACTGTGAGGAAATTTAGAAAGCTTTTGAAATAATCCCCCTCTCTACTATGCTCCAGCATCAGTGCTGAGCCCTAGCACCCAGCTAGGCTCAGGCTGGGCACTCCCCAGCTGGGTTTAGGAAAACAAATTCATAGTTTAATTGCACAGTTCTTCTCTAAATGTTATTTGCAAGTCTTGTAACATCTAACTTTGCCCATTTTGGAAGACTACTACTGACGCAGATAGATCATAGACATGAAATGGGAAGCTCCCCCACTGCTGTGGTCTTTGCAGAACTGGGAAAAATGTAGCTAAAATTAGCACTGCACCAAGGTTCCCATTTTTATGTTTTTAATTTTTTATTATGTGCTAGTAGATGAAGTCAGGAGTCTGAGAGCTTCAGGCACAGAGCAGCCTGGAAGATGCTCTCTGTGACTCCATCCTCACCATAGGGCGTGCTGTCTCTCTCTTGCCATAAGACATGTTAGGCAGAGAGATTCATCAGGAGCTAAGCATTTTTGCAGGCCACAATGCCATCTCTGGACAAAGAGCTAGGTATCCTAGGCCTGGTAAACAGTCCAGTAGAAGACAGTTACCAATGACTCCCACAGACTTCAGACTGTTTTACGTTTCTTTTTGCAAAAATTAAGAAGTTTTGAGAATTATGAGAAAATCCCAGCCACTAAATGCACAGAGGCAAATGTGAAAATGCCACTGTGCAGCAACACGGAGTTGGCCCATGGAAGTTTGTCACCAGGCTGGTTGCAAAACCTATCCGTGAGAAGATAAAGGGCCTAGACTCTGATTTCAGTATCTGGACATCACGGTTATGATTTAGGTTATAAATCTCAGTCACTACATAATGTTAAACAAGTTGTTTTCCCTCTCTGTTACACATCTTTCACTTGTGCATTCAGCTAATAAATTAGTTAGGGCAGAGATTTCCATTCTCCATGTGCATGTATAGCATCCGGCTACTTGGAGCCTGATCCTGGCTAGGACCCTAATGTACTTACCAGACTATCACTCAAAATCTCTGTTGCCCAACAGAAGAGAACAGAGGTATCAAACCACCACAAATACCCCAGCAGGAAGTGACATTCTGCTCTTGGATGCAGCTCCAAAAGAAATCAATCCTCTGTGTGTGCCGTATGTCTACAGCCAAAGCACGCGTTCCACATGGAAGAACTTCTCAGGAAGCCAAGCAAGTCCTCCAGAGAAAGTTGCTACACATGGGGCAACAACAGCATTTCTTCTCCATCACTTCTTTTCACATATGCTAAGCCACTAAACTAATAAATAACAGCAGTGTCTGGACACTCATAAGGTAAATCCTTCATCTGAGTACACCAAAATACTAAGTGATCCAAAAATTCTGTACCCACTAGTGTAACACAGCCTCTTCTGGGATGATCGCATTCCAGAAAACATGAAATAACTATGAGTAATGCTTCCAGTTGAGGTACAAGGGGAATTTAGGCATGCCATATGTGCTCACAAAGGGGACAAAGTAGTGGAGAGGTGCTTTGATTACAGTCAAAAATTAGCCAGAGGAAAAGTAGATCTCTGCTGATAGTAGGCATACTAAACCAACAGCTGCTGAAGCTGAGGCAAGATCAATGAATCATTGACACAACTTCAGAGTGTGGTGGACTCTCCACCACTTAGAGATTTTGAGTACAAGACCAGGCAGCTTTCTGCAGCATCAATGGGGTTATGACCTCAAATCACTTGGTGACATTCCAGGTGCTTTATATCTCAGGAGGAGTGATAGCATTATTTAGTCTCTTCTGACCTCAAAACCAATGCATCACTGGAATTCAAGTTATGGCTAGAAGTTTGTCTTACACCCCAAAACTTCACCAAAACATACTACCATTTCTTTAGGCCTGAATTCCTACCCTGGCCCAGCAGCCTGTGCTGGAGTGTCCCTTGTTTCAGGGATGCAATGGCTATGAAGATACAGATGGCTGGACCACTCGCTGCTGCCACCGCAGCTCTGCTGACTGGATACTTCATGAACAACTAGATTGGCTTTGCAAGGATAGGATCCTTCTGCGTTGTTGCCACCCCACACAACATGAAACATGAGAGCAGAGATTCCTCCACTCAGACATGGCATCTGAGAGTTGGATACTGCTCTGCACCGGTCGTTTCTGATTCACTTGGAGGGAAATATCCTTCTACAGAAGGTGTACCCATCCCAACGTGTGCTCTAAACCACTGTGCTGACTCTGTCCCAGAGGTGCCTGACTCTCAGGAGAGGAATCTGAAGTGATTCATTATGGTTATATCATCTTATTTCCAGATGTCTCAAAGCAGGTGACATGAGTACCTCTCCAAATGTTCACAGCTGATTTCCTATGCCCATGTTTAGGCAACTGCAATTAATTCTCTTTTTCACATTGCCCAAGTAACAAATCCCATCAGCATAGTATCAGGTTCCTCTGAGATCAGAGCCATTTGGATTCCAATTCTTGATGTGAAAATATTCAGCTCAAAAACCTGTGGCCTGTTAATCGCCATGTATTTTTTCAACGTAGGAACATAGTCTTGCAGCCCACACCGTGTGAATTAAGGTGTGCAGCTGCATTCTGCCTGCATGCACTCCCTGCTCCATTTCCCTTACAGAACAGTACTCTTCCTGCAAAGGAGGGTGTCTGTAAAAAGTAGCAGTGAGGACCAAAAAGAGTTTTCCGTGTAGTTACCAGCAGTCATGCATGCCGCTGTGTCAAATCCTGAAAAAGAGTCATTGCCAAAGAATGAGAAAGGAATGAAGAGAGCCAGAGGCTTTATCTGACTTCTACCCTTGAATCTATCCTTCCTGGTCCCTCCATGTCATCATCCAGTAGAAGAGCTCTTAAGCTTAGCAGGGCCATTTTCTCCCAGAGCACAATAAAGCAGGAATTCAGATTTCATTAAGACACTGCGGCCAAACCTCACTCTGCAGCCTGGCAATGGCTTGGCTTTTTCTTCAGCATCTGGTGGGGAGCAGCAAGGTTGGCCCTGAGCAGCTAGCCTTCAGCAGCATGGGCTGCACTCAGTGACGAATTGCACCCGCTGAAAATGCATGGCTTGTCAAAGGCATTTCAGGTGCGAAGTCCTTGAAAAATCTTCTGCTAAGGTATTTGAAATGGTGATCCTTAGTGGATGAGACACTCCAGCTGGTCCAGCACCCTAAAATATGCTCTTGGTGCAGAGCTGCCTCTCCTTCGGTATCCCAGTTAATTTCCCAGGCTGTGGCACTTTCCTACCTTCCACTCAGTCTTATAACTGTGCAAAAGGAGTCACAGATCCAAGTTCCTTCTAGACATTTCTCCTTGTTTCTGTTTCCTTGGAAGCAGCCTTTCTCCCTTCAAACCTGAGAAGTCTTGTGATTCTGGCAGGCACCTTCAGGCTACCACCTTCACTAGCATTTTCCTGCCCCAGAGGAGAGACATAAAACCCCTGCTGCTTTTGGATAATATAAAATGAGGAGAGTAAAGAAACAACTCTGCCAAGCACCAATTTTCTCCCAACTTGTTTGTTTGCCTCTGCCCTCCTCCCCTGCCCTGCCTGTTGGCTTTGGAGTCACCACATCTGACATTGGTATAGGAGGTTGCAGGACTAGGTGGTGGCTGATGCACTGTCTCCAAACCATGCAACCAGCTGCATCTTGGCAAGGCAAACTGAGGTGAGCTTTCAAGCAACTTTTCTCTTTCAAAAGCTGTACAGAACTGTCCTTGTGTGAACACAACGTGGGCATCTTTTCCATTTCACACTGGTGTGAACATGCGGCAGCTGCACTGATGCCTGCAGAGCCAGACCAGTGTGAGCGTGCATCCCAGGGCTGCAGTTCAATATTTAGTTGGAGGTCAGTCATGCCTCACTGCAAGTAGCTTGGTCTGATCAGGTCAGCACTCCAGGAAGAAAGCCTGCTTGAGAAACAGCAGGTGGAACATATTTTTTAAAGTACATTGCATTCAACCTGGACAACACTGATGAGAAGGACCCCAGCCCAATGTCTCCACAAAGTCACTACAAATACTCCCTGCTCATTGTTTGCTCAACTCAGCATCTTCACATCCTCAGCCTTCCAGAGCAGGGTTTGTAGGAACCCCAAGCAATCATCAGGGACCTCTTGGTGGAATGCTGGGGAGCTTATATGAAACAGAGAGGTTGACTGGTGGACTGAACAGCTCAGCCTGTTAAACACAAGCCCAAGGCAGGACAAAGCAAGAAGACCAGTGCCAAGCAGAGGCCTGAAGCAACAGGAAGAGCAACAGGAGTCTGATGTCTCTCTAGTCTCTCTCTATACCAGCAGGTCAGTCATCCCAGAAGGATGGCATCTTCTGGGTCCCCAGATGCAGCCACAGCCTCAGAGAATGTAGCACGTACATGATTGCTGAGCTCCTTAAGCTGCTTTAACCCTGGGAGGTGCATATCCTGGTCTAACGGATAATGGTGTGTGAATGCTGTGGCATATGTTCTTCCCTCACTTGTGTGCTCAGGTGTCCTTTCAGAGGTAGCAAAGCACAGGAGGAGTAGTGACATGCATGTATGCAGACTCACACCAAGAAAGACTGGATGTACTCTTACCCCCAGCTCTGGAATGGCTATGGCCCCACTGAAAGCTGTAGTAGCCTTAGAAAGTGTCCATTCCTTAGCAAACCACACATTTACCATTACTAATCATAAGATCTTCATTGCACAATTCACACCAAAGTATTTTCACTTAAATATTCCTTTTTCACCCTCATGCAAATTTACCCAGCTTCAGAAACGTATTTCAAAACCTGAGTTATATTTAACAATAAAGAGATTAGATTTCACTCTGCTACTGGGATGCTTCCATTGTGCCCAACAGTGGTGATAGGGAATGTTTCTGACCCTCTCAACCTCTTCGTTGCACAGTGTTATTTTCTCTGTTACGTGGACAGAGGGACACAACAGGACTATACCTGTACTGTGATAGCAGCCTGAGGCATAAACTCCCCAACTGTTCACATCACCTGTAAATTGGCTTGCTGTAGGTAATGACCATGACCTTTACACTTTAAGCCTTAAAGTGGGGTAGGTTAAATGTAAATTAAATATATGGGACAGATGCTTATAAACGTAGAAGCATTATATTTGCCAATAGCGTAGGCTGCATCTTGACTTAAATTAGGCTAAGTAGCACAAACAGGAAACAGAGTAGCAGGAAAAATGTCAAATGTGTCAGAAAAGAAATAGAAGTTGGGACTTTCCAAAAGTGCAGACAGCAAATTAACTCTAACTGCAGATAACAAATTAGGTCTATCTGCTTCTCTTGTGTGAGATAGTTTTACACCAGTGATGTGACAAGGAAAGAGACGCTCCTCTCAGCCACAGAGCTCCTCTTGCCCTTAACTACAACTGCAATCTGCTCCCAGTCCTCATTAAAAACTTGGTACTGCAACTGGGCTGAGTTTTAGCCTTGGGAAGTCCAGAATTTTCTTGGTGATAGCAGTAATAGAGCTTCTGACTCTTCCTAAGCTGTTATTTTGTATCTCATAAGTGATATGCTTTGCACAGACTAATTAATCAAATCTTATCTTTTCCATGTGGTTCTACATAACCAGGATTTTAACACAAATGTTCAGTGTGTTACTGTCGGCATCTTGCTCCAAGTCACGACAAGAATACAGCCAGTGAGAGAGGGGACAATTGCATAGTGTATTTTGGATACTTAAATTTAACCTAAAATATGTCCTGGCCGGGTACAGTACCTGGGGCATTATAAGACCCTGACATCCCTGATAAAATTGCTTTCATGGGTATCTAATTTAAGCTGACACTATGGTCAGTGATGAGTTTGGGTTCCTGTAGTTCATCCATGAAAGGGACCAGCTGGGTTACAGGCTTCCATCAGCCTCAAGGTGTTTGGACCCTCAGTCAAGCTGCAGTCCTGTCATAGGCTACACGCCAGGTCGTTCGCAGACACTGGGCTGCTCAGCAGACATAAGCTTGTCAAATGTTTGCAAGCTAATGGCTGGAAGTGATGGCCTCAGCACAAATCTCAAGCCAGCAGAAGTAACAAACCCCTTTGCTGTCAAGACAGGGGCCTGATTTCCTTGTGCTAGTAAATGGGTGATGGTAAACAGCTGGGACGTCTCCAAAAAAGTATGACTGTGGGGATTTATGCTCATACACAGTCCTGAACAGATCAGATTCTTGGTCTCCACTGTGAGTGGAACACATATCTGTGGTTTACCTTTCATTTATTTTCTCCTCAAACAAACTTTCTACTGCATCTCTTTGAAGATATCAGCTCTAAATCCCACTGAAAGGATGGAGCATCAAATCACAGAAATGTTTTCTCACATTTTTACGTATATTAATTGCTACTTTTAACTGCAACTAGTCCTGAGCTGGAGAAGAGATGGCACCATCTCAGTGAGTGTGGGGACTATCAATTACTTCCAGACCCACAGAACACCTTCTATGCGCACTCACATACAGTTTTCTCAAAATTAAGGAAAAATGCTGAAAACATACAGCCAAATAATAAGGGGGGGAAGGGGGGAGGGGAAGGGAATTAACCTCCAAGTGGAGATCTTTCACTCTCAGATGATGAAGCTGTGACTTCGACAGCACCTTTCTGTGCCCTCACAGAGCCCAGGAGCAGTGAGCTAAATGCCGGAAGCTGCTGCAGGAACCCCAGGGTCTAAGCCTGTTCTTCTGGCGCCTGAGAAGGAGCTTTTCTGGCTTGCAGTGGTACCATTTACTTCCTCCATCAGACCAGCTCCAAATTGGTCCAAGAAACATTGGGGGGATCCCTGTTGCTCTCCAGCTTTCCATGAGAAAATTGCTGAGACCCTCATAATTACATGAGTCCTCTAGTACGAAGATTAAGAACAACCACACCCTTAGAAGTGCAGTGCTTGCTTACCAGAAAGTGAGGCTGTGCCAGCTTTATCACTAGCAAAGATTTAAAGGCTGAAGAATGTGCTTACACGAAAGCATCGATTTGCAGTAATGGAACAAGGTTACAGAAATATAAAACAATAAAACACATTATTACATTTGCATATAAAATTAGGGAATTTCCTTAACAACTCTTGGATGTCAGCTAGTCTATGAGTGGCCGAAGTCTCTGCCACATATTTCTAGACTGGTAAGCCCTGGGGAGCTCTTACAGATGGATATTTCCTGCGCTTATTGAAAAGCTGGTGATGAGTGTTAATTAGAACAGCCACACTGGGCAGCCCTTCTCTATCTCCAGAGGCAATACCTGCTTCTTAATATCTTCCTTCTGAATATACCCCCGAGTCCTCGTACCAAAGTACTGGATACCCTGCAGTACTGTGGGCTCAAGCAAACCTTCCAGAGGTGTATTTTGGTTAACATATTCAACTTCAGACTTCTTTTCCTATGCCCTGCCTCCTTAGAGTAACTTTAGAAATGATGAATTTGGTAATGTGCCTTTATTTGTGGTTTGTATGAATGCCTGGAGAAATCAGCACCTGAACCTACAGATAGGTTCCAAAACCAGCTTGGCTCCATGGTATGTTCAAGACAGGGAGACAGTCAGACACTTCAGCACCTGTCAAGAGAGAAATCTCACTGGCGCTTGGCATTTTTGCAGAAGGAGATGTCAGGTGTTTAGCACTCAAAAACCTGGCGCTCTCTGCATAGCAATGTCTCCCCTCAGGAGTATTTGGCACAGTCTGTCCCACGCAGACTTCGCATTGGGCTCCACGAAGTGGAGATCACTCGGCTGGCAGCCTCAAGAAGAAATTTTCTGAACTCACACCTGAAGTTCCTCCTGCAGTTGTCAGCCTCTGCCTGCACCAAGTCCAGATCTGATGGCAGATGACACATGCAAGTCAGGGTTGGTCCTGGGCTCTGCTTGGCAACTTCAGATTCACTAGGGCAAAGTTTGCCCGCGCCAGCACCATCGTTCCTAGCTCCAATACTCTGCAAATGTTCACCCTGAACAGTATTTGCTCTCCGTCTCTGCTCAGCCCTTTTAATGCCTTGTTATCTCAAGGTGAGGCCCTCCGACAGCACCCTTGTTAATGCCTGTGCAAAACTACAGTGATCTGATAGACAGATAAGGATGAAGTAAAACACATTTCCATTCCTGCAGGCACCAATGTGCCAAGCCTGCACACACTGTAGGTCAGGCCAAGCAAAGCAGTGCACTCTGATTCAAGAGTAAACCCAGCCACAAGTTATCTGTTGATACTGAGGTATTTATTTAGTAACAGCTAAAGCAATGGACTTGATAGTCTAGAAGTACATGCTAGTACCCTACAAATGCCAACTTTTCAGCTTTGCCAGTGCATCTCAGTCCCCACAGGCCTGAGTTCTCCCTCTGCAGACAGCCATGTCAGACTGAGAACTTCCCTTCCTTTTCCAGTCTTAGTCCCATTCAAGCAGAGGCTGGTCAGGTTGCTTTTTGGGGAAGGTGATGCTGCAGCCCCACATTTTCTGTGACTGCACAATGGGCAAACCAGCTCACATGAAAAGCTCTGCGGCTCTCTGACCTTCCTCTCTTGCAGTCTTGGTGAGAAGCAATGAGGTACAGCTTTGGGTTTCAGGAAGGAGACCAATCAATAATTCACTTACTGCTGAGAGGAGCCACAGAGTAGGGTTTGTCATTTTGCATTTGTATCAAAAGTCCTACTAGATTTCATGATTATGTCACAATTTGTAATCGAAGAGTTTCAACCGTTCTGAACAGAGCATAAATGAAAGTATCTGCAATGAAACAGCAGGAGAAACATTGGAGCAAGGGTTAGAAGAATGGCACTTATTGATAAACAAGGGCATGATCAACAGCACTCCGACTGGTAAACACTCAGGAATGTGCGTAAAGACCACAGCTCTGCTGAGTCACCAGGTGAAGGATGGAAGGATGGTATCAGGTTGATAACTAGAAGATGGCAACAAGGTGCAGCATTTTGTGTGTGACATTCCTCTGCCTGTTATCCCAGCAGAAGACACTCATTAGCCATGAACATACCTGAAACAAGGAAATGCAAACAAGGGGCAGGAAGACTGCCTAAGATCTAAGGAGGGTGAAGTACCCAAGGTTCAGAGACAAAGATTGTATACTAAAATCTGTTGGCTTCTAAATAATATAAAATACATGACCAGCCAGCTTATTGTCATCAATCAAGAAGAACCAAAGATACACTGAAGACTTCACACCCAGTAGCGCTCATCCTTTATGCCACATGCAGGTGACCCTAGCCAGACTCCTTGGACAGGTCCCTTGGTGCTGGTGAGTTGGTTTGAGAGTGGGAGCGAGTAAAACTATATTTAGCTTAAAACAAATATTAGCTTCCTTTTCACTAAGGTCTTGCACTGGGTTTAGTTACATGAATTTCCTTCAAGGAGAAAGAAAAGTTGCACTGGAACAAAATGGGCACTAGCCAAGAAGTAAAGTTGCCTGAGAAACTTTGGACTGGGAAACACCATGATGCTGCCTGAGACTGGCTTCTGTATGCCGTGTCATCTGGGACAACACCTCTGCCTGTGCCCTGAACAAGAAAGGGTGCTGAGAGAAGATTTTAGCTCCTTGCAACACCCAAACAGTTGATGTATAACTGGAAAGAAGATGGACCTAGGCTTCTGAAAAGCAACTCATTTTGTTATAGGAGTGCAATAGGAAGTAACTATGTTCATGTATTTCCTTCAATTTTGCTGATGGCAGTTCACCCTCGGTAATCATCCATTAGAGGTCAGCTAACCTGACATCCCAGAAAGTGAACATGGCATTTATTCCTGAGTTACTTAGCTCCTGGTGGGCTGTGACAGGGTGGAAAAAGTGTTGGCAAAGTGAAGACTGGTGCCAGAATTTGGATGCAGAGTAGGAATTTATAAGAAAGGCATTGTACAGAAGAGATCCTTTGAGGTGAAGGACTGGATTGGGATCTTATAGAGAGCTTAAGACTAATATTGTGAATAGACCAAGACTAAGACTCCATCCCAAAAAGCAGCCCGGCTAAATACAATGCCTTACAGCTCTGGAGGGCCCCAGGACTGTGACTTCCACGCCCTGATACCTTTTCCTTCTTTCTTGTGCTGGAAAACAGTGTAAAGAGGAAAAATCTGATGAGGAAATGGGAATCCTGAAAGGATCCATTTTGCCCCAACCCTAACAGGACTACTTCGCTCCCATCATTAAGAATCTTTCAGAAGGGCCAGCAGAAATACTTGGACCAAATCTCGTCTGTGTCAGCAACCCAGTAAGAGATGCCGATCATGGATAATGGGAATGTTCAAGTAGCCATATTCTCAGGAGAGAAAGATTTACAAAATCTTCAGAGGCTTTATTTAACTTTTGTCAAATTAAATAGTAGAAATTGTGCCTTGAGACAGCTAAGCCAGCCTCAACAAGGCCTCCCATAACCCTTATGCAATAAGGATCTCAGCTCTGATGTTTTTCCTTTACATCTAGTGCTTAAAGAATGGGACTGCAATAGGAATCCGAAATGTGAAGAGGGTTGGGTGTACAGATGTGCTATCAATTGCTGGAAGAAGTTGTAGGACGGTATCTGGATGAAAGATGAAATCTTCTGACTTCAGATACTTCTCCTAGGGGTTGCTGACAGCCCAAAGCTCACTCCATTTCATGAGGTTTCTTGTCTAGAGCAGAACAATGCCATCTCGAGCTTCCCCTCAGAGACCTATGACAGCTAGATGTCCACTGGGTGCACTTGACAGGAGACACTCTCCCCCACCAAGTCCATTGTTTAAATGAGGACATTTCAGGGCAGGAAAAAGGAGAGTAGGGAAGAGACACTGAGCAGATTCATGGGAAACCAAAAATATTAACCAGTAATATCTGTATGTACCCATAAAGTCTCTCCAGTGTCCTTCACCCATCCCCATCAAGATGACAAGGCCTCCTGGAGACGAAGGACTAGTAGCATGTTTAGCACAGATCAAAGTTTAGAAAACCAGGAATTTGCATCATAAAAATAAAACAACAAACTTTTGTTTTGAGCCCAGCTAAAGTTCCACTCCACAGATATATTCCTCCAGCTACCCAGGTTGTCTCTGTGTTCATGCATATTTTATTCATGTTTGCGCAGCCTTTCTACTCAAGAATAGCTGTGTCTCATTTCCTCTGAAATTAATTCTTAACTGCATTAGATGAAACATCCCTAACAGGCACACCAGTGAGTCTTGATTTGTTTAGTCATTTTCTCAAAAGATGACAATCAAAAGATGTCTTCTCCTGCAACCACAGTCCAGTGTCAGTCCTGCACAGCCAGTATATGTACACATCACGAGGTCTCCTCAGCAAACTGTGTATTTCAGAGATCAGAGGACGTGACAATAGCTGTGCTGGGACACGGATATGACAGGGGTAGTTTTCTCCTTTTTTTTGTGTGGAGGTAGCCAGGTCTTGTTCCAGTAAGGACAAATAAAGTATGAATAGGAAGCTCAGAACTTGGCCTAGGGCTGACACTGTCTTATTCCAGCAATGGGAAAGCAGCTGTCTTCCTATCCTTTGGGGATGCAAGAAGAGAGTGCTGTCTGCCTGACTCCTGCACTACACAAGGCGTCAGAGCAGCAGTGAGAAGATCCTTGCTCTGCAGAAGAAGCGGAAACAGGAGCTGCCACCCACACCACTGCCAGTGGCACTCTTGTGGGCACATGGTGGAAAATTCAGTGATTGGAAGAGTGCACCCTTGGACTAAGAGTGCTGCTGTTCTCAACCACCTTCTTCCTCCAGACACAGCATACCTCATTTTCAGCAGGAATACTAATATAATCAGTTTCTGCACAGATGCAGAAATTACTTTACTCTTCTACATTCATCTCTCTCCAAGACTCTATTTGTTACTTTCCAAAGCCTGGGTTCACTATACAAGACACATTTCATTCCTTTTCCTTCCTTATTGAGCATGAGATGAAGTAATTTACCTGTGGCTAATGCACAGGACCATGCAGCCCACAGCAGGCAGCCCACATCTGCACTGCATGAAAAGAGTGATTTTATGGTGCCTGAGGACAGCTCAAGTCTGATCAAGTTACCATGGTTTAAAAAGATGCAGTGCATGCACTGAGCTGTGATAAGTGTTCATGTACGCTCTTAGCCCACAGCAAATCTGAGGCAATGTGACTTAGCTTAACCCACCATGAAAGAAGGTACATTCCTTGCATTTGCCACGGACTAGGACCATATCCACGGACAGCTACTATCATCCTCCGGCGTGCTGTAATTTGTTCAGAGGCTGGAATGTGATAAATCCTACTGGTACTAGATAGTCTTGCATTGCTAAGTATTGATGTCACGTCCGAAGGTAAAGCTTCGGTATGTAGGTGACTGAGGGAAGGTAAATTTTAACCCCTAAATTGCCAGGAAATATGCAAAGTTCAGAAAAGTTAGAGTTAGCTGAGCTGGGGACTTGCAGTTATGGTAATGAAGGGAAGCAGGGGAGCTAGATCTAGATTTGATACCCTCCTGTCGGCCAGCTGAAGTGGTTGACCAAAGCTTCAAGCCCCATGCGTCCACCCTAAGTGATGATTTGGGGATCTTTGGTCATGTCTCTAGTTTACCTATGTGGTGGCTGAAGAGAATCAGTCCTTGTGGTGGCTCACAATAGGTACAGGCAAAAACAGGTCTCCATGATGTAATGCCCTTGTCAGGAAGCAGCTTTCAGAAGAACCACCTGGACTATGCAGAGCTGCATATTTTCAGGCAGAGCTGAAGTAGAGCGAAAGTTTGATTCAATTTCAGACAAACAGTAAGTTTCAGATAAGAGCAACTAATGCAACTGGCCAGAATTTACAGTTACTGAAAAAATAAGCTGATGTAGGCTGGGTGTGGTGGAGTTGAATGACTGAAAGCCTTTTTCACAGGCACAATTCAAGAGCTATGGAGCAGCTCTAGCTGTAAAAGAAGTAGGGGTTAATTTGGCAGTTTGACTGAAACGTCTACTGAATGCAAAGGATGCTAAGAGAACAGCTGCCTTTGTAGCATGCAGTTGTGCTCCTCGAGGGTAATGAGCTTAAGAGATATAATCAGATACATCAACTCATCCTTACCTAGGGGATGTTCTTGACAGGCAGCCTCTACTTTGCATTCCTCTGGTGTATCAGGAAGCAGTGAAAAGAGACCTGAGTAATCTTCTCAAGGAGGGGTAGGACAAGTCACCTATGTCATCTGGGTATTTCCAAATGGAATTGTAGAGTAACATCATGGAGACTTGAGAATATATGTTCTATAGCATGAGATTCAACTGAGCTACTTCTCAAGTCCCTATACTGCCAGTGAGAGAAACAGCAGCACTGAGGGCATGACACATCCTGCAGCAGAGACCCAAAATAGGTCAGGTGGATCAAAGCTTGAAAGAGACAATTTCTCTGAGTGTAAGGACGGTCTGTAGAGACTGATGCAGACACAGATGTCTACAGTGTAGACATCTAAAGTCAGGGGAGACACATTCCAGTTTATACCCGAACAATTGGTCAGGAGCAAAACAGTATGTTCACCTCTGCTTGGCAGCTTGGTCACTTCATTAAAGTGACACATGAAAGTCAGGGACTCTCTTGGTACAAATGGCTGACAGAGCCAGACAGAGCACCTAAATTGACAAAGGTACCTAGCAAACTTTCAGACTCATTATCTCAAGCAAACAGCTTTTTTTACCTTGCCTCTTCACCCCAAGAGCAGCATCAGGATGAGACTCACTCTGCATGTACTGCTTATGAAGAACAGTAGTCATCCCAACAAGGCAAGAAACATTCAGTGCTGCACAGGGGTTCCCAGCCTTTAAAGTGCATTATCACTGACCAAGCTGGTTCATATAACCCTCTCGGTATCCACAGTGTAAGCTCTGAAGCCTGCTACAGGCTAAATAAATGTGCATTTGCGCACTGTGGACATCACAGGGTCTACTTACACTTTGTCTGCAGATGTCATGATTTTAATTGCTTCTGCAAACCATGGGGAAGAAACTATGTCTGGAAGGAGAGATTCCTGTTTTCGTAAGGATTCGGGGTTTGAACTGCAGACAGCATGTAAAGGATAACATTGTCTTCCCAAAGTGCGCTTTAATCTGTGTGTTTTACAGCACAGTGTGCACTAGAGCTCTGTAGCAGTGTTAGTGACCTGTAGGCTCCTGCAAACGCTACAGAAAATGCATGCAACATTTTGCAGTGAATTTGCTACTGTTTTACCAAGTGCCACACTGCTAGAACAGATCAATAGAAGAAAAAAGCATTTGGGCCAGTGTAGGAAGAGATCTAGCTAAAGCTGTGCTGAAATTCACAGATTCCTTTGATCTGTTCAGTCAACTGCAACATTACAGTGATTTGTCCTGCTGTAAATGCAAGCAGGGTTCAGGCAGAATTTCTCTCTCATGGGAGCAGCAAGTCACTCAGCTTCACCTGTATCCTGTGGATTGACGGATGTTGGCCATGCAGTAGCACCAGATTCACTTGAAGTATCAGTCAATGCAAGAAATTATTTTGCCTTGGGTCTTTACTTGAGGTCTTTCTACTCCCTGCACTATATCTTTAAGATTTGTTTCTGAAATGTGAGAGTACTGCCCTACTGTCCCCTTCAAAGAGCTACCATCCCTGTTTCAGGGGTATTCCTGCCTCCCACTGCAGCATCACACTAATCCTGCTGCTGCGAAATTGCGCTGAGTACCCAAAGTAGGTACTGCTAAAGATGTTTAGCTCCAAATGCTAAAAAATTAGTGCAATTCCCAGCACCTGCAAGTTGCCGTCCCTGAATGCCGGGAGGGTGCGGCAGGGATTGCGAAGTACAGCTGACAGAGCGGGGAGTGGCGGCAGGCTTGTCAGAGCTGTCTATATTTAGGTCCCCGCAGGCTGGAACAAGAAAGCAGGAGGTCTCCTTGTTGTTCTCCCCCTCCATGTGAGTCTGCCTGGCAGCGGTGTCTATGAAGTCTGACCTTATTTTATAGCTCGTTTTAAACTTCTCCAGCCTTGCAAGCTGACAGTGCATCCTCACGAGGTACCTCAGATGGATTTCTAACATCTGCTAATTAAAGCACTGTCTCTGTGCGTCGGAGTCTCAGAGGCAAGCTGCCTGTTTTGCTTCAGGTGCCATACTGCTAAAGATTGCTCGTCTGTCTGGTCTAGGACCTTATTTCTGGCACTGGCCAGGGCCACAGCAACATGCCACAAACTTAACAGCCAGCGGTCGGTGGTGCCATGGAAAAGGATCTTTCTGTCCTAATCCTGCACTGATGAGCTCTTCCCCAAAGCAGAAGCTGACATTGCCTTGGGCACTCACCCTAGCCATTATCTCAGCTCTTCCGTCTGCAGATATTTTGCAAGCTGCAGTTCTGCAGTTGTCCAGCCCTTTGAAATGGACCACAGTCACTAATTCAGTGAGCTACTGCTGAAGGAATTTATCTCTCTGATACAGAATCACAGAATCACAGAATCACAGAATCACAGAATGGTAGGGGTTGGAAGGGACCTCTGTGGGTCATCTAGTCCAACCCTTCTGCTGAAGCAGGGTCACCTACAGTAGGTTGTACAGCAACTTGTCCAGGCGGGTCTTGAATATCTCCAGAGAAGGAGACTCCACAACCTCCCTGGGCAGCCTGTTCCAGTGCTCCATCACCCTCAGAGTGAAGAAACTCTTCCTCATGTTCAGACGGAACTTCCTGTGCTTCAGTTTGTGCCCATTGCCCCTTGTCCTGTCGCTGGGCACCACTGAAAAGAGTTTGGCCCCATCCTCCTGACACCCACCCTAGCGATATTTATAAGCATTTATAAGGTCCCCTCTCAGCCTTCTCTTCTCCAGGCTGAACAAGCCCAGCTCCCTCAACCTCTCCTCGCAGGAGAGATGCTCCAGTCCAAGAGCAAGTCACACTGAAGGCAGGTTAAGGTGCCATATCCTCATATCAGTGACAGTTGGACTTGATGATCTTAGAGGTCTTTTCCAACCTATGATTCTATGATTCTATGATTTACTGTAACTCTGAGAAATCAGAAGTTACGCTTTTGTCTGCGGGCCAGGTCCAGGTTGCCCCATGCTGGCTGGCACACAGCTGAGCTCTTGATCAATCTGGGGCTTCTTCTGCCTGTCTAACCTTTTCCAAAATGATGCTTTGCCTTTTCATTTCCCATGCTGGGAGCTGAAGAGCAACCAAATGTCTCCTTCCACATCTGCCTCATTCCCAGAAGTGAAAGCATCTTTCTCCATTGATTTTTCCCTTATCCTATATAAAGCCTCTTTAGTCTCCTGTGTGCAATGAACTCCAGTCCCAGACTGACCCTCCAATTCTCCCAGCCTTCAAAGTCGACTGTTAATTATAATTACTTTTCTGAATATACCCAGAACTGAGTCCTGCCTCTGCCAAGGGCACCCTAATTAAGCTGTTTCTCTGCTGAGTGCAGTTCACTCCCCTTTGGCACGCAATGCATAATTACAGATAATTTGCTGCTTTTCCGAAGTGGCCATGAGAAATAGGGCTTCCAGGGAAAAAAAAGGTACCAGACTCTACTCCCAGTGCCCTGAACAAGACAAATGATGAAAAAAGTCAATATCACATAGAGGATCCTTCGGTTTCTTCCAGTAACTGATCTCTTCTGCAGTATCTTTGTAAATGTCTTCAGTCCCCTTAGACCTCAAGTCCTTGCTGTCCCAAGATATTACTTGAACTCCCTCTTCCAGCTGGCTGACATTGGAAGCTGTGAGTGAGACCTGGTGGCACTGTGGCTACAGGAGGTCACACAGGTGTGTTAGCAAACCTGCATACAGCTGAAACAGGAGTAGCCCTGGCTGCAAACCATACCCAAGCTACACAGGTACTTCTATCTCAGCTAACTCAGAAGATGCAGTTTCAACCTTGGTGACAGGACATTCCCCTGAACAATCACAACGAACAGCATCACACCAAGCAAAGATGATGAAGGAGCCCAAATCATTTGAACAATTAGTCAGTAATGACAATAAAATATTTCTAGAATAATTTTCAAGGTTTCTGATGCAGAAGTCACTGATTTATCTCATTCTGGATAGAGGTGGCTTCTGGGCCAGCATGCAGCTGCTGCTGAACAGGGCACAGATAATCTATGCAGTTCAGGAAAAGATGGATTCAGGAAATGGATTTGGAGCCAGATCTACCTCTGATCAAAAGGCAGAACATCTTTTCCTGCTCCACTACTTCATGCTGTCATTTCAAAAGTGCAGCCTGGCCCTGGCTCTCAGTGCAGCCTTGGGGCAGAATTGCAGAATTGTCAGACAGATATAGTAACCTCTGCTGGAATTCAGGATGGCATTGTTTTGGTACCCTTATACAAAAAATATAGCCAGGGGTCTTCGGAGACCATAACCCATCACAGTCTTTCCAGATCCAAAATACATTGACTTAGTTCTGACTCATGGACCAACATACCAGAACGCAGCATCTCACCCTACAGCATCACAATTTCCCTTGGTGGTCTCCCATGTAGTCCTGGCTAGCACGTGGGAGCTGACACACAGCTAGTTACAGCAGCAAAACCTCTCCCATTCATGTCTGTGGGGCTGCTCTGTACGCTCTCCCTTGTGACTATAATGCCTCCCTCGTATAACTGCAGCTAGCATGAACCTAGCAAGAATTCACCTGAGTCAGACCTATTATGTCCACAGTGATCCTGGCATGAAGCATCATCTCTGATGGCCTTACGCAATTTCCCTCTTTCAAACTGCTGTTTTGAGGTAAAAATAGAGAAGTGAGCCAAAGCCCTCTCCCTCAGACTTCATCTGGCCCCAATGTAGCTCTCTGCAGGCACCATCTCCACTGGTGGCTTGGGAACATCTGGACACCAGGCTTTCTCAGCAGAGTGTGTGTTCAGGCAGGGAATTCCACCCACTTCTTTTTCCAGCCACTCTCCTCTTTTCTGGGTGTCATCTCGAAACATTCCAGGTTTATATATTCATATATAACAGCAGGGTATGTTGCAAAGCATGAAGCAGTGTATCGCCGTTGGCTTTAAATATCCTTCTGTTCTTCAAGGTTGGGCTAATACTTGCACAAATGTAATTACCACAGCAAGGTGTAGTACCTCCTACAGGGTGATTCACTGAGCTGTCACAGTTCTCAGGGGTTACCCACATCCAGGGTAACCTACCTTCTGTAAGAAAGAAGCATTTCTCAAAAGCACAAAAGAGAGAGACAGAGGAGGCACATGGACCTCATGGCATCCTAGGGAATTGCACAGCTCCTGGGGTTTGCACAGTAAAACATTCAGCCTTGTTGTCTAGATCAATGGATTATAATGCACACCTGCCTACCTGGGATACTGGTCTGAATGTTCTAAAGAAATTCTGTAGAAAGATAGGGAAATACATGGAGTTCAAGTAGTTTCACAAAACTGGCCAGTTTTTGGAGTTATTACAGCTGTGGGAAGGTGTAAATCCTATAGAAAGAGACAGAAGGGCAGGGTGCAAGGGAGGCAAAGGTGGCAATACATGTATTTATTATGTAATTCCTACATGATAAAATGGGTTTATCTCCCACTTTTCTTCTGCACTTTGCCCTGCAAGCCTTCTCCAGGGCAGACTTCCAAAGCACAGAGCAACTAAACTCAGTTAGTGCTTTTTATCGAAAATAATATTTCTCTCCTTCCTGAAGACATTATTTCTCGGGGTGAATCACGTTTGTCATATAGACTGTGGCTTTTCAGAAGTATGAATACTCCCTGAAGAGGGAGATATGGCACTTCACTGATCATGAGTCTGTATTTCCCTTGTGAATACTGTATCGATAAAGATTTAATACGGTCTTGTCACCTCTTGCATCTCGGCAACTCCTCTTTTCTTCAATGAATGCAACACAATGCACCTTTTTGTTAACCCTGACTTACTGCTCATACCCAAAGGTGCCCATCTGTCAGGCAGTAGGCACCTAATCTTAGATGAAAATTCTGAACCTGAGATCAAAATCGCCCTGCAGTCATCAGAATCCAGTTACTTCGAGTCACAAAGGTGGTAAAAGAAGGAAAACACTTGACTCTCCACAACCATAGGAACCTCTCTGATTTCTGGGACCGTTTTCTATTAGAGAAGGATAATTTCACTCCAAAATTATTTGAAACAGCTCAAAGATTGGGTGACCTGTCATGAAGGCCAGTTGTGCTAACGTCACTGCCACTGGCTGGTACAGCCTGGGCAGCCGCTGTGGCGTGCCTTCCATCTTCATAAAGCCTGGGGCACCAGCGGAGCATGGATGGGAAAGAAGAGCTGTAGGAAGATGCAGGGTGTTGGACAAGTCATGGTTTCCTATCTGAGCTGAGCTTTAGGACAGACTCTTTGCACGGCATAGGTAAGACTGTGTGGCTGGGAGGGATGCCAAGGAAGAATCCTGGAGAGGCTGTGGAAGCAGTACCAGCACTTGCGGAGTTTTCTCCCTTGTCCCACGTTGATGAAAGAAGGTGCATGGCAACACCCCCAGCACAGCAGGGACAAGCTCAGTGACTCTGTTCCAGAGAAGGCAGCCCAGCATTGTAAAAATTAAAATCTTCTCTCAGTTCTGGTTGAACAGTCCACATTACACCAGAGAAACTAATTTGTCCCTTCTAGTCTTCACCACATGCAAAACCCACTCTGCTGCAGCCAGAAACGTCAGAGCAAAGAGGGCGAGCTTGGGAGAACAGCAAAATCTCTGCCCTGACAAACTGAAGATTCCTTCCCTGAATCCTCTGGCTTATTCAGAGGGTGCAGCATCCTTGCTGTTGCTGTGTTCAGTCCTAGCAAGATGTGCTCCATTTTCTGTGACGGACAAAAACATTCCTTGATACGCAAAAGCTGATATTTAAACATGAGAAAACCAATTAAACATCCAGGTCTCATTGGATTAGTTGGAGTTACATATCTCAATATCCTAGGCAGTTCCATTGAAATCAGCCCAGACAGCCAAGAACTTTGAAGTACAAGTTTCATGGAAACATCAGGGTTGTAGAATAGCCACAACATGCTCCTGCATGGCCTCAGGACTGCTCAGCAGGACATACGGATTAATGAGCAGCACCCTGGGCTGAAGGAATGGCACAGTGAAGCTATTCACAAACCACCATCCAGTATGTTTTTAACAGAATTCTCTTTTCTTGCAACCCAATCCCTTTCTAGTTCACACGTGAAAATATGACCTACTGTGAAACCAAATCAAAAAGGTACAGTGATCTGACTCCTACTCCTCAGTTCACAGACTGTGTTGATTGACAATTTTAATGGCAGCATGGGCATCTAAACCCACTCGAAACCCAGTTCTTTTGCCCTCCTCTTGGATAGGTCATACTCTGTCCACTGCAGAAAATGCCTGTTCTTCGGTTTGAGTTGCCTCCGGTCTGCACTAGTTTTGCTCTGTATCTCCGCCTTCTTTGATCTTCATTTCTTTTTTCCTTCCCAATATCTCTGAGGTAGCAGACAAGGTTGACTGACCCCAACACCTAAACCTGTGCTGCTTCAGACCAAGCAAACTGCACTTCATGTGGGGGTGCGTGGGCCACAGTTGCACCTTTGCTAGAAACACTGCAGCTGTCAGTACCATCAAACCCAACAGATGAGGCGTATTTCCAGGAGACGCCGTACAGAGCTGCTCTTCTCTGCATCAGCTGTGATACCAACAAGGCACCACGATTCACATGTATTCATAAAGATGCTGCATTTCCCAACAGCAGCGGCAGCAGACTTTACTCCAGACAGTTTGTTTCCTAGCTACAAACATCCTACGTTTAGTTAGTCCCATAACAATGATATTTCCTTTTCCCAACCTGTTTCATAGTGTGCTGCATGCTATTACCGACCTGTTGTCCGCTTCCGAGAGACCTTGCTTTTTGGTACTCAAAAATGAGTCCTGCAGTATCCTAAATAATGGTGGTTTGATGTTTAACTTGAAAACATCATTGCACTGCTTGGCTACAGTGATTGCCCATAAAGAACCCAAAGATTTTTCTAAAATGCTATCTTCACAATAGGAAGACCATATGAACAGTCTTCTGAACAGCACTTAGGAAGTAAATCCAATTACACAACTCTCTAAGGTGCTAAGCCAAAGTTTTGTTGATCATTAGCAAGGTGAAGCTTCTTGGTGTAGGTACTTCAAAGCAGCTGGGCCCCTAAATCCACAGGACCTGGACACCTATATTCTTCTGAGAGTCTGGACAATAGATCCTGAATCATTGTAGAAAATGAGATTCTGGTGCCTTTAGCATTCATTCACCTTTGAAAATGTTACTTTTCCATTTCCAAGATTCCTTAAAGGATTCTGCATTATTAGGAACAGTGTTTTCTCACATGTTCTCTGCTTTTCTCCTTCACTTCATGTTGAGTAGATACATGGCAAACACTCAACTTTGGTGCTAGTACTTTTGTTTTTACATTGAAGTGGACCTTTTTGTAATGGAGAGATTAAAAACTTTCTTCTATAAACAGATCATTCTTTAAGGAAACTTTTTCTAGTTTTAAAAATAAACCCAGTGTAGAATAGTGAAAAAATTAATCTGCATCCCTGAGGCTCTCCTCGGCCACCTGACTCCACACACTGTCCTTTTCAGTTTTGCAGACAGCATGCAACACCACAGATGCCTGCAATGTGCTGTCAGCCGTCTAAGCTCTGCCTTAGGAGCTCATGCCAAGTCCATCACCTCTGGTCTACCTACATGTTCTGCACAGTTAGACGAACAAATAAGGGTTAAATGGGTTTAAGGGCTTTAATGGGACAAATTATGGAGATTTAGTTATGGCAGAAAATAGTTTTAGTCATCGTGCTGTCAAACAGTTTTTATTATTTATATGAGGGGAAATGAGAACAATGCAAAGTACCCGAATAAGGGCTCTGGTTCTCGGCCTTGGAAGCTCTCGTGTCTCTCTCCTGACATGGAAAAGCAACTAATGAAGCAGCAAGGGGTTCAAGGCAGCATGCAGTGCCCCGGTGCTGAATCAAAGCCCTCCTGTTCATTTCCCTTTCCCCTCTTCACAGGCAGAATTCGGAACTGTTGGTGATTATCGGTGGGCTAAGCCAAAAACAGGAGCAAGAAAAACAAGGACAGCCAAGGAGAAGAGCTGGCGTTCTTCCCCCTGCTGTGTTTATTTGGTGGTGTTAGATTTCCTGCTCTCTATGAAGTGCATCTGTAAGTCAGGATGCTGGAGGACCAGAGGGAGCTGAAGTTTGCTGAGGAAAGGGCCAGGTACCTGCAATGAATCACAGCAATTAGAGCTGGCGTGTGCTCTTAGTGAGCTCAGATTTCGACCACAAGCATTATTTTCTTAGGCTTACAAATTCCCAGTTTTTCTTGAAATACAAAAGAGACTCCTAATTCAAAAGCACTGAGGAAGAAGAGGTACTCACACATGCATACACAGACAGCCAGGTGACAGGTCCCTCTGATGTTCTCCATGTTCACCTGCTCTCTTTGCAGTACGCAGTCCTTGAGATTCCTCCTTTAAGTCAAAATTGACCCCAATTCCAGACGCTACAGGAAACATCCAAATATCAGACAAACCAATTTTTCCCACTCTTCTGTGTGGGCTTTTGCTTGGAGTCCCGGAGCTGACTGCTTTCACACACATCCTCCTCTCTATGTGAGTGAAGGGAGAGGGAGGGATAGCGCATGTCACGGGGAGCTTCCTTAAAGAAAGTTTGTGTGAGAAGGCTGTTTCCTGTGATCTTGCCTAGGGACGTTACAGTAGATTTGAAACTTTACGGAAACAGTATTTTCTGTGGATTTTCTCCGTTGCTGAACACAGGAGAAGCCAGAAGCACATGTTTGGAGAGATTCAAAAACTGTCAAGAGTTTCAGGCGAGACTGCCTATCACATGGTTATAAGATGTTCTGTCTTGTCTTCAGTGAGGATTTCACACTGTCTTACAGCACATACTTATAAACAAGCCAGGGAAACATGATACAGATTAGTACTAGCAGACTCTTTTGCTGCCGTTACATACCAAAGGCTGACTATCAAAAGAACAGTATTTACCATGCAGTGGTTGCCAGGGCTCTGTTCGGCATTTTCAGAAGTGTCCTCTGTGAAGGAAGAGAACATGCAAACCTGAAGATGACATGAAGTTGGGAAGGGATTGAAAATGTGTTGGAAGATTAAATCAAAATTCAAAATGCTCAAGAAACGCTTTGGGGAAAAAACCAAACTAACCAATAAACAACAACAACAAAAACCACCTTGCATGCTGTTGTACTAGGGAAAGTGACTCCAGAGGGAGACTTGCCTTCAGACACCTCTCCTGGATGAGATTAACTGTCATCTTGAGATGCTTTTATCTCCCAGGTAACTGGAGGGACCCAAAGAATGACTGACTCAGAGTTACATCTGAAAAATGGATGTCTAGGTGGGAATCCTACTCATACTTTGGAGTAAACAGCTTCAGTAATGTTGAAAAGGCTCTGGAGGCTGCAGTAGATCACAAAGGTATCAGTGTCAGCCAACTACGGTAAAGGCAAATGTCCTATTTGTACTGTCATAAATGGAAATAGAGATGAAAGGACATGCAGAGCCCGGCAGGGCCCTGGCAAGATCTCAGAAAGGGTACTGTGCCCATAAGGCCATAACACTTCAGGAGAGCTATGGACCTGTTGAAGATCATCCACAGCAAGCAACAGAAGTATGGAGAAATCTGGAAGACATGAACTGCATGCAAAGACACTGCAATTTGGGCACGTACTAAAAAGAAAACTAAGCGAAAATTTCCCCAAAACAAAAAAGTGGCATATTTGAATATTTTGCTTGGTAGGGTGGTGAAAACTTCTTCGCTGGGGGTATTTAAGAGGGACAGAGACACAAATACAATTGTTCTGCCTTGGGCAGGGAGTACCAGCTCCATTCCTTTGTGAATCAATGGTTTTATGGTTTCTTTCATTGTAAAAGGATATTCTATAGACAAAGGAGGTGAAGGAAGAGGGTAGCCTGCATGCACAGGCAAAGCCATCCATTGCCTCAGAGAAATCTTTCTTTAGGGAGTCAAGACACAAAAAGGAAGGATGAGAAATTTTTACAAAAGGTAAGGCAGATGCAGGGGAAATAAAGGATTTTCCCCAAAGTCAGCTGCACAGTCTGAGAGAGAGGAGGCAACTGAAAGCAGACCATGTGAGGGAAAAGAAGAACTCCCTTTAAATTAATTGAAGAGACTGAAGATCTTTGTGAATATTCAGAGCCTCTTCTAATTTACTACCTTTGTTTATAAACATTTTTCATAGATTAGTGGTTGCTTAATAAAAAGTGTTAAAATGAGCAAAGCAAGCTGCTGAAGAGAATTGAATTGTCAATAGCAGATGAGGCAGACAACAGGAGTGTCCATAAATGCCTGCAACTCCTCAGGACCCTCGTATCTGTTTCAGGAACACTGTAAAAGCCCAAGAATTTTCCAGAGAAGAGAAATGCAGAAAGCTAAAATCCCTGCGTGACAAAAATGGACTTCTGTGACCTGTTTCCTGGTTTTAATCCTGAAGAGGGAAATGGTTATATCATCTTCTTCAAACCTTCTTGTGGTAAGTGCCCTGCGGCACCTTAGCAAGGTAATTAATTTCAGGAGGAATTACCCAACCCTTAATTTTTCTGAGCAATTATCAGCTCAGGTACCAGCCAGGAATCGGAGTGTTCTTTGCTCCGATGATGGCTGGGTACAAGTAGCTGCAGACTCCTCTGCAATGCTGCAATTTACCAGGAAGTCTCCTGCGGTATCTGTCTTGAGATGCCTTCACCTGATGAGCGTGCCCAGATAGCAATCGCAACCTCTCCCATGTATTTAAATGGGCAGTTTTGATGAATGCTGTGAGTTTTGCTCTCTCTCAGCTTGCCGTTTGCGGAAGTAGTGCAAAGGGCTTGGGCTGCAGAACGAGCTCAGCCTTCTTCTTCACCGGGCACAGCCAGCAGAAGCAAAGTTACAAGTGGCAGAGACAACTTTTGGGATCTGCACTGTGGTTTGTTTCTCTGTGCAGGTACTGCTGACAGTTGTTGCTGGGGTTTTGTGCCTCAGTTGCTTCACTTGTATATACATAAACTTACTGTTCCTTGCAATACAGTTTTCTTAACACAAAAGGGTGCTCCTACCCCTAAATGCTAGAGAATTAAATTGCTGACCAATGTCTGTCTAGGTGCCTTGTCAGCTGGGTATTTGAAAACTGGTGATGAAACCTCTGGTCTTCCCTAGTTGACAGTGTTTTGGGGCCACCAGTAAGTGAGTAGTGAAGAGCCCATATTATTCCCACAGCACAGATCACCTCCTCACTTCTCCTGGTCCCCACAGAAAAGAGACTGAGCACTCAGCATTCAGCATTGCTGGTGTCCTCTCTCCTTGCCGAGCCCCAGCTCTCTCTGCATGAGCCTCCAAGACCCCAACTCACACTGGTCCCTCTGTGCCCCAGCCCTTTCCACTTCAGAAAGAGGAGGTTCTTTGGATGCTGCTGGCAAAGACACCTGGATCCTTCTGCCCCTCCTCTCCTTGGTTAATGGTTGATGCATGAGCAACTTTCACCCCCCACAGCCAATCACCAGCATACCATTTTCCATGGTCCCCAGCTAACATTGGCCAGGTCTGGAAGTCCCTGAGATGTGTTTGCTGTCAGCACCTCTTAGCAACCACTTACCAGCTGTTTTTACATTAATGTGCTAGAGAATAAAGTGGGTGACTAGACTGTTGATTCTTCAGGGCAGGGTCCTGTTTTTCATTGGATTTTAAGGCACTGTGTTTAGTTACAGTGCTCTGTAAAGGATTTTCTGTGATAAGGGACAGTGTTTGTGAGACTAGATGAAGGTGAGAAAACATTTCCTTATAACAGCATTAGGCACTCCCTGCCATCACTTGCTTGCTGTGCTGGAGCTGTGTTTGGCCCCATCCCTGAGGTGAATGTTCAGGGTAAATCCCAACAGTTATTTCTGAGTCTGCAAGTATGAGTGGGAAATGGGATCACCTGCAGAGACAGGGAGCTGCTAAGCCAGCCCTTAACCAGGCTGCTGCACTGGGCAACTCCTTCCCAGCAGAGCAGCTCCACTCCCCTGCTGCATTGGTTGGGCCAGCAGATGCCAAGAAAAATCCTGGAGTATTACAAGTTTTGTTCAATGCTGACATCCAGTTTAGCGTGGATGGGTGGAAGCAGCTGGGTGATGGAGGAGAGGTGAGGACCACATGCTGACTACTGCACCAAGCATGTACAAGGGGGCAGGCAGCGTGTGGGTACAGTGGTAGCAAGAACATCTCTGAACGGAGTGACCTGGTGCTTGGAAAGCAATTTTACCTGGATGCAGCTGAATATTGACTCAGCCAAACTGCAGTGGATTGCAGCGAACTCAGAACTGGTCACTCCAGGAATAACCTTGGACACAGCCAGGATGCTGTGGCATTGGTCTGAGACCTTCATTTTGCATGCAGCTAATGATCAGTCCTCTAGAGCCACAGAAAAATGTGGGTCTGTCTTACATGACAGCAAAGTGAGAGGAAAATGAGCTGCTCTGTCAGTCTGGGAGATGACACTTTTACTTTTTGCAGTTCCTCACTGAGCAGGCAGGCGTGATAGTCGCCTGTAGATGCAGTGCTAGCGACTGGCAGACAGAACAGAAATAATAGCCTGGTGCAAATCACTTGGGAATATAGTGAAGTTAATACGTGTATTAAGCAACTAGTTTTAGGGGTATAGCTTATCTGCATACGCTTGTTTCTGGAACTGGCATGAACACAGTGTGGCTGAGCAATGCTTTTGTACAAGACTTGACTCCTAACTACTTTTTAACTCTACATGGGGTGAGTGAGGATGCCAGAAGTCTTGTCATGAGCTCAGTACTCCTGGGGGCCAGTCTGAACCCTAGCTGGAAGAACACTAGATTTTTTCACGTGTGGATGCCAAGTATGTCAAGGTGTTTTTTTGGAGTCTGAGGGCAGGTTAAACTTCTTAAGTAGATATAAACAGTACTATCACCAGCTACCCGCTACATGACTGACTTCTGCAAAAAGCAACATTGGCCTTGTTTGCTTTCCTTGGCTGTCATTCAGAGATACTGGAAAGATGATGGAGAAGCTTGAACCAAAGCCCACTGAAGAAGAGGTTGTGCCGGAGAAGGCATTCCTTTAGTTGCCAGTAATTCCAGGGGCCTCCATGCTCTCCACATGCCCTGTGCTGTCTGCTTCAGAGGAAAGCTTTCCAAATCTTCCCATGCTACAACACTCCTCACTCCTGCAGTTTGGAGGAGCACTTCTGCATACTTCAAAAATATTGTGGACTTTGCTACTGGAGAAAAACATTCATGGATCCAAATCTGCCCAAACATGAGGGGTGGCTTCATCACACCTGCCTTGGTGACATAAAGAGTGTTTGCCTGTGTTTGAACAGATATCTCACATGCTGGGAGCCGACTGAGGTTCAGGTAACAGTAAGAGACCTACAGTGGTCATGAAGCTGGTATATGGTGAGCAATCCTTATATCTGAGTTTCATCATAAGGCAGCATCCTCAGCCTACTTGCTGCCTGTGCTGGATGCCACGCAGACGCAGACACCAAACTCTCTGAGGTGTGGAGTCCCGTTTTATGGGAAATTTGAATCATCTTTCAGGAAGCCTGTTCTAAGCCTATGCATTTACAAAGGAATAACAATTGTAACGGCAGCTCCACCAAGAACAAGAGTGACACCTGAGCTCCTAGCAATAACTGGTATAAATGCTGCAGAATTCTGGGAAGCCAAGTGAAGCCAGGACCCATCAGGCCAAAAACTTATCTTCTTCTTCTCTTTTAACTAGGGAGATTGTAAGAAAGAATTTTGGCATTTTCACAATAAAAAGTGTATTTACCCCCGAAAAAATGTTGGTTTTGTTTTCGTTTATTTTCTTATATATTTCGGTGTCAAGGTTTGTCCTTCCTTGTAGACAAATACTGTCAAGTTGACAGAGAGTGCTCCAGGAATGCTTCACCACAGAGAGGTCCACTTATCTAAAGGTCTGCACACATCTGCTGTTCAGATTGAGTTAACAATTGCAGATGTCAGTTTACCTGGAGCTCCAACCAATCAGGGCAAGGACAATGGAGCTCTGCAGCACCAGTTAATCCAGGTTGCACGGTGAACCAGTTCTCTGTTGGGCAAGGGGACAGTGACTGGGGAGTTACTGCAATTTTGAGAGCTTACTGCAGTGGCTTATTTGACCTTACACTGATGAGTGTCAGTCTGCCCTCTGACCATCCCCTTCCCCTCCACAAGTCCCATCCCATGGCTTGTGATGAGCACTACAAGAGATGTTTTTCGTACCTGCTGGAGAAAGTGCGTGCGCTGTGCCAACAAGCGGGACCAAGGGCTAGCTGAGCACCTGAGAAGCTGACAATTCCCTCTTTGCAGCATCCTTGACACTGTTTTGAAGCACTGGATTCTGCCTAGACATTCACAGATTGTAAAAGAGGTGTTGATGTTGAATCTTACCTGTCTTCTTGACCAATAAAGACCCAAAGACTGTAGTGAATTAACATCTGAGCGAGGCGGAGACTATTTTGTAAAAAAATGTCATCTTGATTTTAAAAATGTCAGTGATGGAGAAACTGGACACCTTAGCACACTTTTGCAAACCAACCCAATGAACAGATTCCCTCCTGATGCTCAGTCCATCCCTGCTTGCTCGTGTAAATCTGTACCGTCCCGCCCTCCACTTTCACTCCACCTTTGCTGGCAAATGAAGGCATATGGGATTTGTGCTGTACACATTCAAGAAGATCACATCTCTTGAAGGATATCCACAAAGACCCTCCTGTATGTTCAGTCACCATGTGGAGGGCTCTTCTCTGAGCCCTTGCTGGGATGCTCTCAGTCTCCTTGGACCACCATCAGTGGAAATAAAGCGGCAGTCACAAATGCTGGGTTGTTGTAACCTCTTTGCCTTTGATCGACAATTCTGTGCTGAGATGCTGCCTGTCATAACAGGATAGCCCTCTAACATGGCACTGCCATTGCTAGCAGTGGGACTTTAACTTTATACTGAGTCTGAAGGACCTCAGGGCTGAGGTGGTTAGGACCGCTCCATCTGAACTTTTTCTGACCTGTTGGGACCTTTATTTTTTTCATTATTTCACCAGGATTTGCTGTGATGTCATTTTATCTAATTGACTGGGTGTGTATGGCTGCTGTTTTTTATTTATGTTGCTAGAGTCAGAGGTCTTTATAGACAGCATTAACAAGTGCTTATTCTAGGCATTAGGAGATGTTTATGGCTCTCCGTCAATGAGTTAGAGAAATATAAGATAGGTGTGACAGCAGAGGCCCTGAGAAGTGGAGGCATGGGATGTAGCACAGAGGTGGGGTGATAAGGCGTGGTAAGTGGTGGGGCATAGGCTGGCACAGGAGCCCCACAGCTATAAGCAGCTCACCAATGGTCAGTTTGAAAAAATGCAGATATGGAGCCAGCGAAAACTGGTTTTAAGGATAACAAACAGAACAAGGAGGTAGCATCTAACGTATGTGAAGGACACCACATAGACTGAATCCAGGTATAAACAAATGCAAACATGTAAAAATGTCTCCAAGCGGATCCTGGAGAGAAAAAGAAGAAAGCAGAACATGTGCATCAAATTCCTCCCAAAAGAGGACTCCAGAGGCTGACAGTTACGGTGTTCTCCTTTCCAGTTTCTGAGGCTACCAACTTTAAAACCCAGAGGAGTGATGAAAAGGGGCTGCATGACTCCAAGAAAAAGGACAGAAATGAAGAAATGTGTGTGTTGCAATTTTGATTGCATGACTAGTATTAGAGTGATGTTTTCTGTAAGTACTCTGACTGCATTATTGTACTTTCTGCAATAGTTAGATCTAGGCTAATGATGATTCTTCAGCTCACAGAGCTTGAGAAAGACGTTCCCCCCATATGCACTCAGTGCTGGACATCAGAAAAGCCTCACTGCCACCCCAAAAGGAAAGGAGGAAGCTGGTGAACAGATGACCACCTGCATTCACAGAGCTCTGGAGGCTCTGCATTGGCAGTGTTTGAAGGCCATTCATTTTTCCCTTGTCCAGACCTGGGAATGCAACAGGACAGAGCTGTCGAGGTTTATTGTGTGGAAGTGGACTGGAGCACGCCTGAAGGACTTGACGTCTGTTTGCACCAGCTTGGAAAGCGCTGGCGGTGCTTCTGTCTCCATTTTTCCTCCATCAGACAGGAAATTTTCTTCCTCGCTGAACACAAGTGACTAAGAAAAAATGTCCTTTATGTTTATGCAGTGCTGAATTATTACAATGATAGGAATGCTAAATTATTCTCGGCCAAGTCTTTGCCGAGAGGCAAAGTGGGGCCAAGCAACCCTAATACCAGTTTATGCCACTATTTGGAAACACTTCTTAAACACTAAAGCAAAATACTACTGAATGTTTAGTCCAGGTTTTTCTTTTTTGCTTGAGGTATGACGAAGCTTTTGTAAAAGTTGTTTCTCACTTTTGCCAGGACACAGCGCTGTCTGGAAGGGTTTGAAAATTAAATTTTCAATCAATGAAGACTGACGCAGAGAGAATTGTGGAAGAAGGTGGTGGAAACATGATTATTTGCCCTATTTCTAGATCAGCGCTGCCAAATTCCTGGGGTGTTATGTAATTAGCATGCTATCCGAGCGCTCTAATCATGACAGCACGTGCCTTCTTGCCATACCTCAGGCAGTATTGCAAGCTTTTATTAATTCGTAACATATTTAAAATCTGTAACTTACAAGTTTTGTTGAGAAATGGGGGGAGGGGGCAGAAGAGGGGAGAAAGTTTGGGATTCTTTTTCTTGTTGCCGTTTCCAGGTGAGCTATCTCCCTCGCCAGCTCCCTTCTGACTTTCCCAGATGCTGCTGCGTGGTTGCAGCACAGGTGCTCTGCGGCTTTGCTTCTGGCTAAACCTGTGGTTTGCGGTGTGCCAGTGTTCAGTAGGATGCATGTTTTGGGGGGTGTTTTTGGACGTGAAAAGGGCTCCTGAGATACCATCCCTGCCTCAAGATCTTGCAGATATTTTTATAGATAGTACAGTTTATTCCTTGCTTGAGTCATCCACACAGAAAAATATATATGCAAACTATTTCCTCTCAGCCGTTCCCATTTTTCCTGGTAACTTCAGGTCCCTGATGCAGTGAAGTTCCCATATGACAATTACTGTGGATAATAGAGATAAGCATCATCAAGGAATATGAAGTAACCCAACCAGATTTCTCAGCCTTCAATTCTCCAGACCTTGCACTGCAGATTTTGAAATCCTCCTTTTCAAGGTTACTTTCACGCTGTTTAATAAGCTCTTATCTTGTAAACTATAATAAGCTTTCAGACCTTAATCCAGTGAGATTATGTTGGGGGGGAGGGGATTTCTCCAGCATTTTAGTACCCTAGGACAGAACATCCAGGGCCAAACCCAGAGATATAATGAAGTGATGAAAACTGAACCATAGTGCAGAGCAAACTGAACCCACTTGCTCGTGTTTAGCCTGGCCTCCCACAGCGCGCAGCCCAGCTGGAGTCGTGTGCCATTCTTCATTCTGGCTCTCTTCTCCAACGTGCACTCATGGAGGAGCAAGCAGTCCCCATATCACACGTTCGAGGACATTGAATGTCAGACTTGCAATGCACTTTCTCAGTGTTTTTCCCAAGCCATGCAAAGGAAAAGCAGTTACCCCAAGTAGGGATTTCAAATATATGTATATATATATATATATATCACAATTTTACTTCAGGAAACAAAGTTTTCACAGGAAATGTTTTCTTAGAAAGAGAGAAATTTCCCTATACTAGCTGGCTGAAACCTTTGCATTCACAGCCTACATTCATTAAGGAATCTCAGCTCTGGGGATGGGATTTTTGACCAGAGAAGGCATAGCTGAAAAACAGGAATCAGCCCCATACTGTGATAGCTTCCCTGGAATTAGACAAATCTGGATGGTATTCCCAATGTAATGCCAGGAAGGGGGTTGAGCCTTTGTATTCCAAATCAGCAAAAGTGCCTAGCAGCAAAACCGTTCCCCATTTACAGGAATAGGTGAGCAGGATGATCTATCAGTGGAGAATGTCACCCTGTGAAGTCTGAGTTGAAACTGAGATATTTTCTATGTGAAAAACTCCACAGCTGCGCAGTGACTCTCTCCAAGGCATCTAACATAGTTTTTCTCTTTTTGGCTCTTCTGTTTTTGCCTGGTTGCTTCTCTCCCAGAAGCTGCCTCTGGCTGGTTCTGTTGCTCCTGGTGATGGGAATAGACTCACCAAATCTACGCATGGAGCCACTGCTCATACAGAAATTGTACATGTGGGGTTAAGTTCCCAAGAGCAGTTCAGAAGTAGGATTTCCATATTTCATTTTCCAAATTCAGGGAACATTTTACGACCTTCCAAAAGTTCCACACAAGCTGCATAAGCGCCAAGTATTGCTTAATCTGCAAAGTTCATCTGAAGTTGGAGAAAGCAGCTATTTAAAGCCATGAAGCATCAGCTAAAAAGTAGAAGCCCAGTGTTTGCCACTGAAACTGGGATGAGGCAAAGGCAACAGATAGAGAAAAGGCCTGGACTTTCAGAACATGCAAGTGCAGAGTTTCCTTCCCAGCTGAGCTCAGCTCCCATTTTAGATGTTGGCATAAGGACCGACCATCTAACTTGTGCCTGTGTGATGCTGATGGTTACACCATTAGAAATAAACACTTCCTCCCTCTTTCGACTGTAAAGCACCTAGCATGGCCAAACTTAAAACTAATGAGACCACAATAAACTATGAGTGATAAATCTTAATGAGAGCAAACCAGCACAGCAGTTGCAAGCCAGGCCTGCTGTGAACACAAGACCTTCCTTTGGGCAACGCATTTTTCCCCAGAAGTTAGATGGAAAACCTTCAGCCACGTCAGGGATGTCAGAGGCTTTCTCCTCAGATCTGTGGCCACTTCCCCCCACGCCACCAGCCCAAGGGGCAGATCTTTGAAACCCCCCCACTATTGCTCTCCCCAAGCGATTCCTGAAAGCCCCGCAGTTATCAGAGAGCAGGGGGAACTGGAAATATTACCTCCTTTGTTTAGTCTTGGTGAATATGCGGCAGGAAAACATCGCCATCCTGTTTTCCAGTCGCTAGCACGCAAATAAGAATGGAGGAAAAATACAGCAGCCGCTCTGACAGGCTGTGATTAATCCTCATTGTGTCCCGCATTGAAGAGCTGCCAGAGGTGCTGCTCGCCAGCCCACGTCCACCCCAGCCACACCAGCCCGGGAAGGACCTGGCTGAGCCTATGAAGCAGTGCCTGTGCGTGGAGAGAAGGAGGACCCTTGCGAACGTAACGGCGTGTCCTGGGGTGGACACATTCGAGGAGCCCAGTGACCGTATGGCCAAGGGCACGGCGTGATGCAAGAGGGCTGTCAGCAGCACGGCGAGCTAGGACCCGGGCAGGAGGGAGGGAGCAGCTCCTCGTGCTGGCCTGTGCAGCCCCACTCACTTGCCCTTCGTCCTACTCGCTACTCTCCTCACCACCCTTCCCTTCGCTCAGCCCAAGTGAATGGCAGGTTTTACTTTCCAGATCTCTGGACATGCTGTAAATCCTCACTCAGCAGACTTCCGTGCGCTGCCTGTGTGTCTTTTGCAGCAAAGCCCCACACTCGTGTTGCAGCCTGAATTGTGATAGGTGTGAGCCATCTTCTCGGGCTGCCTTTGTGGTGTTGCTGGCCCTGCCATGGGTCTGCTGTGTGAGCTTGGAAGAGCCCTTTACCCCCTTTCTCAGCCAGGTATGCTGAACATCTCAAGGGAAGGGAGACAGGCTGCTTTATGAATGTGACATATTAATGTAATTATGGTGCTTGGAAGGTCTCCAGCTCCTCCCAATCAAGTCCCTAACTTGCAAATCCCATCATGTGGCGTAAAACATGCTGCACACCTGTGAGATAGGAAACTGCACTCAATTCCTGCTTTACAGGCATGGAGAATGGCCTCGAAAGTCTTAACCTGGGAATCGAAACCATGTCTCCAGTCCTCTAGTACAAAGCAGCAAAGATGCAGAGACAAGGATGAAGTGTCACCATATATGACTACCAGGGAGACTGAGGGGCAGCATCTCAGAGCTGTATTCTGCACTGACATCTGGCCACAGAATTGCTGTCTATGTGCTTCAGTTTCCAGACGAGTAAAGCAATGAGAATTTGTCCTGCTGTCACCCTGCAAGGCACCTGCTTTATCTCTGCGTGCAGCTAATATCTCTGCTCATATTAGACTGTGGGGGGTTTGGGTAGTGATTGCATCTGAGCTGTGAGTTACTTTGTGCCGAGACCCCCATCCCTGACCAGGGGCCTCTGGGTCCTACCACAATATAAATGATAAACAGCCTAACGAATAATGATACATACTTGTCTCCTGGGGTGGTGAGTGGCTTTCTTAATGTTTGCAAAAACTTTTCCGTGTTATTTGTATTAACCAGGAAATGTGGCTGCCAAAGCCAGACCGGTGCAATCACGGAGCAGGATGCATCGCAGTTGTATTAGGGGTTGGTGTACTCTGCAGTGATACAGATCTCTGTGGTCTGCAGCCTCCAGAGAGTTTCAGTATTTAAATAGTGAAGAAATTTGGATACAAGTTTCAAACGTGTTTGCATCCCGCAGAGGTCAAAGTCCCAGTTTTTGGCTCATAAATGTCCTTCCCCTCTGACACCTGCACATTACTGGTGGGAGTGTGATACCCTGGGGTCCACAAGTCTTCCTGGGTTTCCTAAGCAGTCTCCTCTTTTCTTCATGCCAGGTGGTTAGTAACGAGGTGGGAAGAGGTGTTGAGGAAACAAGGAGACATGGCACAATCCCACTGTTGCTTACTCAACAGATAGAGCAGGGGACTGTAAATCTGACATGATCTCTCTAGACAAACATCTTGCAGGCAAAATACAAACTGGAAATAAGCTGTGTATTTTGAGCAGAAAAAAAAGGTTATGTATTGGAATAATCTCACAGGCCACAGAGTCAGTGACAGCCAACTCCCTGTGTCAGAGTCTTTAAGAAAAGACCCACTGTAGGTCAGCCACGAACTGTTGGCCTCAGCATGGGAATCACCAAGTGCCATTCCAAGACTGCATTATTTGGGAAGGTCAGATGACATAATCATAATGGTCCCTTCTGACCTTGCAATTTACAAACCCTCATAACTGTAATCAGGATACAAATTATTTGCCTTCTGACTTGAGGAAGGAAGTCTTCTACATCACCTATCTGCTCCAAAACATCCGCTATTTCACAACCGACCGTGTTAAACGCACAGGATTTTCACCGTCCACAGAAGGCTCAAGTTCAGCAGCATCTGCCAGTTGCTTTTACCAGGATGGCTGGTCAGATCCAGCCTGATTTTCCTCACTACGCTGTTGGTGATAGATACAAGTGTTCCATTTGGGGAGGAAATATGCTTTGTGTAGATTATTCTGATAGGAATAATGTTGGGTTTTCATTTCATCCCAGTTTAAACATAGTTGAGGAAACCCAAAATCCAGCCAACACATTTCTGCAAAGTCAATCATCCCATTTTTCAAAATAATTCCTCTCACAAACACACCTCCCACAGACAGAGAGTAAGTTTACAGCTACTTCATGGGGAGCAGCCGCTGCAACCACGATGTCATGGCCACAGACATCTGTCCTACATGTACAGAAACACAGAGGAAGTGCCCATGTTTCAGAGCTAATCTGACACATCCCACTCTTCTCATTCACCCCTCCAAAACTGTCCTGCATCCCGAAACCTGCTGAAGCACCATGGCTATATTACACCCCATCACAGAACCCTGCTCCAGCAAGGCCCTGTGTGCTGTCACATTGAGGACATGCTTTTCGCCTATGGAGTGTGTAGACTTTCACACTCACCAGCACCGCACCAGCCCTCAGCGTTAATTAAGGAGTCGAAGAGCCCACCACAGCGAGCAGCCTTGTTGCAGCCTTGTTGTCTGTCCTTCAGTTACGTAAAACAAAGACGTTTGGGGAATGAGGTCCTTTCCACATCCTGAGATTTGCATTTGAATTTATTTCTCCTATATATTCCCAAGCAATTTGATTTTAAATCACCCTGATAATTACCTGGCAGAAATAGAAAATGCTAGCCCTGTCTTTCGCTGTCTGCTGTGCAACATGAGAAAGGCAGAAAGACGGCAGTATTAGGAAGTAATTGTAATTTCATTTCCAAGCTAAGTAGAGCAGACAGGTCTGTAGAGGTTATGAGGCTGCAGTCCCCTGAGGTGTGCACAGAGGACAGGAACGTGGCTGCTGATTAAATGAGGCTTTTGCAGGGGTTAGTGTGCCTGCAGCATGGCTCTTCTCTGAGCTGTGCATCTACTTCAGGAGGAAACTCCAGAGCATGAGTCACCCTATGGCCATCTCTGGAGTAGGGGGGCCAAATTGTCTACCTGCTATGCTATTGCCTATATATGTCCAAGCCAAGTCCTCCAGCCCAGACCCTTAACTGTGAGCTGGCTCCAGTGACGTGACCTTGATGAATCGTACCTCGAGAGATTAAATTCACAATTTCCTCACACTTCAGTGCATGTGCTGCTCTGAGGAAATCCACTTCACCAGCCTTGACTCTGAGCTCTTTGTGCAAAGTATAAATAAGTCTGGGACCTTGAGGGAACATGAGGAGAGAAATGGCTGTATTAGTCAGCAGCACTCCTGGGGGCACTTACAGCAAGAATCCGGACAGTGTCTCCTCTGGAGAGCATGGAAAATGCACTGTACAAAATATTTTTGCAGAGCAGGAAAACACTGCATTCTTTGGATGACAATGGCATTGTGTCACTGTCTGTGACCACAGCCGTGACTCAGGCTGTTGCTGGGGGGGGGGGGG